>Ga0307445_10002449_pt1 | contig 10201 bp, 5 predicted proteins | sample SalMarSW160330MG_FD_202147 | JGI IMG/M metagenome (GOLD analysis project Ga0307445, IMG submission 202147) | Salt marsh sediment microbial communities from the Plum Island Ecosystem LTER, Massachusetts, United States - SW1603-30 | ecosystem: Environmental > Aquatic > Marine > Intertidal zone >...
CCTCCAGGCAATCCTGCTTGGTGTCACGCCAGCCGTGGTAATCGTGATAATACACCCGATCGTACGACATGGGCTCGACGTTGTGAAGAGAGACCGCACCCATCTGGGGATCCTGACAACTGTACTTATCATAGTAGGATATCCAGAAGTAGCCGTTCAAGCACCAACCTTCTCCCCAGGAATTCTTGACCAACCAGGCGCCCCGCTGGGGAGCCTGGGTCTGTTTGTTGTCGTCCCAGCCGATGATGGTCACCGCATGATTCGGCTCCGAGCTACTGGAAGCCGGCTGGTAGTGGCAGCAGTTGGACATGTACGAGCCGCTGTAGCATATGCAGGTGCCCATGGCCCCGTATGTCATGATTATTTCTTTGATGGTGTTGATGTTGGATAGGTCGGTTCCGGCCACGTACCATTCGACGTCCCGGGGGTAGTAATAATGGTAGGAGGTATCGTCTCTGGCCGGAGGATAAGTGAAAGACTGACCGTCTATGTCTCGCACCGCCCCCTCGCCCCGGCTTAGATAGGCCGAGGCCACTCGATAGTCTCCCCCCTCGTGAACCACCAACCCGCTGCCCGTGGGAGGGGTGATGTCATCGTTGTTGTTCTCGTTGAAGCCGTTCCACCAATCCAAATGATACTCCGCCAGGTTCGGCTCCCCACTTTCTCCCGCCGCCAGCCAGCCTCCGGTCATCAGGAGATTGCTCTCCATGGAGGCCATCACACCATGAGTCCAACAAGTGCCGCCCTGCTGGCTTTTGACGGAGGTCACGTAATTGACGCCTCCCACGTCTCTGAGATCGAAAGAACTTGGCGGATCAGCCAGGGAGGCCGTGAAAGCACCGGCAGAAATCAGGCACGAGCATAGCAACGCCAGAAAAACGACCAAAGACCTTCTGCTTTGATTCATCGAGGAACTCTCCTTTCGCGGGGTTGTACAGCAGGACCTATCATAGAAACAACCCGGGGGAAAAAACCGTTTTACTCTTCAGTTCGCTTTTCCATGCTAGGGGAAACAGCCGCCTTGTCGGACAGCGGCTCTTCTTATATCAATATAACCGGTTGGCTTGATTTGTCAAGGAGTTAGCAGGTATGAGATTCCCGCTGTGCTGTTCCGATGACGGATCAACTCCGTTTTCTCCCCCTTTCAGAGGAACACGGGAAGTTGGCGCCAAGGCGCAAAAAAAGCAGGGTCGATTCCCGCATCGACCCTGCTTGTCGCATTCATCTACTCCAGGCTCTGCGCCCTCACCTGGGCGGGCTACCCGGAGCCGGTCCTGCTTTGAACAGGTAGTTCAGCAGGTAGATGGCATCGCCCATGTCCACCACGTCGTCTAAGTTCACGTCTCCGCAAAGGGTGATGGGCTGGCACGCCGGAGCGTCACCGTACTTATACAGATAGTTCAGGATATAGATGGCGTCTCCGATGTCGACCAAGCCATCGCCGTCGGCATCGCCGCAGTTGGCGATGGGCGAAAATCCGGTGACCTGAATATCGTCGATGTTCCAACCGAAGGACTGCCACCCGCCGTCGGAGGTACCCATGGTCCATCTCAGATAAACCGTCGGTTGGTCATCCGCCAGCGAGGAGATGTCCAAGTCCATCTCGTGCCAGGCGTCGTCCACGATCTGATCGGGATTCTCCCAGACAGTGGTGAAGTTGATTCCGTCGGAGCTTACCCGAACCGAGGCATGATCGAAATCGGGGTCCTCTACTCCCAGCCAACGCCAGAATTTCAGATGTACGTTGAACAAACCGGTCAAGTCCAGAGCTCCGCTGGTCAGATGCTTCTCCGTCATGTTCTTGGGATAATCTCCCGAAAGGTTGTAACCATAGACATTGGTGCCGGTATAACCGCTGGTGGGATCCTGACCGTTGGCGCCTCCGCCCGTGGGCTGACCGAAAGCCCAATCCGGCTGAGCTGTCCAACCGGGATCGGTGTCTAAGGTCCATTGGTATGCCGCCGTGGGCGTCCCCACCGTCAGCATCACCTGGCGGCTGTCGTCGCCCGCATGATCGGTCAGGTTGGTGAAATAGACGGTGGCGAAGTAAGCACCTTGCTGCAGAGTGGCTGCGTTGGCATTGATCTCCACGTTCACCTGGCCCGTCTCGTACACGTCCAGGGAGCCGGATACGTCGCCGGAGAGTGTAATCCAATCCGCATCCGCGGTGATCTCATAGCTCATGGTGACCGCGTTTTTATTCTCGAAGGTGTAAGGGCTGCTGGAGGGAGAGAACGGACCTCCCACCGGGCCTTCCGATTTGAAGTCGTCCTCGGGATCAACCCGCACGCCCCGATCCACGGTCAACGCCTTCATGCAGAAATTGGCCGTGCCGGTCCAAGGGGGATCGCTGAAGTCATGAAGATCCAGCCATGCGCCGCCCTGGCGATAGTAGCTCTCTCCGGGCCGGGCAAAGGACTCGACTATGGTGCGGTAGTGCGCTCCCAAAAGCACCGGAACGTCGGAAGTGCGATCATAGGGCTGTCCGCCGTCCGAAAGATACAGGTAGACGTAGAAGTCGTCGCCGGAGCTTAAGGCCACCGGAGTATCCAGGTCGATGGTGTGAAATCCGGTATATTGAATGGTTCCCGACTTGGTGGACAGCTCGTCTAAAAGCTCCCCTCCCTCGAAACGATCGTAGATCTCGACAGTGTAGCTGACGTTATCTGCCGCCACGAAGAAGCTTACGGCCTGAAGCAGCTCATCGCTGCCCGCCTCGAACGCGTTGAAGGCCTCCGAGCAATCCTCTTTGGTGTCCCGCCATCCGTGGTAGTCGTGGAAGTAGACGTGTTCGTATCTCATGGGCTCCACGTTATAGTGGGATACCGCGCCCATCTCCGGATGTTTGCCGCAGTGTTTGTCGTAGTAAGAAATCCAGAAGTAGCCGCTCAACCCCCAGTAGGCGCCCCAGCTGTTTTTGATCAGCCAGGCGCCGGGCAGCGGAGCGTCGGTGGCCTTGTTGTCGTTCCAGCCTACGATGGTCACCGCATGGTTGGGATCGTAGGTGCTGCTGGGCGGCTGGTAGTGCGTGTAGTTGGAGTAATTCAAGTACAGATCGCTCATGAACACGCATGTGCCTATGGCCCCCTCATCCATCAGCCTCTGCTTGATGGTGTTGATGTTGCTCAAGTCCTCACCTGCCGAAAACCAATCGATGTCCCGCGGATAGAAGTAATGATAGCTGACGTCATATCGTTCCGGCGGCACTGCATTCTGGGTGTAGGGTGCATCCGTCTCCCGCACCGCCCCCTCCCCCCGAGCCAGGTAAGCCGAGGCCACCCGGTAGTCGCCGCCTTCGTGCACGGTAAGCCCGTTTCCGGGGTAATCGTCGTTGTTGAAAGTGTTGAACCCGTTCCACCAGTCCAGGTGCCGCTCCGCCAGGTTGGGTTCCCCGCTCTCGCCGGCGGACGCCCAAGCGCTGGTCATCAAAAGGTTGCTCTCCATGGAGGCCATTACCCCGTGCGTCCAGCAGGTGCCATAAGAACCCTGGTCCCTAACCCCGGTGACGTAATTATGGCCATTGTAGTTCCGTAGGTCGAAGCTGGTGGGCAAATCGGCCGCATACGCCCCGGCCACCCCGAAGCCCAACACCACCAGAACAACCAAGCCCAAAACGATGTTCCTGTGTTTCATGAACACCTTCTCCTTGAATTAATAGGATATTGATTTTTACGTCGATTCTCAAACAGCCCCAGAAAGCAACTGTAAGCTCCAACCCGCTTTGTTAGTCCAAAGCTATCACCAATATAGCGTCTTTTGCCGATTTGTCAAGCTTCGAAGTCCGACATGAGGTTCTGCGCTGCTTTCGGATGGATGCGGACATCCCTTATCTGCTTGACACACCCAAGAATGAAATCCCGCCACCATGCAACCATACCTTCTTCTTGATACGTCGCTTCGCGCCATTGAGTTGCAGCAGAGGAGACGAAATTGCCCAAGGATGATCTATTCGTTATCACCGGGACTGTTACCGCTTCTTCCGGCCTCATCCGGTTCATTCGCCGACCAAACGATCTCTCAACCCGGCTGTCATTCGATTTGATCAAGGAAAAAAGAAGCCCCGGCTCACGAAGAGCCGGGGCTGATCTGTGTCAGGAAAGCATCAAAATCCCGCTAGAGCTAACAACCGGGTGCCGGACCGCTGCGGAACAGGTAGTTGAGCAAATGCACCGCGTCGCTGAGGTCCACTATCCCATCACAAGTAGCGTCTGCCAAGCTCAGGAGGTCCGGAGCCTGCCCGTTTCGGTACAGATAGTTGAGCACGAAAATCGCATCCGCCAGATCGACTATCCCGTTCGCGTCCACGTCGCCCGGCAGATAGGTCATCACCACAAATGACAGGGTATCGGCCTTGCAGTAATCCTGTGCCGTCACCGTCAAGCCCTCCAGGAACACGGTGTCGGGAGCAATGCCAAAAACCGAGTCATTCAACACCGAGCACCAATGCGGATACTCCAGGAAGGTTATGGTGTGGCTCTCATCGTCCGGATCAGTCACGCTGGGATGATAAGCGAAATGCTCTCCGGAGATCACTGTAACCGTGTCTCCCGGAGATTCGATTACCGGAGCCGCGTTGGAGTGGTCGATGGTGACGATCACCTCCAGGGTGTCAGCCTTGGATCCGTCGGAGACCGTGACTTTAAACGACGTATCTGCACATTCGCAGGTTACCATGCCGGACAGGGTATCGCCGGACACCGCACACCAGGAGGGAACGTCGAAGAAGTCCACCACCAGCTCGGTCCCGTCGCAATTCGGGTCGGCAACGCCGGCCACGTAGACAAACGGATCCGGCGAGGGAGCCGGCGTCACACTCGAGGCGGACGTGACCTGCGGCGGAAGGTTGGAGCCTTTGGGATTGCAGCAATCATCGTTAAAATGATGCGGGCACACGTCGCACGAGTCACCCGTTCCGTCGCCGTCCGAATCCTCCTGGTCCGGGTTATAGACGAACAAACAGTTGTCGTCTTCACAGGTGTTGGTGGCCACGCCCGGATTCCCGTATCCGTCGTGATCCGAATCGGTGCAGTTATCGCACAGGTCGCCTATTCCGTCGCCGTCAGCATCCATCTGATTGGGATTATACACAGTGGGGCAGTTGTCCCGGTTGCAGGTGTTCTTGGGGAAACCGGAATCGCCGTAACCGTCTCCATCCAGGTCCGTGCATAGGTCGCAGCTGTCGCCCAAAGCGTCGCCGTCGGCATTCTCCTGATCGGGATTGTACACCAGCGGGCAGTTATCCACTGGGCAAGTGTTGGCGGCGAAGCCGGGATTGCCAAATCCATCCCCATCGGTGTCAGTACACTGATCGCAGGCATCGCCTATTCCGTCGCCATCGGCATCACCCTGATCGGGATTGTACACCGCGGGGCAGTTATCGTCAGGACATTGATTCTCCGGGTGACCCGGATCGCCGTAGCCGTCACCATCCGCATCCACGCAGGTCACATCGCCGCATTCCAGGCTGGAGACGGAAAAAGCGTCTACCCCCGCCTCCACCACCGAGCCGTCGTTCAGATCGGAGGCTTCGAAACGAACCTTCATCTGGCTGCTGAGGGCCACGAAATCGCTTACCAGGAAATCGTGCTCGGTCCATCCCGAGCTGGTGGCGGGTCCGATGGTTTCCACCAGAACCCAACTGGTTCCGTTGTTACTGGAAACGTACACTTTGAAAAGATCGTTGTTGGGATCGTTTCCGAAGTCGTTGGTGTACCACAAAGCATAGTGCACCCTGGCATCCTGGCCGGTGCTTACATTGACGGCCGGCGAAATCAGCCAGGTGGTGCCGTCGTCCACGTCCGAGTTCCCATATTCATTATCCGTGAGATAACAGCGACCCGAACCGTCGTAATCCGTGGGCGGGTCTCCCCGTTCCCCCAAACCCGCGGGAATGCCGCGATCCCAAGCTCCGTCGGTGAGGTAAGCATCGTTCTGCACGGTCCAGCCCTGGTTGGTCTCGAAGTTGTCGGTGAATATGACGGTGAGCTGGCCCACCGGAGTGGAATAAACCGTGGAGGGTGCATCGGACGGATTGTAGGTCAGGCCCGAAGTCGAGCCTTCAGCGCTAAAGTAATATTCAGGTTCATCCAGGCATGTGGCTGACGGGAGCGTTGCCTGGTACAGATCGCCGCTCACGTGCACCAAAGCCGAGGACTGATATGTGCCTCCGTTATAACGATAGTGCAGTTGACCGCTTCCCGGAACGTAAGTATCGCCCGCCTCTTCTATTTCTACGTTGATGGTGGTGGGCTGGCCGGGAGTGATTACGTCCGGAACGCCGTCCGGCAGGTTTATGTTCAGTCTGGCCGTACCGCCATACTCAATGTAGCACGCGGCATATCCGATGTACGAGCAATCATACGGAATGCGCACGTAACCGCCTTCCCCCCAACCCGAACCCCAGGAGTTGCGCATGATCCAAATACCGTCGGTTCCCTGGTTGTCGTCCCAACCCACCAAAGTCACCGCATGGTTGATTTCACCGTTGGCGCAGCCGTTGAATATTCCGCCGGTATAGGCCTGCAAGGCCGAATTGGCATGCAGCGCCACAGAGATGGGGCCGTGGTCCAAGATGGCCTGCTTCATGGAGCTGACCGACGGGATACTGTAATCGTTTCCCACAAAGGCCCAGCCGTCGATGAAATAATCGTGCGGATAGGGGCAATTGCAGGGAAGATCGGAGGCCTGGTAGGGAAAGTAGCTTTCGAGAACGGCGCCGGTTCCTCCGCAGGGATCGGTTTTCCACTGATGATAATCATGCGCCCACCAACCTCCGTCGCAGCCCCAGCCGTCCGTATTGCATGAGACCAACCACTGCTCGGATAGATCGACCGTCACGCCGTCTTTGAGCTTGATGTTTAATTCAAGCGGCCCAACGGTTCCGAAGGCCCAGCAGCTTCCGCAGGAACCCTGGTTCTTGACCGGCGTACAGGCGCCCGAGTCGCACCAGTTGAAAGTGGCGGGCAAACTCTTGGTAGGCGTGCAAGGGTCGAACCGGGCATTCACCCACCAGTTATCCGGGACCTTGAATCCGCAAAGGTCCTCCAAATTGTAAGCTGTGGCCGGGTTCTCGCCGACCGTGAAGGTCCACCCTTCGGCCTCTCCCTGCTGCTTTAGGGCATCGATGTCCTGCTTGGAGAGCCCGGCGGCCTGCGACAGGCCGTTCACCAGAAGCATCAGGGAAGCGACCAAAAGAAGACCCAACACCGTTCGCTTCAGTGACATACAATCCTCCTTCTTCGAATATTCATCGACACTTAAGCGTGATGCCAAAGGGATTCCAATAGAAAAGGGAAGTCATCTGTGTAAGTGAAAAAAGAAAGCAGACTGTCAATTTTCTCTCCAGCCCCGAAGTCCCGCAACTTACTTTTAATATAACTCTTTTTCAATTCTTGTCAAGCGTGCGGACTATGTCAACTATACGATGTCGACGTCGAGAATGGTTTGGATGAGGTCGGGTGGGCCGAATGAGCTTTGGGGGAGAATAGAATTGACGGAGGGATTCCAGGATATTGTCGGGTAGCCGTTCGGACAACCCGACCTACTCGTGTTTCGGCTCTGTGTAGACTCGATTGAAGTGCCACAGGTAGCTTTTGGGATTGAGTCTGAAAATGTCGAAGATGATGTCCCCGCGATCGTCGCTGGGATCGGGCTGCCTGACCACGAGGAAACAGGATGGGCTTTTCACGTTACCTTCGTCGTTGAACACCTTTCGTATTGCCTGGATATCAGAGGGATCATCGATGAAGAGCCACCGGTCCACGGGATCCAGATTCGGACAATTCTCGCTCCCATCTTTGAGCCAGACCAGCGCCGAGTCTTTCTCCTGCCCAGACGGGCCGTCCGGCTGCGAAAGCCCAAGTGCTTTGGCCCTTTGGGACATGCCGTCAACCAAAGACTCCCAAGGGGAGTTGAATATCTTTGCCCATTTGTAAGCCTCTTGATCGTTCATTATATTCTCCAGATGTTGCATTGTTTCTGTCGCCAGCGTCAGGTCACACCCGCTGGGCAAGAGCTGACGCAACTCGAATACCATACAGAATCCGCGACGGGAGGCCGCGGACTCCTCTCACCCGACCAATGTCTTCTGTAACCCAACGCCTGCAAATCGCAGCCTGAAGCCCACACTCTCATATAAACTACGCGCATGCAACTTCTCGTCGCTAACATTCAGGAAGATCGACGACACCCTTGCTTCGTCCAAAAGCCAGTCTATCGCCGAAAGGAGCAACCGTCTGCCATACCCCTTGCGCCTACAATCCTCCCTCACCCCGATGAACTGTATCTCCCCTTCTGACTGACTCTTTTCTGCTTTCACCACTGCGAAGCCCAGAACCTTCTCCCACTCCGCTACAACCAAAACCTGGTGACTCCTGCCAATCATGCCCATGACTCGCTCCGCACTGTAATAGGTTGCGGGAAACAGGGCCCGGTACAACTGCTTGAAGGAGGTCCTCTGCTCCTTTCCCAGAGGAAGGCAGCCTTGATGGCCCGAGACAACTCGCTCGTCGGGTATCAACTGGAAGTCGTAGCTCAGGTGCTCTCTTTCCTGAAATCCCCGCTGCAGGTAGAAGCGACGTCCTCTTGTGTTCTCTACATTCAGATAGGCATCCAACTGCCGCATGCCCACCGGGAGTTCTACCAACAGCCGTGTGAAAAGCTGCCCAGCGGTGGCCTCCCAATCTTCCGCGGTCACATGCGGACCGTGCAGCCAAGCTCTTCTAAGCTCCTGGTCGTACTCGCTTCCCATCGCTCCCGCTGGCTGACCGCTTCGCAATGCCATGACGTAACACAGTTCCGACTCATCCCAATAGCTGAGCAGCTCTTGGTGCAGCTCCTCGGCGCTTTGGCCCGACCAGGTATGCAGGCAATGTTGATCTGGCTTCTGGGACATCTGCACAAGCCACTCTGCCAGTCTTTGGTAATCGTCTCGTCGAGCTGCTTGGTAAACAAGCTCTTCCATTGTGACCGGGCTCCTTCCCTGCGCCTGAAGTTGTCCATATGTCTATAACGAATGAAACCTGGGGATGTTGCGCTGTTGCGTCTCTCATGACGGCGCTGCGGGGCCACCCAAGCGACAGCCCGACTTACAAGTCTATTTTGACCATGACTGTAGCTCGATGATATTACCTTCCGGGTCGGTAACGTAGCACCAAGTTACTGTTACGCCGGTGGCAACCTGCAAGTTCACTATTTCACCTACGGCGTGCCCACCCGCTTGTAGAACTGCTTTTTGGGCGGCCGCTACATCATCAAATGAAAATGCAATATGCCCGAAGCCCGGCCGGTTCACGGCGGTTCTGTCGCGATTTTCCAGAATGTTGTAGTTGAGAATCTCCAGCGTGGGACCGTTATCCCCGTAACCGGGCAATCGCAGATGCGCGCCGCGCAGATGTGCGCCCGGAATGCCCGTTCCCGCTTCGAGTTCTTCGCCTTGGAAGTCGCGCTCCGGTGGAACGGGGATACAGTCGAAGAGTTGCTGGTAGAAATTGGCAAGCGCTCGCCAATCCTTGGCGATGAGATTTGTGTGAACGTATCTCGCGGCAATGCGCATGTGTCATCTCCTGCATGTTGTTTGCCGTTCAAAGCAGCTAACGAGTACAACGAATTGGCACTTTGGAACATACGATCAACCAAACTCTCCTAGGGGGAGTTGAAGATCTTCGCCCATTTGCGGAATCCTTGCCCACCCCAAGGGGTGGGGCACCCGGCGGTGGGGCACCCCGGCGAAATCATTTGAGTAGCTGCCAGCCGAATACTTTGCCACGTGCATGGACTGGGTGAATTAAGTCATCAAACTCAGCCACACAGGTTGGACCAAACCCAACCTTAGCGTTTGCCAGTATCTCGAAGGCTTCAATCGCTGGCTCTAGCGGCCATTCGTCATGCTCAAATCCATAGATGAGGATTGCCTTCAAATTGCCCAGTTGTGACCCTGACAGTTTCATACAGTCAGTAAGGGCACTCCTATGTTCGGCATACGGCGATAAAATATGCATCAGAATATTGTCATTCAGCTTGCCGTTATCGCCGAGGAAACGCAACATCTTGACTTCAATTGCCCAATCCCATGAGGGAGCAACGCCGATACACAAATCGCATTTCTGGCGAGGCGACTCTGGGTAGGGAACACTTGTAGCAATAGCGTCCTTGTACCGCTCTGGCCTATTTAGCACCATTTCATCGGTTACCAATCGAACAA
>Ga0307445_10002451_pt1 | contig 10189 bp, 4 predicted proteins | sample SalMarSW160330MG_FD_202147 | JGI IMG/M metagenome (GOLD analysis project Ga0307445, IMG submission 202147) | Salt marsh sediment microbial communities from the Plum Island Ecosystem LTER, Massachusetts, United States - SW1603-30 | ecosystem: Environmental > Aquatic > Marine > Intertidal zone >...
GGCGTCGTCCTGGGCCTGGCCTTGCTCTCCAAGTTGAGCGCGCTGGCGCTAGTAGGCCTGACCGCGATTGCTGTCCTGTTGGTGGCCTGGCACCGGCGCTCGGCGCGCGCGGCGTGGCGCGCCGGGCTGACCGTTGCCGTGCCGGCGGTCGCGATCGCCGGTTGGTGGTACGCGCGCAACGTGGTGCTCTATGGCGAGCCCACCGGATTGAGCGCGATGTGGGCGATGGTTGGGCGGCGCGACGATTTTGGACAGGACCTGTGGGGCGAGTTCCGTGCGCTGCGCTATTCCTTTTGGGGGCTGTTTGGGTGGTTCTCGATCGCCATGCCGGTCCCGATCTACCATATCCTCGACTTGTTGACGGCGCTGGCTCTGGGTGGGCTTGGCATCGGTGCGGCTCGCTGGCTGGCGACCGGGCAGTGGCGCGGCGCGTGGAGCGCGTTCCGCTACCGTGAGCCGGGATGGGGTGCCGCTTACCGCCCACTGGCCTACGGGCTGCTGGGGCTGTGGCTGGGCGCGATGCTGGTCGCGTTAGTGCGCTGGACGTCGCTCACGCCCGGCACACAGGGGCGGCTGGTCTATCCCGCGCTCGCTGCGTTCTCGGTCTTTTTTGTTGCCGGGCTGCGGGCCTGGTTCCTGCCGCGCCTGCGGGACGCGGCAGCAGTCGGTGCCGGCTTGGGCCTGGTGGCACTGTCAGGCGCCGTGCCCTGGCTGTGGCTCGCCCCGGCCTATGCGCAGCCGGCGCCGATCGATGCGCTGCCAGAGGGTGCCATCCCCCTCGATCTCGCGTTTGGCGACACGATCGTGCTGCGAGGGATCGGGTACGAGCAGGCGTTCGTCCATCCTGGCGATGCGCTCAAGGTGCGCCTGTACTGGGAGACACTGCGCTCGCCGGGCGCGCAGTCGGAGGTCATGGTTGCGCTGCATCTGGTCGATCCGAACGGGAGCTTTGTAGGGGTAGAGGACTCGTACATGGGCGCCGGGGCGCTGCCTTCGCCGCTGTGGCCAGAAGGACAACTGCTGGCAGGGCGGCAGTACGTGCGCGTCGGGACCGACGCCGATGCGCCGCTGGTGGTCCGGCTGCATGTCTCGATGTACGACCGGGGCACAGGCGAGGCCCTGCCGACGCCGGGAGACGACGTCGCGACGGTGGGGCGGATCAAGATCCTTCCCACGCGCTGGCCGCGCGTAGGGCACAAGGAGGTCGTGGCCCGGCTGGGCGCCGAACCGCCCGCCGAGAGCCAGGCAGGCATCGCGCTCGTGGAGGCGGCGTGGCCAGGCAGCGTGCGTGCCGGCGGATCGCTGCCGGTCACGCTGACCTGGGCGGTGGGCACGCGGCCCAAGCGAGACTATAGCGTGTTCGTGCACCTGGAGAACGATGACGGTCAGGTGTACGGGTACGGCGATGGTGCGCCGCGCGGGGGGCGCTACCCGGTGTGGGCCTGGGCCGAGGGCGAGGTCATCGAGGACGAGCATGCCGTGTCCGTGGATCCGGCGGCGTCGCCGGGAGCGTACCATGTCGTCGTTGGCCTGTACGATGCCGGTGGGCGCTTGCCGGCCTACAGGGTCGATGGCACGCGATGGGCGAACGATGCGATCGACCTGGGCACGGTGGAGGTAGAACGGTGATCCGCTGGCTGGGTCGACGCTGGCCTGACCTGGTCGCGGTTGGGCTGCTGCTGCTCGCCACGCTGGCCTTTCATTGGCCGCTGATCACGCCCGATGTGGCTGCCAGGCAGTCGTATCCAGCGGGGGATTTCTACAACCAGTTCTATACCTTTGCGGCATACGAACACGACCGCCTGTGGGCTGGGCAGCTTCCGCTGTGGAACCCATATACGTACGGCGGGCACCCCTTCCTGGCCGACGTGCAGGCGGCAGTGTTCTACCCGCCCAGCCTGCTGGTCATGCTGCTCAGCGGGCCGGGACCATTTGCACCGCAGTGGCTGATCGTGGAGGTGATCGCGCATTTCGCCCTCGGCGCGGTCTTGACCTATGCCTTCGTGCGGCGCCTAACGGCACAATTCGGGCTCTACCCATCGGTCGTGGCCGCGCTGCTCTCGGCCCTGACCTTTGCATTTGGCGGGTACCTGACCGGTTATCCCCCGCAGCAGTTGGCGATCCTGGAGACGCAGGTCTGGTTGCCGCTGATCCTGCTCCTGCTCGACGTCGGGCTCGCCGGGCGGCGGTGGGGGGCCATAGCAGGCGCCGGCCTCGTGTGGGGCGTGGCGCTACTTGCCGGGCATCCGCAGTCGGCGATGTACGTCTTTTACGGGGCACTGGCCTATGGCGTCTTTCGCGCGTGGCAGGCCAAGCTGCCGTGGCGCCAGGCAGTGGCAGCTCACGCGGCCTGGGCAGGCGCCGGCGTGGGCGTGGCGGCGGTGCAACTGCTGCCGTCGCTTGAGTTCATGCGGCTCTCGGTGCGGGCCAGCCTGCCGTATGAGACGCTCGCCGCCGGCTTTTCCCTGCGTGACCTGGCACAGGCGCTCCTGCCGGGGCTCTACAGCCAGTGGTCGCCGGCATACGTCGGGATCTTGCCGCTTGCGCTGGCGGGCGTGGCCTGCCTGGGCGCGGTAGCAGAGCGTAGCAAGCGGCGCTGGTCGGCCCAGGTCACGTTCTGGGCTGGGTTGGCGCTGGTGAGCGCGGCGCTGTCGCTGGGGGGCAAGGCCCTGCTGTACCGCCTCTTTTACTGGTTCGTGCCGGGCTTCCGGCTGTTTCGGTCGCAGGAGCGGGCGATCTACCTGGCCAGTTTTTCGCTCGCCGTGCTGGCCGGGTACGGCTGGGCCTGGCTGTCCTCGGCTGAGACGGGCGAACGCTGGGCGCGGCGGGCGCGCGTGGGGCTGCTATCCTTTGCCCTCCTTCCGACGGTCGCAGCGGCCGTGTGGGGTGCAGCGAGCGCCACAGGCCTGACCGGCGAGGGCAGCCTTTTGCCGGGCAAGCTGCTGCGCTGGGCGCTGTTGGGCTGGGCGGGATGGGCAGCGGCGCGCTGGTTGGGCGGGCGCAGGCCGTGGGGAGGGCTGCTGGCGACGGGATTGGTCGTGGCCGATCTGTTTAGCGCCAACATGACGGTGAGCCTCGCTCCGGGCAGCGCGGCGCAGCGCATCTACGAGGGCGCGTGGCTGGGGCCTGTGCTGGAGGACGAGGGCCGGTTTCGCATCGTGAACGATTTCGGGCTGCCCGGCAATGCAGGCTGCTGGCTGCGCCTGGAGGATATGGCCGGTGCCAGCCCGCTGCGCCTGCAGGCACACAAGGTGATGGTCGACGCCGTGCCAAGGTGGCGCATGTGGCAGTTGTTCGACGTGCGCTACATATCGACATGGGAGCACGACCTGCCCGGCCCCTTCCCGGCGACGCGGATCGCCATGCAGGGGCCAGAGTGGGAAAAGAATACGACCTACCTGCACCGCCTCGATCTCGACTTTGCGCGGGCGTGGGTTGTCTACCAAGCGCGCCAGGTCGATGACCTGGAGGCGCTTGAGACCCTGGGCTCGACGGAATGGGACCCGCTAGCCGAGGTGCTGCTGGCTGCGCCTGTGGAGGCGGGGCCAGGGGGGGCGGACGCGGCGCCGCAGGTAGACGTGATCCGATACGCGCCGGAAGAGATCGTGGTTCGGGCCGACCTGTCCGCTCCCGGCTGGCTGGTGCTGGGGGAGTGGTACTATCCTGGCTGGCGGGCGCAGGTGGATGGGGAGCGAGAGACCGTACTGCGGGCAGACTATGGCCTGCGCGCTGTGCCGCTGGGCGCAGGGCAGCACGAGGTCGTGCTGCGCTTTCGCCCAACCAGCGTCACCGTGGGCGGGCTGATCTCGGGCGTGACTTTGCTGCTCGTGCTGCTGGCGATGCTATGGCGGCGGCGGAGGGCGGCACGGTGAGTGGCGTGGTTTTGCAGGCGTGCGTGGGGCTGCCGGGTTGGGTTGCCGATGGATGAGACACACGTGAGCAAGCGCGTTTCCTGGGCAGTGACTGCGCTCGTGGCGCTCTCCTTTGCCCTGCGCCTGCTGTACATCGGGCGGCCGAGCCTGCGCGGCGATGAGGCCTTGAGCGTGATCTATGCGCAGGAACCGGTGGCGCGCATCATCGAGATCACGCGCTCTGTCTCGGGGCACCCACCGCTCTTTTATACGCTGCTGCACTTTTGGCAGCGCCTAGCCGGTACCAGCGAGCTGGCAGTGCGTACCTTTTCCCTGTGGTGGGGCGTATTGGGCGTAGCCCTGGTCTATGCGCTCGGAAAGGCCCTACTCGGGCCGCGGCCCGGCGCCTGGGCAGCGGCGCTGATGGCGATCAACCCCTTCTGGATTATGCACGCCCAGGACATCCGCGTCTACACCATGCTGGGCGCGCTGGCCTTGGTCTCATCGTACGTGTTCTGGCGGGCGATGTCCGCCGCAGACGGGCACCACGGCCGGCGCTGGTGGGCCCTGTATGTAGTCAGCGGTACGCTCGTCGTCCATGCCCACTATTTCGGCGCTTTCGTCATCCTGGCCCACGCCCTGTTCTTTGCGGCAGTGCGCCTGCGGCAGCCGCGCCGGTGGTGGCCGGGCATCCTCTCCTTTGGCACGATCGGCGCCGTGCTCGTGCCCTGGCTGTGGTACGCGCAGGCAGTGGTGACGGGCGAGCACGGTCCAGGCGCGGACGCGCTCTCGCTGGCGGGCATGGTCCAGCACAGCCTGCTCACCTTTGGCATCGGCTACTGGCACGAGCCGTGGGGTGAGCTGGCCCTGGCGGCTGTGCTGGGCTGGCTGCTCCTCTGGGGGGCGTGGCAAGCGATCCGCCGCTCTAGGCGCGGCAGCGGGCTGATCGGCCTGCTGATCGCCGTCCCGCTCGCGTTGGTCTTTGTGCTCTCGCACTCGAGGCCGCTGTACCGCGAACGCTACCTCGTCGCCAGCGCGCCGGCGTACGATCTGCTGTGGGGAATGGGCCTCGCGGCGCTGATCACCGGCCCAATGCACTGGAGGCGCCGCCTGCTATCGGGTGCTGCCGTGCTGTTTGTCGTCGGGTTCAACGGCTATGCGATGGCCCGCTATCACACCGCGCCGGCCTACTTCAAGAGCCCCGACTGGCGAGGGGCTGTGACGTTCGTGAACCAGCACGTCGCCCCGGGAGATGTCGTGATCTCGAACCTCCAGGACCAGGCGGTGCTATATTACTATACTGGTCCCGCGCTCTCGATCCTCCCTTCGGGAGACGATCCGAGCCCAGAAGCGACCCGCGCAGCGCTGCAGGAACTGATGGCAGGATATGACCGCATCTGGCTCTTGCCCGACACGGGGCGGGGGTGGGATCGCGAGGGGCTGGTACTCGCCTGGCTGGACGAGCACTGCGAGCGAGTGATGCAGCGCTCCTGGCGCGACGTGCCGGTCCTGCTCTATCACACGCCCCAGCAGTACCGGCAAGAGATCGTCCCGCTGGACACCCACTTTGAGGGCGATATCCACCTGCTGGGGTATGTGGTACGGGATGAGATGGGAGAGGCGGTGGATCAGGTCACGATCTCGCCAGGCGAGGAGGTCCGTCTGACGTTGTACTGGCAGGCAGCGGCGCGCCAGGACGCGGACTATGTCGTGTTTGCCCATCTGCTGGACGAGACAGGATGGCTGCGCGGGGGGCAGGACAATCAGCCGCGTGCGGGCACGTTTCCGACGCGCGCCTGGACGCCGGGCGAGTGGGTGGTCGATGCCTATCGCATCTCCCTAGCGGTGGACGCGCCTCCGGGTGCGTACACAATCGAGGTGGGGATGTACAGGCCGGGCGATGCGACGCGGCTCGAGGTCAGCGGGGCGGATGCCGATCCGGAGAACCAGCGCGTGTTGCTGTGGGAGCGGGTACGTGTAAGGTAGGGGAGGGACGAGGGGACTGGTTTCTACTGCGCGAGCGTAGCGTCCGGATCCGCCTGGCGAGCGCAGGTGCGCCAGGCCTGCTCGTCTTCCGCGTGTGCTTGCATGCAGGCGGCAAAGGCCGATGCCTTGCTCTGCGCGTCTCCAAAAGCATCTGCGGGAGATGTGCCAGCGAATACCTGGGCCAGGGCCTCATCGAACCAGTAGAGGGCGCGGTACGAGACCGGGTCCGTGGACCAGCGCGGCTGCGGCGCCTGGGGGCGGGCCAGGATCTCCGTCCAGGCCTCAGCGGTCTCTTGCCCCGCGCGCTCGCGCCACGTATCGCTCGCGGCGACGTCGCGCCGCACGGGGAGCAGACGCACGGCCTGCGGCTGGGCGCTGAGGAAAGCAATCCACTGCCAGGAGGCGTTCGGGTCTGCTGCGTTCGCACTGATATAGAGCGCGCGCAAGGTCGTGGGGAAGGACACATCACCGGCAGGGAGCGGGGCAACGCCAAAGGGGAACTCGATCGGTCGTGCCACGCTGTGGTGCTGGACCTCGTCGACCCACATTGCAGCCTGGCCCGATTGGACGAGTCCCGGGCGCTCGCCCCACGTGACGGTGACGCCGGAGAGGCGGTCCCCGGACTGCTGCAGTGTCTCGGGGGGTGCAGCACCGCTGATCAGGGCCGCATAGAGGGCCGTGGCCTCTACCACCGATGGGTCGGCAAAGGTCGGCTGGCCTTGGGCATCGAACAACTGCCCGCCAAGCCAGGCGACGTAGGTTGCGGCGTCGGCGTAGGCACCAAAGACCGGGTAAAAGCCATATTGCGGCTCGGGACTATCGAGGTCGGCAAGACCGAGCGCCTGCGCAACGAGATCGCGCGGCGTCCACTCGGGAGAAGGATAGGATTCCCCGGCCCGGTCGAACCGATCGCGGCTATAGTAGAGCAGGTGCACGTCCGCGTCGAGTGGCAAGCCCCATAGCGTACCGTCGACCGTGAGGGGCGCCAGGTATTCGGGGTAAAAGACGTCGGGACTCGGGTCCCGATCCTCAGCCAGCAAGGGATCGATGGCAAGCAGGCTGTCTCTGGATGCCTCTACGCCAGAGACATACCCCAGGAAGCAGTCGGCCTCAGCAGCCAGGTCAGCGATGGCCCAGTTTGAGCTCGGCTCGACGAGCACGTCGATCTCGGGATGAAGCCCACCGAACTGCTCCGCCAGGGCCCGGTAGATGCTGAGGTCGTCGCTGAAGGGAGCGTGAAAGCGGACCACAGTCGCCTCCTGGCTCGGTGCTGGTGCAGCGGGCGCGACGGTAAAGGCCTCGGCAGGCGCTTCGCTCGCTTCCGCGATGCGGGCCAGCGTCTCGTTGGCGCGGGCCTGCTCCTCGGCCAGCACCGCTTGGAGCGCGGTACCCTCCAGCGCGGCCTGGTAGGCGCGGGACAGGGAACCGTGGATGAAACCGGGCACGTCCACCGCGTGCTCGAGGTTGTACTGAAAGGTAGCGGCGAAAGCAGGGTCCATGGTACGCCACGTATCGGCGGAGCGAATTACCGACTCGCGCGCCGGGATGGCGCCAGAATAGGAAAAGGGGGTCTGCTCGCTGAGGAACGCGACCCAGCGCCATGCCTCCTCCGGATGCGTCGTGCCCGCGCTGACCATCGCTCCCCGGGCGTTGATCGAGCTCGCGCCTATGCCGTCGCTCTCCGGCAGGGGCACGATCCCTGCTGAGGCAAAGTTATCACGATACCAGGAGCCGCTGAGCCACATACCGGGCGTGGCCTCGTGCGGTAAGCGCTGCAGGATCAGGCTGTCGAGCTCACGGAAATCGGGCATGGCGCCGTACTCGATCACGAGGCCGGCATACCACCGGATCGCCTCGGCTACACGTGGGTCATCCAGCTTGGCTTGCACTACGCCGTGCCGCTCCTCGACCAGGGGACCGGCGCGGGCGTGGACGAGCATCGGCAGCAGCGAGTAGGCAAAGGGATCGACAAAGCCGTACTCGACGACCCTGTCCCCCTCCCGGATCGTGAGCCGGACGGCGGCATCAAGGAAATCCTCCCAACTCCAGCCTGCCTCGGGGTAGGGCAGGCCGGCCTCGTCAAAGCGCTCCGGGCTGTAGTAGAGGAGCATCGTGTTAACCTCCAGCGGGAGGCCCCACAACCTGCCGTCGCGCTGAAAGAGGGCCAACGGGGCGGGCAGGAAATCCTCCAGGAGCAGTTCGCCGTCGCGCGCGGCGAGGTCGGTCAGGTCGAGGGCGACGTCCTGCGGACGGTCGCCGAGCATGCGTGCGTCGTCGACGAAGGTGTCCGCGGCGTGGGCGACCTTGACGATGTCGTCGCTCGAGACGACAGCCACCCCGCCGCTCATCGTCCGGTCCAGGATCTCTTCCACGGAGAGGACCTGTATCTCGATGCCTGGGTGCTCCTCCTGGAAGATGTCCGCCAGCTCGCGGTACCAGGAGCGGAGATAGTCGCGGCAGGCAAAGGAGATCGTGACCACGTCCTGTTCGGGTGCCGGACGGGCGCAGGCTGCAAGGGATGTGAGAAGCAGTACGAGGGTAACGACCGTGAAGGCTGTGCATCTCATTGTGCGCTCCTCAAGGAGATGGCGGAGAGCAGGTGCCCGGTACCGCCTCCTTCCGTAGAGGTCGTTTCTGCTCTTGGTACTGGCTGGTGTCGAAATCCCGGTGCCGGGCACCTTGGATCGAGCCAAGTCTTCTACAGCGACACATTGCGGTACCACTCGATCGAGGGAGGCCCCTGGCGTGCCACTGCGATGGCGACGACATCGAGGCGCCAGTTTCCCTCCCACGCCTGCTCATAGACGTAGGTCTGGGCGACGGCGAGCATATGATTCAGCTTGCCGGCGGTAATCGACTCTTCGGGGGTGCCGTACGCGGACGGGCGGCGGGTGCGGACCTCGACAAAGGCTAGAGCGGTGCCTTCGCGGACGACCAGATCGACCTCGCCGGACGGGCAGCGCCAGTTGCGGGCCAGGATCGTGCAGCCGAGGCGCTCCAGGTAGCGCGCGGCGAGGTCTTCGCCCCATAGACCGAGCCGTTGTCGTGGTTTCATGCGCGCACGTCCTTTAGAATGGAGCCTCGGGCGGGGACGGAGCTCCGCCCCTACGGCTCACACGCCACACCGACAGGGGCTACACAGTCCCAGAAGCGCCGGGCGCTGGCCCGGCCCTCACGGTTCGCGAATCACGCAACACGGTCAGGGATTGCCTCGCCGGGTGCGTTATGATAGAATGTCCGCGCACTGATATGCAGCGCCCGCCGGTTGGTCGTGCAGCATGGGGCCACGAACTGGCGGGCTCATCTCTGGAGGAAAGCGTGCACGCAGAAATTGTCACCACTGGCACAGAGCTTCTCCTGGGCGTGATCAGCGATACCAATTCGACTTATATCGCCCAACGCCTGCGCGATATCGGGCTGGACCTCTATTATATCACCTCCGCCGGTGATAACGAAGTGCGCGTCGCGCAGGTGATCGACGCCGCGCTGGACCGCTCCGACGTGGTGATCACGACCGGCGGGCTGGGGCCGACGGTGGACGACGTGACGCGCGAAGCGGTGGCGCGGGCGACGGGCCGTGAGCTGGCCTACGACGAGCGGCTGGCGACCTCGATCGAGGCGTTTTTCGCCCAGCGTGGCTATCAGATGTCAGAGAATAACCGGCGCCAGGCGCGGATCCCGGAGGGGACGATCCCGATCGAGAACCCGGTCGGTACAGCGCCCTGTTTCATCGTCGAGAGCAAGCGTGGGATCGTGATCAGCCTGCCCGGCGTGCCGCGCGAGATGAAGTACCTGATGGAACACGAGGTGCTGCCCTACTTGCGCGACAAGCTGAATTTGAGGCAGGTGATCAAGTCGCGCACGCTGCGCACGTGCGGGATCGGTGAGTCGTCGCTCGACGCCCAGATCGGTGACCTGGAAACCTTCTCCAACCCGACGGTAGGACTGGCGGCGCATCCAGGCCAGAGCGATATCCGCATCACCGCCAAGGCGGACAGCGTCGCCGAGGCGGATGCGATGCTGGGTGAGATGGAGGCGCGCATCCGCGAGCGGGTCGACGAGGTGATCTTTGGCGTGGACGACGAGCGGCTGGAATCGGTCGTCGTCGGCCTGCTGGACGAGCGGTCGTTGGCCCTCGCTGTCGCTGAGGTGAGCAGCGGTGGCCGGCTCTCCGGCTGGCTCTCGGACGCGGACCCGGCTGGCGAGACGTTTGTGGGCGGGTGGGTGCTGGCTGACAGGCACGCGTGGGCCCTTGCCGGAGACATCCCACAGGCGGGTGACGAGCGGGAGGAAGCGCTGCAGCTCGCCCAGCGGGTATGCACCGTCACCGGCGCTCAAGTCGGCCTCGCCGT
>Ga0307445_10002452_pt1 | contig 10188 bp, 6 predicted proteins | sample SalMarSW160330MG_FD_202147 | JGI IMG/M metagenome (GOLD analysis project Ga0307445, IMG submission 202147) | Salt marsh sediment microbial communities from the Plum Island Ecosystem LTER, Massachusetts, United States - SW1603-30 | ecosystem: Environmental > Aquatic > Marine > Intertidal zone >...
TCACGAGGAACCACGCCAGCGCGTAGCCCCAGACGAACAGCGCCCAGCCCCAGCCGAGCGGCGTCATGAACAGCCCGTAGACTGCGATCAGTGTTGCCAGCGTCTGCGCGCCGAGCACGGCGACCCATAAAATCCGCGAGGGGCGTATGGACCAGAAGGGGCCGCGCGTGCGCGTCAGGAAGATCGTCAGTTGTCCGGCCACGGACAGCTTCAGGTACATCAGCGTCTGGATATGCCCGTGGTCGAGATGAAAGACACGCTCGCCAAGATAGAACATGCCGAAACTGGCGATAACACCGATGACGCCCAGCACCGTGGCGATCCCCAGCACCATCCGCATGTTCCAGGCCTCGGGCTGATCCTTGTAATGGACTTTGTCATAGGCAATGGACAGGATGGCGCCGTCGTTGAGCAACGCCAGCATCACGATCATCACCGCGGTCACCGGATAGAAGTTGAACACCAGGATCGCCAGCGTCATGAAGAACAGCACGCGCAGCGTCTCGGCGATCCGGTAGATCGCGTAGCTGTTCATCCGCTGGAAGATCTTCCGGCTCTCCTTGATCGCGTCAATGATCACCCCGAGGCCGGGCGTCATCAGCACGATCGCTGCCGCCGCGCGCGCCGCATCCGTCGCGTCCGAAACGGCGATGCCGCAGTCGGCTTTCTTCAGCGCGGGGGCATCGTTCACTCCGTCGCCCGTCATGCCGACCATATGGCCGCGCTTTTGCAGGACATCCACAATGTGGAACTTGTGCTCGGGGAACACCTGGGCGAAACCGTCGGCGTTCTCTATGGATTCGGCCGTCGCTATGGACTCCTCTTGCGTTGAGTCGCCCAGGCCGGACGCATCGAGAATATTCTCGCCCATGTCCAACTTCTTGGCGGTTTCCTGGGCAATAGCCAGTGCATCGCCCGTCACCATCTTGACCTTCACGCCCATCGCAAGCGCGGTCGCGATGGTTGCCTTGGCATCGTCCCGTGGAGGATCGAACAAGGGCAACACGCCAACGAACTGCCATTGCCCATCCCCCTCGGCGCGAGCCACGCCCAACGAACGGAAGCCGCGCGCCGCGAACTCGTTGACCGCCTTGTCGACGGCAGGCTTCACCTGTCCTACATTGTCCGACAAAGCCAAGATCACCTGCGGCGCGCCCTTCGTCACCTTGAACGTCTTCCCGTCTTTGGTCTTGACGGTCGCCTCGGTACGTTTGTGCACGGGGTCGAACGGCTGGAAATGAACCACTTCGTAAGCTCTTAACGAATCCTCGTCTTTCAGGCCGCCCAGGACGGCCAGGTCGATGGTGTCGCTATTGTCCGCCCGCGACGCCAGCGCAGCGTTGAGGATGACTTGCACCGCGGGGACATCGTTCACGCTGAACGGGTCACCCAGCGTCAGCTTGTTCTGGGTCAGGGTGCCGGTCTTGTCGGCGCACAGGACGTCCACACCCGCCAGCTCCTCGATGGCCACCAGCTTGCTCACCACCGCCTGTTTCCTGGCGAGCAGGCGCGCGCCGACCGCCATCGTCACGGATAACACCGTCGGCATCGCCACGGGAATCGCGGCCACGGTCAGCACCAGGGCGAACTGCAACGTGGTGAGGATCGGGTCGCCGCGGAGAATCGCGACCGCAATGATCACCGCCACCAGGGCCACCGCAAGGATGATCAGGTAGTTGCCAATCTTCAGCACCGCGCGTTGAAAATGGCTGACGGTGTGCGCTTCCTGCACCAGTTGCGCCGTCTTGCCAAAGTAGGTTCTCGCACCCGTGGCATAGACCAGTGCGCCGATTTCACCCTGACGGATGATCGATCCCGAAAACACTGCTTCGCCTGGTTTCCGCGTGGCGGGCAACGATTCGCCTGTCAACGCGGACTGATCCACCTCCACGGGGTCACCGTCCAACAGGCGCGCATCCGCCGGCACGATGTCGCCCAGACGCACGCGGATGACATCGCCCGGCACCAGCTCACGCGCCGCCGGGGTGGTCCATTTCCCGTCACGCTTCACCCGGGCCTTGATCGCCAGCTTGGCCTTCAGCGCGGCGATGGCGTTGCCCGCCTGGCGTTCTTCCCAGAATCCGACGACGCCGTTGGCCAGGAGCAACAGGAGGATGATGCCAAAGTCCGGCCAATGCCGGGCTACCGCCGAGAGGATCACGGCCGCCTCGATCATCCACGGGATGGGACCCCAAAAGTAGGTGAGGAATTTCAGGAACGAATTGGTCTTCTTCTCTTCAATCTCGTTCGGCCCGTATTGGGCTAGCCGTTTCTCCGCCTCGGCTTGACTCAGGCCGTCCGGCGACGAACCCAACCGTTTCTCCACCTCCGCCAGCGGCAGGGTTTTCAGATCGTCCTTCGCATCGGGTTTGGCATCGGGCTTCGCTGCCGGCTTCGATTCGGGAGCTTTGGGCTGGTCGGTTTTGGGTTTCATAATGGGCATCCTTTCGGCCCTTGCTGTGCCGCAGCTTTCGTGGGCTGCGCGACGCTTCTTGTCATGCTGATGACCTCTCCATCGCGGCGGTGTACTTGCCACGGCGCGCAGCCCGGTCGCACCAGGCACGGTGATACAAAGCGTGCTGGGCCGCCGACACGTTGGCCTCATCACCGTGCCAGATGTCCAACGCCGGTTCCTGGATGGCGCGGGCGAACGAGAACGCCAACGCCCAGGGCAGTCGCGACTTGAAGTTGACGTTCATGGCATTCAAACGCGCCGAGGCCAGCTCACCGGATTGGCCGCCCGACAAGAACGCGATCGCCGGAACGGCCGCGGGGACAGCCCGCAAGAGACACCTGACCGTGGCGTTGGCCACCTCGTCCGCCGGTTCTTGTGTGGGGCAGGTCAGTCCCGGAAGCACCATGTTGGTTTTCAGGATCAACCCCTCCAGCATCACCCGCTGTCCGTAGAGCTGGCTGAACACCGTGCGCAGGACTTCCTCCGTCACCTCGCGGCACCGCTCCAGGGTGTGGTTGCCATCCATGAGCACTTCCGGCTCAACGACGGGGACCAGTCCCGCTTCCTGGCACGACGCGGCATAGCGAGCCAGCGCCTGCGCGTTGGCCTCGATGCAACCGCGGCTGGGAAGGTCATCGCCCACGGCAATCGCCGCGCGCCACTTGGCGAAGCGGGCGCCCATGCGAGAGTACTCGGCCAGACGGTCGCGTAGTCCGTCCAGGCCTTCGGTCACTTTCTCTCCTGGATGACCCGCCATGTCTTCTTCGCCGATGTCAACCTTGATGCCGGGGATGATGCCCGCGTGGGTGAGGACTTCGACAAAGGAAGTTCCGTCCCTCCTGTGCTGGCGGATCGTCTCGTCGTAGAGGATTGCTCCACTGATGCACTCACCGAGGCCGGGCGTGGTCACGATCAACTCCCGATAGGCGCGCCGGGCCTCCTCGGTCTGAGGGATCCCCACCCTGGCGAATCGTTCGTTGCAGGTTGGCGTACTTTCATCCATCGCCAACAGCCCCCTGTCGCCGGCGACCAGTGCCCTCGCGGTGTCGATCAGCTCTTGCCCATTCATGTTCATTACCCTTGAAGCAACAGGATCATGCCGCCCAAGCCGGCGAGCAGTGTGACCCAAAGCCCAATGGCGATGCGCGTGGCTTTCGCGGCCTGGCCTTTCTCCCACCAGGTCGCTGGGCGAATGCCCTGCACCAGGAAGGTCGTCACACCCGCGAGGTTCACGCAGATCAGGTTCATCAGAAAGAGCGACAACGCGCCCACCGCCAGCGTCGCCTGCCCACCGCCCAGCAGCAGCCCGCATGCCACCAGCGGCGGCAACATCGCCACCGCCACCATCACGCCGATCAACGCCGCAGACACACCTGTCGTGAACGCCAGCGCGCCTGCGCAGCCCGAGGCCAATGCGACCGCGATGTCGCCCAGCCCAACCCCTGTGCGCGACGCCACCTCGGGGGTTGCCGGGTTGACGTGCAGCAGCACGCCGATGATCACCGACAAGACCATCGTCGCTGCAATCCCGGCCAGGGCTGTCAGGAGCGCGCGCCGAAGCAGCGACACGTCACCCAAGGTCGTGCCGAGCGACACCGCCACGTTCGGCCCGAGCAGCGGCGCAATCACCATCGCTCCGATGATGATGGCCACGCTGTTGTAGTACAGACCGACGGCCGCAACGATGGTAGACAAGGTCACCATCGCCAGGTAGACGCGCGAGCACCGCGCAGCATCTTTGATGTCCTCGTAGAGTTCCTCCCGACTGACTCGCTGTGGCGTTTCCTTCTCGGCCTGTGCTTGCTCTGGTGTGGTGACCGGTTCCGGATCGGCGCGTGGCAATGTCGCTTCGACGGGAAGAACCACTACCCGCCAACCTTCCTCACCGCCGTACCGTTTCTCCAGCACGTCCAGCACCGCCTCACTTTGCTCGGCGTCCAACAGAACCCGCATCAGGACTTCCCCGTCCGCCAGCCGGAGCTGTAGGTGTTCGAGCACCTTGAGCTCCTTGAGCAGCGTGCGGGCCTCTTCACAGTCCTTCTCCGTCAGCACCATCTCGATCAGGCGCAGCGCCATCGTTGGTTCATCCTTTCCACTTCCAGTTCCGAATCTCCGGCATGTCCTGGCCGTGCGTGTCGATGTACTGCTTGTGCTCGATCAGCTTGTCCTTGAGCTGCTGCTTCAGGTAGACGCCTTTGTCACCGGTTTGCGGCAGACGGTCGATGACGTCCATCACGAGGTGGAAGCGGTCCAGATCGTTCAGCACTGTCATGTCGAAGGGCGTGGTGATCGTGCCCTCCTCCTTGTAGCCTCGGACGTGGATGTTGTCGTGGTTGGTGCGGCGGTAGGTCAGTCGGTGGATCAACCACGGGTAGGCATGGAAGGCGAAGATGACCGGCTTGTCCTTGGTGAAGAGCTCGTCGAAGTCCATGTCGGAAAGCCCGTGCGGGTGTTCGGTCCGTGGTTGCAGCTTCATGAGGTCGACGACGTTGACCACCCTGATCTTCAGGTCGGGCAGATGCTCGCGCATGATAGAGACGGCGGCGAGCGTTTCCAGCGTGGGCACGTCGCCACAGCAGGCCATGACCACGTCGGCGGCAACGCCCTGGTCGTTGCTGGCCCACTGCCAGATGCCGATGCCTTCGGTGCAGTGCTTGACGGCAGCGTCCATCGTCAGCCACTGCGGCGCCGGGTGCTTGCCCGCGACCACAACGTTGACGTACTGGCGGCTCTTCAGGCAGTGGTCGATCACCGACAACAGGCAGTTGGCGTCCGGCGGAAAGTACGCCCGCACGACCTCGGCCTTCTTGGTCATGACATGGTCGATGAACCCGGGATCCTGGTGGGTGAAGCCGTTGTGATCCTGGCGCCAGACGTGCGAGGCCAGCAGGTAGTTCAGCGAGGCGATGTTCCGCCGCCACGGCAGGTGCGACGTGACCTCCAGCCACTTGGCGTGCTGGTTGAACATCGAATCGATGATGTGGATGAACGCCTCGTAGCAGTTGAAGAGCCCGTGCCGACCGGTGAGCAGGTAGCCCTCGAGCCAGCCCTCACACTGGTGCTCGCTGAGCATCGAGTCCAGCACGCGTCCCGCGGGCGCGAGCCACTCGTCGTTCGGCTGTGTCGCGGCATCCCATTGGCGGTTGGTCACCTCAAAGAGGGCTTCCAGACCGTTGGAGAGCGTCTCGTCGGGACCGAAGACCCGGAAGTTCCGCTGCTCCTGGTTCAGCTTGGCCACGTCGCGCAGGAAACGCCCGAGAACGTGCGTGTCGCCGATGCCGCTCACCCCCGGCGAGGGCACGTCGGCCGCGTAGTCGCGGAAATCCGGCATCCGCAGGTCGCGGAGCAGCGTGCCGCCGTTGGCGTGGGGGTTTGCGCCCATGCGTCGGTCGCCCCTGGGCGCCAGCTCGGCCAGCTCCGGCTTCAGGCGGCCCTGCTCGTCGAAGAGCTCCTCCGGCCGGTAACTCCTCAGCCAGTCTTCCAACAACGTGAGGTGCTCTGGATGGGTGGCCGGGTCGGAGAGTGGCACCTGGTGCGCCCGGAAAGTCCCCTCAATCTGCAGGCCATCCACCACCTTCGGCCCGGTCCAGCCCTTGGGTGACGCGAGGACGATCATCGGCCAGCGCGGGCGCGTGAGATTGCCGTGGACGCGGGCGTCCTGCTGGATCTTCTTGATCTCCTCCACCGCCGTGTCGAGCGCGGCGGCCATGGCTTCGTGCATCGGCTCGGGGTCGTGTCCCTCGACGAAGTAGGGCGTCCACCCATAGCCGCGGAGCAACTGGTCCAGCTCCTCGCGCGTGATGCGCGCGAGGACGGTCGGGTTGGAGATCTTGTAGCCGTTGAGGTGCAGGATTGGCAGCACCGCACCGTCGGTGGCCGGATCGAGGAACTTGTTGGAATGCCATGCCGTGGCCAGCGGACCCGTCTCCGCCTCGCCGTCGCCGACGACGCAGGCAACGATGAGATCGGGGTTGTCGAACACCGCCCCGAACGAATGGCTGAGCGAGTAGCCCAGCTCGCCGCCCTCGTGGATCGAGCCAGGACACTCCGGCGAGGCGTGGCTCGGAATGCCTCCGGGAAACGAAAACTGAACAAAGAGCTTCCGCAGCCCGGCCTCGTCCTGGCTGATATCGGGATAGACCTCGCTGTACGTGCCCTCGAGGTACGTGTTGCCCACGACGGCCGGGCCGCCGTGCCCGGGACCGGAGACATAGAGCATGTCGAGGTCGTACTTCTTGATGACCCGGTTCAGGTGCACGTAGATGAAGTTCTGGCCTGGCGTCGTGCCCCAGTGTCCCAGGAGCATGTGCTTCACATCCGAAAGCGCCAGCGGCCGCTTCAACAGCGGATTGTCGAAGAGATAGATCTGACCAACCGACAGATAGTTGGCGGCGCGCCAGTAGGCGTCCATCCGGTGGAGCAGCTCCGGGGAAAGGGCTTTGGTCTTCATGGTTCAACTCTCTTTCATTCCGCCGAGGCCGAGAACGCGGCACACGGCCTCGGCAATCATCTGTTCTTCGTCCGTGCGAATGACGCGGACCGCAACCGGACTGTCCGCTGCGGAGATCACGCCCTCATTCGCCGCGTTTCGCTCTTCCTCGAGCTCGATCCCGAGGAACCCCAGCCCATCGCAGATCCGGGCGCGGACCGTGGGCGCGTGCTCCCCGATACCACCTGCGAACACCAGCGTGTCGAGCCCACCCAACGCCGCGGCGAACGCGCCGATCCACTTCTTGACCTGGTAGCAGAACAGCGCGACGGCTTCGGCCGCCCGCACGTCATGCGCTTCGCGGTCGAGCAGGTCACGCATGTCGGAGCTGGTCTCGGAGATGCCGAGCAACCCGGACTGCGAGTTCACCATCTCGTTGAACTGTTTCGCGCTCATCTTCTCAGTGCGCGCCAGATACCAGACCAGCCCGGGATCGAGGTCGCCGGAGCGGGTGCTCATCGGCACGCCGGCTGCCGGCGTGAAGCTCATGCTCGTGTCCACGGATTTGCCGTCGCGCACCGCCGCCAGGCTGGCGCCGCTGCCGAGGTGGGCGAGGATCACCCGGCCTCGGGCCGCTTCGGGGTCGGCCAGACGCGCCAGCTCTTCCATCAGGAACGCGTACGACAACCCGTGAAACCCGTACCGCCGCACGCCCTGTGCTTCGTAGCGTCGCGGGATCGGCAACAACCTGGCCACGCGCGGCAGGTCGTGGTGAAAGGCCGTGTCGAAACACGCCACCTGCGGCAGCTCGGAAAACCGGCGGTGAAACGCCTCGACGAGGAGGATCTCCTCGGGCAGGTGGTCGGGATCGAATGGACTGAGCCGCTGCAGCTCCTCAACCACCTGCGCAGTGATGCGCTGCGGCTCGCTGTACTTCGGCCCGCCATCCACCACGCGGTGCCCGATCGCAGTCAATGGGTTACGCCCGCCGCGTTCCTCGATCCAATCCATCAGCGAGCCCACAGCAGCCTTGTGGTCCGCCGCCGGCACCGGCCGCGAAAAGGTGTCCTCCTCGCTGATGCCTTTCACTCGAAGGACGGCCTCCGGCCGGCCAATCCGCTCGATCCCGCCCCCCAGGATCCGCCGGAGCGAGTCACCGGCCTCGAACAGCGCGAACTTGATGCTCGACGACCCGCCGTTGATCGCCAGGATCAGCGAGTGATGGCCTCCCCCGACGTCCTCAACTCCGGCCAGGGGCAAAGATCGGGTGGTCGCGTTCATCGTTTCAGTCCTAGAGCCTCCAGTGCGGCGCGGGTCGTCTCCACATCCTGGTGATGGATGCCGTGGATGCGGAGGCCTCGGGCGACTTCGACGAACATGGCGACGTTGTCGACGTACACCACCCGCTCTGGTTTCGCCTGGGTGATGTCCAGCGCAAGCCGGAAGATGTCTGCGTCGGGCTTGCGGACATGCACGAAACAGGAGGAAACGAAGGAATCCACGAAGGCGTCCAGCTTGAACTTCCGAATCCGATAGGCATTCAGCTCGCGTCCTTCGTTGCTGACCACGGCGATCTTCAATCCATACCTTGCCTTGAGATCGCGGACCAGCTCGATCATCTCGGAGTGAGGTTCGGACTGCGCAAACATGAAGCGCCGAAACTGCGCCCTGGTGAACGGTCGCTCCCGGTAGAAGACAACGCGCCCCAGGTACTCCTCCAGAGTGAGCTTGCCCTCCTCGTGGGTCTCGAATACCAGGTGATGCCGCTCCTCCATCTCGGCCAGCTCCAGCTTGAACATCTCCGCCGCCCGTCTGCGCGCATGATGATCCCAACCGTCGGTGAGCAGCACGCCGCCGACGTCCACGAACATGCAGGTGATTCCAGTTGCTTTCTTCTTCATCGTCTCTTCTTTCGTCGAGCGCATCATCGCTGCCACAGGATTCGACCGTCTTCCAGTGGGATCGCGACGCCATCGGAGTGCGGGATCACCCGTGCCGTGTAGTGCGCTGGCGGGCGGGCCGCAGACACGACCGCGCGGTAGACGTGGCAGCCCGACGCCTCGGCGAGCTGGCGAACGTGCTCCATCTCCTGCCGCACCGGACTACCGTCGTCGATGCCGTCGGCGTAGAGCTCGACCCGCACCACCTTGGGGTCGAGGTCACCAAGATAGACCTCGGCTTCAAACACGTGCTCCTCGCGGTGAGTCTCAACACTGACTTCGCCAAAGCGCAGCGTGGCCCATTTCTGCTCCAGGCTGTGCTGCCAATCGACCATCTGCCTGCCGGCTGCACCGTTGTTGGCAGCGCGCTCACGGTAGGCCAACGCTGCCGGGAGGTAGTGCTGGTCGGTATACTCACGCACCGTGCGGCTGGCCGAGAACCGCGGTGTCAACCGCGCCATGCTCTCCCGCATCCGCTCGATCCACGCGGCGGGAATCCCGCTCGCGTCTCGCGCGTAGAACTCCGGGATCACCTTCCGCTCGAGCAGGTCGTAAAGCGCGTCGGCCTCGACAGCGTCCCAGGCGGGATCGTCGCCATGCTCCTGGCCGTCCCCCAACGCCCACCCAACCTCGGGCGTGTAGGCTTCCGCCCACCAGCCGTCCAACTCCGAGAGATTGAGGCCACCGTTGACGAGCACCTTCATGCCGCTCGTTCCGCTCGCCTCCCACGGCCTCCGGGGCGTGTTGATCCAGACGTCCACCCCTTGCACCAGGCGTTCGGACAGCAACATGTCGTAGTCACCGAGGAAGATCACGTGGGGGCGGACCTCGGGCCGGCGAACGAAGCGTATCCACTCCTGGATCAGGGCCTGCCCCGCCCGGTCCTCCGGATGAGCCTTGCCGGCGATGATGAGCTGCACCGGCCGCTGCGGATCGGTCAGCAGACGGAGCAGCCGTTCCGGGTCGTGCAGCAACAGGTTCGGCCTCTTGTAGGTCGCGAAGCGGCGCGCAAAGCCCAGGGTCAACGCGTTGGGATCGAAAAGACGCTTCGCCTCGTCAACCGCCTCGGGCGATGCACCGGAAGCCGCCAGTTGCCGCGACAATCGCTCACGAGCGAATTCAACGAGCGACTGGCTGGCGGCGATGCGAAACTGCCACAGGCTGGCATCGGAGACGTGGCGGATGTCCTGCTCCAGGGATTCCGTCGTCCCCAGCCAGCGGTCCTTGTCGCAGGCCTTCGTCCAAAGATCGTCGGCTGCCGCCGAGTCCCAGGTCGGCATGTGAACTCCGTTGGTCACGTGCCCAACGGGCACTTCGTCCGCTGGCCAATGCGGGAAAAGAGGCGCAAAGAGGTGTCGGCTGAC
>Ga0307445_10002459_pt1 | contig 10170 bp, 7 predicted proteins | sample SalMarSW160330MG_FD_202147 | JGI IMG/M metagenome (GOLD analysis project Ga0307445, IMG submission 202147) | Salt marsh sediment microbial communities from the Plum Island Ecosystem LTER, Massachusetts, United States - SW1603-30 | ecosystem: Environmental > Aquatic > Marine > Intertidal zone >...
TCGCTTTTGTTGTTATATCAATTGCTTCCACTCTTTTTATAACAACCGGCGGGAAATTTGTCCACCTTAAAATGCGCTTTTTTTGTCAGAATATCAAAATGTTACCTTTCGTGGATGGACACTAACTCATCTCCAAGCTGATGAACGACATGTGCATCAATATCGAGATGGGGATCGATCATATGTTCGCCTTTCGCATGACAAGGATTGCTTCCCTGGTCATTGTTTCCACAATGTTATTCTTTAGGGCCATTCTCTTCGAGGAAATCCGACGACTTAGTTCACATAGAACCGTGACGCCATTTTGACAGAGCAGTTCAGAAAGAATGGCGTCAAATGGAATGCGCCGGTTCCCTACATTTCTGTTGCCCAAGGCCCAAACCATGAGGCCGCCCGGTTGCAGGGAGTCCAGAATTGGCGGCAAGCATGCATCCAAGTCTCGGAAAAATGAAAGCACTCGCGATGCCCGATCGGCAGGCTCTCCATCAAGATATGCAAGACAGGATTTGAGAGACGGTGATCGATCAAGCAGCTCGCCATAGTCAGTGGCTTTCACGCGTCGACTGCCTCCCAGGCTGCGCCTATCGATCTCGTGCGTAGACTTCAGGTAGCTGCGTTCAGCAGCGGGATCAATATCAGTGAGTTCGATCCATTGAAGGGGAAGATATGAGTACTGGCCATACGTTACCGTGGTCACATTGTCACCGTATGGCGGAGACGTGAGAATGATATCGACCCTCTCCTTCGCCTTGATTGTCCTTGTGTCTCCAAGCGTCACGTTGATTCTGCCGTTGTATCGACCGGCCGTTGTTGCCCCCAAATCATGCATGGCGCGAGCTTGCGATCCAAAGTAATTGAGATTGCGTTCTATGGCCTTGCGGAAAATCGTGACGGGATCGCATACTCGAGAGTCAATCTCCTCCTTCGGGCGGGTGTGCAGCTTCACGGTGGATGTTCGGGAGTTACTGGAAAACCGGACCGCCTCTGCAAGCCCGAGCCAGAAAAAGCGACGAGCCCAGAGCGCATCCTCAAACAGTATGGAGCGACGTATTTTTGAGAGCGCAATCTGACTTGACGCCGAAAACCACTTTTCGATGTTTACGAAGTCGACATCGACAGATGCGGTGCTATCCGTATAGATCCGGTCGAGCATTTCCTTTGATTTCTTTTCCAGGCTGCTTAGGTAGAAAGGACCGGCTTTGACGCGGCACAATAGTACGGCGAGGGGATTGATGTCTATTCCGCTGAAATCCAGCCCTCTGTTCATCGCTTCTGTGAGAACAGTTCCTGACCCAACAAACGGATCGCCAACTCTTTCGATCTCAGGGTGGACTTCACATGTTGCCTTGAGGATTGCTCTAGCAACCTGAGGAACCATCATTGCAGGGTAGTGGAAAAGACCGTGCCCGTTCTTTCGGTCGGCTTTTCCCTCAAACGACCAGTAGTCGGGATCAAGCACTCCCAGACCGACCAAGCGGTCTGCAAGACGCTTATCGCGAGATGGCATTGACTTGATCACTTCGTGTGCCCTAAATCAAACCAGATTGATGGGTCCGCAAGCCGCATAAGGTCCACCGTTCATCGTCAGATAGGAACTACTTTTTCGAGATCAAACTTAATAAAATTTATGGTTGTGTGTCAATGACTTATGCTGCACGTAATATTATGGCTGCTGAATCTTATAAAGTTTGGTGTCATTGGCGAGGATTGATTTAAGAAATCACGGGGCTGCGTGAACTGGCAAAAGGAAACCATTTCCCCATCTAACGCGGACAGATATCCGGGTATTTCGGATCTCCATCAAGCCACTTGACAGTCTCAGGCCCAATCCGATCTGAAACCGAGTCTGGGGAGCACGAGTGTTGATAGACGGAAAAGTCAATGCTATATTTAGGGACCTCTAGCGGTTGGAGGTCGCTTTGGGCGGTGGGGACTTGCTATGACACGCACATGCCCCGGAGGTGCCACCCTGGATATTATCCTCATACCACAAAGTTATGCGAGGCTTTGATCGATAGCAGTAATACGTAAATTTGCCGCGGCCCGACCTGTGCATGCAGCGGCAGTAATTATTCGTATGGTAGTTGTTTTTCCTGATTGAGGCCGAAAACGAAAGACTTGATTATACTACTCGTTATTTAAGTGGAGCTCGGGTTCAAGGATTTGGATAACGCTAAGCATAAGTGGCGGGCGAGTACAACCCCGATAGATTTAGAAAGCACATTTGCTGGAATCATTCAATATTTTTGAAAACCGCTAGATATAGCCCGTCCATCTTCATGCCGTTGTTGTGCGCACAACCAATTATACTTCATCAATTTCTATGCCCATTCTTCTAGCGTGATCGACGAAAGTTTCTATGTTCCCCTTCCCCCATTGGTTAGATATAGCATATTTGGTGCCGTCAGGGAATTTCAGAACTTCATTCACCTCGAGAAAATGCCTAGCAATTTGATGTTTTTCATAACGCTCTACTGCCTCATCATATGGAAGGTACATCCCACTTTTTCTAAGGCCATTTGGGAAAGCTTTCTCCAAATCTGAAAATGAGCTTGGCTTATTGTTTACGAACCAATCTTTTATTACCGCATACACAAGCTTTCGTTTATTATATTCGTTGTTTTTGTAGAGATACTTTGTATAGTCTTTGTTAAATTTCCTTGCTTCCCGCTGTTCCTCGGCCTTCTGCTTTATGCGAATCTGATATTGCTCAGCCTCAGGGAGAGGGACTATTTGCTGAATATCTATAAGTATATCATCCCCGTATTTGTATGGGATTAGCCTGACGCACTTGATATCTAAGTTCCGTTCATTTAGCCAAATGACTGATGTGGTTAATTCCTTTGAAAAATCCGCAGATACCAGAACTATCTGAACCTCTTCGGCAAAATCATCTTCTTGCGGTTCATCCCATTCAAGGAACTCAAGTATCATCTCCTCCGCATTAGCTTCTATGTGGTTCTGTGCTAAATGTTTCGAGAATATCTCTACTGCGCGCTTAAACGTTAGGGTAGATATCATCGATGCGTATCTTAAAGCCTGTAACTCCATAAAGGCGCCGGTTTCAGTACGTTTCAGCTCAAGCACGATAAGATTAGCGTTTTTGTCCAGAGCTAGCAGGTCGATTCGTCTCTGGCTTTCAGACCACTCCGAAAACTCCTCAGCGATAACCATACAGTTGGGCAGAATTGTTTCTATATTGTTCTTTAATGCCGCCTGAAGGTGTTTTCTTTCAAGAATTTTCTCTCCAGCGAATGTTGTCGTATTAACAGCCTTAAGGTTGCCGTCCTCAAGTTTATAAATGGCCATTTTTACTCCACGTTTTAAGTTTTTGTCCGCATAACGCCCCGCCTCATGATTTCGAGCGGAGCGAGAATATCATGCAGGCTGTTGTTGGAGCTGTCATGATATCCACTGGTTGAAGCCCTCTTCCAGGAGTTCGGGTTCCTGACCGTTCCATTTCCAGAGGTGATCACCACCTCGTCCAAACAATGGGCCGCACATCGTGCCCTCCTTGTGCAGCCAGTAGGTCTCGCCGGCTTGGAGAGGGTATTTGGCCGCTCTCTTGGTCACGTCCGCGTCGGGAGCCGTAAAGAAGGACCACGTATGAACATGCCAACGATACCCCGCGTCGCGGTGCGCCTTGGTCCACCTCGTGAACTCCTCGTGATACAGGAAGACGATCGTCGGTGGAGTGTCTTCCAGTATCTCGTTCGCCGCCACCAAGCCCGCTTGATCGGACGTGAACACAATGAATGGATCCTTCTCCCAATTCTGGAGGGGAGCCAGAACCGCTCGCTCCTGTAAGAGGCGGGGACCGTGTTTCTGCAGCCAACTGATGAAGCTGCCACCGATGATGCGACATTGCATCTCCTCTGCCGGCGTCAGGTTGTCGCGGAGTGCTAACGGTCTGCGCTTCCGGCACAACGTCGTATGCACCTTCAGTTCATCGAACCATTTGGTTCCTGCTTCGTCCATCTTATCCGCCCCAATGTGGAGGTAAGCAGTTGCGGGCAACCCTCCCAGGAATCATGTCCGCGCGGGGTACATGCCCGCAATCTGCTTAACCTCCTTGTTATGCGCCTCTCCTACATTCCGTACCCGTTCTCGGCCTCGCTGGCAGGGGCTTGCCAGTTTTATCGATATAAACCACAATACGACCCCAGTATCTTTTGGGCCTGAACTTTAGGTAGTAGTGCCACCATAGCAGGTTTCTTAAACCCCAGACGCATAACACTAGCATCTGCGGCGATTAGTCGTCCGTAGCATGCTGTTGTTACCCCAAACCAAATTGATCATTCCGTCGCCCTCATCCTCCGGGGATTCTAACATATCCAGAGGTCCAGTTTTTGGGGGGAACGTCATGTCTGAGCCAACCTTTCCCAGGCATGCGTGGAATCAAAAGTATCTTTTGAACATTCATATCATGATCCTGTGGTAATCGAAGTAGATAACGTAAGGCCACACCTCGTTCGAAAGCGTGGCGTACAAACGGTACTCGTCCTCAAATTGATCAAGGAGTTCTTGAGGATAACGGGAGTGATCCATGAGGGTTAAGCCTTCTTTCATCTTTTTTAGAGAGAGGTCATATCGTTCTTGCCAGTCGTCGGTAAAAAGCTGCGGATACGTGCTGATCACTCCGGCCGACTCCAGAGGACTACTACATGCAGACAAGTTCTCTTGGACTTGCAGAAGTAAAATGACCAGATCCAGCCTTTCCGCCGCCGGAGCCATCGACATTCGAAAGGCGGAGGCCCTTATTCCCTGGGCAAGCCGGCGGTGCCCATCGTAGAAGGCCGGATCCACTTCAATTGCCTTAAAGTAGCAATCTTGTTTCTCAAAAAGGTGCTTTGCAGGCCTGATGATCGACATGCTGATCCAGAGCTGAGGGCTTTTGGGATATTTTTTCATGAGGTCCTCGAGCTGTGTTTCTGCATCCAACCTGTCCTCCTGACTCAACCGGATGATCTGATTCAGTCTTTCTACCCCCTTATCATCAAGAAAGATGTCATTATACGATTTGATCTTTGCGGGTGATGAGAACGAATCATTGAGGATCTCTTGCCCGAAGGAGCATGCGTTTCCGTCCAACCCAAAATAAGCCAGCATCTTTTCGTAACCGGGTCGGTTTCCAAGAGCGATGAACTTAGCCCAAGATTCGGCTGCGTCGAAGTCGATGCTCTCTCTGGATCTCGTCACAGCCACATACATCAAGTTGAATTCGTCGACAGAGATACTCACTCGATCAACGAGCTGCCCTTGGTGGAAGAAATCGGGAAAATCGTCGCAGAGCTTTATCTTTGAAAATTGGGCCCCTTTTGCCTTATGTGCTGTCGTCAATACCACGTCAGAATCCAACCTATCTACTGCTGAGGTCTTGATTTTATCTATCAGGAAAGGAATTCTGTCTTGATATTTCTCGACTACCTTACAGTTCGATCTCATCTCCCAATCCTGCGCTTCTTCAGCATATGCTATCATATCAGAATAACTAGAAAAAGAACGAATGAACGGGTTCTTGATTTCTGAATTTTTTCTAGCGTAAAGAAGATAGACATCTATGATATCGTTGAAGCGGTACCCGTCGATACCACCCAAAAATGAAATTTTTTTGCTTTCACAATGTGCGACGGCCTGGTCAAAGACGCTGGCGTTTGTTCGGGATATGATCGCTAAGTCTTTAGGCTCTTCATTGCTGCTCTTTGAGCGGAACCCCTTCAAGCTCTGCTTTTCGTTCTTGAAGGTGTGTAGAATCTTATTTGCAATCCACGCTATTTCTTCTCCAAATCTGAAACTGTAGGTCAGGTAGAATGTTTTGTCTGTTTCTATTCTTTGCATTGCATCCTGAGCACCGCGGAAGGCATATATCTGCTGGTGAGGGTCCCCAACCAAGATCTTAGGACAATTCTGTGAGAGTATAATGTCCGTGATAACGGGGTTAGTGTCTTGAGCTTCGTCGAGCAAAATGCATTCATAATTTAGCAGAGGTTTTGAGAGCTGGTACTGTTTCAGATAGCCGTCGTGCAGCATTCCTACGTCTTCGTTAGTTGGATCACACATCAGGATCCATAGTTTTGCGGCCATCTCCAGATAAGAAATTGGGCGTCCAGTCTCGTGTGCTGAAAGCCATGGTAAGTGATCTCTTGAAAATTTTGCATCAGCTGAAATGAGAAAGTTTAGCAAGGTTTCGGTGACTATTTTGGCTTCCATATAAGTGTGAAGCCCAAGGACGTCCTTGACTGTGCTAGGTTTTAAACTTTTCACTAGTCTACGGGCGTGCGGTGCTCCAAATTCTGGCCATGCCAAGCTATGGGAAGTCTTACAAAGGACATTCGACGGAAATTTCCTCTCAGCTTCCTTCTGAACAGATTTATTGAAAGCAACATAAAGAAATCTCAAATTTGGGCGCCTTTTTGCATACTCCAATAAAGTTGCCGTCTTTCCCGTCCCAGCAAAAGCAATGATTTTCATCGTTGAATTTCCAAATAGATCCTGAGCAACTATTTCTTTCTGTTCATCAGTGAGCTCAAAAGCTGACTTCGCCTGTTCCTCTGTAAATTCAGACTGGTCTTTCTCATCTATCCAGTTTTTTACTTCTCTTGATAATATTCTTTTTTCGCTACTTTCTTTGGAATTATTTTTGAAGGTTACCCGGATTCTAATATCTACTCCAATACCAAAATCACCCTTTGAGAAGACGTTAATAACAACTGTCTGCAGGTTAATCTCTGAGTAGTTTTTTGCTATTTCTCTTGCAAGTTTCTCACGAATGTAACCACATTTTTTGCCTTCGAATAGGACACCAATTGCATTCAGGTCGTAATTACTATCGGGTTCCCTAACAAGCAATAGTTTTGCGCCCTCAGACAATTCTTTACAAACAGACTGTCTGCTATCGAAGGTGAGATTTGTGGTTATAGTTAGAGACTTCTTCCCAGAATGCGATTTTAATCTTTCTGCAGATTCCCGAGCTTCCTGATCACAGAAATATTCATAATCTTCCCAATAGTAATGGTTACCCTCAAACTCGACAGGTGAGAAATCATCTTCATCTTCCATGAGTTACTCCTCATTATACTCTTAAAAAAACACGGATTGTTTTATAGCGCTTTGGTGGGCCAGATCATCTGATGGCATTGGATAGACCCAGTGATTTTCTAAGTTGCTAACCGTCACGTACTTCATTTCACGAATTCCTTCTAATGGATGTTGCAAAGTTTACTATTTCCGGGGGAGACGGTGCTCTCTAATGTGGTCGATTCTGAAAAAACGTCTCATGTCTGACGGTTTGACCAGTGCCTCCAGGTAAATATGGCCCTTAGACTTTATGTGGCCTATCGGTTGGATCAGCAGATTCTCCTCAGTTTCCTCATCATTTTTGCGGTAGTCAATTTCAAGTTCCGATTTATCACCAATGACCTCATCAAAGTAGAAGAGGTCTGGATATTCTTGGTAGTCAGTCTCTTCCAGTCCTCCATTCTGGTATTCAAAAAACGCCTCCATCATCTTTTGTTGGCGTGCCTCTGAGCATCTCCCGGTTTCTCTTTCCTCCTCTTGGCATTTCTTCGCTTCTCGCACTACCTTATTTCTCATTCCATCTGACTTTCTACGTACTTTCCTATACTCTCCCTGCTTCCTTAAAAGCCCCAATAGGTATTCACGCACCCCAGGGTCCAACATTTGGAGCTGCCGGCGAAGGCTGATTCGCATTTCTGGCTCCTTTTCAATATCATCAAAATTCCAGGGATCGGGGTCAGAGTCAATGGGGTCCGAGGCCATTTCTTCCCGTATGCTCTCCTCTGCAAAACCCATGATGCCACCCAGGATTGCGGCGTCTTTCCAATCAAAATCGTCAAAATCCATCATGCACATCCTTTAGTGAGGAATACTTCCCTGTTGCCTTCTACCCTTTGTTGGAGATTTATGGTTGAGAATTTTCAAAACAATTTTTCAGGGAGAAATATCACACGATTATTCTCCGGCAATGTCATCCCAATTCCCACTCGGATGCATTGATCTGCGTTCACACTGTTCACAGCTTTCTAAGGAATCTCCGCTCGCATGAGGGCAAGATGAACAATCCGTCTCGTCGAAGTATTCATCGTAATCATTCTCGTGGAGCGGTTCTGACGTGGAATAATCATCGTAATCATCTTCATAGAATTCTTCTGGCGTAGAATAATCATCATTTTCCCCAAAATTGTGGTCAGCGCATTCCGGTATTTGTTCACTGTTGATAGTTACAGTCGTGCTCTCTTCGGCCTGAGTGATTGCTGTTTGAAGTTTATTGCTTGTGTCTAGGAAGCATTCGATGAAGATGCCGAAAGAGATCCTATCATACTCTTTCAACCAGTCAGCCCTTATAATTAACTGATTGTCGCTCGTCAGGTAACAAGAGGCGATGAGCATTGAAGAATTCAATCCATTTATGCTTTTCAATAGCTTAAATTCCTGAAAAGCTACCGCATCCGCATCCAGAGTCCAAACTATCCTAAATGTTATCATTTCGAGTTGTTCTAACGGGATTAGAAAGAAGTCCATCTTAATGGGGTGATTACAAATGTAAACCCGTTGATTATCATCTACTTTGGGTTCAGTGACTGTGTATCCCATGAATTCAAGGTGATCAATAAAAGGCGTTAACTCTATGAATTTCCTCATTTGGCTTTCCTTTGCTTTTGTAAAGACATTTTCCGGACTATTTATTTGAGGCTGGCTTTCTTCTCTTTCTTGGATCGAGATATCAACGCCCACTGACAATTCCCCACCGCCTTGAAGACCACGGACGACTGCCTCCATCTCTTTTCCTGAGTCCATCAATTGTGCGAGGTCTTTCGCTATGGACTGAGCAATGTATCCGCATTTTTGCCCCTGGAATAGGACACCAATAGCATTAGGGTCGTAAAGGTTCTCTGGTTCCCGAACCAACAAAAGTCGGGCGCCTGAAAATAGTCGCGCACAAACCGATTGGCGGCCATCAAATGTGACTCCAACAATTTTCGTTTCAAAGGATTGCAACATAATAATGCTCTACCACCAATTCCTTAGCATTTTCTCTCGAATCAGTATCTATCTAGAGTGATAACATAGCTGTTTTGCAACTCTGAGAAAGGAATCCACAATCCTTATTTATACTTTGGATTATCAAAGTTCGGTTCGGAAGTCTTTTGATATCATCTCCATTTCACTCCTGATTTCTAAAAACCACCTCATATTATTGGTTATATCGGTTATATCGGTTACTAACTTTAAGACATCCTGAACGTTTTGCCCTCATTGGGGGGGCAGGGCTTTCGCTCCTGTCTCGGCATCATACGACTGAATCCGGGTAGGAAGCGGCTTCTGCGGCCACTCCTTCCCACCAGAATGACTCGTACCGGCCAGGTAAGCCGCTCTTCAATTAACCACTGAACAAAGATAGTTCAAAAGGAGGTCTGCTGAAGTCATTCAAGAAGATGATCTTTACCGCCAGATTGGTCAGCTTAAAGTGGAAAAGGATTTCTTGCCAAAAAGCACAGTCTGTAAGGCACAAACAGTGAAAGCAGGTGCTGGACCCGGCAGAAACGGAATTGAGCATTGCCCGTCAGCGCCGGTTATTAGGCACCCAGAGATCCTTTTCTTACTACAAGGCCGAGCCTATTAAGGCCTGGATTACACATATCTTGCCAATCTCGCATTGTGACTCACGCTTGAGGTATACCGAGAGTATCGCAAGAATAAGAGAAATTGTGATATGCAATAGGCTGGCTCAAATCACCAGCACAGAACCAGCCCAAATTAAGCGTAAGTGTCAGGGGTGGTCTGAATGTCCCTCGGATGTCAGTAAAGTAAAATGCCAGTTTTCAAACCTGAGAATCGTATGAGGCCGAAAACAAAAAAGCCCGGAGCACCCTGTCATCGCTATAACAAGGGGACAAGCTCCGGGCGTAAGGTATTTCGTGAGAGCTCCCGGATAATCCTAACAGGAATCCGAAAAGCCCTACACCAAACATGTATCCGCTTCGGGTAAGGCGGAAAGGTTATCTCAGCTCAACAAGGAGATAGCAGTTTTCTTGCGGAGCCTTCATGATCCGGATGGGTTTCTTGTTGATATCACCCATGCCTTTCTTGTCATAATTTCCACAAGGCGTGCCGTTAAACAGTACCCGACCTGCCTTGAGAAAAAACTTG
>Ga0307445_10002461_pt1 | contig 10168 bp, 8 predicted proteins | sample SalMarSW160330MG_FD_202147 | JGI IMG/M metagenome (GOLD analysis project Ga0307445, IMG submission 202147) | Salt marsh sediment microbial communities from the Plum Island Ecosystem LTER, Massachusetts, United States - SW1603-30 | ecosystem: Environmental > Aquatic > Marine > Intertidal zone >...
GTTGGCTTGCTCGGCCCTCCGCCGATGGCCTCAGCCTAGTTGGAGCCACACGACCTCGGTACAGGCCCCGACTCGATCTAGAGTTTGGCCATCGGCGCGAAGCGAAGCAGGAGGCGCTTCACCCCTGCAGTACCGAAGTCCACCTTCGCGACAGCATTCTTGCCTTCACCTTCTAGGACGACAACCGTCCCTAGGCCGTATTGGTCGTGGCTGACGCGATCGCCGATCTCCAGCCCGAGCGCCGCCGACGATGTCGCGCCGGGGGGAGAGGGTGGAATCCTGCGAGTCGCGGCCGCGCCCGCTCGCGAGTACACGTCGTCCCCTTCTCCGCCCGATCCCCCACCGTAGGTGCTCGACCAGTCCCCGGATCGCGCCCCGAAGCGCTCGCCTCTCGCCCGTTGCGCGGTCATCGACGTCTCGGAACGCCTCCAGTCGACGAGGTCCCTCGGAATCTCCTCTGCGAATCGTGAGGCGGCGAAGTACTGAGGCGCACCCCAACTCGAGCGAACCTCGGCGCGGGTCAAATAGAGGCGTTCGCGGGCGCGGGTGAGGCCCACGTAGGCGAGACGCCGCTCCTCCTCGAGCTCCTGGACGGACTCGAGCGAGCGCGCGTGCGGGAAGGTTCCCTCCTCGAGCCCGGTCACGAAGACGACCGGGTACTCGAGTCCCTTCGCGGTGTGAAGGGTCATGAGAGTGACGACGCCTCCCGAACCGTCCGCGGACGGTACGGAGTCCGCGTCTGCCACCAGTGCGACCTTCTCGAGGAAGTCGGGAAGCCCTCCCTCTGGGTTCTCCTCGCTGAACTCCCGTCCCACGGCAACGAGCTCCATGATGTTCTCGATACGGCTGGCATCCTGCGGGTCGTCGCTCGCGCGCAGCGTCGCGAGCAGCCCCGATCGATCCGCGATCGCGTCGAGTACTCCCGCGGGGCCGTTGTCCCGCGCGAGGCTACGGAGATCGTCCATGAGGCTTGAAAAGCCCGCGATCGCCGCCCGCGAACGCGGAGCGAGCCCCGTGACCTCGTCGAGCCTTTCGATCGCCGCGCCAAACGTGATCCCGACGCCGCGCGCCAACGCATCGATCGCCTCGACGGCCGCGTCCCCGATCCCGCGCTTGGGTGTGTTGATGACCCGCCGCATCGCGATGTCGTCGTCGCGATTCACGACCGCTGCCAAGTAGGCAAGCATGTCCTTGACCTCGCGCCGCTCGTAGAAGCGTGTACCTCCCACGATGGCGTATGGGATCTCCGAGCGAATGAACCTCTCCTCGATCGCTCTGGACTGGGCGTTGGCCCGATACATGACGGAGACGTCCGACGGCGAGACCCCGTGCTCGCGCATCAGCCGCCCGATCTCGTCGGCGATGAATTGTGCCTCATCCTGCTCGGTGTCGCCCGCGTAGCCAACGATGCGATCGCCTGCACCCGCGTCCGTCCACAGGTTCTTCGCCACCCTGCCAGCGTTGTTGGCGATCACAGCGTTCGCTGCGCTCAGGATCGTTTGACTGGAGCGGTAGTTCTGCTCGAGCCGGATCACGTGCGCCGCGGGATAGTCCGCCTCGAACTCGAGGATGTTTCGGATCGAAGCGCCCCTGAAGGCGTAGATGCTCTGATCCGCGTCACCGACGACGGTCAGCCCGGCGGGATCTCCGTCCTCCTCCGCGGCACGGACTAGTTCCCGAATCAGGACGTACTGAGCGTGGTTGGTGTCCTGGTACTCGTCGACGAGGACGTGCCGGAAGCGTTCGCGATACTTCGCAGCAATCGCCGGCATCTCCTGCAGAAGGCGCACGGTCTTGACAATGATGTCGTCAAAGTCGACGGCGTTCGAGGCCTCGAGCCTCGCCTGATAGTGCTCGTAGGCCTGGCCGGCTACGTGCTCGATGGAGTGACGCGATGCGGCCTCTGACGTGACCCTCGCCTCCGTCGGTCCTATGAGCTCGTCCTTGAATTGCCCGACCCGCCCCAGAAGGGATTTTGCGGTGAACTTCTTGGGATCGAGATTCAGTTCCTTCATCACGAGCTTCATGAGGTTGACGGAATCCGCGGTGTCGTAGATCGAGAAGTTGGACGAGAGACCCACCGCCTCGTGCTCGCTGCGGAGGATCCTCACACAAGCGGAGTGGAAGGTCGAGACCCACATTCCCTGCGACTCGGGGCCCACGAGTCCCCCGACCCGATCCCGCATCTCCGCGGCGGCCTTGTTGGTGAAGGTGATGGCGAGGACCTGGTGTGGTCGCGCCCGACCGGAGGCAAGCAGATGGGCGATCCGATGGGCCAGCACGCGAGTCTTGCCGGAGCCCGCTCCCGCGACGATGAGGAGCGCGGGCCCCTCGAACAAGACGGCCTCGGACTGCTGGGGATTGAGACCCTCGACCAGAGCATCCATGACCCGTTGAGTCTAGGCGGTGGCGCCTCGGGGCCACGTACCATGGAACCACTCGTCTCCCCCGATCATCCGGAGAAACGCGATCCTCGACACGCGAAGGGAGGGGTTCACGGTGAGCCGATCCGATTTTCCTGTACCTCCCAACGAGGAGGATCGCCTGCGCGCCATCGAGGCGTACGAGATCCTCGACACGCTGCCCGAGAGATCCTTCGACGACTTCGTGCGACTCGCGTCGCTCATCTGTGAGACCCCCCTGGCCACGATCAGCCTCCTTGACGATCACCGACAATGGTTCAAAGCGAAGGTCGGTCTTGACGCGGACGAGACGCCTCGCGCGGACTCTTTCTGCACGCACGCGATTATGAGTCCCGACTCCGTGATGGTCGTTGAGGACGCCCATCTCGACGAACGCTTCGTCGACAGTCCCCTTGTGACCGACGACCCGAAGAGCCGCTTCTACGCAGGCGCATCTCTCGTCACACATTCAGGGGAGGCGCTGGGAACCCTGTGCGTCATGGACACCGAACCGCGAAGCATCACGCCAGCCCAAGTCGAGGCACTTCAGATTCTGGCCAACGAGGTGGTCTCGCAGCTGGACCTCCGACGGAGTATTGCCACCCTTGAGGAAGCCGCCTTGGCCCAAGAGACTCACCTCGGAGAGCTCCAGGAGCGCCAGCACAACCTCGAGGAGGCCGAGTCACGCTTGACCGCGGCCGCCATGACCGATTCCCTCACGGGTATACCGAATCGTCGAGCTCTCGATGACCAACTTGAAGCCGAGCACGAGCGCGCGAAGCGCTACGGTACAGATCTCGCGATCGTCATGATCGACATCGATTTCTTCAAGGATGTCAACGACCTGCTGGGACACCAGGTGGGCGATTCGACGCTTGCGACCGTGGCCCACCTGCTGCGGCAGGAACTCCGGACGCACGATGTCATCGCACGCTACGGAGGCGAGGAGTTCCTCGCGATCCTTCCCAACACCGGACTCTCGGGGGGCTTGTCATGGCGGAACGCTTCCGCAGGACGATCGAACGCGCCTCATGGGACTTCCGGTCTCTCACCATCAGCGCGGGCGTTGCGAGTAGTAGGGCGGGAGGGTTCGAGGCGAGCACGTTGGTGGGGATGGCCGACGCGGCGCTCCTCAAGGCGAAGAAGGCCGGCAGGAACTGCGTCCGCGGAGCGGGCGACCTCAGAGACGAATAGCGTCAAGCGCCGGGACCCACCGTGCTCGTGGGCTAAACGATCCGGCGTTGCGCCGCCCAGTGCGCGAGCTCGTGGCGGCTGGAGAGCTGGAGCTTGCGGAGCACCGCGCTCACATGTGTCTCCACGGTCTTGATGGAGATGAAGAGCTTGCCCCCCACCTCGCGGTACGAATAGCCGCGGGCGATGAGACGCATGACCTCCTGTTCACGAGCCGTGAGCTTATCGAGATCCTCGTCCACGACGGCCACGTCGCCCGCCGACGCGCCGAAGGCGTCCAGGACGAAGCCCGCGAGGCGAGGCGAGAACACGGCATCGCCGAGCGCGACTCGCTTTACGGCGTCGGTGAGTTCGGGACCGGAGATCGACTTGGTGACGTACCCACGTGCCCCAGCGCGAACCACGGCGACAACATCCTCGGCCGCATCCGATACCGAGAGAGCGAGGAAGCGCGGTGGATCGGGCTTCTTCAGGCAGGCATCGAGGACGTCGAGGGCTCCCCCTCCCATTCCCCCAGGGAGGTGCACGTCAAGAATGACGACATCGGGACCCGCCTGGGCAATGGCCTCGATGGCGGTCTCCACGTCCCGCCCCTCGCCAACGACCTCGATGTCCTCCCCCAGCGACTGCTTGACGCCCACGCGGATCACGTCGTGATCGTCCACCACCACCACCCTGACACGGCCGCTCATCGCGCCACCCTTCCGTTCTCCGCACCTCTCGGCACGGATATGTGAACCTCTGTCGATTCGCCTCGCTTTGACGTTACCGCCGCGAAGCCTCCGTGCCTCTCGACGCGGCCCATGATCGACTCGCGGATGCCGAGGCGATCCGTGGGAATCCGCTTGGGATTGAAACCCGGGCCGGAGTCCCGCACGAAGATCTCGTATCGATCTCCAGAGACCTCGGCGTAGACGGAGATCGGTGCGTGCCCGTGTTTCGCCGCGTTCGACGCCGCCTCCCTGGCCGCGGCAACGGCTGCGCGAAGGCGCTTGTCCGTCGGGGCGTCGCCCACAGACACCGCGTCGATTGCGACCGCGTGAGCATCCTCGACCGAGTTGATTGCCGCGGCAAGCGCGGTCGCGACAGACTCCGCCTCCGTTCGCCGATCCTGGTAGAGGTAGGTCCTGAGATCACGCTCCTGTGCTCGCGCGAGCTTCGCGACGGCTGCGGGCTCGTCCGAGTGCTTGCGGATCAGCGTAAGGGTCTGAAGGACGGAGTCATGGAGGTGGGCGGCGATCTCGGCCCTCTCGAACTCGCGGATTCGTTCCGATCGCTCGACGCGGACCTGACGTACGAGACGAAGTAGCCACGGACCCAGGAGAAGGGCGAATGCGACGATGAGCGCCGGGGGCACCATGACGATCCTGACGACCGGTTGATCCGTGAACTCCCACCGCGCAAACCACCACATCGAGAAGAACGCGAGACCGATACCTATGAGCACTCTCGCCCAGTGATCGCGGGAGAAAAGACCGACGACCACTTCAGGTCTGAGCGCATCCTCCTCCGAGGCCGAGTCGAGGGGGCTCCACACGAGGGCCGTCCCCACGATGTAGGCCAGCAGAGGAACCACCCACGGCCCCGGTCGAAACCAGTCGAAGCGCGAAGAGGCGAGATCAAACGCGACCATGAGCATGGCGGCGCCCACGAGTGCGCGCGGCCAGGCGGCGTTGGGTGCGCGTCGCTTCAGCGGTCGCGTCAGCCTCTCATTCGCCGGGCTCGTCACGCCCCCATCGTCACACATGGGTGCCCGTCTCGGACCCCCCTTTTCGCACAACCAGGGGTGATGAGAGGAAGTTCAGGGTGTCACTCAGGGTGTTACCTCATGGCCATCGGAACGCCGGGGCGTCACGATGGATTGAGAGTCCCTCAAGGAGAGCACCATGACCACGAAAGACGAGAGCCCGCGGCGCGAAGCCGCGTTCTTCACCTCCATTCGAAGCTGGGGTATCGCCCGGGGTGAGCATGGCGTGTTCGGCGGCGTGATTGAGGGCGTTGGCGATCGCATCGGGCTCGATCGGGTCCCGGCCCGGATCATCGCCGTCGTCCTGCTCTTCCTTACCGGCGGGTTCTTCCTGACGGTCTACGCCACGGCATGGGCCCTCTTCCCCGATCGATCCGGGCGCATCATTATCCAAGACTTCGGACGAGGAACGCCGAACGTCGGCGCGCTCATCGTCATTGCGATCTTCGCCATGATCGGCATGGGCAGCTTCCCGTGGACCTGGGCGGGGAAGGGCGACTGGGGCTCGTTCCCCTTTGGGTTCCTGATGGCCCTCATCCCGCTCGTGTTCCTCGCCGGCGTCATCGCGCTCGTTGTCATCATCATTTCCCGAAGCAACGGCAAGTCGGGCACACCCGGCGCTCCTGCGGTACCTCCCGCGCCAGGCGCGTATGCCGTGCCTCCCCAGCGGAACGCCCCCGCGGCGACCCCGGCGGCGAGCGCCTCCACGGCCAAGCCCGCGAAGGCTGTGAAGGACGAGAACGGCGCCAGCGTTGCGGGAACCGCCCCCAGTGCCGGCGAAGGCGATGACTCCCCTTCTGGTCCCCATGCGGCACCCCCGTCCGCAAACCCTCCTCCGATGACGCCCCGACCCCGTACTCCAGGTCCCGGCTCCGCGATCTATCTCCTGACCCTGTCGATGGCAGTGTTCGCGGCCGCCGCGATCTGGTGGCTCGAGAGGGAGAACCGACTCTCGGCGTCCCCCATCGTCGCGTGGCTTGCCGTGGCCGTCGTCATCATCGGCGGAGCGATCATCCTGGTGGGAGCCGTCGGTCGACGCATTGGGTTCCTCGGCTTCCTCGCCACGACCTTCATCATCGGCTGGGTCATCGGCCTCACCGTTGTTCCGCGAGCGCTCGACTTCGCCGCCGAAGGGGTCATCATCACGATCGATGGGACCCGTCATACAATCGGCAACGGGCACGGCTGGTTCGACGAGTCAGCCGATGGAATCGTGTGCGGCCCCTACTCCGATCCCGGGAGCGAACTCTCCGACGCGGCACGGTACGTACTCGAACCTGGACAGACCAGCGTGACCCTCTCCTCGGATGCGGCAATCCTGGTCGTCCCCGAGGATGCCTCGCTGGTGTTCCGCTCGGACGGGCTCACCACCGGATCGCTGTCCTGGGGAAGCCGTAACACGAGCTGCCAACTCACCCGTGCGGAGGGAACGCTCTTCTCGTCCTACCGAACGGGTGACGCCGTCACCGTGACCGTCACCGATCCGCGCGTCACCATCGCCATCGAGGAGAACTGACATGAACCCGAACACTCGTCCCGTCGTGTATCGGCCGCTCGCACAACGCATCACGACCATGCTCTGGGGAGTCGCCATCGTAGGATTCGGAGTCGGCGTGATCGCCCATTTGCAGGGCTACTCGTTCGATGTCGAACTGCTGGGGATTGTGGTGCTGGCGGTGCTGGGCACCTGGATCCTCGCGTCCGCCGTCGCGGCCATCATCCGTGGTCGCTAGAGGTCAAGCCTCCTAAGGTCTACTCCCACTCGATCGTGGCGGGCGGCTTGCTCGTGATGTCGAGGACGACGCGACTGATCTCCCCGACCTCGTTCGTGATACGGGTTGAGATGCGCGCCAGGGTGTCATACGGAACCCGCGACCAATCGGCGGTCATGGCGTCTTCGCTCGACACCGGCCGGAGGATCACGGGATGGCCGTAGGTGCGCCCGTCGCCTTGAACGCCGACGCTCCGAACATCCGCGAGAAGGACGACGGGGCATTGCCAGATCTCGCGATCCAACCCTGCCGCACTCAGCTCCTCCCTCGCGATGTGGTCGGCCCTACGCAGAATCTCGAGGCGCTCGTGGGTCACCTCCCCAATGATCCGAATGGCCAGGCCTGGCCCGGGGAACGGCTGGCGCCAGACGATCTCCTCGGGAAGGCCAAGTTCGAGCCCGACGGCCCGCACCTCGTCCTTGAAGAGCGCACGGAGCGGCTCGATGAGATCGAAGTCAAGGTCATCGGGGAGACCACCGACGTTGTGGTGACTCTTGATGTTCGCGGCACCCTCCCCACCGCCAGACTCGACCACGTCCGGGTAGAGCGTGCCCTGCACCAGGAAGCGGGCCTCGCTCGCGCGATTCGAGTCCCCGACAATGTCACGCGCTGCCGCCTCGAACTCACGGATGAACTCCCTACCGATCGCCTTGCGCTTTGCCTCCGGATCGATCACGCCCGCGAGCGCGTCCAGGAAGCGCGCCTTCGCGTCGCGCACAACGAGCCGCACCCCGGTCGCCGCAACGAAGTCGCGTTCGACCTGGTCGGCCTCCCCCGCGCGCAAAAGGCCGTGATCGACGAATACACACGTCAGCTGGTTCCCAATAGCACGCTGCACGAGCGCCGCCGCGACCGCCGAATCGACGCCCCCGCTCAGGCCACAGATAACGGAAGCGTCACCCACATGGGCCCGAATTGTGGCGACCTGTTCATCGATGATGCCCTCATTCGTCCAGTCCGCCTCGAGCCCAGCGACGTCAAAGAGGAAAGCACGTAGCGCGATCTGACCCAAGGGCGTGTGACGCACCTCCGGATGCCACTGGGTGCCGCACATACGGCGCGAGCGGTCCTCGAAGGCCGCGACGGGTGAGCCATCCGTCGTCGCCAGAACCGTGAAACCCGGAGGGGCCTCCTGGACGGCGTCTCCATGGGACATCCACACGGATTGCTCCTCCGGACTCTCCGCGAGGAAGGCTCCCGTCTCTGTCACCACCGCCGTCGTACGCCCAAACTCGCGCAGTCCGGTCTTCGCGACCGTGCCGCCGAGAGCACGGGCCATGAGCTGGAATCCGTAGCAGATGCCCAATATGGGGATATCCGCCTCGAAGAGAGCGGGGTCGACGTCAGGCGCTCCCGGCTCGTACACCGACGACGGGCCTCCGCTCAGAATGATCGCTACGGGATCGCGGGCGAGCATGTCCGCCGCGCTCATCGAGTGCGGAACGATCTCCGAGTAGACGTCCGCCTCACGCACGCGCCGCGCGATCAATTGGGCGTACTGCGCCCCGAGGTCGACGACAAGGACGGGTCGGCGGCTCACGAGGCCTCCCCCGCGTCATCCATGATTGACTCCCTTGGGCCTACTCGCACGATGACGTCTATTCTCGCGCACTCATCGGAGGGCAACCACCACGCCGCGAGGGGTCGCGCGTCCGCCCCCACCTCCCGCGAGCGCGTCTCGACGAGGAGGCTATCGCCTCGGACCGGACCGACGCCCCCTGTACGTCGGCACCTCCGTGGTAGGAGGCTGTGCTGCGGAATCCGCGAGCGACCTCAGCCGCACCTTGTTTCTGCCGGCCTCCTTCGCGTCGTACATCGCATCGTCCGCGCGCCGGACGACCCTGTGGGACTTCCCGTCATCCGCTCCATCCGCGACCCCAAAGGAGGCCGTGACACGGTGTGTGTGGTCCCCACACTCGAACAAGCAGCCCTCAATGGCCGAGCGCAGGCGCTCGGCGAAACTCATCGCGTCGGGAATGCCCGTCCCGGGAAGCACGAAGATGAACTCCTCCCCACCCCACCTCCCGACGGTGTCGAGCGCCCGAACGTGACGGAGCAACTCGTGCCCGACTCCGGCCAGGACATGGTCCCCACACAGGTGGCCGAAACTGTCGTTGAGCTCCTTGAAGGAGTCGAGATCCGCGACCACGACACAGTAGCCGCCTTCCTCGCTGATGCGCTCGAGCTCATCCACGACGGGTCGTCGATTCGCCAGTCCCGTCAGGGGATCGGTATTGGCGAGGAACTGAGCCCGGTCCGTCGCGCGCCTCGCATCGATCGCGGATACACGGTGTCGCCCGTGCTCGACCGCGGCAAGCATCGCGACGAGCAATCCCGCAGCACCTGCGTTCAGAGAGAAGATGACTCGTGTGGCCCCGGTCGAAAGCGGGAGCAACTCGGAAACCGGCTCAAGGCCGAACTGACAGTAGGCGAAGACCACCGCCCCACTCAGCGCGAACAGCCACCGGAAGAGGCGCTGGGCATCGGTGAAGACCATAAATACGGCCGGACCGACCGCGACGAGAAAGACGTGCGGGCCCGCTCGAGATCCGAGGTGGGACGTGCACACCAAAAGCTGAGGAATGATCGCTCCGAAGCCAAGAGTTGCGGCCGCGAGCGCCTTGCCCCTGTGCAAGAGGACGAGGCCAGCGATGTACACGAGAGCGAAGCCGCCATCCGCGAAAACGGCCGAGCGCAATCCCTCGGCGTCGCGGACGACGTAGAACACGACGTAGCAGAGTGTGACGCCAAGGCAGAACACCAGAGCGGCGCGTGTCGTCGAAGCCGCCTCGCGTTCCTCGCCCTGCTGAGCCTCCGGACCATCGAAGACCCGTGCGAGTAGGAGGGGCAGACTTCGGTCTTCGCCCTCATCCCGGTCTTTCATGGCGACGTCGCCTTCTTTCCGTGTGCTACCACGATACGGCGATTCGGAGTCGCAATCGGGTACACGAGGATAACGATCGGTTGACGGCTCAGTCCCGATCGACGTGCGTCAGGCGCCCGCTCACGACGAGATTCCGCCCCGATGACTTAGCCTCGTAGAGGTTGGCGTCGGC
>Ga0307445_10002463_pt1 | contig 10164 bp, 11 predicted proteins | sample SalMarSW160330MG_FD_202147 | JGI IMG/M metagenome (GOLD analysis project Ga0307445, IMG submission 202147) | Salt marsh sediment microbial communities from the Plum Island Ecosystem LTER, Massachusetts, United States - SW1603-30 | ecosystem: Environmental > Aquatic > Marine > Intertidal zone >...
CGTAGGCGACAACACGTACATCGGACAGAACTGCATTATCCTGCCGGGCTCTCGGATTGGAAGCGGTTGCGTTATCGGGGCCGGTACTGTGGTGAGGGGAAAAATCCCGGACAACTCTTTGGTGATCGGAAATCCGTGCAAGATCCTAGGACCAGCAAGTATCTTTCTGGAAAGAATGGATGCCAGTAAAAACACCTTTGACTCTCTGAAGATGTCCTATGATGAACGGAAACGTATGCTCCAACGCCATTTCGATCTCTTCGAAGACCAAGGGTGATATTTTAATGGGCGGGGACCCCGGGGAAGGGGCTCTCTGTGCCCCTTTTTCCTTTTGATCAATAAAAAGGCAGATATGAAATCCGTATTCAATACAATCCGCGTTGCGTGGCTTTTTTTGTGGGCTGCCATTGCGACCATTATCCTGGTTATCCCCGTCATCCTGGCGGGGCTGCTCAGCCGTACCGGCAATCTCGCGTTCTCCATTACGAAGATCTGGGCATACACCATGCTTGCCGTGTCCTTTGTCCGTACGGAAATAAAAAACAAGGCGCGGATTACCACGGGGCAATCGTATATCATTATCTCCAACCACCAGTCGCATTACGACATCCTCGCGTTGGTTACCACGTTGGGCATTCAATTCCGCTGGTTCATCAAAAAGGAAATCCTCAAGGTCCCGCTGTTCGGGTACGGGTTATACGCCTCACGGAACATATTCATCGACCGCTCCGATACCGCCAGGGCAATCGAGAGCATCAATAAGGGCATCGACCGGCTGCCCACGGGGGCAAGCGTCATGGTCTTTGCCGAAGGGACCAGGTCATCGGACGGCCGGATTCAGGAATTCAAAAAGGGGGGGTTCATGGCGGCCATCGTGCGGCAGCTTCCCATTCTGCCGGTTACCGTCAATGGGAGTCGGCGCGTCCTGCCCAAGGGGAGCCTGGTGGTGAAGCCGGGACGGATCCAGGTCGTGGTCGGGGCGCCCATCGATACCACCGGCTATACCGCCGATACGGTCCAGGAGCTTATGGAAAAAACGCGCCAGGCAATCATGGCGAATTTCGATCCCGGGTACAGGGGAAAGGCGGACTGAATAAAAATCATTGTCCTTTGTGCAGATTCGTGATAACATATTTGATTAACAAGTAACGTCAAGGCCTTGAGGGGGTCAAGAGGCATGGCGCAAAGGGACGGGGACAAAAACCAAATTCAACAATCCAAGGGGCTCTTTTTGCCACTATTTTTAGGGGCCCCTGCGCCCCTTTTTTCAGGGGCCCTTGCGCCCCCCTCTTTTTGGTGGCCCCTGCGCCATTCTTTTTGGTGGCCCTTGTGCCATTTTTTGTTTGGATTTTTTGGGCTATACAAAATCAAGGATAAAGATTTGGCCCCCAATCTCTTCAAAAGAGCACCGCTATGAAAACTAAAAAACAAAAAGTATTGGAAGATCATAAAAAAGTTGGTTCTAAATTTATTCCACCAATGGCCCAACTTGGAATGACCGAAGTCAGTTACGTAAACCAAATTTTCCCAGAAATGGTGTGGATGGGACTAATAAATCAGAGAGAAGGGGTTCGGACCGGTATTAAAGTTGTCGAATTTATGGCAAAGAGATCAAACGACATAAAGGCGAGTGAAAAACACATAAATTTTAGTCTTGCAAGCTCATATAGGGAATTAGGCGAAGAGCAAAAAACACAAATTATTGCCGATCTGAAAAAAGAGAATTTCTTTTCCATTATTCAACAATCTTTAGCACCCCTTACTTGTTTATATGATGATTTCCCAATGGCATTTATAGGGCCACCAAGCGAGTATATAAGTAGAGATACCTTAATAAAAGCTCTAAAAACTTGCATATCAAAATGCATAAATAAATACGAACAGCCCGGAATGATATTGCAGGCAACAGTCATATACATCAGAGCAATTGTAGGCGGTTTAGTTTTTTCAAAAGATGTGGAAGTTCCCGACTTAAACAAAATTATTAAAGATTTTGACTCCGAGGAAGGTCAAAGTTCTGCCAGCTTAGTACGGGCCATGATTATGAGTGAATATATGCCTTTGGGTGAAAAAAAGTCAGATAGTTGGGGAAGGTCATTTTGGAATCAAGGCTACAAATTGGATAAATGCCATTTCCCTTGGGGAAAAAATGAATAAAGAAAAAAAAGAGATAAGTGATCTTTTAAGGTTCATGGACGAATATTGCGAAATAGTTATATCTGGTTTTCATGAGCGTTGGGAAAAATGGGAAATTGAACTTTATAACTCAGAAATCTATGAAGCAATAGGTGGTTTATTATCTAGGCAAGTAACGCTTTCCACTAACCTCGCCGTTTCCCCGATAATTTGGAACGGTCATATTGCTCCATTAATCTTGAGGTCAATGATAGACGCACATATAACTTTGGCATGGATATTACTAGATCCATATGAAAGGACAAAAAAATATATACTCTATGGTTTGGGCCAGGAAAAACTCTACATCGAACATCTTAAAAGTGAAGTCGATGAAGATGATGCGCTCATAAATGAAATGATTCAAGCAAGGGAGACATGGCTCAACTCACAGAGAGCAGACTTTTTAACAGAAGTTAATGTTGGAAGTTGGGCAGGATTAGATACAAGAACAATGGCTGGCGCGGCAGGCTGCACAGGACTATATAAATTCGCATATACTCCATTTAGTGGAGTAGTCCACAATATGTGGCAGCATATTAGTAGATATAACTTACTACCTTGCGATAACCCTTTACACAAATATCATCAAGTAGCGAAAATTCTGGAGTTTAGCCCCGACCTTGATTATGTTTATCGATCAGCAAAGTATGTTGACAGGTCTTTCGAGGCATTCGATAAAAAATATAAACTAAAAATTACAACACCAATGCCACATGACTGGTTCGTGGAAGAGTTTAACAAACTTCATAAAAAACCCATAGAAGACAACTTACAGGAGGTTGACATCGGCACTTAACTTTTTTCTAAAGTGCTGACACGGTAGAAACCTAGCTAAAACTATTAAATAGTTTAGGCAATAGAACGGAAAAAAGGCTGATAGAATATTTAAGAAATTTAACTACATCCCATTGAGCACCCCAGAAACAAAGCAGGCACAGTATGACGAACAATGATTATAAGAAATACACGGCACAAGCAAAGGCGCAGATCAAAGGCGAAGCATTCTTCGAGGCGCTTGTATCCGACTACTCGGTGCCCCACCATATTGTGGGGCCAAAGGACGTTGGGATTGACTACATCTGCGAGTGGGTCTACGGCGATAGGCCAACAGGAATCCTCTATGCGGTCCAGGTTAAGACGCTTTCTGAGCGCAATGTAAGGCTTGAAAATCTTGGCCCCAAGGAACGGTTCAATGAACTTGACGAATACAAAATCGTCAATCCGAACCTACGCATAGATGACAGGACTCTGCAATATTGGCGAGGTTTCGGAATGCCGGTTTACTTGTTCGCAATTGTCTACTCCGAGCCTGTAGGGCAAGGAGGCAAGCTCAACTGTTTCTATAAACGGTTCACGGTGGTGTTGACAACCCCAAGAACACAGGAGGAGGAAAACTTCTACAAAGTTAATGACGGCGCTACCTTCCGCGCGTTCGCCGATCAACAGTCTAAAATATACGGCTTTGCGAGAGACCTCTTTATCGATCTCATAAGGTGTTCCTACTACAAAGGTTCAATTTCTTACATATCTCCGCGGACCATTGGTCTTGAACAATTCCCCGATGAAGATACCGTTTTCGGTGACCTATTGATGGAGTATCACGAGAATGTTTACGCGTCCTACGCAAAAACAAGACACTTTCTCGATCTTATCCTGAGAAACCAAGGCGAGCCTAGCGCTGAACCTGAGGAGGAATAGTCTAAGGCAGTCTCCAACAAGGGAGTTCACTTGCTATATTCGAACTGCGAGGAATCGGGGTCAGCAATGTATCTTAAAGGTAAAATTGTCTCATACATTATGGGAATTATAGATGGAGCGGTATAAACCCTGTTGGAATTAAATAATGATCAGAAAACATTATGTCAAGAGTTCGCAAAATAAGGCGTGATCCCAGTGAAGGCCGCAACTATTTTGTTATAGATGCTTGTTTTCTTGCCAACAAATACATCCCTGTGAGTTGTGCTCCAAACGTAAAAGAAAGAAATCGAATCGAGAAATGCCTAGAGTGGTGGGATGAAATTGATAAGCAACTAGAGAAAAACAAGGCGCGCATTTATGTACCGGACATCTGTATTGCAGAGACTTTCAAGACACTAGCCAAGAAATACTTTCGGGATCAATGGTTCAGTAGTGCAGTTGAGCTGGATAACGCTCGCAAGCGTCTCAAAGAAGATATAGTTACAAAACCTAAGACGTTGCGTGGATTTCGGCGAAATATTAGGTACCACGACATCTCAACATCTAGGGATATAATCATTTCTGTGGATCGTTTCTTCGAGCTCTTCTTGAAATACAACTTAAATGTCTCCCTCCCTGACCTGATTATTGTCGCCACTGCGAAATACTTGGTAGACTTTTATGATATACCTCGAACTGCTCTTCATGTTGTCACCCTAGATAATGCTCTTTGGGAGGGTTCCAAAAAAATTCAAGAACTACCCAATGCTTACGACCCTACAAAACCATCTGATTCTAGAGATAGGGTTTTTGAATAAGTCGAGGAAAGAAATCGAACTCAGGCCTTGGCTGAGGACAATGTAACTTAAAGCTAAAATTGTCGCATAAATTATGGGGTTATATGGATCGGTATAAATCTCTTATATCTTTGAATAGAGAAAGTCATGTTGCAAGGGACGCTGGACATAGTTCGACAATTGAGTAATCGAGAGCTTGCCATTGTAATTTGGATGATGGTCTTCATTTTATTGGCGTGTTGTGTCCATAGCGTTAGGGCACCATTGTTCAACCTCATAAAGGCTTTTTTCGCCTGGAAGCTTACCGTTGGGTATCTAGTAATGATTGCTTATGTTTCGCTAGTCCTTTTTACTCTCCGCACTCTGGGCATCTGGAGGTATTCATCGGTGGCCAGCATTTTGGTGTGGTTCGTATGCGTAGCTTTTGTGCTGCTTTTCCAATGGGAAAGGGCAACAAAGGCGGCCTTTTTTAAAACAGCGATCAAAGAAAACCTTCGGCTTGTGATCCTTGTGGAATTCATTGTGAATCTATATGTATTGAATCTATTCATTGAGCTGCTTCTAGTGCCTTTGTTTGTAGTCATTGCTGTTATGATCGCTGTTGCTGAAAGAGATGCTAAGTACGAGACTATCAGAAAATTCTTAAATCGTCTCATGATTATCCTCGGTTTGTTTATAGGCGCTTATGCTTTACTTAAGATAGCTATCGACTTCAAGCACGTTGCCACACTCGCAACTCTGGAGACCTTTTTGTTGCCCATAATCCTAACGTTATTTTTTTTACCGTTTGTATACCTTGTGGCAGTATTTGCCAACTATGAGAATCTGTTCAAAAGTCTCGATTTCTTCATTCGTGACAAATCGGTGCGTAAATATGCAAAGCAAAAAATACTGCGCGCATTTGGGCTTAATCTCAGTGGTCTAAACCGTTGGCGCCAGCATATCGGTAGCCTGCACATGGTGGATCGACAGTCAGTAAATAAAGCTATAAACGAGATCGGGGTCAGGCCTTGATTGAGGACAATTTACCTTAGAGTCGCAGATGTCGCATACATTATGTGGATTTTATTTTTTATCGGTATAAACCCTGCTAGAGGACAAAGACAAAAATTAGGGAGACGAGGAAGGGACGGAGACGAGGAAGGGACGTAGTTAAAACTATTAAATAACTTGGAGGATAGAGAGGTGCAACTGGGGATGATAAAATTTTTAAATAATTTAAATATCTACCCTCGAATTCTCTATAAAGGAGGTTGATGATGATATCTTTCCTTAGTTATTTTAATTTGAATGACCGTGTACTCCGAACACTCAAAAAATCAAGATTTGATGAAGTCTCCATGTTGATGGAGGTAGAAATGCTCCCACCTTCGAAGAGAAGAGCCGCACGTAAACGTCCAGCTGCAAAAAAAAGAGCGGCGGCATCCCATACTAAAAGAATAACCCCAAGCCCACCACCCCCACCTCATATGTCCCTATGGGAACAGCTTTTATTGTACTTTGGAACTGTGATAGGTGTGATATTTAGCTCTGCAGTAATGCAATTTGAGCCAGGGGAATCTATTTCAATTAATATAAGTTGGGCCTCCGTTTTAATTTCAAGTGTTGTTGCACTTGTTATTATGCCAATTGCATTTGAAAAACTAAGAGTGGGAAGTGATAGTCCCTTTATCTTTCGGATTGGCTTGTTTGTGCAACATGGCGTCTTCTGGCAAGTTCTATTCGGAGCAGCCGGTAAAGCCGTATAGAATTTATCGCTCTCAAACGAAGAATCTCGGGTTCAAATCTTTATTATTGACATAGTATTGAAAAACAGGAGGATGCAATGAAAAAGAATACACTGGGCAAACTCTTTTGGATATTTTGGTATTCCACTACGATATTGACGGGTATCCTGGCTGGGTTTTTGGTTTCGCATGCCATTATGCTGGGGCGGTTCTTCCAGTGGTTTCTTGAGTCAGGGAATGAAGATTTACTGCACCAAACATATACGGTCTTCCGTGCAGCGAGCAGTCCACACATTGCGTATAATATCCCCCTGTCTCTGGCCTTCGTTTCCGGTATCATCTGGACAGTGTTTGCCTTCATAGCACGGAGGGATAGAATCATTGCCGTGACTGCGGGGTTATCAACGGTATGGGTGAGCGCGATCTTTTTTTGCTCCAACTTTGCCGAAGCAGAAGAGGCGGTGATGACAGCCACGGCAGATGCCGGCCTGACACAGCTCTACACCGCACTCAACCTGCCGCTCCATACGCTCTTCGCCGCAATGTATGTGGTCAGTTTATTCCTGCTGCTCCTTGTCCCTCTCAAAGGTCAATGGCCCAAAGCCCTGAAGAGATAGTGCGCGGACCGTGACTGAGGGCAATAAGAAAAGAGGGAGCCCGTTCTATTTAATTCAAAAGAAACTATAAACTATTCTCCACAGGGAACTGATGAACATCTCTCTGGAAAGAGTAAAAACGATCGGAAGCGGATTGCTCAGGCCTGAGGGGGTCATGGCCCTGGACGACGGCAGCCTCTATGCCGCGGACGGCAAGGGGCGGTGCTCACGGATAGAACAAGACGGGCGCACCTCCTTTTTCGGAAACGTGGGAGGCCTGCCCAACGGCCTGTGCATCGACAGAAACGGGAACTGCATCATCGCCAACATCGGCAACGGTGAGGTGCAGTCGTTGCATCCCGACGGCAGCCATGTAGTGTTGATGACGGAGGCCAATGGTAAAAGGATGTACTCCCCCAATTTCCCGTTCATGGATTCCAAAGAGCGGATATGGGTCTCCAACTCCACGGCCCGCCGGGATCTCGAAGCGGCGCTTCAATCCCCGTCGCCGGACGGATGCATTGTTCTCATCGAAGGCACAAACCCGCGGATTGTGGCGGAGGGCATCTGTTTTGCAAACGGAATCGCCCTCGATCCGGAAGAAGAACATCTCTATGTTGCCGAAACGATGATGAGGCGCATCCTGCGGTACCGGATTTATCCGGGCGGCGCCCTGAGCACAGCTGAGGTCTATGGGCCCGAAAGCCTCGGCAAGCTGGGGTATCCGGACGGCATCGCCTTTGACGACATGTACGACCTTTGGGTTACCTTCCCGACGTGGAACGCCATCGGCTATATCGACCCACAGGGAGACCTTGAGATCGTCCTGGAGGACCGTGACGCAGCAGTGCTCCATCGGCCGAGCAATATCTGCTTCGGCTGGGAGGGGCGGAGGACCGCCTTTATCGGGAGCCTTGACGGTACGGCAATACCCCAAGAAAAAAAGGGGACGGTTCTATTTAATGTAAAGGGCACTATTGAGAAATCAAGACCCTTCCTATAAACTATTCTCCACGAAGGACTGATGAACATCTCTCTGGAAAGAGTAAAAACGATCGGAAGCGGATTGCTCAGGCCTGAGGGGGTCATGGCCCTGGACGACGGCAGCCTCTATGCCGCGGACGGCAAGGGGCGGTGCTCACGGATAGAACAAGACGGGCGCACCTCCTTTTTCGGAAACGTGGGAGGCCTGCCCAACGGCCTGTGCATCGACAGAAACGGGAACTGCATCATCGCCAACATCGGCAACGGTGAGGTGCAGTCGTTGCATCCCGACGGCAGCCATGTAGTGTTGATGACGGAGGCCAATGGTAAAAGGATGTACTCCCCCAATTTCCCGTTCATGGATTCCAAAGAGCGGATATGGGTCTCCAACTCCACGGCCCGCCGGGATCTCGAAGCGGCGCTTCAATCCCCGTCGCCGGACGGATGCATTGTTCTCATCGAAGGCACAAACCCGCGGATTGTGGCGGAGGGCATCTGTTTTGCAAACGGAATCGCCCTCGATCCGGAAGAAGAACATCTCTATGTTGCCGAAACGATGATGAGGCGCATCCTGCGGTACCGGATTTATCCGGGCGGCGCCCTGAGCGCAGCTGAGGTCTATGGGCCCGAAAACCTGGGCAAACTGGGGTATCCGGACGGCATCGCCTTTGACGACATGTACGACCTATGGGTCACCTTCCCCACGTGGAACGCCATCGGTTATATCGACCCGCAGGGAACCCTTGAGATTGTACTGGAGGACCCTGACGCAGCAGTTTTCCATCGGCCGAGCAATATCTGTTTCGGCTGGGAGGGACGGAGGACCGCCTTTATCGGGAGCCTTGACGGTACAACCATACCTTATTTTGAAGTCCCCTACCCGGGCGCGCGCCTCGTGCATCAGGAAGTGTAAGGCGATAAAAAAATGAAGGAGGCAAATAAAATGGCTAAGACAAATAAACAAGATGATAGAAGCACATGGGCTATCGGTGGAGGGTTGTTGTTAGGTATGGGTGTCGGATTCTTTTTCCTCAAGGCATCCCCTCTGGCATTCGTTGGAAGTATTTTTATAGGATTAGGCCTCGGTTTGATGATCACGTCTATAATTTCAAGAGCAAAGCAAAAATAAAACTTTGGTCAAGAAAGAAATAAGGGGGAAACCGTGACTGAGGACAAGTTACTTTAAAGCTAAAATTGTCGCATACAGGATAGGGTTATATTAGGATCGGTATAAACCCTGTTAGGCGTATTGGCCACGAGAATATGATTACTCAAGAACAGTTAAGGGTTCTGCTTCCAATAGCTTGTCAGTGGGCAGAGGAGCAGGAGCACATCATCACCCGTTATGGCGTGCCTCTTTCACCTGATCAGGCCACTGACGCCGCAAAAATTGGCGTTGAGTATCCTGAGAAAGTCAGGTTGCTGAAGGTCACTCGCATTTCCGTTCCAGTCTATGGGGACCTTTGCACCTCCGCTGATACTATGCAGCTCTTCTCTCCTCTCGCCGGAGGACTCACTTTCAGGTATGGGATTTTTATCCGGGCGGATTGTTGGGGCGACCGCCGACTGGTTTGTCATGAACTCGTCCACACTTCGCAGTATGAGAGACTTGGTGGATTACAGCAGTTTCTACAACAGTATTTGTATGAGTGCATCACCGTTGGCTATCCCGCAGCTCCGATGGAGCAGGAGGCGGTCACGACGACAGCGAAACTATGCTCCTCATAAACTAGGAAGAAGATCGGAGACAGACCTTGACTGAAGACAATAGTACCGCTCCTGATGAGCCTGTCCAAACGGCTCACTATGGTATTGACACACAAAACCAGCCGTCTTAAAATCCAGCCGTCAAAAATCAGGCCCTTTGGAAAAAATGAGAGACAGGTATGAACAGCTTCATCGGCGCGATTAAGGGCGTAAAATACAGCGAGGAGATGATCCCCGTTGATGAGGCGGTGCGTCTCAAGGTCATGGTCTTTAAACAGACTCAGGCGCGTGGCAAGGCGCCGATTGTCTTTGTACCCGGCTGGGTCTCCACCATTGCCGGCTGGGCCCCCCTGATCAAGCCGATGGCGAGCGAGCGCGATGTTTACTACGTGGAAACACGGGAAAAACGCTCCGCCCTGATTGACGGCAATGCCCGTTTAACGGATGACGACTTCAGTATCCTTCAAAACGCGCGCGACATCATCACCATCTGTGATC
>Ga0307445_10002464_pt1 | contig 10160 bp, 8 predicted proteins | sample SalMarSW160330MG_FD_202147 | JGI IMG/M metagenome (GOLD analysis project Ga0307445, IMG submission 202147) | Salt marsh sediment microbial communities from the Plum Island Ecosystem LTER, Massachusetts, United States - SW1603-30 | ecosystem: Environmental > Aquatic > Marine > Intertidal zone >...
TACGACGATGAACATGAGATCGCCCGGAAGGAAATGGAGGCCCTCAAGGGCGGAGAAAAGAAAACATGGCTCGAAGGTCTCTTCTCGAAGAGTTTCTTCGGGACAAAAAAGAAATAAATCGCCCGCCTATCCCCCGATAAGCTTCAGGAATTCTTCCTCGTCCAAAATGGCGACTCCCAGCTCCCGGGCGTCGGCAAGCTTGGAACCCGGCGATTCTCCGACGACGAGGTAATCCGTCTTGCTCGAGACGGCTGAGGTCACCTTCCCGCCTCGTTGCTCAATCCGTTCTTTCGCTTCATCGCGCCCCCATTTCTCCAGCGTCCCGGTGAGGACGAACGTCTTGCCCGCCAGGAGTTTTGGCCCGCCTTTCTTGGCCTCTGATTTGAAGTCGAGGCCGGCCTCCTTGAGCCTTCGCAGGAGGCTGATGTTCTCCGGCTGGCTGAAGAAAAAAACGATGCTTTCGGCGACTGTGGGGCCGATATCCTCGACCTGGATGAGGTCCTCGGTCGTAGCGGCCTCCAGGGCGTCGAGCGTCGCGAAATGCTCGGCTAGAGTCCGGGCCAATCGTTCTCCCACATGCCGGATACCGAGGGCGAAGACAAAAGCTGCAAGGTCTCGTTTCTTCGAGTTCTCGATTTCAGCGAGGAGGTTTCGGGAGCTCTTCGGCCCCATCCTTTCCAAACTCACCAAGTCGTCATAACGGAGCGAGTAAATGTCGGGGATGGCCCGGACGAGCTTCTTCTCGATGAGTTGATCGACCAGCGCTTCACCCAACCCCTCGATATTCATGGCCCGCCGCCAGGAAAAATGGAGCAGTGATTCCCTCAGTTTGGCCGGGCAGGAAGGGTTCGTGCAGCGGGAGATGACCTCTCCCTCGGGCCGGAAGGCGGCCGATTTACAGACCGGGCAGCGCTTGGGAAAGACGAATTTCTTCTCTTTCCCCGTGCGCCTTTCCTTCATCGCCGCCACGACCCGGGGGATGACGTCGCCGCTTCGCTCGATCAGGACCCAGTCGCCAACCCGGATGTCCTTGCGTTCTATCTCGTCCTCATTGTGGAGCGTGGAACGGGTGATGGTCGTCCCCGAGAGCTTGACCGGCTCGAGCACGGCCACGGGCGTCAGCGCGCCGGTCCGGCCGACTTGGACACGGATCTCCCTGATCCGGGTCGTGGCCTGGCGGGCCGGGAACTTGAAGGAAATCGCCCAACGGGGTGATTTGGCCGTCGTCCCTAAATCCGCCCTTTGTTCCACCGAGTTGACCTTGATGACGATCCCGTCGACATCGTAGTCGAGCTCGTCCCGCTTCTCCCGCCATTCCTCCCAGAAATCGATGACCTCCTGGAGCGTCCGGCAATACCGGGAGTTGGGGTTGGTCTTGAAATCCAGCTCCCGCAGCTTGGCGAGGCCTTCCCACTGCGTCGGCAACTCCCGTCCGTCGACGTAGATGTAATAAAGGAAGGCGTCGAGGCGGCGGCGGCCGACCTCCTTGGGGTCGAGGAGGCGGATGGACCCCGCGGCGGCGTTGCGGGGATTGGCAAAGGCGGACCGACCCTGGTCCTCCTGCTCGCGGTTGATCCTGCGGAAGGACTCGAAGGGAAGATAGACCTCTCCCCGCACTTCGATGTCTCTCCGGTCTCCGATGGCCAGCGGAAGGCTGCGGATAGTCTTGATGTTGGAGCTGACATCGTCCCCGCGGAAGCCGTCGCCGCGGGTCACCGCCTGGGAGAATTTGCCGTCCCGATAGAGGACGGAGATGCTCAGCCCGTCAATCTTCAACTCGGCGACAAACTCGATCCTTTCTCCGGGGAGGAGCCTCTGGATGCGTTCCTCGAAATCCCGCAGCTCTTCCACGTTGAAGCAGTTGTCCAGGCTGAGCATGGGGAGGCTGTGGGTGACGGTCGGGAAACCTTCGGCTGGCTTCTCCCCGACCCGCTGGGTAGGGGATTCGGGCGTGATCAGATCGGGAAAACGTAGCTCGAGGTCCTGAAGCTCTCTGACCAGGCTGTCGAACTCGGCATCAGAGATCTGGGGATTGTTGTCGACGTAGTATTTCTTTTCGTGGCCGATGATCTTTTCCCGGAGCTTTTGGATCCGCTTTGCAGCTTGCTCGCGGGAAAGAGACTTAGGCACTCTTGGATCCTCCGGGCCGAGGACCTTTATCTTCGAATCTTATTTGATCCCCAATCTCTGCTTCGTGTCTTCCATCAACTTGTTGAACTTGGCGATGGCCATTTTCTGTTCGGACTGGAGCTTCTCGAGCCCCTTATTCTCGATCTCGATCTCGGCCATTAGGGATTCCATCTCGGCCTTCTCGGTGTTATTGAGCTCGTCTTCTTCCTTATTGCCGAACTTGGAGTTATAGGTTTTGGTCAGGCCCTCAATCTTCTTGGCCTTAGCCTGAATCTCAGTCACGGTCTCGTTGTACCTCAGCTCCTTGTTGTTGAGGAAGAAGAGCGTTTCGGCCAGTTGCATGGCCTGTTTGGACTGGGTGGGATAGGTGAAGGCAGCCTCAAGGAGATAGCGGATGGCCTCGTTGGTCACGGCCGCATTGGTCTTGGCATCTTTGGCCATGATGATGCCGATGTTGTAGGCGATCTCTCCGGTCTTTTTCTTGGCGTAGATCTCCTTGAAAAGAGCCAGGGCTTCGGTGTTTTTATTGTTGCGATAGAGGGACTGGGCGTAGATAACGGCGATGGCGTCATCCTTGGTGGCCGTGTAGGCGGCCCCGAAAGCTTTTTCCGCATCGGCATAAGCCTTGGCGTCATAGAGCGTCTTCCCCAGCTTCTTGATGCTGGCCAGGATCTTGGGGTTTTTCAGGATCGTATAAGAAGTGGCATATGAGTCGACGGCGTCCTTGAAGGCCTTGGCCTTTTCTTGAGCCTGTCCGAGGGCGAAATGGCCGGCCCCGATGAACTGATTCCACTGGGCGGGGCTCGCGCCGGAGTCTTCAGCCGCCTTGGCCTTGGCGGCTTTGGCGGCTTCGATCACCTGTTGAGCGTAGCTCTTGGCCTTGTCCAGGTTCTGGCCGTTCTGGCTGTAGAGGGCGGAGAGCTGAACCAGGAGCTGGCATTTGGTCAGGTCGTCGAGGGCGCCCAGGGCGAGCGCCTTTTCGCCGTAACTGATGGCATCAGCGGCGGTTTTACCGGGATAGTCGAGCAGAGACAGGTTGGCATAGGCGAAATTTTCGTATTGGCTCCCCTTGCCGGCGCACTTGGCGACAAAGTCCTTGAGCATTTGGGCCCGTTGGCCCGCAGTCTGCGCCGTCATCGCTTTGACATAAGCATCATCGCATTCGGTCTGGGCGAAAAGCGGCGCGAATAGCAGGGGAACTATGACGAACAGAATCGCGGCTTTCGTTCTCATTGCTAACCTCACCAAAAATTTTTAGCATCATAGCAGGAATGAATTGGACCTGTCAATATAACACCTTCCATATTGTAGCAAAAAGTATGCCAACCTGACCATCGGACTTTGGCCCTATAGCCCAGCCGGGAGAATTCGATTTCATCCGGCCGTCCTCTCTGCTAGAATATCCCCCATGATAGGGCCGGCCGGTTCTCTCCCCAGTCTTTTCCAGAAGACGGTAGAGCGCCCCCTGAGACGTCAGGTCAGCCTGGTCCGCCACTCGAGCTTTCGGATCGGGGGAAGGGCCGACTATTTTTTTGCGGCCCGGTCTTCAGAAGAACTGAAGTCCTGCCTGAGATTCACCCATGAGCGTTCCCTTCGCTACTATGTCATCGGCTCAGGTACAAACATGCTCTTCGCCGACGAAGGCTATCGCGGGCTCATCCTCAAGAACGAAGTCCGGGGGATCCATCGGAAAAAGGGATCTGGACGGATCGGAGTCCTGGCCGGCACTCCGCTGGCCGACCTCGTCTCCTTTGCCCTGGAGGAAGGCTGGTCGGGGCTGGAGTTTGCCGCCGGAATTCCCGGGACGGTCGGTGGAGCCGTTTTCGGCAACGCTGGAGCCTGGGGCCGGGCGATTGGACAGCTTCTCTTGGAGGCGGTACTCCTCGATGGTCAGGGGAAGGAGTTCAGGGTCGGAAATGACTATTTTAGTTTCGGCTATCGGCACTCTGTCCTCAAAAAGAGACATCTGACCATCCTCCAGGTGACTCTGGGGCTCCGCAACGGCGACCGGGGCAGGATCAGGGCGGAGATGGAGGAGAGCCTGGCCAAGCGGAAAGCTCCCTGTCCGTCTCCGAAAATGGCCTATGCCGGGAGCTTTTTCAGGAACCCGATCCTGCCCAACGGAACGAAGATGGCGGCCGGCTACCTCCTCGACAAAGTGGCTGCCAAAGAACTCCGCAAAGGGAGGGCGGCGGTTTACCCCGGTCACGCCAATTTCATCCTCAATTGCGGGGGGGCCAGCGCCGCTGATATTCGGGGCCTTGCCAGGACGATGAAGGCGCGGGTCAAAAAGGAGTTCGGGATCACCCTCGAAGAAGAGATCATTTACCTGCCAGCAGCTTTTTCAATGCCCCGGACTTCCGCGGCTTAAGACCCCTTTTCTCGGCCATCTCCAATCCCACAAGACTCAGCTTTCTGTAAATATCCGTATACTGAGGCCAGCGCTCGAGGGCTTTGAGATGGGCTCTGACCGAGGCGATATCCCCCCTGACCAGGGGACCGCTTAGGGCCGCCGCCGTGTCAAGTTCCTTGACATTATGTAAAGTTCCTTGGACCAGGGGGAAGAGCATTCTAACGGCTTTGTCTTCCGGGATGTGAGCCTCTTCGAGGAGGCGAGCCGCCGCGTCCAGAAGGACGACGAGAAAATTGCTGGCGAAACCGAAGGCGGCGTGGTAGAGAGGCTTGGCCCCTTCCGGGATGACCAGGGCGCGGCCGCCGAGCCGGCGGATAAAAGTCCTCGCCAGGGCCAGGGCATTCGGATCTCCTTCCAGGCCGAAGGAGATGCCCCGGAAATGGCCTGGTGGCGTCGTCTTGCGCGGAAACGATTGGACCGGGTGAAAAGAGGCTGTGGACGCGCCCCTCTTCCGGAGCGGCTCGAGCACCCGCGCAGGCAGAAGGCCGCTGGTATGGAAGACGGTCTTCCCCGACCAGCCGGCGCGGCTCCGGGCCAACCGCGCAGCGACTCCGCCTATGGCTTCGTCGGGAAGGCAGAGGAAGATCACCCGGGCCGTCCGGGCGGCCGCCTCGTTATCGGTCAGCGCGCGGCCCTGGCCGATGATCGCCCGGCTTTCCTCGCCGGAGCTTTTCCGCCGGCAGGTTAGGGCCGTGATCTTGTGGCCTTTTTCGGCCAGAGCCCGTCCGAGAGTGGTCCCCAGACGTCCCGCTCCGATGATGGCGATATCGGTCATGAGAATGTCCGGCGCGGAAAAGGCTGTGGCGCTCAGAGGGTATAGGTTTCGCCGGGCTTCAGGACAATGACTTCGGCTGAGGAGCCGACCTGCCGCTTGAACTCCTGGGGGTCGGCCTGGATGATCGGAAAGGTGTCGTAATGGACAGGGATGACGCGCTTCGTCTGGGTGAATTCGACGGCCTTGACTGCTGAGGGGATGCCCATGGTGTAGCGGTCGCCGATCGGGATGAAGCTCAGGTCGGGCCGGAAGAACTCGGCGACGAGTTTCATATCGTAGGTAAGACCGGTGTCGCCGGCGTGGTAGAGACGCTTTCCGTCCATCTCCACGACCACCCCCGTGGCGCTTCCCTTCTCGGCCGAGTGGTGGGCGACGACCATGTGGATCTTGACGCCCTTGACATCGACCGTCCCGCCGATGTTCATGCCCTCGGCCGTGAGCCCTTCGGCTTGGGCGTCGACGGCGATCTCGTGGATGCCGACCAGGGTTGCGCCTGTCTTCTTAGCCAGGACGAAGGCGTCTCCCAGGTGGTCGCCGTGGTGGTGGGTGACGATCACGACATCGGCTTCCTTGACCTCTTGGGGGGTGGTCGGACAGCAGGGATTGCCGGTGAAAAAAGGGTCGATGAAGAGCGTTTTTGAGCCCTTGATTTTGACGGCCGAATGGCCGAGCCAAGTGATTTCCATGTTGCGCTCCTTGGCCGAGGAAGTCGGCCTATTTTCTTAATCTCTCGATGTTGGCGCCAAGGCGCTTGAGTTTGTCTTCGAGTTTTTCGTAGCCCCGGTCGAGGTGCTCAAGATCGTTGATGACCGTCTCTCCGCCGGCGATCATTCCCGCTAAAATGAGCGAAGCCGAAGCCCGCAGGTCGGTGGCCATCACCTCCGCGCCGGAGAGCGGAGTTTTTCCCCTGACCATGGCCTTATCGCCCAGGAGCTCGATGTTGGCGCCGAGGCGGAGCAGCTCGTTGACATGGGAGAAACGCCGGTCGAAGATGGTCTCGGTGATGATGGACGTGCCGGAGGCCTGGGTCATCAGGACCATGAACTGAGCTTGCATATCGGTCGGAAAACCGGGATAGGGAGAGGTCGTGATGTCCTGGGGTTTGATCTCGGCGCTGCCGAGGACCCGGAGAGTCCGAGGGTCGACTTCTTCGATCCGGGCGCCCGAGACGCGGAGCTTTTCGATGACCGTCGTCAGGTGGCGAGGATTGACATTGGCCAGAGTGATATCGCCCTGGGCCAAGGCGCCGGCGACGAGGAACGTCCCGGCTTCTATCCTGTCGGGGATGATTTCGTGCTTGGCCCCGCCGAGTTCCTTGACTCCGCGGATGCGGACGACCTCTTCTCCGATGCCGTCGATTCGCGCTCCCATCCCCGCTAGGAGCTCTGCGAGGGCAACCACTTCCGGTTCCTGGGCGCAGTTGCGAAGGACGGTCTCGCCCTGGGCCAGGGTGGCGGCCATGAGAAGGTTCTCGGTCCCGCCCACGGTCTTCTTTTCGAACTCGATCTCGGCGCCGTGGAGACGGGTTGCTTCGGCCGTGATGTAGCCGTGCTCGAGGGTGATCGAGGCGCCCAGCCGCTGCATCCCGGCGATGTGGAGATCAATCGGCCGCGACCCGATGGCGCACCCCCCGGGAAGAGCGACGATCGCCCGGCCGTAGCGTGCCAGGAGAGGGCCTAGGACCAGGATGGAGGCCCGCATCGAACGGACCAACTCGTAGGAGGCCTCGGGGGATAGGATCTTCTTGGAGCGGATGGACAGGGCATTGCCCTTGAGTTCATAATCCGCCCCCAGTTCTTCCATCAGGGTCAGGGTTGTGAAGACGTCCTTCACCCGGGGGATGTTCTGGAGATTGAGGCGCTCCTCGGTCAGGAGGGAGGCAACGATGGCCGGGAGGACGGCGTTCTTGGAGCCGCTGATCCTGACCTTTCCCTTTAGCCGGAGTGATTGATCGCCGAGGATCCTGATTTTTTCCATGCAGGATGATTTTAGAATATGGGGTGGGGAAATTCAAGGACAGAGCAACAAGCATTTCTAAAGAGAAGCACTTATCGGCTCCGGAAGCCGCCCTCTGCTAATTACAGGGAGGCGAGGGCCTGGTCGAGGTCGGCGATGATATCGGCCGGGTCTTCGGCGCCGACGCACAGCCTGATAAGCTGAGGGGGGACGTCGGCCATCTCTCGCGCCTCCTTGCCCTGCTGTTGGTGCGTCGAAATGGCCGGGATGGTGGCCACGCTTTTGATTCTCCCGAGGTCGGTGGCCCGGAAGATGATCTTGAAATGATCGAAAACCTTGCGCGCGTTCTTGGGAGGTCCGTCCACCCGGAAGCTCATCAGGTGACCGTAGCGGTTCACTTCGTTGCCCGTCCCATCATCCGAATCCACCAGCTTCATATACCTTTTGGCCAGGGCGTGAAGGTGGTAGCTTGGCAGGCCAAGGTAATCGACCTGGTAAACTCGCGCGTGTTTTTCCAGGAACTCAGCAACCGCCTGGCAATTCCGGCTGACCAGATCCATGCGGGAGCGGAGCGTCCGGACGTCGTTCAGCGCGAACATGGCGTTCATCGGCGATGCCGCCGGCCCCAAATCCCGGTAGGGGAGAAACTGGATATATTCGGCAAAACTTTCCTTGAAGAGCGGATGGTCGTTTTTGACGTTGGTGACGATCGGCCGACGGCTGATCATGGCGCCGCCGATGGCCTGTCCTCCCGAGGTGATCGACTTGGTCAGTGAATGGATGACCACGTCGGCCCCGTGGGCGATCGGCCGCAGCAGAGCCGGCGTTGCGCAGGTGGCGTCGATAATGAAGGGAATCCCGTGTGAATGGGCGAGGTCGGCCAGGGCCTTGACGTCGCCGAACGACTGCTGCGGGTTGCTGGGCGCCTCCAGGTAGAGAAAGCGACTGTCCTCGTCGATCTTGGCCTTCCATTCCTCGAGGTCCTCCGGGTGAAGGACCCAGCGGACGTCGATGCCGCGTTCCTGGCCTTTCCGGACATTGAAGTTTTGGAACGTTCCTCCATAGAGCTGGATGGCGGAGACGAAATTGATCTTCTCCGGCCCGCTCTTCTGTTTGACCAGGAAAGCGTCCGTAGTCATAGAGATGGCCGCCATGCCCGAGGCCGTGACGACGCAGGATGTGTCCTTGCCGGTCCTGTAGCCTTCCAGGAGGGCGAGGATGTCCTGGAGGAAGTAGGTCGTCGGATTGGCGATGCGGGTATAGCACCATGTCGGGATGAGATAGGCGAGGGCGGCCTCGAGCTCGTCGGAGTCCCGGTAGGCCTGGGAGGTGGACGGAAAGACGGGTTCGATCACGGCCCCCTGGTTTCGGTCCAAGGCCTCCTCCGGGGAGTAAAGGCCGTGCACCGCGATGGTGTCAAACCTGAATTTTTTGACCCGTTCGATCAGAGCTTGGCGCTGGGCGAGGAGCTTTTTAGATTCCTCGACATAGCGCTTCACCCCCGGCCCGTATGTTTGATCGGAGCTCATGATACCTCCATATTTTTTCGGCAGCTCTTTCTTTTAAATAGTTTTTTTGCCGGCCAAAGTCAAATCCGCTGCGCTTTCGGCCTTAGGAGCGGCAGGAATGAAATGATGATAGATGAACCTCAGCGTTTCTTCCCGAGGTGCCGGTTGATGGCCAGGATGTCAGCCAGGATGGAATATCCGGTCTCGGTCTTTCCCGCTCCCGCCCCCTGGATGGTGACCTTGCCGAGCAGGTCCGTGTCAAAGGTCAGGGCGTTCTGAGCGCCCATGACGCCGGCCAACGGGTCGGTCAAGGGGAGTTTCTGGGGAGAGACGACGGCCTCGATCTTGGCCCCCGCTTTCCTGGTCTGGGCGATGAGCTTGTAGCGGAAGCCTTCCTCCTTGGCCGCCGTAACCATCTCCCTGGTCAGGGCCGTGATCCCCTCCCGTTTGACGTCCTCCGGCTTCAACGCCCCGCCGAGAATGACGTTGGACAGGATGACGACCTTGGCCACGGCGTCATATCCCTCCACGTCCGCCGTGGGGTCGGCTTCGGCATAACCTCGTTCCTGGGCCAGCTTGAGTGCCGCTGCATAGTCCAGGCCATCGGTCTCCATTTTGCTGAGGATGAAGTTGGTGGTGCCGTTGAGGATTCCCATGATCTCGCGGACCTCGGCCCCGGTCAGGCCGCACTCGAAGAGACTGAAAACGGGCGTCCCGCTCATGACCGTTCCCTCGATCCGGAAGAAGAGGTTATTTTTCCGGGCCAGGCTTTGGAGCTCCTTGTAGTGGAGTGCCGCCGGTCCCTTATTAGAGGTGACAACATGCTTTCCCGACCGCAGGGCTTTTTTGATATAGCCCGTCGCCGGTTCTCCCGTCTTGATATCCGTGTAGGTGAGTTCGGCGATTATTTCGGCATCGCATTGTTCGATCATGTCCAGAGGGTTGATGAGCTCGGCTGTGTTACCTTCCCCGTAGTAATGTTCGATTCTCTTGCCTTCGTCTAGGAGGGCAAACAGTCTTTTGATTTTGATCCCGTCGGGGATGAGGATCGATCCCTTGTGCAGGTCCGAGATAGCCACAATTTTAGGTTCGAAGTCGAAGGCGTCTTTAAGTTGAGCGCGCTTATCTTCCAGGATTTCAAGCAATCCCCTTCCGACAGTCCCGCAGCCGATCAATGCGATTTTGACTTCCATGGCGACAGACCTCCCGTCCCGTTCCCTTTCAAAAATGAAGAAGAAAAGGGGACGGTCCTGCGGACGAACCGTCCCCGTGAAATCCGCTTACTGCTTGGGCGCGGCCGCAGCCTTGATCTGGGCTTCGACCCAGTCGGTGGTGACGCTCTTCGGTCTCTCGATGGGCAGTCCGAGGGCCCGGCTCC
>Ga0307445_10002465_pt1 | contig 10159 bp, 7 predicted proteins | sample SalMarSW160330MG_FD_202147 | JGI IMG/M metagenome (GOLD analysis project Ga0307445, IMG submission 202147) | Salt marsh sediment microbial communities from the Plum Island Ecosystem LTER, Massachusetts, United States - SW1603-30 | ecosystem: Environmental > Aquatic > Marine > Intertidal zone >...
GCGAATTATCTTTGGTCACGATATCGGCTTCGATGGTGTCGGCATCTTTCTCCTTCACCTCGCCGACTTTGAGGCGCGGATTGCCCTGCCAGGTGAGCCAACCCTCGAATCGCTTCTTCACGTCATCGGTCGAAAGGTTCAGGTTGCCTTGCTGCCCATATGCGCCGGGCCCTGCCAGGCCACCTTGGAACCGCGGACAGTTTTCCGGACCGTATTCGGTATTCGCGCCGCGTCCGTAGCCGTGCATCCAGCCCGGCCCGTTTCCGCCCCTCCTGCCAGAGCCAGGACCATATCCGTCCATCATTCCTCGGCCGGGACCTTGTCCTCCCATCATGCCCCAACCGCCGTAGGGCTGTGCCGTCGCAGCTGTGCCGGAGCCAATTATCGCTGCCCCGAAGATGAGCGCGAGAGCCGTTCCGGCGACGAGAAATTTGCGTTTCATGCGAACCTCCAAGCTCAAACCAAATCGCCGCGCCGGGTGAACACTGGAGGCCAGCCGTCACTGAAGTTTGTCGTCGGAGGCGGAAGTTGTGACAAAGTGTGTCAAAGGCCGCGGCGGCCACGTCTTGTCACAAGTTCTCTGACGCGCATTGCGCGTGTTCGATTATATTTGCGTCATGGAAAGCACGGCGTGCATTCTTGTCGTCGACGATCATCGCGAAATTCGCGAGCTTGTTTCGCGCGCGCTTGCCAAGGAAGGGTTCCGCGTCAGCACGGCCGCAGACGGTCGCGCCATGCAAAAGGTGCTCGCGGACAGCCGCGTCGATTTGATCCTGCTCGATCTGATGCTTCCGGGCGAGGACGGACTGTCGCTGTGCCGACGGCTTCGCGCCGAGTCTGACATTCCGATCATCATGCTGACCGCCAAGGGGGACGAGGTCGACCGCGTCATCGGACTCGAGATGGGCGCCGATGATTACCTGCCGAAGCCGTTCGGGAGTCGCGAACTCATTGCTCGCATCAAGGCGGTGCTGAGACGCGGGCGGCGCGAGCGCGCGAATACCGATCCGTCCGGGCGGCCCAGGCGCTTTCGGTTCGACCGGTGGGTTCTCGATACCGGCGCCCGGGAACTCGTACGCAACGATGGCGTCACCGTATCGCTCAGCTCGGGGGAATACGATTTGCTCGTTGCGCTGGTCGAACGCCCGCATCGTGTTCTCAGCCGCGAGCAGCTTCTCGATCTCGCGCGCGGGCGGGCAGCCACCGCTTTCGATCGCAGCATCGACACGCAGGTGAGCCGGCTGCGCAAGAAGATCGAACACGACCCGAGCGACCCCAAGATCATCAAAACCGTGTGGGGCGGCGGCTATATGTTCACGGCGACGGTGAGCGACGCATGAGCAGGCTTCTGCCCAAGAGCCTGTTTGGTCAGATGCTTGTCATCATGCTGTTGGGCCTCGTTGTTTCCTACGCGATTGGCGCTTGGATTTACTCGACCGACCGCGAGGCGGCGGTGCGTGAGGTCGGCGGGTTGGCTGCAGCGAACCGGATCGCGAACCTCGCTCGTTTGGTCGAAGAAGCGCCGGCCGGTTGGCGCGAGCGAATCGTGGCCACGCTGAGCGATCGAACGTTTCAGGTGACGCTGTCGGACCAAAAGCCCGACTTCATGGAGCGAGGCGATAGCGGGCCTGTGGCGCAGGCGATTTCCGGCTATCTCAGCGATCGCCTGGACCTCGATGCATCGCGCAGGCCGATCGTCGTCGCGTCCGAGTCGGCGAGCCTATCGCCGGGGTCCGGGCCGTTCCTCGACCATCCACCAATGATGATGCGTGGTCCGCGGCGAATGATGGGTGGGTGGAGAATGCACGGCTGGGCGGAGCTGGTCGCTCTCGACGTCGCTATTCCGTTGTCGACGGGTCAATGGCTGTCATTCAACACGGCCTTGCCGGAGCACGTGCCCAGCTTCTCCTATCAACTGATCGCTTCGATGCTCGTCATGACGATCGTGCTGGTTGTGGTGACGGTCTGGGCGGCCAAGCGGGTCACCGCTCCGCTGCGCACCCTTGCCGAGGCGGCCCAGCGGCTCGGAAAGGACGTGAATGCTCCTCCGATTCCGGATATCGGGACGATCGAGACGCGCCAAGCATCACGGTCGTTCAATGAGATGCAGATTCGCCTGCGCGAACTCATCGACAATCGCACACGCTTGCTGGCGGCTGTCTCCCATGATCTGCGCACGCCGTTGACCCTGCTCCGGCTCCGCGCCGAGAACGCATCCGATCCCGAGGAAAAGGAGCGCATGCTCGCGACACTCACCGAAATGGACGCAATGGTGAGCGCCATTCTTCAATATACCCGGGATGAGATGACGACCGAGCCGGTTCGCCGGACCGACTTGAACGCTCTCATTCAGAGCGTCGTTGACGACATGGCCGACGCGGGTATGGACGTCGTGTTTGATCCAGCGCCGGAGGTGCTCGTCGATTGCCGATCGTCCGCGCTTAAGCGCGCGATCACCAACCTTGTCGATAATGCCATAAAGTACGGGCACAAGGCGCGGGTCACGCTGCAGGCGCGCGAAAAGCTGGTCGAGATTGCCGTCGAGGACGAGGGACCAGGCATTCCCGAGAAGGAACTTGCGCGGGTATTTCAACCCTTCTATCGCGTTGAAGAATCGCGGAACCGCGAGAGCGGGGGCGTGGGCCTCGGATTGGCGATCGCTCAGTCCCTGGTGCAAAAGAACAACGGCACGCTGAGTTTACAAAATCGTCCTTCCGGTGGGCTCCGTGCACAAATCCTTCTGCCAAGAGCGGTTTGAGCCTTTGTAATTTTTGCCTGTGACCGGAAGCCTGCCACCTTACTTGGCGCGGCCGGCGGCGCCCGTCTCGACGTCCATAGCGTCGCGCGCGAGCGGGTACGGACGTCACTTACTCGGCGTCCGGCTGATTTTCCGGGCGGGCGCGATCGAAAGCCGCGAGTTTCAGGCATTCCGCATCGACGCCCACGATCTTGGGAAAACGGTCGAGCGGAACTTTGAACCGGCGCGCGTTGTAGACCTGCGGCACCAGACAAATATCGGCGAGGGAAGGCTGCGCGCCAAACGCAAAGGGGCCCGGCCGGATCAAAGCCTCGATGGCTTCGAAGGCGAGCGTAATCCAATGTGCATACCAGGCGTTGATCTCCGCCTCGGCCTGTCCGAGCTTGCTTCTGAGGTAGTTGAGGGTTGCGAGGTTGTTGATCGGATGGATGTCGCAGGCGACGATATCGGCGACGGCGCGCACCTGCGCGCGTGCGCTCGGGTCGCGCGGCAGGAGCGGCGGCTCGGGATGGGTCTCTTCCAGGAATTCGATAATTGCGAGCGACTGGATGAGCACGTCGCCGTTCGGCAGCGCCAGGGCGGGCACGCGCATTTGCGGGTTGATCGCGCGGTAGTCCGGGGTTTTGTGCCGGCCGCCGCCCTTGCTCAAGTGGATCGGTGCGATCGTGTAATCGAGGCCCTTGAGATTGAGCGCGATACGGACCCGGTAGGCCGCCGACGACCGGAAAAAGGAATAGAGAGTCACGCAGATCATCTCCCGGATGTGTAGGCGACACCCGAGTTTTCGGTTCGGATGGTTTCGCCATGCGTGGGGAAGATGGCGGAAAGCGGAATGCGGCGCAACTCGATGGCGACGCCGAGCGCACGCTCGCCAAGTCGGTAGCGGCGCTAGCGCGTGCACTCAATGGCGACGAAGTCGGCGCAGGCAGCGCGGCGGCAGCCCCCGCCAAGATTGGTAATGCTCCCGGTGATCTCCTCGCGATCGGCCTTTCTGAAGGAGACGGCCTGCGCGTACTCGCGGCCTCGGCAGAAGGCGGTTGCGGCCGCCGTTCCGCACTGCGCGCCGCTGGCGAGGCAACGATCGATGCCGTAGCCGTCGGAATTGTTGGCGATGATGAAGATCCGCTTTTCTGCTTGCGCGGCGGAAAGGGAGGCGATGACCGCGCCAAAGACCGCGACGGCAAACAAGGAACGCATAGGCCTGCTCGACTGGATACGCGGCCGGAACGATGGCAGCAGAACGGTAAAGGCGGCGTTAACCTGGCGCCGCGGTTGCCCTAAGCGCCGGTAAAATCGGCAAACACGGTTACCGGCAGCGCCCTTACTGAGATGCCCTGGCTGCGCCCCTTGACGCGGGGCGCGCGCTTCCCCATTGTGCCGGGCATGAACGGCCCATTCGCCCAGATCGGCATTTGCCGAGGGATTATTCGCTAGCGTCAAACGCTGGCTGCGGCCGTCTTGTCCTTAAATCACGACAGAACAGACGCCCGGGCTAGCGGTGGCCCGGCGAGCGCTGAGGCGTGCGGTCCGGTTGGGCGGGTACTTTTTGGCGTTGGCGGCACCCCACAGGGTCGCCATAAGACCTGACGCGACGGAGCGTGGTGCGAACGCGATGGACCTGAGGCTCTACGATACGCTGACGCGGGATAAGCGCGTGTTCACGCCGCTCGATCCCGCCAATGTGCGCATGTATGTGTGCGGGCCGACGGTCTACGACTTCGCCCATATCGGCAATGCGCGGCCGGTCATCGTCTTCGACGTGCTGTTCCGGCTATTGCGCCACCTAGCGAAACAAGGCGTTTGGGATGGCGGCAAAGGCGAGACGACCGTCACCTATGTCCGCAACATCACCGACGTGGACGACAAGATCAATGCGCGCGCCGCCGAGCGCCTGGCGCAGCGCGGCAAGGCGCCAGGCGATCTCAATGCGGAAATCCGCCGGCTGACCGAGGAGACCTACGCTAATTTCAAGGCGGACGTGGCCGCGCTCGGCTGTCTGCCGCCGACGGTCGAGCCGCGGGCGACCGAACATATCGAAGAGATGAAGGCGCTGATCGAGCGCCTGGTCGCGTCCGGTCACGCCTATGTCGCCGAGGACCACGTGCTGTTTGCCGTCGCCTCGATGCCGGATTACGGCCGTCTGTCCAAACGTCCGCTCGACGAGATGATCGCCGGCGCGCGCGTCGAGGTCGCGCCTTACAAGCGCGACGCGATGGATTTCGTGCTTTGGAAGCCGTCGAAACCGGGCGAGCCGGCATGGCCGTCGCCCCGCGGCATCGCCGCGCCCGGTCGGCCGGGCTGGCACATCGAATGCTCGGCGATGTCGGACCATTGGCTGTGGACGAAAGCCGAGCCGCGCCTTTCCGCGGCGGGGCTCACCCATCCGCATCAGTTCGACATTCACGGCGGCGGCGTCGACCTCGTGTTTCCCCACCATGAGAACGAAATCGCGCAATCGCGCTGCGGCTTCCACACACCGGTCATGGCCAATTATTGGATGCACAACGGCTTCCTGATGGTGGAAGGCGAGAAGATGGCAAAAAGCCTTGGCAACTTCATCACCATCCGGGAGTTGCTAAGAGGAATTGGTCGACGCCCGTGGCCAGGCGAGGTGATCAGGCTCACAATGCTAGCCACTCACTATCGGCAACCGCTCGATTTTAATGAAGCAAAGCTAACTTATTGGAGAACTAAGCTCTCCCAATGGGTTGACAACTTCAAGCTTTTTGGAAGTCAAGATTTTGATTATGCACTCTGGACCGGTGGAGCAAAGATATCTCCATCCAAAGAAGTCGCAGAGGCGTTAAGCGATGATCTTAATGCTCATGAAGCCTTAACGCATCTTGATCGCCTGAGTAGCCGTGCAATCAAACAGGACGTAGCTGCGGCCAATGAGCTAGGTAGTAACCTTATTTGGCTTGGGCTTATGCGCAATGCATACGCTAACGCGTATGAGACCATTCTTGCTGGTTCCGCACGACCGGACCTCATTTCGAAATATACCGACGCCATTCTAGATGCTCGAGCGATTGTACTTAATGAATATAAGTTTTCAAAAGACGGTGCAGAAAGAGCCGCTAGCTTGGCGAACGTCAATCGGCGTTTAAGCGACCTGCATCCTGAATTGCGCTCAGACGGCGTGCAGTTGATCGCGAACGAACATGCTGTAGTTTCGCTGGAGCCTATTACTACAGAAGCTGCAATCGACAAGAGTCGAATTCAAGCGTTGATCGACGCCCGCGCTGCTGCCCGCGTGGCCAAGAACTTCGCCGAAGCCGATCGCATTCGCGACGAACTGCTCGCGATGGGCATCGTGCTCAAGGACACCAAGGACGGCACCACCTGGGAGGTCGCGCGATGACCTCGCCGCGCTCGAAATACCCCTCTCCCCTTGCGGGAGAGGGTGGCGAGAACCGAAGGTTCGAGCCGGGTGAGGGGGAGAGCCGTTCGCACGGCGCAAGTGTGCAGCCCCCTCACCCGACGCCTCGCTCACGCTCGGCGTCACCCTCTCCCGCGAGGGGAGAGGGGAAGAGGGCGCGCCAATGAGTGCGCAGGCGAAACCGGAATTCGCGTTGCGACCGTTTCTGCCGGCGGATGCGCCGTTGCTCGCGGACATCTTCCGCGCCAGCATCGAGGGGCTGACCGCCGAGGATTACAGCGAGGCGCAGCAGCAGGCCTGGGCGTCTGCGGCCGACGACGAAGGAGCATTTGCCGAGCGATTGGCAAATCAGCTCACATTGATCGCGATGCTCCAAGGCTCGCCGGTCGGGTTCGCTTCGCTCGCGCGCAACGAAGAAATCGACATGCTCTACGTGCATCCCGCCGTCGTCGGCCGCGGCGTCGGCACGCTGCTTATTGACGCGCTGGAAAAACTCGCCGGCGCGCGCGGGGCGACCCGGCTCACCACCGCGGCAAGCGACACCGCGCGGGCGTTCTTCGAAAACCGCGCCTACGTCCCGCAGCAGCGCAACTCGGTCCTGTGCGGCGGCGAATGGATCGCGAACACCACCATGCAGAAGCAACTCGCAGGGCAGGGGCCGCGATGAAATGCCTCGAGTTGCGCCTCGAATTCTTACCACGTTCCGATCCGCCGTGCGGATCGACCTTCCCCTTAAGGGGGAAGGTATCGTTGCGATCATTACGAGGTTCTGATGTCTAAAGAGCGGCTCTATCTGTTTGACACCACGCTGCGCGACGGCGCGCAGACGAACGGCGTCGATTTCACGCTCTCGGACAAGCTCGCGATCGCCGGCATGCTCGCCGGGCTCGGCATCGATTACATCGAAGGCGGTTACCCCGGCGCCAACCCGCTCGATACCGAGCTGTTCGGCGAATCGCGCGAGGTCGATGCGACCTTCACCGCCTTCGGCATGACGCGACGGCCCGGCCGTTCGGCCTCCAACGATCCTGGCCTCGTGACCCTGCTCGACGCACATGCCGATGCCGTCTGCTTCGTCGCCAAGTCATGGGATTACCATGTGCGGATCGCGCTGGAGACGACGCTCGATGAGAATCTCGCAGCGCTGCGCGACAGCATTCGCGCCGCGAAGGCAAAGGGGCGCGAAGTGCTGATCGACTGCGAGCATTTCTTCGACGGCTACAAGGCCAATCCCGAATACGCGCTCGCCTGTGCGAAGACCGCATTCGAGGATGGGGCGCGCTGGGTCGTGCTGTGCGACACCAATGGCGGCACGCTGCCGCACGAGGTCGAGCGCATCGTTGGCGAGGTTGCGCGCCACGTGCCGGGCGATCACCTCGGGATTCACGCCCACAACGACACCGAACAGGCGGTGGCGAACTCGCTCGCCGCGGTGCGCGCGGGCGCGCGTCAGATCCAGGGCGCGCTCAACGGGCTGGGCGAGCGCTGCGGCAACGCCAATCTCGTCTCGATCATTCCGACGCTGCGCCTCAAGCCGGAATTCGCCGAGCGCTTCGATATCGGCGTGAGCGACGACAAGCTCAAGAGCCTCACGTCGGTTTCGCGCAAGCTCGACGAAATGCTCAACCGCGCGCCCAACCGGCACGCGCCCTATGTCGGCGAAAGCGCGTTCGCCACCAAGGCCGGCATTCACGCTTCCGCCATCGTCAAGGAGCCCGCGACCTACGAGCACGTGCAGCCCAATACGGTCGGCAATCGCCGTCGCGTGCTGGTTTCCGATCAGGCCGGGCGCTCGAACCTTTTGGCGGAGCTCGATCGCGTCGGCATTGCGGTCGACAAGGACGATCCGCGTCTCGGCCGCCTGCTCGATGTAGTGAAGGAGCGCGAGGCGATCGGCTATGCCTATGAATCCGCCCCCGCGTCGTTCGAACTGCTGGCGCGCCGCACGCTCGGCGAGGTGCCGGATTATTTCGCAGTGGAGAAATTCGACGTCACCGTCGAGTCTCGCATCAATGCGGTGGGCGACCCGGTGACCGTCAGCCTTGCCGTCGTCAAGGTCAAGGTCGGCGAGCAAGAGCTGATCTCCGCCGCCGAGGGCGACGGCCCGGTCCATGCGCTCGACCTCGCCCTGCGCAAGGATCTCGGCGAGTATCAGAAACACATCAACGGGCTCGAACTCATCGACTATCGCGTGCGTATCCTCAATGGCGGCACCGGCGCGGTCACCCGCGTGCTGATTGAAAGCCATGACGACAACGGCGACGCCTGGACGACCGTCGGCGTGTCGGCGAACATCATCGAGGCGTCGTTCCAGGCGCTGATGGATTCGATCGTCTACAAGCTGGTCAGGTCTGGCGCCGGCGTCGCCTAAGCCGGCGCTGATTTGTTCGAGCGCCTAGAACATGATGATTTCGGCTTGGTTCGTTCCGCCTCACCTGCAGTGGTCATGCCCCGCGGAGGCGAACGCTTGCGCGGGGACGAACGGATTTTTCCCTCTATTGATTTGGTCACTTCGGCTGGGACGGGGCAGGTGCGGGGCTTGCCGCGGCAGCGGGCGCGGTAGCGGGCGCGGCATCAGGTGCCGGCGCAGCAGAGGGAGACGCAGGCGCGGCAGCAGCTGAAGGCGTGGGGGCGGCAGCAGCGGAAGGCGCGGGCGCGGTTGGAGCGGGAGGTTTCGCGCGGGCGATGGCGGCGTCCTTGGTCGCGGCGCAGGGCCTGCCGTCCTCGCCAAGCAGCCCGCGAGCGAGCTGGGCGGAGAAGTCGCGACGATGTCGCTTATTCGAAATCCAATTGCGGATGATACCCTTGGCGAGGGCATCGCGGCTTTCTTTGGCGTCGCAAACGAGGTCGCGCAGAACGTAGACGTGCTTCTTATCGAACTCCGCTTGAGAAATTTTGGCCGATTCCTCTTCGCACTTGCGCCAGACTCCCTCAAACTTCGCCGCATCGTTGCTAGCCAAATCGACGAGGCCGGCACGCATCCGGTCAATTGTTTCTTGTTTCGCCTTCGGGTCAGTAATGCCGGTGACGGAATCATCAATGAATTTAGCTGTCGCCTCCGGCGTTGGGTGAACTGATTCCGCGGGGTTCAAAAAATCGAATTTGATGATCGCTTTATATTTGCTGTCCTGAACGCGAGCGCCCGCGCATTTCGCGTTCCGGGCGTGCCAAACGGCGGCCTTTGAAATCACGGTTTCCGTCAACGCGGCGTCATTCAGGTCGACGCCCTGAAGCTGGGCTAGAAAGAGGTCTGCGCCCTGAAGCTGGGCCCTGTTGAGGGATGCGCCCTGAAGCTGGGCCCCATCGAGGGATGCGCCCCGAAGCTGGGCGAAGTCGAGGGATGCGCCCAGAAGCAGGGCCAGAGAGAGGGATGCGCCCTGAAGTTGGGCTTCTCTGAGGACTGCACCCTGAAGCTCGGCCAGAAAGAGGGATGCGCCCTGAAGTTGGGCTTCTCTGAGGGATGCGCCCTGAAGCTGGGCGCCGTCGAGGGATGCGCCCTGAAGCTGGGCCCGAAAGAGGGATGCGCCCTGAAGCTGGGCTCCAGCGAGGGATGCGCCCAGAAGCTGGGCCCAATCGAGGGATGCGCCCTGAAGCCGGGCCCGATCGAGGGATGCGCCCCGAAGCTGGGCCCACTTGAGGGATGCGCCCAGAAGCTGGGCGGAATCGAGGGATGCGCCCTGAAGCTTTGATGCAAAGAATGACGCGCCGCGAAGGGATGCTCCGGTCAGGTCGACACGGCGCAAGTCGGCGTAATCCGAAAAATCGGCGCAATTGAAATTGCGCCCGCGGAGGTGTTGGGTGCGTTCGCCTTGATAGTCGGGCTCACCCGCTGCTTTTGTATGCTCTTCGATTTTTTTAAGCTTTTCGTCGTCAACAGCGTCGACGTGTGGCAGGCTCAGGCGATCGAAGCTTGGAAAGACCCGAGAAACTGGGCTCCGTGTCCGACACTGCAAGCCATCTCCGAACTTGTGTGCTTTCGATTGCGATTTTTCGTCCGGCCAATAGCGGGTCCACTCGGCGTG
>Ga0307445_10002469_pt1 | contig 10155 bp, 7 predicted proteins | sample SalMarSW160330MG_FD_202147 | JGI IMG/M metagenome (GOLD analysis project Ga0307445, IMG submission 202147) | Salt marsh sediment microbial communities from the Plum Island Ecosystem LTER, Massachusetts, United States - SW1603-30 | ecosystem: Environmental > Aquatic > Marine > Intertidal zone >...
AGGCCCGCCGCCCTTAATGAGAAAAGGCTAACCTAGCGGGGTGTAAAGCCCCTCTTTTTAAAAAAATCTTCCCCCTCCCTTGCTAGGGAGGGGGATAAAGGGGGTAGGTTGCTACGATTAGGAAACTATCTTTTTAACACCTGCTTCGTTATACTATATGCACAGGATAACCAGTTTATACATTCGGGGGTTGTCAGGTGCAAGACGAGGAAAGCCTGGTACGCCGGGCGCAAAAGCATGACCAGGAAGCTTTTGCCCAGATATATGAGGAGTATTTCGATAAGATTTATCGCTATATAACCCTCAAGATAGGAGATGCGGTGGAGGCAGAAGACTTGACTCAGCAGGTCTTCCTAAACACACTCCGGTCCATCTCTTCCTTCAAGTGGAGGGGCAAACCCTTCTCCGCTTGGCTCTACCGCATTGCCCACAATCAGGTGGTGGATTATTTGAGAAAGAAAAAGAAAGTGACGGTGCCGCTGGAGGAAAACCTGGTCAGCGCCGGTGACAACCCCCAGCAGTCCGCCGAGCGTAAACTGGATATAGAGCGGGTTCTGGCGGCTGCCCGGCATCTGACTGGTGCCCAGCGCGAGGTGATTTCGCTCCGTTTTACCAGCGAGTTTTCCATCGCCCAAGTAGCCGAGGTAATGGGCAAGAGCCAGGGGGCGGTAAAGGCGTTACAGCACAGCGGCATAGTGGCCCTGCGCCGGGCGCTAACGGTGACGCAAAATGAAGAATAAAGAATTTGATAATATCTTAGACGAATGCCTGGAACGGCTGCTGGTAAAAGGCGAAAGCCTGGAGCAGTGCCTTGAGCGCTACCCCGAACAGGCGGCCGAGCTGAAGCCGTTACTGGAGACGGCTCTGGCGGCCAGGGAGGCGTCGGCTATCCAACCCCGCCCCGATTTTAGAGCCAGGGCCAGGTACCAGTTCCACTCGGCGTTAAAAGAGGCGGCGGCTGGCAAGGGCCGCACCTCGTGGGGCTGGTTCCCGCGCTGGGCAACGGTGATGGCCATAGTTCTGGTACTGGTGCTTGGTGGGGGAGGCACGGTTGTCGCCGCCGACGGCAGCATGCCCGATAGCCTTCTCTATTCGGTAAAGCTGGCCACCGAGCAGGTGCGGCTGACGCTGACCCCGTCACAGATGGGCAAGGCAAGGCTCTGCGCCCAGTTGGTTGATCGGCGTGTGACTGAAATAGCTTACATGGCTAATAATGGTGATAGTCAGCAGGTAGAGATGCTCACCCGGCGCCTGGATGATAAGCTGGATTTGCTGGTGGTTCTGGTCGGGGGGGAGGAAGCGGCCAGTGCTCCGGGAATGCTGATGGCGCCGCCAACGGAAGAAGCTGCCGCCCCGACGGTACCGCCGACAACTGAAGACAGCTCACCCTCGCCGGCATTAGCGCCCTCGCCGGATAAAGGCTGGGGTGGTGGTGATTCTGCACAAAACGGCCAGAACGGTACTCGGGCTCAACTGATGGACACAGTGGCGTCTGATGCCGCCAGTAACCGGGTGGCGCTGCGCGCCGTGCTGGATGAGGCTCCGGAGTCGGTAAAGGGCGCTCTGCGCCGGGCGCTGGCGGTATCGGAGGCTGGCTATGATGAAGTCCTGGCGGCCCTAGAGCAGTCTTAGCTCCCTTTTTAAAAAATTCTCTTAAGTCGCCGCTAACCATTCGGCGGCTTTTTCGTTATATATAGGTGGAACAAAAAATTTTAAGGAGGCAAGCGATGAAAAAGTTTTGGTTGGTGGCGGTGAGTCTGGTTATGATTCTGGCGGTAGTCGGCTTTAGCGGCTGCACCGGCGGCCCGACCACTATCGGCACGGTGGATATAAACAGCCAGCAGTCGGGTATCTGGGTCAACGGCACCGGCGAGGTCATTGTTACCCCGGATATCGCCACCCTGTCATTGGGCATTGAGGCTCAGGCGGCAACGGTTGCCGAAGCCCAAACTCAGGCGGCTATGGCCATGGAAGCGGTTATGGCAGCCCTGGCTGACGGCGGCGTGGCTGAAAAGGATATCCAGACCCGGTATTTCAGCATCTATCAGGTAACCCGCTGGGATGATTACAAGGACGAGCAGGTTGTGACCGGCTATCGGGTAACCAATATGGTAACCGCCAAGATAAGGGATATAGAGCAGGCCGGCCCCATTATTGACGCCGTGGCCGCTGCTGGTGGAGACTACACCCGCATCAATAACATCAGCTTTTCCGTAGATGACCCCACCCCCTACTATGAGGAAGCCCGCCAGAAGGCGGTGGCCGATGCCAGGGCCAAGGCCGAGCAGCTGGCTGACCTGGCCGGGTTGAATCTGGGCAAGGCCACCTATATCTCCGAGGGCACTGTATATCCCCCCGTTGTCTATCGGGACGCCGGGATGGAAGCAATGGCACCGGCGCCCACCACCCCCATCAGCCCCGGGGAGATAGAGCTTAGCCTTACCGTTCAGGTGGCTTACGCCATCGCCGGCTGATTATACAGGAGGTTTTAGATGAAAAAACTGTTGGATATTCTCCGGTGGATTCTAGCCCCCGGCAGAAAGCCTAAACTACAGGAGGTTAAAGTAAGATGTCGGTTCTAAAAGTAGCGGTAGCGTCAGTAATAGCCCTGAGCCTGGTTTTGGGCCTGGCCCTGCCCGCACTGGCCACCCCGGATGAGTTTTTCCCCTGGACTGAAGATTTCCAGGCCAGGATAGTCAAGGGCACGGTAACCGAAGTTGATGAGGAAAACCAAGCGTATTTCACCGTCCAGTCAGGGGAAGACGAGATAGGTATAAGAGTGGATGAAAATACCAAATACTTCATGCTGGATGCGCCGGGGCGGATTACAGCTCTGGCCCAGCAGTTCAGGCTTAGAAACCGGGCAGAGTTTGGAGCTCCGGAAGAGCAGGGCTTGAGGTTAAGGCTGCAAAACCAGGCAGAGGTTGGTGCTCAAGGCAGGCGAGGTATGGGCTTGGGTCTTCAAAATCAGCAAAGGGTGAGAGCCGAAGTCCAGAATCAGGCAAGGTTAAGAGTTCAAAATCAGGTAGCTCAGACGGAAGAGGTGCCCGTCACCGAAACCCAGCCGGTGGCTCTCCGTCCCTTCGGCGCCGAAGCCGGATTCGATGATATTGAAGTTGGCGATGGGGTGGTGGTCTGGCTGGCCGATGGTGAAAGCCTGGCCAAATGGGTGCTGATTATAAAACCGGCCGCCCGCGCCCATGTCGGCGGTACCATCACCGGCCTTACTTCGGAAACCATCACCATAAATCCCGATGATGGTGAAGCGGTTACCCTGCGCTATAACCAGGACACGGTGTTCGTTCTCAACGGTTTTATCGCCGTGGAGGAGGGGCAATTAGCCCGCGCCGTCTATGACGCTGAGAACATGATGGCCAAGAGGGTTATAGTATATTTACCCGGTGAATAAACCGGCGGTTATATCCGGTATCAGAGGGGGTCTCTAAAAAGAGACCCCCTTATTTTATGGTGATATCGGCGTAGCGCTCCCACTCGCTGTAGACACAGCCGCAGTACTGCTGGCGGTAGAGCTCCATAGGCTTGGTGATGTGGCGGCTGTCCGAGTAGCGCTTACGCAGGTCGGCATAGAGGAAATCCACCCCCGTTTCTTTTGCCAGTTCATCGCCAACCTCTTTAATCAGCTTGTGCTTCTGCTGGGGGCTGATTAGCAGTGTGGTAGTAAAGGCGTCAAAGCCTGTCTCTTTAGCGGTCTCAGCCGTTTTAGAAAGGCGGAGCTTAAAGCAAAATTGGCAGCGCTCGGCCTCATGCCCCACCACCCCACGGAAGTAGTCAATTATGTCGTAGCCTTCGGCCACTATTAGGGGCAGGCTCGTTTTTTTAGCCAGGGACTGCATTGCCTCCAGGCGGTGCCGGTGCTCGGTATATGGGTGGATATTGGGGTTGTACCAGAAGGCGCTGGTATCGTAGCCCTGCTCCCGCCAGTAGTTAACCGTGTAGGCGGCGCAGTGGGCGCAGCAGCTATGAATCAGGAGTTTTTTCACTTTTGTCTTAGCTTTATCGGGGGGTTAGAGCAGAGTCCCCTGCGGGGGCCTTTTATTGTAGGGCAGCCCAAGATGCTCATAGGCCGCCTCGGTGGCTAATCGTCCGCGAGGAGTACGTTCCAGGAAGCCCAGCTGAAGCAGGTAAGGCTCATAGACGTCCATTATAGTATCGGCCTCCTCGCTGATGGAGGCGGCGATGGTATCCAGCCCCACCGGCCCCCCGCCGAACTTCTCCACGATGGTACGGAGCAGCTTGTGGTCTATCTCATCCAGGCCGATTTTATCCACCTCTAATTTGGACAGCGCCTCCACGGCCACTTCTCTGGTGGCGACGCCGTCAGCCTTCACCTGGGCGTAGTCCCGCACCCGCTTTAAGAGCCGGTTGGCCACGCGCGGTGTGCCCCGGGCGCGGCGGGCTATCTCTTTGAGCCCCTCTTTTTCCGCCTTTACCTTGAGTATTTTGGCCGAACGCTGCAGTATTTTTTCTATCGCCTCCGGGTCGTAGAAATCGAGGCGATAGACGGCGCCGAAGCGGTCTCTCAAGGGCGGGCTGAGCAGGGCAAAGCGGGTTGTGGCGCCGATGAGGGTAAAATCGGGCAGGTTCAGGCGCAGGCTGCGGGCGCCGGGCCCCTTACCGATGACGATGTCCAGGGCAAAGTCCTCCATGGCCGGGTAGAGCACCTCTTCCACCGCCCGGTTCAGGCGGTGAATTTCATCGATAAAGAGTATGTCGTGGTTGCGCAAATTTGTCAGGATAGCGGCCAGGTCTCCGGTGCGCTCCACCGCCGGGCCGGAGGTAATCCGGATGTTAACCCCCATCTCGGCGGCGATGATATAGGCCAGTGTAGTTTTGCCCAACCCGGGCGGGCCGTAGAGCAGGACGTGGTCCAGCGCTTCCTCCCTGCCCCTGGCGGCGGTGATGGCAATATTGATATTATCTTTAATCTTGTCCTGCCCGATGAAATCGTTAAAGAGCCGGGGCCGCAGGCTGCTGTCCAGGGTTACGTCCTCGGTGTCGGGCTTGCCGGAAATTATGCGCTCTGTTTTACTATCCCCCATAATTTAGCCTATTATAGCACATCACAGCCGCATAAAAGGGAAAGCCGCCCGCTTTTTATTAAGGGACGGCTTTTATAAACAGGCTGTATTGCCAGGTATTTAGTCTTCCGTTTCTTCTTCCTCTTCTTGGTCAACCGGCGCCTCTTCGGCGGCCGGAGCTTCCTCGGCGACTGGTGTTTCTTCGGCGGCTGGAGCCGTTGTCTCTTCGGTGGTTAGTTCCGGCATTTCCTCAACGGCCGGCATCTCAATGGGAGCAAAGCCCAGCGTCTTCCTGCCGGCTGATCTCGGCCCCTCCCCGATTACCCAGCTTGGCATCTCTTCGCCTTCCTCAATTGGCGGAGGCGGCGGCTCCTCGGGGAGCGGGTAGAAGGCCGGAATCAGCTTGCCGATGATAACATTCTCTTTAAGCCCCACCAGCCGGTCAATCTCACCCTTGACAGCGGCCTCGGTGAGCACCCGGGTGGTCTCCTGGAAGGAAGCGGCCGCCAGCCAGCTATCGGTGTTAAGCGAAGCCCTGGTTATGCCCATAAGCACCACGTGGGCGGTAGCCGGCTCACCACCTTCGGCCAGCACTTTGGCGTTGATATCCTCGTAGCGGAAAATATCTATCAATTCGCCGGGCACTAAATCGGTATCGCCCGAAGAATCAATGCGGACTTTAGAAAGCATGCGGTGGACGATGACCTCGATGTGTTTATCGTTGATGGTCACTCCCTGGGAGCGGTACACCTTCTGTACCTCATCCACCAGGTACTGCTGGGTGGCTTCTTTACCCAGTATGCGCAGTATATCCTGCGGGTTGATGGAGCCCTCGGTAAGCTGCTGCCCCGCCTTTACCTTGTCCCCGGTCTGGACCCGGATGTGGGCGCTGGCGGGGATGGTGTACTCCTGCTGTTCCTCCTCCATATAGTTGATGAACAGCTTATCGTCTTCAATAATTACCTCTCCGGCGACCGAGGCGACAATCGGTTTAGCCTCGGTGGCCAGGGCTACTGCCTTCTTTGAATCTTCTTTCTTACCTGCCTTCTCAACAGGCGGGGTGGCCAACTCGGCGCCGATATCTACCCACTGCCCCTTCTTGACCATAACCTGCCAGCCGGCGGGAAGCGGGTATTCATCGCGGTACATTTCGGCGCTGGTAATTCTTATCAACTTGCCCTCGTCACTCTCGATGGCCTCAGCGGTGCCGTCTATTTCCGAGATAACGGCCTGGCCCTTGGGCGGTCTGGCTTCAAAGAGCTCCTCCACCCTGGGCAGACCGCTGGTGATATCGAGTCCGACCACACCGCCGGTATGGAAGGTACGCAGGGTTAGCTGGGTACCCGGTTCGCCGATGCTCTGGGCGGCGATGATGCCGACGGCGGTGTTAAGGTCAATCAGGTGCCTTCGGGCCAGGTCCCGGCCGTAGCAGCGCTGGCAGGCGCCGTGCCGGGAGCGGCAGCTCAGGGGTGAGCGGACATAGACCTTGGTTATGCCGGCGGCGATAATCTCGTTGGCTTTCTGCTCGTCAATCTCCTCGTTGCGGTCAACGATGATTACCTTCTTGGTCTTGGGTTTAATTATTTTGGCCGCCGCCAGCCGGCCGATGATACGCTCGGCAAACGACGGCAGCAGCTCCTTTTCCTTTGGCTCCGATATCCACATGCCATCGTTAGTACCGCAGTCCTCTTCGCGGGTAATCACATCCTGGGCAACGTCAATCAGGCGCCGGGTAAGGTAGCCCGAGTCGGAAGTCCTCAAGGCCGTATCGGCCAGCCCCTTTCTGGCGCCGTGGGTGGAGATAAAATACTCCAGGACGCTCAGGCCCTCCCGCAGCCCCGACTTAATCGGGAAGTCAATAATCTTGCCGGCGGGGTCGGTCATCAGCCCCCTCATGCCGGCCATCTGCCTTATCTGGGAGATGTTACCCTTGGCTCCCGAGGTGGCCATCATATAGATGCCGCCATAGCGGTCGAGGGTCTTGGAGATGATATCGGTAATGCGGTCGGTAGTTTCCATCCAAATACCGATTGTGTTGCTATACTTTTCGTCCTCGGTGATTAAGCCTTTATTATACTGGTTTTCTATAATAGCAATCCTCTCAGCGGCCTCTTCCAGCATCTTGGGCTTGCTCGGGGGCACCTGGATATCGCCCATGGCGATGGTCGTCCCCGATTTAGTCGCGTAGCGGAAGCCCAGGTGTTTGATGCTGTCCACCACCCTGGTGGTATCCTCACCGCTCAAGAGCTTATAGCAATTGGTCACTATCTGTTTTAAGATTCCCTTATCGATAGACTCGTTGTAGAAGCCGAGTTCGGCGGGCAGGACGTCATTGAAGATGATTCGCCCGGCGCTGGTCTTAATCCTCTGGCCGTTTTCCTGCTGCTTCCTGACCTCAATCTCGGCCCTGAGGTCGATGCGCCCCAGTTCATAGGCCAGCTTGGCCTCTTCAAAGCTGCCTAAGATTGCCCCCTCACCCTTGGCGCCGGGAATGACGCTGGTCAGGTAGTAGCAGCCCAGGACCATATCCAGGGTCGGGGTTACTATCGGCTCACCGGAGCTGGGCAAAAGCATATTCTGGCTGCTCAGCATGACCAGCCTGGCTTCCTTCACCGCCGCTTTGGACAGGGGAACGTGAACCGCCATCTGGTCGCCGTCGAAATCGGCGTTAAAAGCGGAGCATACCAGGGGGTGTATCTGGATGGCGCTGCCGTCGATGAGTACCGGCTCAAAGGCCTGTATGCTCAGCCGGTGCAGCGTTGGCGCGCGGTTGAGTAGCACCGGCCGTTCCTTGACCACCTCCTCCAGTATGGCAAGTACCTCGGGCTTGTTTCTCTCCACCAGCCGGCGGGCGCTCTTGATGTTGTGGGCCAGCCCCTGCTCCACCAGGCGGCGCATAATAAAGGGCTTAAACAGCTCCACCGCCATCCTTCTGGGCAGTCCGCACTGGTTGAGACTAAGCTCGGGACCGACCACGATAACCGAGCGTCCGCTGTAATCGACACGCTTGCCCAGCAGGTTCTGGCGGAAGCGTCCCTGCTTACCCCGAAGCATATCGGATAGTGACTTCAATTTGTGATTACCGCTGATGGAGACCGCCCGTCCCCTCCTCCCGTTATCGATGAGGGAATCGACCGCCTCCTGTAACATTCTCTTCTCGTTGCGGATTATAATCTCCGGCGCCCCTATCTCCAGCAGGTGGCGCAGCCGGTTGTTGCGGTTAATCACCCGCCGATAGAGGTCGTTAAGGTCGCTGGTGGCGAACCTCCCCCCGTCGAGCTGGACCATGGGCCGTAGATCGGGGGGCAGTACCGGCAGCACCGTCAATATCATCCACTCCGGCTTGTTACCGCTGCGGCGGAAGGCTTCCACCACCTGTAGCTGTTTGGCTGCCCGACGGCGGCGCTGGCCGGAGGTGGAACGGGTTTCCTGTATCAGCCTGTTGCGCGTTTCATCTAAATTAAGGTCTTTTAGTAGTTGCAGAACGGCCTCGGCGCCCATTCCGGCTTCAAAGACCTGCCCGTATCTCTGTTTCAGTTCGTAATACTGGTTTTCGGTGAGCAGGGCAAGCTTGCTCAGGTTCTGCAGCAGTTCTACATCGCCGGCCAGCTTATCCTCAAGCTGTGTTTTTTCCCCGGCGAAGCCCTGCCGAAGCTTGTTTACCTCCTCCACCGTCGCCTCCGCCTGCTCCATCTCACCAGCTTTGGCTTCCAGGGCGCTCTCTTTTTCGGTTATTTGCTGTGAGCCGGCCTCTTTCAGCTGCTCAATAGCTTCCTGGCGCGCCTCCTCGTTTATTGAGGTAATGATATAGTGAGAGAAATAAAGGACTCGCTCCAGGCTACGGGGGGACAGGTCTAACAATAAGCCCATCCGGCTGGGTATCCCCTTGGCGAACCAGATATGGCTCACCGGGCAGGCCAGCTCGATGTGCCCCATGCGCTCACGGCGCACTTTAGCCCGTGCGACTTCGACGCCGCACTTATCGCAGATAATCCCCTTGTAGCGTATCCGCTTATACTTACCGCAGTAACATTCAAAGTCCTTGGTGGGACCAAATATACGTTCGCAGAAAAGCCCGTCCCGCTCCGGTTTCAGGGTGCGGTAGTTAATAGTTTCGGGCTTGGTTACCTCCCCGTAAGACCAGCTTCTTATCTGTTCCGGAGAGGCCAGTGAGATACGAATAGCATCAAAATCATTAACCTCAAGCATCTTCTTTTTCTACCTTTTCCTCTGGCTCAATTGAGTCCTGGCTGGTTTCGGCCTCCGCTTTGGGGGTTTTTTTAGCTTTCTTCGCCTTAGTCTTAGCCTCAGCTTTAGGGGCTTTAACGGCTTCTTCTTCGGCCTTAGCAGTCTCTACCTCGGCTTTGGGGGCTTCGGCGGCTTCTTCTTCGGCCTCAGTCTCTACCTCAGCTTTGGGGGCTTCGGCGGCTTCTTCTTCGGCCTCAGTCTCTACCTCGGCTTTGGGGGCTTCGGCGGCTTCTTCTCCGGCCTTAGCCTCTACCTCGGCTTTGGGGGCTTCGGCGGCTTCTTCTTCGGCCTCAGCAGCCTCAAGTTTGGCCTCCAGTTTTTTAGCCTCTTTAGCCTCCTCGGTAGTTACTCTTTCTTCTTCGTTAATCACCTCTATAGCCAGCCCCAGGCTTTGCAGTTCCTTAACCAGCACCCGGAACGACTCCGGCACCCCCGGTTGCAGGATATCCTCGTTTTTGACGATAGCCTCATAGGTCTTGGCCCGGCCGGTGACGTCGTCCGATTTTATGGTAAGGATTTCCTGCAGGTTGTGGGCGGCGCCGTAGGCTTCCAGTGCCCACACCTCCATTTCGCCGAAGCGCTGGCCGCCGAACTGGGCTTTACCCCCCAGCGGCTGCTGGGTAATCAGTGAGTAGGGCCCGGTGGAGCGGGCGTGGACCTTGTCCTCAACGAGGTGAATCAGCTTCATCATGTAGATACTGCCCACCGTTACCGGCTGATCAAAGGGCATGCCGCCCCGCCCGTCGCGGAGAACAGCCTTACCCACCACGGGCGGTACCTGTTTCCGTTCCAGTCTTATCTTTTCTACTGCCTGGTCCAGCTTCTCCCGGTCCAGCTTCTTACTGGCTACGCCCATCTCTTCCAGCCA
>Ga0307445_10002470_pt1 | contig 10151 bp, 7 predicted proteins | sample SalMarSW160330MG_FD_202147 | JGI IMG/M metagenome (GOLD analysis project Ga0307445, IMG submission 202147) | Salt marsh sediment microbial communities from the Plum Island Ecosystem LTER, Massachusetts, United States - SW1603-30 | ecosystem: Environmental > Aquatic > Marine > Intertidal zone >...
GCCTATCGCGTACTCACTGACAAGGACGGCGCTCTTAGCGGCATCGCAGCCGACGTTCCCTCCCCGTTCGGCGTCTCCGCGCCGGACGCGGAAGCTTTCGCGGATCGCGTGAACGCGTTTTGGTGGGACATTGTGTACGTTGCTAAGGCGCTCTGTCGTAGCGAACTGAACTACGCAAAATACATGCTCGATGGAACGATCCGCTACGACAAACTGCAGCCGCTCATCGAGTGGTACATTGGGACGACCGTCGGGTGGGGTGTTTCCACCGGCATGTGCGGGCGCTGGTTTCACCGTCACCTGTCCCCGGAGCTTTGGCAGCAATACGTACAGACCTTCGCAGGATCAGACATCGGCGACAACTGGCGCGCATTGTTCGCCACGATCGAATTTGCTCGCACCGTCGCAACCAGCGTGGCTAAGGCGCTATCCTTCGACTACCCACGCAAGACCGACGCAAACGTGAGCACCTATATCGAGAAGCTGCATTCCAGATACGCAGACGTGCCCTCAGATCGGTCGACATAGCAGAAGACGGCCGTAATCAGAAATCAAGAGAGCGGTCTTGCCTTGCTACAGGTAATAGTTTTCCGAAAATTTCCACTGACCTAGCTATTAAGATGTCGAGATTTGTGCAACCCTGGTTGCGGGGGGGTCCTATAAGTGATACATTCTGTACCAAGTTACTGTTGGAAGATTGAGGGAATCTTATAGTCTCTGAAGACACACGAATCTGACGGATACTTCTATTGCCGAAAGGAGGGGCGTGTGGATGCTTCGAGCTCTACAGAGCCTTTGGCGAGGCAGATTGGCATACTGTATGAGAAGGGAACATCAGCCTACTGGCTCCCGCCGTTGATCGTTGCCGCTGGTGGTCATCCCGTCGGCAGAATCAGGGAGGGGGATTCTGTCATATTCTGCTGCCGCAGAGGAGAACGTGAGGTTCAACTCACACGTGCTTTTGTTGACGATCCATTTGTCGGGTTCCAGCGCACGCGCCTTGATCCATTGACGTTTGTACCTCTTACGCTCTATCACCCGGATTTTGCTACACTACCGGTTGCTTTTTCTCCCCAGCGAATCGATCACACGCTGGCAGAGGTCGTGAGCAGCAAGGGCTTGTCTCAGCTGCACATAGCAGAAAAGGAGAAGTACGCGCATGTCACCTATTTCTTCAACGGCGGCCGCACGGATCCGTTCCCTTCTGAGGTCGATCTCTCCGTCCCATCATTCCTTGACGATCCGCTCAAGGCGCCTCCCCTTCTGACGGCCAAGTTGGGACAAGCCCTTTCAGACCAGGCATTCTCTCTCGTTGTGGTCAACATCGCGAGTGGCGATCTTGTCGGTCATTACACGGATCTTGAGTCAAAGATCGAATGTGCGGAGGCGGTCGATCGCGCCTTGGGCGATATCATGTCGATCGCGAGAACAGCAGGGTATTGGACGGCAATCACCGCCGACCATGGCTTGCTGGAGGAGCACTGCGTCCTTGGTGGTCCGATAAATACAAGTCACACAACACATCCCGTTCCCTTTTGTCTCGTTGCTCCATCCGGCGAGGTAGTGCCGGTCAAGCATGAAGGCCGCCTGGCCGATGTCGCTCCTACAATCCTCTCTTTGCTCCATGTCGAAACGCCGAGAGAGATGACCGGAAATCCATTGATGGAAGCCGCAGATCCGGAGGCACAGAAGGTGATTCTCGTCGTCCTCGACGGCTGGGGATTGGGTGAGGAAGGGCACGTGAATCCGATCAGACAAGCGCATACGCCTACCTGGGACGGGCTGCGGCACAATCCGATGGCGGAACTGTCCGCCTCGGGGGAAGATGTCGGCCTTCTGCCGGGGCACAAGGGGAACTCCGAATCGGGGCACATGAGCATTGGCGCCGGTCGGGTTGTTATGCAGGACGATGTGCGCATAGCAATAGCCATCGAAAACGGCAGCTTCGTAGACAATCCGGCATTTGGTGCCGCCCTCAGCAACGCCAGAGAGCAACAAACTGCTCTCCATCTGCTTGGCATCCTATCTCGAACAAGTTCGCATGGATCTGTCGAATACGTACTGCAACTTGCTCAATTGGCGTGCGAACAGGGCTTGGAGAGCGTGTACATTCACTTGATTACTGATGGGCGTAGCACTCAACCGGGACGCTCGCCGCGACTTCTCCGCGAAGTGGGACAAGAGATTGCACGTATCAATGCAGGCATGATTGTCACGCTTGTCGGCCGCGGGTTTGCTCTCGACAGAGGAGAAGACTACGCTGGAAAGACCAAAATGGTCTATGAGGCGCTCGTAGAGGGAACGGGAACCAAGCTTGAGGTGGGCGGTGCTACGTAGCCGATTGGGAACGCCAGCGTCCGTTACGAGAACGAAGTCTGTGCGTGCACAAGCCAGTCCGGCCAGTTGATCGTGACGCCATCGCACCCTGCCTTGATTGCCTGCAAGACGTCGCCAATGCACGCTACGTGATGTGCCCGTACTTCGGGAATAGCTTCGTGTGCCGCTGATACACTCTCCGAAGTGACGCCGTCTGCGCGGGGACAAATCTGGAAACAACCAGTCGCAGCTGCCTGCTGAATGCTCTGTTCTGTCAGGTGAGGAACCAGCCAAGCGATTCGCATATCTTGGTCAAGATCCCGCATCTGCACGAGCAGGGGCAGATGCTTGGAGGTAACAACGATCCGTTCCTGCAGCGCATACTCCGTAATCACGGCAAGCAATGCTTCCACAAGTAGAGGATCATCATCCTTTATTTCTACATGATAGACGAGCTGTGTACCGAATCTGGAAAGCAGATCTCTGAACATGATCATCTTCTCTCCCCGATACAGGTAGGGAGAGAACCATGATCCCATGTCCAATTGGACAAGTTCAGCTGCCGTGCACTCCGCCAATGTCATCCCGCCATGTCCGTATCTATCAAGCGTGGCGTCATGGCAAACCATGATTTGTTTGTCTCTCGAGAATCGGACATCCAGCTCCACCGCTGTCGCCCCCATGCGTTCGGCAAGTAGAAAGGCTGACATAGTGTTCTCAGGCGCGTATCCTGACGCACCACGGTGCGCGATGATACGAAAACCCACTGGCACGGTTATAGGAAGTTTGGGCATTCGGTTCCCCCATGGGCTACATTTCTAAGCAAGAACAGGCCGCACAGTCGATGGCTGCGCGGCCCAGATTATAGTTGGAAAGCACTCGAGCTTTACGGAGCAATGCTTAGATAGAACTCTGTGTAATTGTAGGCATTATCGTACACATACTGAGAATCCTCGATCCAAAGCTTGGCTTCCGCAAACGTCGGAATGTTGAAGGAATGTACCTGCAGGGCCTCAATATCGCTTCTTGCGGCGTAGTCGCCGACCTCATTCCACGGCCAGTATCCTTCTTCCATAAGATACCGGATAAGGAGCTTGCCTGCGTTTGGATGTGGGGCCTTTGTCGACAGCGAGAAGACTGTGGGGTAGGCTACGCCGAAGACCGGATCAAGATCATAGATAGGGGCAGCCGCATAACTCCCTGTGCCACACGGATCAACACCATATTTGCGCAGCTTGCTGAATGTGGTGAGGCCAATTGGCGGTGTTCCCGTTTGTTCGATATCTCCCACACCCTTTGCGCACTTCGATGTGGAGCTCATGGTAACGGGTTCATTCTTGATGAAGCGATAGAACCACTCTTCGCCGGCATCCTTGATTCCAGGCGATAGTACGATCGGCTCTCCGAATTCCCTCTCGTAGGCCGCGGCCATCTCTTCCGGATGATCTATGATGGTTTGGTAGGCGTCCGCCTGAACACCGGAAAGAGGATCAGGCGTGAGGACCTTACCCTTCCATTCGGGACGGGTCAGATCCCAAAGGCTGTTGATTGGTGGTCCGTCCGGATTGAGCGCAGCATTGTAGATTACTACACGGCTTGACCAGCGCTGCACGAGGAATGGATCCATTTCGTTCTTGTCGATGAACGGGAGCACTGAGTCCGGAACAAACGGTTCGACCTTGCCTGCGGGGAGAAGTTCTCCCTTCAGCAGGGGGTCGTTGTTGCCGTACAGGACGTCAACTTCATAAACACCGGCATCGTATTCACGGGTGAACTTGTTAACTTGATCAGTTGATTCCATGTCGTACCAGACGACATCGATCCCGTACTTGGCCTTGAAGTCATCGACGATATCTCCCATGCGCGACGACACCGAATATATGACAACCTGCCCCTCTTGCTTTGCCGCGGCTTCGATGGCTGCCCAGTCCTGCCCGGCAATGGCTACAACCGTTGACAGGAGAATCGCAGCCACCGAGATCAAAACACACCAACGCATCTTCATCTCTTTACCTCCCTGTTATTTGTGTCTTGCCCTGTCCACCATGCCTCTCTACTCTCGCTAAGTACCTCCTTTTCCCGCTACGCCCGCGGGGGCGGAACAAGCTCTCCGCTCTCCACGTCGTAGTAGTTGATGGCAGATGCATCTATGCCAACCCACACCGATTGATCCATGGCAAGCGTCAGCCCAGGGGCCGTGCGTGCGACCAATGTTATGTCTCCTCGAACGACGTGGACGAAGACCTCTGGTCCAGCAGGAAGGACGGCATAGACGCTGAACTCCACGGTATCGCCGGTCCGGTCGGTGTGAAGGGTTATACTCTCGGGACGGACTCCGACTACGACTTCCTTCCTATCCGGAAGCCATGCGGCAGGGATGTTGAAGTCCTTCACGCGCAACCGGGTCCCAGTTTCATCGGAGAACGGCTCCGCCCGCAGCAAGTTGATTCTTGGCGCTCCGATAAATTCGGCCACAAATAGGTTTGCGGGAGTCCTGTACAAGTCATCGGGAGGAGCGATCTGCTGGATTACCCCTTTGTCCATTACGACCACTCGACTGGCCATGGTGAGAGCCTCTGTCTGATCGTGTGTCACATAGACAGTTGTCGCGCCAGCATCGTGATGCAGCCTCTTCAGCTCCGATCTCATGTCCAGTCGCAAACGAGCGTCGAGGTTGGATAGCGGCTCATCCATGAGGAAGACAGGTGGCTGATTGGCGAGCAGGCGCGCCAGAGCAACACGCTGCTGTTGCCCCCCGGATAGCTCAAACGGGAAACGCTTCTGCAGACCATTCATTCCAAGATCGTCGAGCACCTGATCGACGCGGCGCTTGATATCAGCGTGCGGCACTTTCTTCAGCTTAAGGCCGAACGCAATGTTCTCGAACGTATTCATGTGCGGCCATAGCGCATAACTCTGGAAAACCATATCCACGTTGCGTTTCCCCGGCGGTAGCACGATGTCATCGTCCGATGAGAAGAGCGTCGTATCTCCAATGACAATGCGTCCCTCGTCTGGATGTTCCAGCCCGGCGATGCAGCGGAGGAGCGTAGTCTTACCGCAACCGGAAGGGCCAAGAAGGACAAAGAACTCTCCCGCCTCAATCTCTAGATCAACGTGGTCAACAGCTACTACTTCACCAAAGCGCTTGACAAGGTTCGAAATTGTGAGAAATGCGCTCGATGCCATTCAGCTCCTCCTTGCCTAGTGTTTCGCTTCCCTCATTCGCGAGATCCGCCCTCTTCCAAGTCTCCACACGACTAGTTCCCCGACGATCGTGATAACTGTCACGAACAAGACGAGAGCATTGCTGAGCTGAGTGATGTTGTCCTCGGCATACCGATAGGCCACCGTCATGAGAACTCTTGTGGATGGAGTTATGAGCAGAAGTATCAGCGCCAGAGAACGCATCAGTCCGACGAAAGTCACCATCATTCCGCTCACAACTCCTGACGAGGCAAGTGGAATGACGATGCGCCGCATCCGATTGAGCCACGAAGATCCCTGCAGAATGGCCGCTTCCTCCAATTCCTGGCCGATCTGTGATATCGCACTTGCTCCTGTGCGTGTGGTGTATGGCAAATGCTTAACGACCGCCACAAGAACGATCAGCGTAAATGTGCCGTACAGGGCGGGGACAGGGCCACGACGAACAGCAAACATGCTCAGATACATTGCACCGAAAGCTATCGCAGGAAACAGGTAAGGCAGAAACGAGATCTGGTTCAGCAGCTTAGATATCCAGCTTTTTCTCCTTCGGACAACAATGTAACCGATGATCAACCCCACCAAGGAAGCTATGAAAGATGCTGTAACGGCAAAACGGATGCTATTCCATGCCCCGCCCAGCACAACCGGGCTGCGGAAGAGGCCGGGGCTCCCAAATGCGATTGCAGGATCGGACGGACCGGTCCAGTAGTGGAGAGTGAGGTTGCTCAAGCCGTATTGCCCATCGATCAGCATCAGAGACTGGTAGCCAAGTAGTGCGATCGGCGATATGCAAGCAACGACAATGAATGCTGACACGATGGCAAAGATTGGCCAACGCCACTTACCAAGAGAAGCCAAACTCGCTTTAAACCCTTTGCCCCCAATAATCTCGAACTTACGAGTGCTCCCGCCAAGCACACGCGTATTGAAATACACAAGGGCCGACGCGAGAACGATGAGAATAATCGCAATGACATAGCCATTCACGTCAAGCCCCATACCAAGGTTGCGAAACAGCATTGTGGAAAGCGTCCAATAATTGACCGGTCCGCCAAGGAAATATGGGATTGCGAATCCGCCAATTGTCCTTCCGAAAGTAAGAACCATCGCCGATAGAAACGCGGGGAGCACCATAGGAAACGTTATCCTTCGCATGATCGTCCATCTTGAGGCGCCCTGCAATTCGGCGCTCTCTTCAAGCTGCGAATCCACCGATGACAAAGCTCCCGAAACGAGGATGAACGCAAACGGGTAGAAATGGATCGTCATGGCGATGATCATCGGTACTGGCCCGTACGAGAGCCATGATGGCGGCGCAGCGCCAAATAGCATCTCGAACAGACCCGCCCGGCCTCCAGCCAGGGGGCTTTTGAACATCGTCTCCCAAGCAAGTGCGATGGCAAACGCCGGAATTAGGTACGGCAACGTCAGCATCGTCCGCATGATCCGCCGTCCGGGAATGTCGCTACGAACAACCAACCATGCAAGCGTTCCTCCGAGCAAGAGCGCTGCCGCCGCAGCGATTGTTCCCGTGACCATGGTATTGGCAAGTGGCGTCCACACCATTTTGCTTGATACACGGCCAAAGAGCATTCTGTCCCAATGCGCGATTGTGAATTGGCCCGGAACTGCGTCGCGCGAGATCCTTGTATCTCCAGGCGCCCAACTGAATGTGCGCCAAGCAAGGTTGAATAAAGGAACGAGAACGAGGTACGAGAGCACAATGATCAGGGTGATCGAGATAATGAATTCCGGAGAGCGAATCTGACGCTTCGCCGAATTCCCCAAGCGGGATGCTATGCTTTTGCGTCCAGGCATCAACCACTCCTATCAGTTCTAGCGTTTCTGGAGAGATCCTATCAGGAAGAGCTCCTCGCCCATAGGAACCTTGCGGCATCATTCATTCTAGCAAGCGCAACCCCGGTTGTCAATCGAGAGCTTATGCTCCGGACATGCGCTTTTGCTCGTGTGTTGGCTTGAGAGCTCATTTGGTATGAAACCTGCTCGCTCTTTCTTGAATGGGCATTGCACCAATCGACTTCTGCGTACTGAATTTGGGCGTTTGCAGGATTCGTTCGATTTCGCGGCGTATCACTTCCACATCGCTGGAATCAAGTGGCGCTAGCCCATCATAGAAACCGCTTGCTCGATTTGGCAGATAGATCGCACTGCCATACTTCTGGATTGAAGCCGAAATCGCTCGACCGTATAGGTGAATATGAAGGTAGGGGCCGTCTGGATCGAAAACTCGCCAGTTGCCGTTCTCTTGATAGTTTATTCGCCCGATATCGATTCCACGTTTCTTTAGCCCCAGGGACATGGCTTCCCCTACAACCATTGTCAGCTTCATTAGTTCCGCGGCAAGCTCGAGAGAGAGCTCTGTTCGATCTCTCACTCTTACTTTCGGGATGATCTTGACGTGCCCTCCGTCCAGGCGGTCGATGTGCGGGTGTTCCGCGGCGAGAACCGAGAAATTCTCTGTCTCGTAAATGAGCAAAACCTCCTCCTTTATGGATGGTCGCGGTTGGTGGCTATAAGATCAAACACGCCGACGAAGCCAACTTCAGCTGCGCATACCTTAACAGCGCACCTTGATTCACAAGCCTGGTCGGTCGACCTGCCGTGAGCTAAGTTACGAACGATGTGCGGTTTGTCTACAGAATCGGCCCCTTCTTGTAGCAACTTCATGGTCTCATTCATTCTAGTCAGCGCAACCTTGGTTGTCAAACAAAGAACCAATCTGCTTGCGTGCGAGCACTTCATCAGAATAGACTATCCGGCCTGTAGTCTGTCAGGCGTTTTGCAAGAGATGGCTCGGCTTGTCTGCAATGCTAATCCCTCGTACCCTTGATCAACCCACCTTGTGCGAGGTGCATATGTCGAGTATCAGAGAGCAGGTTCAGGAAAGGTTTGCAAGCCTACCCCCCGTCCAGCGACGCTTGGTTCAGAAGATTCTTGCCAACTACGAGGAGTACGTCTTCATCACCGTTAATGAAGCCGCAAGCTTGCTGAAGGTCCACAAGTCTACCCTGGTTCGTCTGGCGCAAGGCCTTGGATATGAGGGATATGCAGATTTCCGTTGCCAATTGCAGCTCCTGTTTCGCCAGGAGATCACGCCCGGGCAGAAGCTTGGTCATAGTCTGGCAGACATTCAGGAGGACAACCTTTATGAACAGGTTGTCGAAACTGAGCTTCAGTACTTGAGGGAATCGAGGAAGACCATCCGCACAGAAGACATCCACCGAGCAGCTCAAATGCTCCTCAACGCAAAGAGGATCTTCATCTGCGGAACGGGTCCACAGCACTCCCTCGCCAACCTGCTCGAGTTCCGTCTCCGTCGCTTCCACCTTAACGTAATGGCCATCACAGAGGAGGGGCGAGGCATTTTCGAGAAGCTTCAGTTGTTGGAGAGGGATGATGCTCTGATGGTCATCAATTATGGGACGTTCCAGAGAGACCACCTGGATGCTATATCTATCGCAAATGAAGTGGGTTGCCCGGTTCTTCTCCTCACTGAGACCGTCGCCAAAGAGTTGGCTGACGGGGCAACCCTGACACTTGCGGCGCGGCGCGGCCCGGCAGCGATCTATCATTCAAACATCGTTCCCATGGCGATTGCCTCCGCGATAATCTTGGATATCGCGAGAATGCGCGCCCCAGAGGCGCTCTCGTCAATAGAAAGACTGCAAGAACTGCGCCGCAAGTATGGTTATACGGGAGAAACATTTCAGCAAAGCCCCTTGGATAAGGACCAGGATAGCAAAGCTGATTCCTAGTTGTTGCGTGATGTCGATCGCTGGCTGCAGTATTTTCCGTCCAAGTCGCGCAAGACAAACGTCAGGCAAGAAAGCAACCCCGCACCGACGATGAGCGGCTTCCACCCCATTGCAAACGCGAGCTTGACTGTCAGGAATGGAAATTGCGGAAGGCAAGTCACCTGGAGTTGACTTTGCCATGCAGAGGGAAGACCGGTCCCAGACGGAGCTTGGCACCCTCGTGCAAGAGGGCTCTAGAATCCCATATACAGGGACACTATCGGTACGGTAATTGCGCCGATCGGAACGCCTGCTATGCCTCCCCATACCGCGCCGGCAAGGAAGCCCATACCCAGAGTCTGGAAGTAGGTGAAGTCTCCCCAGTATCCGGCGGGCGCTTCCACAACTGGAAGGGCGACGGCAAAGGCAAGCGCAAAGCTAATCCCGCCCGCAATCGCGCTCGCAAGGAATCCCAACCCGGCACCCACAACTGGCGAGAACCACGGAGAAGTCTTCAGCCTAAGTGCGGTATCAGCCACCCAATGGCCTCCAACAGCGCCGACGGCAATCGCCATTCCGGAAACAGGGATCGTCACCAGCAGGCGATTGGAGATCGGTGTCCCCTCGGGGCAGAGGAAATAGGCGGTAGGAGCAATTATCGCGAGACTGATGAGGGCTCCGCCGACTGTCAACGTGCTTCGAACTGTCTCCGCCTTGTCGGCCGCAATGTCGTTTCCCATTACCGACATCGACGGAACAAGCGCCGCCAGGATGATGCATATCGCCTTACGAAAGTGATTCATCATGTTTCCATCATAGGAGGTCCTCCGTATACTAGTCAAGGATTCACTGTAATTTCCCTGGAGGGTA
>Ga0307445_10002471_pt1 | contig 10150 bp, 10 predicted proteins | sample SalMarSW160330MG_FD_202147 | JGI IMG/M metagenome (GOLD analysis project Ga0307445, IMG submission 202147) | Salt marsh sediment microbial communities from the Plum Island Ecosystem LTER, Massachusetts, United States - SW1603-30 | ecosystem: Environmental > Aquatic > Marine > Intertidal zone >...
CTCAGGGCAATCGAAGAGGCAATCAGGAACGGCAGGCAGGCCATTCTCATGGTTCCCGAAATCTCCCTGGCATCCTACATGTTTGGACTTTTCAGTTCCAGGCTTGGCGATCGGGTAGCCATATATCACAGTGCGTTGAGCCGGGGGGAAAGATATGACCAGTGGATTCGACTGGCAAAGGGGGAAGTGGACCTGGTCATCGGCCCCCGTTCAGCCATCTGGGCACCTGTTCCGAATCCGGGACTCATCATCGTGGATGAGGAGCATGATACCGCCTATAAGCAGGAAAATCCTCCGCGGTATCAAGCGAGGGATGCTGCTGTGGTCAGGGCAAAAATGGAAAAAGCGGTAGTGCTGCTCGGTTCCGGTACCCCCTCCGTCCAATCCTACCATCATTCCCTCAGTGGACAGTATCATCTTGTTCGCATGCCCGAGCGGGTGGAGAAGCGGCCTTTACCGGAAATCGAACTGGTGGACATGCGATCGGAAACCGAATATTGGGGGAAAGGACAGATCCTCAGCCGCAGCCTCAAAGCGGCCGTCAGCGGTGAACTGCAAAATGGAAATCAGACCCTCCTTTTCTTGAATCGCCGGGGTTTTCACCGGTTGTATGTGTGTCTGGCGTGCGGTAAGACAATGCAGTGCCCCAACTGCGACGTTGCTCTCATACATCATCAGGATAATTGTCTGCGCTGCCACTATTGCGGCTTTCATGTTGCTCTGTCATCGGAATGTCCTTCTTGCCACGGCAAACGGCTGAAACTCTATGGGTTTGGAACCGAGCGACTGGAAGATGAACTTGGAAAAATGTTTCCAGAGGCGCGCATGGCGAGAATGGACACTGACAGCACGAGGAGGAAGGGAAGCGCGGTTCGGATACTCCAGAAATTCGGCGCGGGCGAAATCGATATCTTGGTCGGGACGCAGATGATCACCAAGGGATACGACTTCCCGAATGTGACTCTTGTAGGAGTCATTGCTGCTGATTTATCTCTTGGTTTTCCTGATTTCAGGGCAGGAGAAAGGACTTTTCATATCTTGTCCCAGGTGGCCGGAAGAGCAGGTCGCGGGGCAAAAAAGGGAAGGGTCATCGTACAGACGTTTAATGTTGATCACTATGCCATCAGAACGGCAGTAACACATGATTATAACGCTTTTTTCGAGAAAGAAAGGGGACTCAGAGAGGTACTTGCATACCCTCCTTTCTCCCACATGACGTGCCTGCGGATCAAGGGGAACAGCAAGGAGAAAACAGCTGAAGCCGCCCGTTTCCTGGGCGAGGCGATGAAAGAGATTGTCGCCGGATGGCCAAAGAGGGGAAAGGAGATCAAGATCCTCGGCCCTGCGGAAGCTCCGTTGTTTCGGGTGAAAGGAAAGTATCGATGGCAGATTTTGGTTAAAGGGCAGCGCGTTGCGCTGGTCAACCACCTGGTGGGAGCAGTGGATCGTTTGTTCAAAAGGAAATTGCAATCAAAGGGAGTCCATCTGAGCGTGGATGTGGATTTTTACCAGATGAATTAGCTGAGTAAAAACGGTTCACGGTTTACAGTTCACAGTTTTGTGAGAGTTCGATAATGACGCAGTCGCAAAAAGCTAAGTTATGCCGTGCGCGGCAACCTACGAGCAACGAATCCCAGTCGAATCTGATACTCCTTTTCAGGTCCTCGTGCTGAGTTTTGATTTGGGGTACCAGAGGGTTTTGAATGAAGAGCAGGTGAACGGGATGTTCCTGAAGCGGCGTCATTTCGGCCCTGGAATCCCGCCACAGGCGGGAGAAGGGCCGAAATCCGCAGCGACCGGAGTCATGGACGAAGGAGGGAGCGTAGCTTCAGGAATATGCCGTTTGCCTGCTCAACCGGGGTCACGGGATGAGCTATGACTTCGCTGGAAGTCAGAAAGCACCCGTTTATGTCATTCCCGCGAAGCTTGTCCTCGACTCCAATCGGGGAGCGGTAATATCGTCATTATAATATGTTATGGATTCCCTCTTCCGCGGGAATGACGGGTTCAGTGTAACGCTCAATTCAGGTTCCATCTATTTTGCCGTGGGAGCAATGAGGAGAGCAGAAAGATATCCTACCACCCGGCCCTGGTCTCCGGTAACGTCACCGGAATTCGCCTTTCCAAGGATCACTGCCTTCGTAGCTCCCAGCTGTTTTGCGGCGAGGAGGATGCTGAGGACAGGACCGCCTCCGCACGCTTCGGTCTTGCCTGTTGCAAGGTCTCTTGCAAGACCTTTGGCGTCAAGGGCCAGTACATGGGAGGCAAAACAGTCATCAAGCATCATGGCCTGTCGGGAGGGATGGTAATGGGAGAGATCGCTGGAGGCAAGGAGGAGGGTATCCCTCCTTCCGTGAACCAGCGCTTCGAGTACCCTGGCCAAGCGCTCCGCGGTTTCGTAATCCTGCCTCCCCATGATGATGGGGACTATCTGAAAATCCCCTAGGACCATCTGGAGAAAGGGGAGCTGGATCTCCAGTGAATGCTCCCTGGTATGAGCTTCTCTGATATATCGAAAATCAGGCTGGGCGCTGACGATTTCCTTTGCCAGGCCCAGATCCACGGGAACCGAACCCAGGGGTGTTTCATAGGCGGTTTGCAGATTGACGGAAATGCCGTCAAAGGCCAGGTAATGGCTTGGTCCCACGAGAATGACCTTAGTGAATCCGGATCCCCTGAGCTGTCGATATGCGCGGGCCGCAACCGCACCCGAGTATCTGTATCCGGCGTGAGGTACGATAATCGCCCGGGGAATCCCCGGCAGAGCGACGTCGCGGGAGAGAGACAGGTATTTTTCGATGATAACTGAAAGGTGGTGCGGGTCTCCAGGATACCACGTTCCGGCAATGACGGAAGAACGGATGTCCGCCTTGCCCGCAACCGACGGGGAGGAGAGCATTGTGCCGGAAAGAGAGAAAAGCAGAGCAAGCAAAAAGGCTTTGGTGATCTTTGGTTGCATATCGGTTGAAATCCCTTGCCTTATTATAGGAGAATGGGATAAAAATAAAAGTCTTTTTTAAATTCATCACCCAAGGGAGCGAAGGAACCAGGGGGTTATCATGATAGTAAGGAAAACAATACGCTATGTGGGCTTTGTGATCGTCGCACTGCTGTTGCTCAATGTGGGATGCCAGAGCAAGGTGGACGCCTTGCAGGATGCACCTGATTTCAGTCTGAAAGATGTGAACGGAAAAGATGTAACACTTTCCCAGTTCAAGGGGAGGATAGTCGTCCTTGATTTCTGGGCAACGTGGTGCCCTCCCTGCCGCATGTCTATCCCGGAGCTTGTCGGGTTGCAGAAAGAGTTTCGGGGCCAGGGGTTGGTAATTATCGGGGTCTCTCTGGATGATCCCGCGCAGGCATCGGATCTTTTCCTCCGGGCATTCATGGAGAAATTCGACATGAATTATAGGGTGCTGCGCTACGACACGAAGATCATGAAAGACTATTTTGGAACGGAGACCCCGGCCATACCCACGGTATTTGTCATTGACCACGAGGGAAAGATACGGAACAAGATTGTGGGCTACCGCCACGGCGTCCTCAAGAAATCCATTGAAGCGCTGTTGCGATGAGAATAGACTTTCATACCCATATTTTTCCTCCTCCCTTCAGGCAGGATCGATCAAGATACTTTTCCGGCGAACCGGCCTTCAAGACGCTCTATGATTCACCCAAGGCGAAACTTGCTGGTGTGACAGAGCTGCTGCAGCAGATGGATGAAGCCGGGATCGACAGATCGGTTATTTTTGGATTCCCCTGGCAGGACCGTGATCTTACAAGGCAACATAATGATTATGTTTTGGACGCGGTTTACCGGTATTCGGATCGTCTGGTGGGGTTGTGCTGTTTTTCTCCCCTCATGCGTGAGGCAGGAAAAGAAACTGAGCGCTGCCTCAAAGGGGGGCTTGCGGGTGTTGGAGAACTGGCCGTGTACGGCGATGGGCTAACTGCGGAAGTCTCTGATTTGTTAGAAGAGGTCATGGCAATTGCTCTCGATCACGGGGCAATCGTCCTCATGCATACCAATGAGCCTGTCGGCCACCAGTATCCGGGGAAAACGCCCATGACGCTCGGACAGATTTACGGGTTCGTCAAGCGATATTCATCAAACCGGATCGTACTTGCCCACTGGGGCGGGGGGTTGCCTTTTTACGCACTCATGAAGCGAGACGTGAAAGAGGCACTTGAAAACGTGTGGTTTGACACGGCGGCATCACCCTATCTCTATGACCCTGGTATCTACCCGGTGGTAGGAAGTATCGTGGGCTTTGAGAAGATATTGCTCGGCAGCGATTATCCGCTTCTGAGCCCGTCAAGATATTTCAAGGAGATGGAGAAGGCGGAATTATCAGAAAATGAAATTGACCAGGTTTCGGGAGATAATGCGGTCCTGCTGCTGCATCTGGAAGAATAGCTGAATTCGGGACAAGGAGAAGAAGATGCCTGATTTTATGGAGATTTTGAAGGGGCGAAGAAGTATACGGAGATACGAGGAACAGGAAATTCCGGAAGGGATTTTAACGCAGATCCTGGAGGCCGTGCAATGGTCACCTTCCTGGGCCAACACCCAGTGCTGGGAAGCAGTGGTGGTAAGAGATCCGGAAACAAAAGAGCGGTTGAAGGAAACGCTCACCCCGACGAATCCGGGTGCAAAGGCGGTCATCCAGGCGCCGGTGGTGCTTGCTCTCTGCGGGAAGCTCCGGAGTTCAGGGTATAAGAAAGGAGAGGTAACCACCAAGTTTGGAGACTGGTTCCTCTACGACCTGGGGATCGCAACGCAGTCAATCTGCCTATCTGCTTATGCACAGGGCTTAGGAACCGTGGTAATAGGCCTGCTGGACCATGACAGGGCAAAAGGGGTGCTGGGAGTACCTGAAGGGTATGAACTGGTCAGCTTGATCCCCCTGGGCTATCCGGCCAGGGAGTCATCGGCGCCCAAGCGTCGTGCGATCGGTGAGTTTACCCACGAGGGCAAGTTTTAATTTTTTTTTGACAGGATCAACAGGATTGTCGGGATTGGTTCTTGCTTGCTGCGCGTGGTTTCATTTTTCACAGGATGTATTTTGAACAGCTGAAGCCTTGGTTCATCGGATTTTTGCGTACTTTGATATTCAAAGCTTGATTAAAACACATGTAGGATATGGTCTTTTTTCTTCGTGACTGTTGGGATGGCTTCGTATTTTCGTGACTTATCTATGGGGGGAAGCCGCAGAAGTCCGCTTTGCGGAGTAAATGCGGAGTCCCGCCTATAGATCTCTATAGGCGGGACGTGGATAAGTTACTGAAAATACCAGCCCGGGAGACTCGGAATCGAAGAAAAAAAGGCATATCCTACACATGGTAAAATGAAATTTCCCCCGCTCCGCGTAAATGCATGGGACGGGGGAAACAGGGAAGTCTTTCTTAGAAATTGAATACCGTATCCAGTTCCTCATCGGGAATATCAAAGATCACGTCATGGGGCGGCAGCTTTTCCTGGCGGAAAAATTCCGGCAACCGGTCATCAGCCGCGGTAAAGCCCGCCCGGGCATTGAAATCCCGCTCTATCTGCAGGACCTTCTGGCCAAGGGCCGTCACGTCGTCCCCGGTGAGCGAGAGGCCATACTTGGCATTGAGCATGTCCACAATGGCAGTCAGGGCGTCGGGCATATCCAAGACCGGGAAGGCCACAAACAGGCACAGGCCGGCACTGTCAATGGCCGCCGTGGCGACCTGCAAACCCTTGGAAAGTTCCACCTGGCCTTCAGGTTTCAAAGGATCCAGGCTTCCTCCGACATTCATGATATTGGCTGTAACGGCATATCCCGCCGTGTGATCAGCCCCCATGGGTGACGTGGCATAGGTGACACCGACACCCTTCACCGCCCGCGGGTCATAGGCCGGCAACGCCTGGTTCTTGACCACCGGCACCCTTCTTACGCCAAAAGCCTTGCCCACCGCGCCTGCCCCTGAACCTAAGAGACGTCCCATTGGGCTTCCTTTCCCGATTTCAGCAAGGAGTTCTTCTGAACCGGCAACATCACCGAATCGCTTCACCCCTCCTTCCATGGCCACCGCAATGGCATTTCCCGTTTCAATGGTATCAAGCCCAAAATCATCGCAGGCCCGGTCCATCCTGGCGATGGCATCAAGGTCATCGATCCCGCAGTTGGGACCCCAGGCCCAGACCGTCTCATATTCTGGCCACTTGGAAAAATACTCGCCGTTCTTGTCCATATAGTCGCCGGAACAGCGGATGATGCAGCCGGACATACAACCATGGGAGGGATTCCCCTTTCGGTCAACGGTGATTTTGTTCAGGGTTTCCCCGCTTACGTTCTCTGCGTTCTTGAAGCGGCCGGAACTGAAATTGCGGGTGGGCAGAGCACCTGCCTCGTTGATAATGTTGATGAGGATATCAGTGCCGTAGTTGGTGAGCCCCTTGCTCGTGACCGGGTGGTCCTGCAATGCTTTGGCAAACCGTTTGGCTGCAGCTTTGAATGCCTCTTTGTCCACCAGCGGGGCCAGTTCGCCCTCGGCAGGATCGATCACGATGGCCTTGAGTCCCTTGGATCCCATAACCGCGCCGAGCCCCCCACGGCCGGCGTGCCGTGTGGGTCTGACTTCCCGGTCAGTGAAGGCGACGCTGGCCGCAGGAAGCTTCATTTCTCCTGCCTGGCCGATGCTCACAAAACCGGCCTTGTCTCCGAATGCTTCTTTCAGCTTCTCCACCGCGTCATAGTTGCCCAGTCCCCTGAGATCATCCGCAGCTGAAATTTCCTGTTTGTCCTTGCCCACGTACAACTTATAAAGTTTCCCCTCCTCAGCCATGCCTTCGATAATGATGGCGGCAATGCCCAGCCTCGAAAGATATCCTCCGGCCTGGCCGCCCGAGTTGGCCTCCTTGATACCGCCGGTAAGGGGGCTCTTGGCACCAACGGAAATACGCCCTGAATTGGCACAATTTGTCCCGCCCAGGAGACCCGGGGCAAAAATGAGCTTGTTGTTCGGGCCGATAGGAGAGCAGGTGGGGTCCACCTCGTTTGCCACGATGGCCGAAGTGAGTCCTCTTCCACCAAGTCCCTGATAGGTCTCGGAAATATCCTCGGTCTTGATTGAAAGATCAGACATATTGACACGAATAATTTTGAACATAGCTGTCTCCTTTCCTTGAAAGCAGTTAATAATTTAGTGCATCCTTTCAAACTGATAGGCGGTATGTTTTCGGTAATGAGGTGTTGACCTTTAGGCTTCAGCCTTTGGTCTTATACCTTATGCCCTCTGCCTGCACTAATGATGACACAAAAATAATAGTCTTTCAAGGCGTTTTTTAATAAATAATCAACACGTTATGTCAATTTTGATAGAAGCCGCTTCTTGAAGAAGCTGTTGACACTCACTGGATGGTCAGGGATAATGGAATGAATTGCGTATGGAGGGGATATGTCCATCAAGATCTTCCTTAGTTCATCGCTGCGGAAATATGTGGAGAGCTACGATCCCCTCACCGGGGTTGAAAGAACCATTGAACACCCTATTTCCGTGAAAAATTTTTGCAACGACCTGAAAATACCGGTTGAAGCAGTAAAGATAGTCATGATCAATGGGAAACGGGTTGGGATGGATCATCACGTGAAGGAAGGCGACCGGGTTGCCCTTTTTCCCCCGGTCGGCGGAGGATAGCATGAAGAGTGGCGTGAAGGGAAAAGTCGTTGAAATGCGCGTGTTCGGGAGTCTGCGACGGCACCTGGAGGAACAGGGACTTCCCGCAACCATGGAAATGCCCATGGAAGAGGATGAAAGCCGGGCCTTTGACTTTGCCCTGAAAGTGGGTCTCCCTCCCGAAGAAGTGGAGGCGGTTTTCTGTAACGGGCACGTGCAGAATATCTATGATCCGGTGCATCCGGGGGACCGCCTCGCCTTTCTGCCTTATGGCACTCCTGGTCCCTATAGGGCATTTCTTGGCATATGGAAGGAAGGACGGAAGGCAGACGAAAAAAGAAAAAAAGAGGAGGAATGACCCGTTGGCAAGGAATGACAAAAATATCACTTTGCTTGAAAAAACGGTTCAGACATCAGCCCGTGTGATCGAGGATCCCGCAGGGCGCCAGGTAAAAGTCCTGCAAGAGGATGATGTTGAGAAATTGTGCTCCAGTCATGGGCAGACCTACGCGAACGTCTATGTTACCGCGCTCAGGCAGGGGGTGCTGCCGTACCGGTATCTTCGAAATCAAGATTCTCTTACCCCCGCCATGCAATTGAAGCTTGCGGAGTCCCGGGTCGGCGTCATAGGGGCGGGCGGACTGGGAGGGCATGTCATCCTTCTCCTGGCAAGGTTGGGGATCGGCAGCCTCGTGGTAGTGGATGGAGATGTCTTTGATGAGACCAATCAGAATCGCCAGGCCCTGTCAAACATGAAAAACAAGGGAGAGAGCAAGGCCCTGGAAGCGCGTTCTGCAGTGGCTTCAGTAAATCCGGGCGTGGAAGTTATTGCGCATCCCCTGCGCCTGGATGGAGTGAATGGGAAAGAAATCCTCGTGGGATGCCGAGTGGTGGTGGACGCCCTTGACAACGTGGCTGATCGATTCATCCTTGAAAAAATCGCAAGAGATCTGAGAATTCCGTTGGTCCACGGGGCCGTTGCAGGCTTTGAGGGGCAGGTTATGTCAATTTTGCCGGGCGATGCGGGTCTCGAACTCTTGTATGGCAAAGACAGGACAGCATGGGAGCCAGGAAAACGTCCGGAGGCAGTGTTTGGTGTCCCTGCAGTCGCCCCTTCCCTCATAGCAACCCTCCAGGTCATGGAGTGCCTTAAGATTCTTCTGGACAGGGGGAGGCTCCTCAGAAACAGGATGTTTCGGGTCGATCTCGAGACTGCAGAATTCCACGAGATCGTGTTCAAAGAGTGAGAAATATGGGTTCGCATGCTTGCCGAACTACTGGTGTTGCGGTTTTTCCCGTGAAAGATCAATGGTTTTGAATTTTTCCGGTTTTGCCACTTGAAAGACGCCGGAGGGGAGGTGAGGGTTGAAGAGGGCATGCTTGACTTTCAGGATCAAGGATCTCTCGTGTACAGTATCGTTCAAAACCACTTTCTGGGCGAAATCGACTGCGCCATCTTTTTTAAGTGCTTCATAATATTGGGTTATCCCGATTGCAGGAAAAGAGCATGACTGCGGTCTGAGGGGAGAGGGATAAAACTCAAGACGCTGGAGCAGGTTATTTTTTTTGTCAAGGAGGCTGATGATCCCTTTCCCCGGGGAGACAGCCTTCTTATACTCCGGTACCGGGGGGTACCCTCTGACAAAGGCCCACATGGCTGATGGGTCCAGCGGAACCGGGAAGGAACGTTGGGGTATGCCCTTCTTCACCGATCCCAGAAAGATCCGTTTTTCAGGAAAAAAGACCAGGGTAAAGCGGTCATTATCTACAAGGAGATTAGCAATGGGTGGGCCCCACGGGTGGGTTATTTCCACTTTGACCTGGAAAGGGCTCTTTTTCCCCACTATTGTTATATTTGCTTCCTGTTCTTTTGCCCCCTGTTTGAAAGTCAATGTCCCCGTGCAGAAAAGGGTATTTACGAGATTTTGCTGGGCAGTTACCTGGTCCAGAATAGCGTGTATTTGATCTTCGCTGTAGGGAGGGGCCGGGGGGCCGAGGAGTGCAGGGGGAATACAGGCCGGCGACAGAAAGACCGCTGAAAGGCAGCAAAAGAACAGCAGGAAGCGGCCGCCTCCCGGCATCAGGTTCATTTGAGCCGCTCCATGGTTTTGATCAGATCCCTGATTTTTTCTTTTATTTGCTTCTCATGGGGATGATGTAAAGAAAGGGCTTTTTTGAACTGCGCCAGTCCGGCAGCGTACATTTCCTTTTTTACGTAAATATCTCCCAGGTGTTCATTTATGGTGGGGTCATCTGGAGTCAACTCTGCAGCCTTTTTCAATAAGTCAAGCGCCTTGTCAAGCTCTCCTTTCTGATAATAAACCCAACCGAGGCTGTCAATGATATAGCCGCTGTTCGGCTTGATCTTGAGTGCCTTCTGAAGCATGGCCAGGGCTTCGTCGAGATTGATCCCCGATTCAGCATAGGTATACCCGATGTAATTGAGTGCCTCCGCGTGATTTGGGTCTATTTTCAGTATTTCTTTCATCTCCTGAATACAGGTGTC
>Ga0307445_10002472_pt1 | contig 10149 bp, 10 predicted proteins | sample SalMarSW160330MG_FD_202147 | JGI IMG/M metagenome (GOLD analysis project Ga0307445, IMG submission 202147) | Salt marsh sediment microbial communities from the Plum Island Ecosystem LTER, Massachusetts, United States - SW1603-30 | ecosystem: Environmental > Aquatic > Marine > Intertidal zone >...
ACCTGGCATCGAATTTCACCGTGGCCCGGATGCTGGAGAGGGACGATTTCTCCAACCGGTTCAAACAGCAGGTCCCCATAAGCATTCACGAGCTGTTCTATCCCCTGATGCAGGCTTATGATTCGGTTATGATCAAAGCCGACGTGGAGATCGGCGCCACCGAACAGAAGTTCAACCTCTTGACCGGCAGGCAGATCCAGGAGCTGTATGGACAGAGACCTCAAACCATACTCACCATGCCGGTTCTGGTGGGGACCGACGGGCAGCAGAGAATGTCCAAGTCGTTGGGCAACTATATCGGGGTGGCCGAACCGCCGGGAGAGATTTTCGGCAAGGTCATGTCCATTCCCGATGAGCAGATTTATAGCTACTTCGAGCTGGTTACCGACGTGGGGGCCGACGAGCTGGCGCGGATCAAGGGGGACCTTGAGGGGGGAAAGGTCAATCCCATGACGCTCAAGAAGCGGCTGGGCAAGGAGATCGTGCGCATGTACCACAGCCAGACAGAGGCTGACCGGGCCTGTGCGGAGTTTGAGAGGGTCTTTTCCAAGAAGGAGCTGCCGGAGGAGATACCGGAAAAGCACCTGGAGCACGACCAGCCGGAAATCTGGATTGGGCACTATCTGGTAAAAAGCGGATGCGTCGACTCCACCAGCGAGGTGAAGCGGTTGATCAAACAAGGCGGGTTGTATCTGGACAATCAGAGGGTGGATGACGAGAACCTGAAAGTGACCGTGGCAGGGGAGAGGCTGGTTAGGTTGGGCAAGAGAAGATTCTTCAAGATCGTAGGTGAGGTGACTTCATCATAGGCGTGGATTGAAAAAGGTAGGAAGGAATCTTTTAAGAAGAACGGGGGAGACTTAAGTCTCCCCCGCTTTTTTAGGGTAGGTGACCCGAAGGAAAAGGAGCTTTCGATTCGTGATCCCCGGATGAAATCCGCCATTCACGCGGCCTCAAGAGCCCAGATTCCTTACCTTGACGCTGGATACGAGCGTTCTATGTCGGTAATCTCCTTGAAACTGCGGATCGGTTCTCTCCGTATGTGCGCTGATAGTGATTTGCACGTCCCGCACCAAGTTCCCGGCAGGGGGCACGTCAACCAGGACACCATTAGCCAATCCATACTGCAGCTGTAGATCCTCAATATTCTCGGCGTATACGTACGCCGGATTCCCCTCTCGTTGGACCATCAGATTGGGGTGCGCCGCGTCGCTGGTGTCCACGTAGAACTTATACCTGTCGAGCGTCATGACCATGCTGCCTGCGGGATAGCACCTCGACAACTGACCCTGATTGTGTTGAATGTGGCCGGAGCTGTTCTGAACCTGGGTTATGAAGAAAAACTCGCCGGTGTCAGATGCGGGATCATAGATGTAAGCCCAGGTATCTGCCTTGAAACCACTGATGTCGTGTCCGTCACATCTAATCTCCGCGCTGGGTTGAGGCATGTTGTGTTCCACAGGGGCCAGTACCTGGAATTCGTTCTGATAGAGCAGCGTTATGGTATCCGGGTTAGTATTGGCCGCATAGATCGGCTGGAGGCCGTTCGGCAGACCGTAGCCGGCCATCCGTATCGTATTCTCCATCTCGTGCATGGCGGCGCGGACATTTTGCTGCATGTCGGAGACCTGCTCCTGGGTGATCCATCCCTGATGCTGGTTTAAATACATACTGAAGCCGGCGGAGACTAAGAATCCGCTTATCACCAAGCCAACCAGCAGTTCCACGAGAGTGAAACCCCAGTCGTTACCGATGTTGGCGGAGCGGAATCGCGCTCCAAACAATCTCGGGTACAGGCTTCTCATTTCAAACCTCCTTTTCCCTGTGTCGGTTTCCTTGCAGCAGTAAGCTTCTGGTCATGTTTCCAGCAATGCGTCGGCCCAACTGAGAAGAAAGTTGGCAGTGGTTCGGTAACAGATTAATAATCAGACGGTTAGGTTTACACGCATGCCCTGGGAGGGATGCCCTGGTTTTAACCAGGCGCCTATTGTGGCTCAAAAATATCGGAAAAATCCAACACTTTGTAGATCATCTCCCACACGGTTGGGCCGCTCCGAAGGATTAGAAGGAAAGACTCATGCGGCGGATTGTAACTGCAAGTCTTCACACGCAAAAAGGATCCTCCAACGAGATCTGATGGCCCGCAATGCACGGATGGAGCCATGCGCTCATAAGGAGGCTTCTGATCTTACAGAAAACGGGACCTGGGTCCTGCGGCAGCCCGCTGACGGATGGATACAAAAAAACAGGGAGGGACTGGCACCCTCCCTGTTTTCTTGGGGCAGGCAGGTCAGAGGAAGGAATTATCTTAGTTACTGACTATTCTATGCAGCCAACTTACCTTTAGCACGGCGTTTATCTGAGGCACGCCGGGAGGCAGGTTGTTCGGGTCCAAAAAGGCTAAGTCGAAGGCCCAATCTCGGTTGGGCGCCTCATACTGCGGGCTTCCGTAAACCCATGCGCCGGTCGCCTGTTCGCTGTACCAAAGATCAACCATTGAACCGCGGTATTTGAACGTCTTTCCGCTCCAAGTCTCCAGGAAACGAGGCAGATTCTCCAAACCTCCATTGTAGTGGCCGGTCGTTGTCTCGGCGTTTCCAGTAAGAAAAGCTGCGTTGACCTCGGTATTGGACGCCACGCGATTACTCAGACTCTGGTTGCTTTTGGCATCGCTCCAGCTGTTGGATAGTATGGTCAAGGCATCGGTAAACAGAGCCGCAGCCTTTTTGTTGACGCTGTTGAAATTGCCCTTGGTGTACATGGGATTGTCGGAAACCACGGTCAAGGGAGCCGACAGCTCCTGGCCGTTAGTCAGCCGGATGGCTTGCTGAGTACCCGCCACCTGGTTCCTGGATGCATACAGGATTCCGTTTAACGGATAGTATCCGCTGGTGTTTAGCTTGTTGATGTCTACATCATAAGAGGTGACCCATTTGTACTCCCGGTAGTTGTAGAAGCTGCCTGTGGATATGATGCCGTTAGTCTGAAAGGTGCCGGTGACGTCCACCCAGCTACCGCCGGAGTTCTGCCACAGAACCTGGCCGTCTACGATCTTCAGACCGGCCTTGTTCTCGTAGCTGTCCATGTTGCCCCCGGACGCCCTTTTGATCATGTCGATAGGATCCTGCGAGACCACCACCGGCAGGTTCAATTCGGTTATCCCGTGAGACTGATCCTCCACCATGCCTTCCCAACGGTTGAGCGATTCGGACACCCAATTGGAGCTGTTGGCATCCAGCCAGGTTCCATCGGTGTTTTTCATGTTCTGAAAAGTCCCGCTTCTGTCCTTGATGAGCACGTCTCCGTTCATGGCGTGCGATAGATCGTCTTTCCTCCCGTGAAACAGGTCCCCCGCCGCCGTGGTCCAGGAATCGACCTTGAGCGAGACGCCTCCTTCCGATCCGAGGTACATATCGCTGTTGCTGTGAACCCTTCCGCCAAGGGTCATGTTGGCACCGGGCAAAATCTCCAGATCCTGTTCATAGAAGACGGCAAATTGAAAGATGGGGACCAGGGCGTCTTTGATCACGGCTTCGATCTTGCTGCTGCTGTTGTTGCCGGGCTCCGTGGCCTGGGCTTGGATGGTAAAGCTTTTCACTAGTGCGTACAGCCCCCGGTATGCGCCGGTGGTCAGAGTCTCCATGACCGCCGCCCCGTTGTCGGTGGTCTGGTAGGAGGCGTTGATGTTCCCCAGGACAAAGCTGTCGCAGGGAAGTGGGTTGGGCGGCCCTATGCCTCCGGTAGCGTAATGGTTTCTGACCACGGCCGTGGCTTTCTCCAAAGCGGCCTCGGCAGCATAAAACGAGTTTATGCTGCTTAAGTCGTTCCCGGCTATGTCCACGTCGGTAGTGGAGGTCATCACCGCCGCCACCCCGATCAGGGTAAGCATCAGAAGCAGTGAAAGAAAGATGAGCAGCGTGAAGCCGTCTTCGTTTTTCAGTTTCTTCAGCATGTTACCTCCTTTGTCGAGTTTCTTAGTATGGAGCCGTTACAGCCCCAGATTCCTAACCTTTACGTCCGAGGTCAGATTTCTTCGTCTATACTCGCCCTCAAGCTGCAGGTCCTTTCTGGCGGTGCGGGCGGTTATGTTAATCTGCACCTCCCGGACCACCGAGGCCGCCGGCGGCACGTTCACGAAAACGCCGTTGGCCAGGCCGTAACGGAATTGCAGGTCCTCTATGTCTTCAGCGTACACGTAACTCTGATTCCCCTCGCGCACCACCATCAGGTTGGGATGATTGCTGTCGCTGGTATCCACATAGAACTTGTACATATCCACCATGGTTATCACACTGCCCTGAGGATAACGTCGGGACAGGGGAGAGGTGTTATGCTGGATGTGGCTGGCCGATACCTGCACGTGCGTGATGTAGAAGAACTCCCCGATGTCGGCGAAAGGATCATAGATGTAGGCCCAGGTATCCTGGTGGAAGCAGCTGATGTCGTGCCCGTCACATCTCAGCTCCGAGCTGGGCTGGGGCATGCTGTGCTCGATGGGCGCCTCGCAGGCGAACTCGTTTTGAAACAGCACGGCGATGGTATCGGGATTGGTGTTCCAGGCATAGATGGGATGCAGCCCGGCAGGCAGCCCGTACCCGGCCATTCTGATTCTGGTTTCCAGTTCGTGCATGGCTATTCTCGCATTCTGCTGCATGTCGCTGACCTGCTCTTGAATGATCCAGCTCTCATGTTGCTTCAGGTAAAGATCGTATCCGGCGGCCACCACAAAGGCGGTGATGGTCAGAGCAACCAACATCTCCAGCAAGGTGAAGCCGCCTGCATTCAGCACTCCGAAGGGGGACGGGACTGCGGAAAGTCTGGCCATAAATCTCTTCATGTCTGAGTTCCCCTGAATTTAGCGTTCGCTTCCCAGCGGCTGATCCCTAAGTCTCCCAGCCCCTTATCCTCAGTCAAAACGGGCCAACTATGATTCTTTTCTTGTTCCGAAAAGGTATTATCCTGTCTCTTCATGTCACACCCGGGAACACAAATCACAATCCCAGATTCCTTACTTTCACATCCGAGGTCAAAGTCCTGGTCCGGTACTGGCCCTGAAACTGCGGGTCCTGCCGTTCGGTGCGGGCGGTGATGGTTACCAGCACCTCCCTGACCACTGAGGCCGCTGGCGGCACATCCACATATAGCCCGTTGGCCAGGCCATAGCGGAACTGCAGGTCCTCGATATCCTCGGCGTAGACGTAGCTTTGATTTCCTTCCCGGACCACCATCAGATTAGGGTGGGAGCTGTCGGTAGTGTCCAGGTAGAATTTGTACATGTCCACATACATCACCTTGCTCCCGCTGGGATAAGCCCGGGAGAGCGGGTCGGTGCCGTGCTGGATGCGATAGGAACCCGCCTGAACCTGAGAGATGAAAAAGTACTCCCCCGAATCCGTCGTGGGATCGTAGATGTAAGCCCAGGTGGTATCCTCGAAGCAGCTTAGGTCGTGGCCGTCGCACCTCAGCTCCGCCGTGGGATCGGTCATGTTATACTCCAGGAAGGCTTCGCAGCCGGATTCGTTCTCGAAGAACACGGAAACGGTGTCCGGGTTGGTGTTGCTGGCATGAATGGGATGAACGCCGCTGGGCAGCCCGTATCCCGCCATCCTTATCCGGTTCTCCAATTCGTGCATGGCGCAGCGGGCACTCTGCTGCATATCAGTGACCTGCTCCTGGACGATCCAGTTCTGATGCTGCGCCACATAGATACCGTAGGCTGCGGAAACCACGGCGCCGGTAATCACCAAGGCGACCAGAAGCTCCAACAGCGTGAATCCCCCTTGGCCTCTACGCCCGCCGGGGTACGGATAGGCGGGGTTTTGTTTGACAATGATCTTCATGAGAAAGTCCCGATTTAATTGTGTGATTCATAAGTGGTGGTGACGTTGCTGTGCGGTCGGCCGTCATGGTCCACCCAGTCTATTTGCACGGTTATGGCCTTCAGATTGGGGCCGTTGTTCACGATGGTCCAAATCCTGGTCATCCCGTCCGGATTATCGTATCCGGAGGTGAAATTGTGAGTGTTCTTGATCTCCTCCATCTTGGCCTGGATGAAGTGGGCCGCTTTGGTCGACATGTCCGCGAATTCGTTGCTTTTGATGGAGGTGACGATCATGGGGACCATCATCAAAAGCCCGGTGGCGAAGATGATCATGCTCACCATCACCTCCAGCAGGGTGAACCCTTCCTCCCGGCGCTTGCCAAAGAGCCGGTTGACCGCCTGGTTTAGTTTCTTCAACATCATCATCTCCTTGTACCGAGGTCCTTCAGTTTACCGCTCATCGCAAAAGCAAAAACGGTGCCCCAGGAGAATAGAAGTTGACTACGGAACCCGTGTCCGTAATCGGTTGATTCGCTTGCGGTTGGCGGACCGGGTGGATCGGAGTTGAATCCCGCGGTTAAACGCAGAGGGATTCGCTTTCCCAAAGTGTGGGACGGTTCCCACACTGTATCGCAGGTCCAGAACATCAAACTCAGGCCCAGGCAAGCAACATTCCGGTGAAGATGGGACGCCCAGGCCGCTCCCGGTCGGCGGGCATTGGCTGTCACGGTCCGTCCTGTGGCAGGGCGGGTTGCGAGGTCCAACCAAAGCGTTGGGGCCAAGAAGGCATTTGGAGGTCACGTATTCTGGGGGCAGGTTTCGGAGCGACTATTGACAAATGCCGCCATGCGTGTAGATTGGAGATCAACCTAATCGCAGGAGTGGGATATGCGCACGTTAGAGCTGAAAAAGGGAATCATCTACGGACCGATCAAATCCAGAAGGCTGGGATCTTCGCTGGGCATCAACCTTCTTCCCTGGGCTTATAAGCTATGTACTTTCAACTGCCTTTACTGCCATTTCGGGTGGACCAAAATCCATGCCGGGGACGCCGGGCCTTCCCGGACGGATATGCCCACCGTGGACCAGGTGAGAAAGGCTCTAAAGGACTGGTTTGCGGAAAATCAGACCCCCATCGAATACCTTACCTTCTCGGGCAACGGTGAACCGTGCCTGCATCCCCGGTTCGATGAGATGGTAGAGGTGGTGCGGGAGGTTAGAGACCAACTCGCCCCTCAGGCCAAGGTGGCCCTCCTGTCCAATTCCACTTGTCTGGACCATCCCCGGGTGAGATCCGGCTTGCAACGAGTGGAAGTGAAGATCATGAAGCTGGATTGCGGGACCGAGCCGGCGTTTCGAAAGATCAATCGCCCCTGCGCCGGGGTGGAATTCGACAGGGTGGTGAAGAATCTGGGGGAACTGGGGGATTTCATCCTTCAGAGCGTTCTGGTGGATGGCTCCGCCAGCAATACCGGCCCGCGGGAGCTGGAGGGATGGATCGAGAAACTGGCATATGTGCGGCCCCGGGAGGTTCAGATCTATTCCATCGACCGGCCTTCGGCCGATCAGGGACTGGCTCTGGTGGGCAAAGAGAAGTTGCATCACATAGCCGTAAAGGCACAGGAGGCCTCCGGAATTCCGGTAAAGGTTTTTTAGATGGAGAAGAACGTCGCCAGATTCTACTGGTATCGCCTCACCAAGTTCAGCCTGTTCCATATTGCCATACTGGTTCTGTTCTATCAGCAGAGGGGGCTCTCCTTCTCCCAGATAATGTTGCTGCAGAGCCTTTACTATCTGGCCAAGGTCATCTCCGAGGTCCCCACCGGCGCCTGGGCGGATAGGGTGGGGAGGAAGAAATCGCTGGTCATAGGCTCGTTCTTTCACTCCTTGGCATATCTTCTGATCTTCCTTTCGCATTCTCTGTTCCTTTTCGTCCTGGGAGAGGTGGTGGCCGGAATCTCCATGTCATTTGCTTACGGGGCGGATTCCGCCCTGGCCTACGACACGCTGAAAAGCCTGGGGCGCGAAGACGAGTATCAACGGATCGAGGGAAACGGTAACGGGATGAGGCAGCTGAGCTTCGCCCTGTTCGCCCCCATAGGCGGGCTTCTGGCGACGGTGAGCCTGCCTCTTCCTTATCTGGCCAGCTCGGTGGGGATTTTCGCCTCCGGGCTTATCGCCTTAACCTTCGTCGAGCCGGCGCTGGATTCGACCGGGAGCCAGGCCGGTCAGCTTACGGTCAGACGGAGATTCTACCATGAGGCTCAAAGGAGTCTGGGCCTGATGGTAGAGAACAAGCAGGTCCTGTGGTTGATTCTTTTCTTCTCCCTGGTGTTTTTGGCCACCCGACTGGGCTTCTGGACCTATCAGCCCTACTTCAAGACGGTGGATTTGCCCCTTTCCCTGTTCGGAGTGGTGATGGCCGGTTTTTACCTTCTCTCCGCCCTGATCAGCAAACAGGCCGATCGGCTGGAAAAAGTCTTAAAGGAAAATCTGATGCTTTTAGCCATGCCGGTTTCGGTGTTGACCTCTTTTGCGCTGATGAGCGCCTTTCCTTATTTATGGGGGGTCTCATTCATTCTAATCCAGCAGTTCACCACGGGCGTACACGAACCCGTGCTCAAGACCTATTTGAACCGGCACACTCCCTCGGAGGTGAGAGCCACCATGCTCTCCTTACAGAACATGGCCGGGAACACCGTCTTTGCCCTGTTCGCGCCGTTTCTGGGAAGCCTGGTGGATCGTTTCGGTTTACAAAATGCCTTGCTAATCTTCGCTTCCGCGATTATAATTCTCTCCGGCCTGCTGTGGCGACTGAGGGCCAAATGGTTCGCCGCAGGCCGGGACCGGGAGGAAACATGACCCCCAAAGAGTGCAGTCAAAAGAAAAACCTGAAGTTGTGCAACTGTTCCTACCAGCCATGCAGTCGCAAAGGCGTATGCTGTGAATGCATCCAGTATCACTGGCGGATGAACGAGCTTCCCGCTTGCTTTTTTCCCGACGAGGTGGAGAGGACCTACGACCGGTCCATCCAGCGTTTCATCCGGTGCCACTCGAGCTGACCGTGAGAGAGAAGAAAACTCTGAACAAGTATCTGCAGAGGGCAAAAGCCTTTGGGGCGAGTTGGTCCAGGGCCATCCCACCCCGGAACGTGGTGACGGCGGAATGGGTCCGGCTCAAGTGCCAGTATGGGTGTGGATGTTACGGCACCTGCCTGACCTGCCCTCCTTTCTCGCCCACGCCGGAGTATACCCGGAAGGTGCTGGATTCCTACCGGCAGGCGATGATTTTGGTTTGGGATGTAGCTCCCGACTATAGGGAGAAAAATCTCCGCCGAAAGATGCGCCGACAGATGGCCGCGCTGGAGAGGGAGATGTTCCTGGACGGTTGCTACAAAGCCTTCGCCATGACCTGCGGGCCCTGCAATCTTTGCAGAGCTTGCGACGTAAGCCGGCCTTGCAGATTCGAGGACGCGGCCCGTCCCTCCATGGAGGCCTGCGGCATAGACGTGTACGGCACGTTGGCCAATTCGGGTTACCGGCTGAAGGTGGTGCAGTCAATCGATGAGATGTGCCATTTCTGCGGACTGGTTCTGGTGGATTGATTCTGCGAAAACTTCTCAGGTTTCAAAGAAGGGAACCGATTCTTCGTACATGTTGTATAAAAAGGTTGACAAGCAAGTGGCGAGGACTATATTAACCCTAGTTTCAAAAAGAAGGGTTGGAGGATAAGATGAAGAGAACGGTTTTCATTGCGACGGCGGCTTTGCTTCTGGTCCTGGTGGCTTTCCTGGCTGGCTCTTCCTGGGCCGACGGCCCCAGGCTTTTGATACCCGGCACCAGATTCGACTTCGGTTATGCTCCCACCAGCAGCAAGCTGAGCCACTACTTCCTGGTGAAGAACGTGGGCACCGATACCCTGAAAATAGAAAACGTCAAACCGGGGTGAGGCTGCACAAAGGCTCCGCTTCTGAAGACGGAGCTTGCTGCCGGTGACAGCACTTGGATTGAGTTGATTTACACGGCCGGGTCGAAGAAAAGCTCGGCCAACAAAAGCGCCCGGGTTACCACCAACGACACCACCCTGGGAAGCGTTACCATTTCCTTCAAAGCGCAGGTGGTGGAGCCGGGCGACAGCGCGTTTGAGCTTGTGGCGAATCCTCCCCGGCTGGACTTCAGTCCCGTCGACGGAAAGATCACCAGGAAGCTGGAGGCCAAGGTGGAGAACACCACGGACAAGCCCATGGAGTTGAGCTTAGTCTCCTTCCCTCCCGACTTTTTCGACGAGGTGGAGTTGAACCGCACAGAGCTGAAACCGGGAAAAGAAGC
>Ga0307445_10002473_pt1 | contig 10145 bp, 9 predicted proteins | sample SalMarSW160330MG_FD_202147 | JGI IMG/M metagenome (GOLD analysis project Ga0307445, IMG submission 202147) | Salt marsh sediment microbial communities from the Plum Island Ecosystem LTER, Massachusetts, United States - SW1603-30 | ecosystem: Environmental > Aquatic > Marine > Intertidal zone >...
CAGGTTTTTGGAAAGAGAGGGGGCGTATGCCCTCATCACCAAATCTACGATCGTGACGAAAGAGGCAATAATGATGATATAACACGGGATCCGAACCTTTTCAGGGATAAAATCTTTCAACAGCGATACAAAAATGTTCGAACCCAGTAATACGAAAATAACCGCCGCACCCATACCCAAAGCGTTCACCACCTGGGTAGATACGGCCAATGTCGGGCAGAGACCCAATAAAATAATAAATACGGGGTTTTCCTTAAATATTCCCTTGGTAAATTCTTTCAGCATCATTTTCCCTCTATATTTTTTACAAAATTCGATCCATCACGCAGGGCATCAGCCAGCCCCATAAAGGTAATGGAGGCCCCGGTAACCGCGTCTATTTCCTTCTGACTTTTCAGCATGGTTTTAACCACAGGGACCGGTGTGTCACCGCCGGTTCCGATGAACTTTTTCATATAACCCGGTTGCTCGGCTTTTTTTCCCAACCCGGGCGTTTCCAGGTTATCAAGAAGTTTGACGGCCTTGATGGAGCCGTCCGTATTATACCCAGCAATTATGGTCATTGCTCCTCCGTAACCGTTGCCGATTATTTTCAGGGCATACCCGACGATGTCCTGGTTCCGGATGACCGGGAAATAGGATTCGACCTTTCCGGTGCCCCGGTAACCGATATTCTTCAACAACTGTCCCAATTTTTTACGGTCGGCAAGGCTTAAGTCTTTTTTCAGGCGGTAGGTATCTTTGTTGCTGTCAAAATCATAACTATATACCAGAAACTGTTTCTGCTCCTTCGTCCGGCACCGCTTCAAAATATTTTGCTCAAAATCCTTCCCCTTAAATGTAAAGGGAACCGCGGGAACCTCCTGCCAGTTCTTTTGCGTAAACATGGATTTCAAGGCTTTTTCCTGCTCTTCTTTCTGGGTGGCCTTGATCACGGGTTCCGTCACTTCATTGATAAAACCCAGAATGATCGCGGCAACCGCACAAATGAGAAACAATTTTACACCGGGAATCAAATACTCAATAGTTTTCCGCATCTGTCTATTCCTTTTTTGTTGTACCAAATATAACCGGTTTTGTATATCGATCTATCAGTGGAACCGCCATATTCATAATAATTATTGAAAGTGATACGCCCTCCGGCAGTGATCCGAAAAAGCGGATTAAATAGGTAAGCATTCCCGCTCCAACCCCGAAGATTATCATCCCCTTCCGCGTAAGCGGTGAGGTCACCATATCGGTCGCCATATAAAACGACCCCAACATTATTCCTCCCGAAAACAGGTGAAACAAAACATCCCCGCTGAACAGCCCCTGGTCAAAGCGCAGCCCCCCGAAAATCCAGACCAGGAAGGCAAAACAGCCAAGATAGGATACCGGGATATGCCAGCTGATGATCTTCCGATAAAACAGATAGATGGTTCCCAACAGCAGCAGTAATACCGAAACTTCACCGATCGATCCGCCCATATTACCCACAAACAAATCAAAATAACCTTTGTGGATGGAAAGTCCGAAGGTTGAGTTCAACCAGTCTGTCAGTGACTGGTCGAATCCCGATACCGGATATCCTTTGGTGGCCAGGAAATGCATCGGGCCTTTCAACTCGTGCAGCTTTTGTGCCAACGCCTCGGCTGAATTGGAAAAGGTCACCGCCACCCCCTGCAGACCCGATTTTACCGCACCCAGCGGGGTTGCACTGCTGACCGCGTCGGGAAGCGTATGCGGCATCAGCCAGGTACTCATTGGGCCGGAAAATGAAAACAACACGAACACCCTGCCCGCCAGGGCCGGATTCATCCAGTTGCTGCCAAGACCGCCGAAGGCATATTTTACGATGGCGATGGCGAATACCGAGGCGATAACCGCGATATATAAGGGAAGCTGCGGCGGCAGATTAAAGCCGATCAGCAGGCCGGTCAATACCGCACTGCCGTCTGAAATTGTCTGTTTTCTCCCGGTCAGTTGATTTATAATAAACTCTGTGGCCACACTGGCGGCAATACAGATCGTGAGTACCAGAAGCGAGCCCAGACCGAAAATATACACACCCCAAATCGCGGCCGGCAGCAGGCATAGTGTGACGATCCACATTATATGAGGAGTTCGCGTGCCTTCCCGCAGGTGCGGTGATATGGTTGTCAAATAGCCTTGTGGATTATCCATTTTCATTTCCCTTTCATTTTTCGTGCCATGTGTTTTCCCAGCTTAAATCCCTGCACAAGCGGTATTTCCGATGGACACACATAGGCACAACAGCCGCACTCTTTACAATCCATCAGTCCCCGCGCCAGAGCTTCTTCGTACTCCCCGTGTTCAATAAATTTATAGAGAACCGTGGGGGTCAGGTTCCACGGACAGGCATCCACGCAACGTGCGCAACGAATACAGGGAAGGTTCCTGAACACCGTCGACTTTTTCGCATCCAGGGCAATAATCCCTGATACTCCTTTGGTAACAGGCAGGTCGGGATCGGCCAGGGCAAATCCCATCATGGGGCCGCCCACAATAAGTTTTTGGGGCGGTTCTTTAAATCCACCGCATTCCTCAATCAAATCCGCTATTTTTGTTCCGATACGTGTTTTCAGGTTGGCGGGTCGGGCGATTGCCGGACCGGTAACCGTTACTACCCGTTCGATCAGCGGTTTCCCGTATACTACCGCCTCGAATACGGCAAATACCGTTCCTACATTGGAAACGACCGTCCCGATATCCAACGGCAGGCCGCCGCTCGGTACCTCACGGTCTATTAAAGCTTTAATAAGCATTTTTTCATCACCCTGGGGGTATTTCACCTGTAACGGGACAACACGAAACGGTAAGGATTTTTTATGAATCCTTTCCTGTATCACCTGAACGGCATCCGGTTTGTTCATTTCGATCCCGATTAGGACTTCCTTGGCCGAGACAATCTTTTGTACAATCTCGATACCTTCCAGGATCTCATCGGTTTTTTCCAGCATCAAACGGTGATCCGCGGTAAGAAAGGGTTCACATTCCACACCATTGATTATCAGATAATCGATGGAACTGCCCTCCTTAACCATATATTTTACATGGGTGGGAAATGTCGCGCCTCCCAGTCCCACAATACCGTTTTCCGCGATCATCTCATTCAACCGCTTCTTATCCAGCTTTCTCCACTCGGAGGGCTTCCCGCCTTTCCCCGATCGGTCGAACTCGCCCTGGAGTTCAATCACCACAGCCTGGGTTTTGATGCCGTTGGGAAGAAAATATGTCTTTATTTCTTTTACGACACCGGGAATGGGCGAGTGAATATTCGCGGATACAAATCCCTGTGATCTTCCGATCAACATCCCTTCCCTTACCTCGTCACCGGGTTTTACAATACACTCCGCCGGTTTGCCTATATGCTGACTCATGGGAATACTTGCCTCGGCGGGCAGGGGCGCGTTTTTTATTTTTTCATTGCAGCTTAATTTTTTATAACCCAAAGGATGTACACCGCCCTTTGGAAATGTTTTCAATTCTTGCATCAGTGCTCCTTGTTCTTTACTGTCAGTGGAATTCCTAACCCATATAATTTCCGGGGTGTAAAATAATAATTAAATAATAACAAAGGACATAAAAAAATACACCATAACAAAATTATTGTCCAGAGTTGGCGGGCATTAAATCCCAGTATTTTGGGTTTCTGCAGGGTAACCCGTACCAGCCCGCCCTGTTCCAGGAGAATATGCTCAATACTAATTTGCGGAATGTCGGCAAGGACCTTGTCACACCAATGTTTATCGAATGTTTCCAATATATGCTCGGATTTTTTAATCCTCCGGTCCGCCGAGCTCCTATTAAAAACGGAAAGCTCAATTTTTTCATCTTTTTTTGGAAAGGAATATTCAAGACTGCCGAACGCAAGCCTCGTTTGAAAGGCGATATGCCGGATGTAATCGGAAAGATCAGGCAGCATGGACGTCTGCTTACCATGCACGGCCTCCCTCAATGATTCCAGGTTGATTTCTTTATGATGATCGGTGATTGGGATCGGTACCCGGACATTCCCCTGCCTCCCGGTGATAAAAAACAAGAGGGGTGCCAATATATACAAGGCACAGAGAGAGATCATCACGGATACACGCCGATGCGGGGAAAACCATCGGCGCTTGAATCCTCTTGTAATTGAAACAGGCGTAAATAAAACATGTCCGAACCCGGGTCTCCTCCTGAGTACTGTTCCCCCCCATAATATTCCGGTGTATACCAACAACAACATTACGCTCATGCCCGTACTTATCAGAATGTCCCAGATAGCCTGCCCGGAATACATCTTTACGAACAGGTAGATAAAAATGAACGATCCCAGGATAACTCCCTGTAAAACAATTGTTTTATTGCGTTTATCCAACCATTTATAGCGAATATACTGTTCACAGAAGGGGATAAACTCAATAAGAAAGAAGGCCCAGTAAAAACTGATTGTCATATAAAGCATAAAATATATGACACTTTCAGCAAACGAAGTAACCACCCAACATAAAACCCCCGCTAAAAGCAGCAGTTTATAGCTTATTCTCCTGTGCAATAAAAAAAGCAGAAAAAGGAATAATCCATTGAAGAACAGAAAAAAAATACTTTCCGGCCAGGGACCGCGCTCATAAATATACCACTCTGTGTTGATGTTTTTCAGGACCTTGCCTATTACCGTCTGCAGTGAAACCGGACCCATGTCCGTGCGGATATAGATAAGTCGCCATTCGTCCCCACCGGATTTTTGCACAAAGTACGCAGGAAGCTTTTTCAGGTACGGATCAAGACGCGGATCAACAGGATCAAACCGTGAACTGATAGTGGACAACGGGACCGATTCCAAACCGTCAAAATCGGTGAAACTCGCCAGAGCCGTTTCATAAGCTACCACCGCCTTAATACGGGGCTGTTCTTCCAACCGATGTACCAACGATTCCATACTGGGGGTATATTTTACCACCAGGGTATAATACCCGGGAAAAGGCTGTCCGGAGGTTACCGTGGGAAAGGGGAACAGATTTAAAAATCCGGCCGAGAAAAAAACCAGACATAGAAGCAGGCTTATTAGCAGTTCATTTCTGTGTGCTTTCATTGTCAGAGATTACAAAACGCGACGGCAATAAAAAAACCCAATATTGCGCCGATGGACACCTCGCTGATACTGTGCCCGTGTATTTCTTTTACCGGCTTGATGTCGATATCATTTTCCTTTTTCAAATAACCGATAAGAGCGTTGATGGTTTTTGCCTGGAATCCCGCGGCACGGCGCACCCCCAGCGCGTCCCGGATAACAAGTGCCGCGTAAAAAAGTGTCACAATAAAAATGGGGTCTCCCGGCCCCATGACAAAACCGATAGAGGTGGCGATAGCCACTACTACGGATGAATGGCTGCTGGGCATTCCCCCTGTTGACCAGAAAAATCGCATCAGTATCTGTATGGCCGTACGCGGCCTGTTCTTGAAAATGGCGATGATTGATTTTAACAGCTGTGCTAAAAACCAGCTGAATACGGCAGACAGAAATATTCTATTCGTAAAGAGCACGTGTACTATATCCATTATTTCCTCTCTAAAACGATTCCCCAGTTTCCCCCCAGAACAAAAATTTGTCAATATACAGCAATTTGAAATTTGTTCATTTTTAAACTAAACCAACCCAACAAAGGTATATTGCATAATAAAATTCAATAGAACAAATTTAAAATTGCCAAGTTAAATATACTTTTAACGGCAATTCACATTTTGTCCGATTATATTCGCTATATTTATAAACCTTTTATTTCTTCCCAATAAAAATAATGTACAAAATGTGAATTGTTTTCAATATCTAAATTCAATTGACAGGTAGGTATTCCACCTGTAGAATTAAAATTATCTATGGAGTATACCCAACAGGAGTCAAAAAGTGAAGGCGGGCATCTTGCCAGATCTGTTTTTCATACCTATTTAAATTTTTTTTATTGGGTGGTGCGCCCCCCCTTCCCTTTGCGGGAGATATTTTTTCAGTTCATCCGCACAATGCTTGAAGCATTTGTGACGATTTTTGTGGGCTCCGTAGTCATGGGGATGTTCATCGCCTGGATCGGTGGATGGTACGGTTCATTATACGGGGCCCTAAGCTATATCGGTCCGGCCGCAACCTTCGGAATTATCCATGAGTTTACCATTATGTTGGTTGGGATGCTTTATGCGTGCCGCATCGGTACGGCCTTTACCGTTGAGATCGGCTCAATGGCAATGAGCGGCCAGCTTGACGCCCAGCGCATGATGGCGGTTGAACCGGTGCAGTATATTATCATCCCGCGCGTTATTGCCTCGGTCATCTCCATCCTGTTCCTGCTGGGTATTGCCCACGGTGTGGCGATCGTTTCCACCATGGTTTTCCTGCGTTTATGGTTCAATATATCACCCGAGGTAATTTTCGAGAATGCATTCGTTTTCTTGAAGTCTGCGGTTTTAAACCAGTCATTTATTCGTATAGCGATTATGGGTTTTTTTGTCTCGCTTAATGCGTGCGCTCTCGGGTATTATTTCTCCGGGGGCGCCATCGAACTGGGGAGGACCGCCACCAAATCCATCGTCATAAACTTTATCGTGGTACTGATAATAGACCTGCTGACCGGTATGTTTATGGCAATCTTTTTATAGGAGGCGTCAAACCCGATGATAGAAGCCCGTGACCTGTATGTTTCTTTCGGCAGTAATCATGTTCTTAAAGGTTTATCGGTCCGGATGGAGGATACCCAAACATTTGTCATCGCGGGAAGAAGCGGTATCGGAAAAACCGTTCTGCTGCGCTGCCTGGCCGGCCTGTTAAAACCGGATAAAGGACGTATTTATATCGACGGAGAAGAGATAACGGAAACAACAAAAGACAACCTCCTGCGTATCCGTAAAAAGATCGGAATGCTGTTACAGCAGGGAGCGCTGTTCGATTCCATGACCGTCTATGAAAATGTGGCCTTTCCGCTTTTGTATCACAAGATGTTTACAAAGAAAGAAATAGATAGAAAGGTGGACAAATACCTGAAAGTGGTTGAAATGGACGAGTACCGGGAGCTGTTTCCCAAGGAACTTTCCGGAGGCATGAAGCGAAAGGTCGCCCTGGCCAGGGCAATGATTTTGGAACCCAAATATTTATTTTATGACGAACCTACCTCGGGTCTTGATCCTTCGAGCGCCGGTATAGTAGAATCCATGATTATCAAGTTGAAGCAGGAGATGCGTATAACCTCGCTGATTGTCACCCACGATATTGAGCTGACACGATATGTCGGGGACAAGATCGGCCTGATGGTCGACGGGAAGATAACCAATATTGAACGCGGAGATGAGATTGCCGCCAGAAAATCGGTTATTTATGAACATTTTATTAAAATGAGAGAAAGGATGCACGAACTCAATGGCACTAAAATTTAAATCCGTACTCCGGGTGATTATTATCTGCGTGCTTTCGGTTGCTGCGGTTATTTTTCTGTACCTGCTGGTAAACAACTTTCAGTTCCGGCGCGGCACCACGTATTTCATCCATTTCAACCACATCGGTTCTCTGATGCAGGGGGCCTGGATCCGCAAGGCAGGGGTGAAAATCGGTTCCATTACGGATATTGAAATCAATAAGGCCGATCAACGAACCGTCATTGTTACCTTCAACCTTTTCCCGGATCAACGCCTGCATATCGACTCCCGGTTTGCCATCATGTCCGCCAGCATGATCGGCGACCAGTATGTTGAAGTACTTCCCGGCTCCGAAACCTCTCCGTTTGCCAAGGCGGGTCATGTTTTTGAAGGGGAATCGAGCAAAAGTGTGGACACCCTGCTTTTAAAAAGTGACCAGGTTATCAATGATTTTACCATTGCCGTCACCGTACTGGCGAATATTTTGCAGGAAAAAAAGACGAACATAGAAAACATCATCGACAATATTGACGAGGCCAGCGGATCACTGAATAAAATAATCAAAAACGCGCAAAAGTCACTTATGAACCTACCGAAGTCGATCAATGAGTTTTCACGGGCGGTGGAAACAATCGCGGCGTATGTGGACCAGATCAATAAATCCGATACGGTGTTCAGTCTGCTTAAGGACAACCAGGTATCACAGGACCTGAAAAAAACCATCAGCAATCTGAACGATATATCGGCAAACCTGTTGAAGGTCTCACAGGATATGAAAAAGATCGTCGGTGAAGTGGTGGGACCGGACGAAAAGGAGTGAGAACCGACGATCCGGATATTACCTTTACCGTACAGGCGGATGACGACGGAAAACGCTTTGACAAGGTAATCCGCAAACTGTTGCCCGGAATAAGTTTAAGCGCTGTGTATCGAATCATTCGCACCGGTGCCGTTCGCCTGAACCTGGGGAAGGTCCGGCCGGCTGTCAAAGTTGTTCAAGGGGACCGTATCGATATCCCCTCGGATTTTACCCCCTCCCTTGCTGCCCGGTCGACGGGAAATACTGCCTCACCCCCCGGTTCGGAGCAGATTTTTAATTTCATCGAGAAACTCCGTGTATTCGAAAATAGTGATCTCCTGGTGCTGAATAAACCACGCGGTTGCTTGATACACGGGAAAAACTCACTTACTTCTCGCGTCTGTGATTACTGGCATGAGGCATATCACAAACATGCCTTAAGCTTTCGTCCCGGCCCCGTACACCGCCTGGATCGGAATACTACCGGACTGCAGATGTTCTGCCTGTCCGTTACCGGGGCAAGAGTACTTGCCGGGCAGTTTAAAGAATCACATATAAAAAAGGTCTATATTGCGTTGGTTCACGGGAGGTTAAGGCAGGAACAGGAATGGACCGACTGGCTTGGGCGGGACACAATTGCAAAACGCTCTTTTGCGGCACAACCTTTCCAAGGACGGCGGGCGGTACTCAGAATAATTCCGGTTGCCTCACGGCAGGATATAAGTTGTGTCGTGTGCCTCCCTCAAACCGGCCGCACCCATCAGATCAGGCTGCAGTGCGGTCTTCACGGCTACCCGCTTTTGGGTGATAAAAAATACGGAAAAAAGGACCCGTTCCCGTATTACCTGCTTCACGCCGCGGGAATTTCCATGGAAGATACCTTTAACACACTGAATATACCGCCGCTCTTTGCCGTCCTGCCGGAACAGAGCAAAGCATTGTTCTCCCGTTTTTTTTCACCCCGGGTTTTACGGCAGGTATATGATATGGTGCATAATTTTATCGGTATGAGAATCGCCGGGGGAGCATAGGTTTCTCTTGACTTGTGGGCGGTATTCCCGCTATGTTTGAAGGAAACAGCGATGAATATTTTCAGCAGCATTTATTATCATCTAACATGGCTAATCAAGGGTGTACAGGTGTTCGCGCTGATCGGGCGCAGCGGGACCGGAAAGAGCTTTCGGGCCATGCTCCTGGCCCAGAAGTATAATATCAGCTTTATTATCGACGACGGTCTGTTGATAAAGGGGCAGAAGATCCTGGCGGGTAAATCGGCTAAAAGAGAAAAGGCCTATCTGACTGCCATTAAAACAGCCCTGTTTAACGATGAAAAACACGCTATTGAGGTAAAGAAAACCCTGAAAAAACAGGATTTCAAGCGCATTCTGATCATCGGGACCTCAATCGGGCTGGTCAGAAAAATCACCCATAATCTGGGTCTGCCGGCGCCGTCGCGTATCATCAATATCAAGGACATTGCCACCGAAGAGGAGATACAGCTTGCCATAAAGGCACGCAAGCTTGAGGGTAAACATATTATCCCCGTCCCGGCGATTGAGGTCAAACGCAATTATCCCTCGATGATTTATGAGACAATCAGAATATTCTTGAAAAAAAGCGTGTTCAAACCCAAGCGGCTTAATACCTTTGAAAAAACCGTGGTACGCCCGGCCTTCAGCAAACGCGGTAAAATGAACATCTCCGAAACCGCCTTAAGCCAGATGGTGCTCCACTGTGTCAATGAGTTTGATCAGGAACTTCATGTGGAAAAGGTCGTGTTAAAAAAAGAACTTGAGGGATACGACATGGAAATTTTCATAGGCGTTCCCTTCGGTAAGGCGCTGGCCGAATCAGTACCGCTGCTGCAGAACTATATTCTGGACAATATCGAAGGTTATACGGGCATGATGTTAAAGGAAGTAAACATCACTATTTCCCATGTGGGGCCCAAACAGAATTTTCC
>Ga0307445_10002479_pt1 | contig 10123 bp, 12 predicted proteins | sample SalMarSW160330MG_FD_202147 | JGI IMG/M metagenome (GOLD analysis project Ga0307445, IMG submission 202147) | Salt marsh sediment microbial communities from the Plum Island Ecosystem LTER, Massachusetts, United States - SW1603-30 | ecosystem: Environmental > Aquatic > Marine > Intertidal zone >...
AATATGTCTTGAGCAAGTCCCGATTGAGCCAATCGTCGTCGGCGATCAGGATGCGCGGTGGTCTATCAAAAATCCCGGTCAGGTCCATACGCCACCACGGTTTGAGGCGGGCAAGATCGCCCGATCCCGCTTTCGCTACTCGACGCGGCCGGTTGCAATGGCCATCTTCACTTCACCCAACGCCTTGGTCACCTCAATTTCGCGTGGGCAGGCATCGGTGCAGTTGAAGATATCGTGGCAGCGCCAGACTCCCGTCCGATCGTTGAGCAGCGCCAGGCGATCGGCGGCGGCCCGATCGCGGCTGTCGAAGATGAAGCGGTGCGCCTGAACGACCGCCGCCGGGCCGACATATTGTCCGCTGGCCCAGAACGAAGGGCAGGAGGTCGTGCAGGCCGCGCACAGGATGCACTTGGTGGTGTCGTCGAAGCGCGCCCGCTGTTCAGGGGTCTGTGGGCGTTCTCCGGCTGGCGCCGGTTCGTCGTTCACAAAGTACGGCATCACGGAACGGTAATGATCGAAGAACGGCTCCAGGTCGACGATCAAATCTTTGAGCACCGGCAGGCCGAGAATAGGCTCAACGGTAATCTTGCGGCCCACATCGCGCACGAGCACCTTGCAGGCCAGCCGGTTGACGCCGTTGATGCGCATGGCGTCCGAGCCGCAGACACCATGGGCACAGGAGCGGCGGTAGGAGAGGGTTCCATCCTGGTACCACTTGACGCGGTTGAGCAAATCGAGGATCTGGTCGTTTTCTTCTGCCTCGACAACGTAGTTCTCGTAATGGGCTTTCTTGTCAACCTCTGGGTTGTAGCGCAGAATGCGAAGTTTGACCTCCATCATACCTCTCCTAGTACACTCGCTTCTTCGGCTCAAAGTGGGTCATGGTCACCGGCTTGTACTTCAACGTCACGCCCTTTTTATCCATGTAGGCCAGCGAATGTTTGAGCCAGTTTTCATCATCCCGTTTGGGATAGTCCTCGCGCGCGTGCGCCCCGCGGCTCTCCTTGCGCTCCAGTGCAGCTTTGGCTGTTACCTGGGCAATATCGAGCAGGCAGCCCAACTCCCAGGCCTCGAGGATGTCCGTGTTGAAGGTGCGTGTCGAATCGTGAGCTCGTACGTTCTGGTAGCGTTCCTTCAGCTCGCTCACCTTCTTGAACGCCTCCGTCATGCCTTCCTCTGTGCGGAAGACGCCCACATCGGCGAACATCACTTCTTGCATTTCGCGCCGCAGGTCAGCCGCGATCTCGCTGCCGTCCGCATTACGCAGCCGGTCCAGCTGCTCGAGCACAAAACCCTGGGGATCGTCAGGTAATGGCACGTACTCGTTCTGTACAGCAAATTCGGCCGCTCTCTCGCCGGAGTGCTTGCCGAAGACAATGATGTCGAGCAGTGAATTCGTGCCCAGCCGGTTGGCACCGTGCACCGAAACGCAGGCCGTCTCGCCGGCGGCGAACAAGCCGGGCATGATGGTGTTCTTTTCGTCAACCACCACTTCCCCGTACTGCGTGGTCGGAATACCGCCCATGCCGTAGTGAGCCGTAGGTTGGACCGGCATCGGCTGTGTCACAGGATCGACTCCCATGTACGTCCGGCAGAAATCGACGATATCTGGCAGCTTGGAGAGGATATCGGCCCCGGTCACCTGGTAGGGAGATCCATCGGGCCAGGTTCGGCCATCGACCTTGGCATACTTATTGACCGTTTCGGGGCGGACATCGAGATAGAGGTAACGTTTGCCGTTGATGCCGCGCCCCTCGCGCATTTCGAGATACATGGCGCGGCTGACAACGTCACGCGAGGCCAGGTCTTTCACCGACGGGGCGTAGCGCTCCATGAAGCGCTCCCCTTCGCTGTTGATCAGCACGCCGCCTTCGCCGCGCACCCCTTCCGTGATCAGGATGCCCATGCGGAAGATCCCGGTTGGGTGAAACTGGAAGAACTCCATGTCCTCCGCCGGTATCCCGCGCCGCAGCGTGACCGCCACTCCATCGCCGGTGTAAGAGTGAGCATTGGAGGTAATCTCCCACACACGTCCCCAACCGCCGGTAGCAATGATCACAGCCTTAGCGTGAAACGTGTGCAGCTCGCCGGTGGAAAGCTCGACGGCGATCACGCCGCACGCCCGGCCGTCGTGGATCAAAAGGTCCAGCACCTGGAACTCGTCAAAGAACTTGACCTGGTTTTTAATGCACTGCTGGTAGAGTGTCTGCAGGATCATGTGTCCGGTTCGATCGGCAGCGTAGCATGCCCGCCGGACCGGTTTGCCGGTCTCGTTGTTGGTATGCCCACCGAACGGGCGCTGGGCGATCTTGCCCTCTGCCGTCCTGTTGAACGGCAGCCCCATGTGCTCGAGTTCATAGACGGTGTGCACTGCCTGTTCGCACATGAATTCAATCGCGTCCTGGTCGCCGAGATAGTCACTGCCCTTTACGGTGTCGTAGGTGTGCCACTCAGGACGGTCTTCTTCTTCGCTCCCCAGCGCTGCTCCTACGCCGCCCTGTGCGGCACCGGTATGCGAACGAACAGGATAGAGCTTGCTGAGAACAGCCGTTTTCGCACTTTTCGAGGCGTTTAGAGCGGCCATCAAGCCCGCCCCGCCGCCTCCCACAATGACCACTTCATATTGATGTTGCATCGAGCTCACTCTCCGTGGTTTCCGGGCTCAAGAGGCCAGGATGACGTAGATCGCAACGATGATTCCCGCCACGAGCAGCAGCATGGTCAGCCCGCGCAAGAAGGCGATAAGCAGCGGCCGTTCGGTGTAGTCTTCCAGCACCATGCGCAAGCCATTAAAGCCGTGGACGGTCGCCAGGAAGATCATCAGCATGCTGTAGATCTGCCAGAACGCGTTCGACCAGCCGAGTGAAACGTCTGGAATGTCGCTGTTCACGACATGATTGGGGTTGGGGAAGAACATCCAGCGGAACATGGCCGGCATACTCAGGTATTGCCGCCCGCCCAGCAGGAAACCGATCCCGATGCTGATGGCGCCGAAGAGCAGTAACGCCAAGCCCGAGATGCGGGTGAAAAGCCACATGCCGTATTCAAAGGAGCCAGCGGAGCGGGTGGGTCGCACTGATCGCATTGGAAACCTCCTCATCACGCGCCGCTCAGAGCGGTCTGAACCATCACATAAACCGGCAGACTATAAACGGGGATGAAGATCAACCACTGCAGCCAGATCATCTCGCGTTGAAAGCTGATCAAGGCCGGGAAGAGGTCCATCAGAGCCAGACGGGTGCCGTTCAGCGCATGAAAGAGTACCGAGAAGTAGACGAAGATCTGGAAGGCCCACGACTCGTACACCGCATTGATGGCGAAGGCCAGGTCGTCGCCGAACTGCTGCCCAAAGAACGACACGATCACGTGGGTTCCAACGAAGAGCAGGATCCCGAGGCCTGTGATGCGGTGCAACAGCCAGGTCAGCATTCCAGCCCGGCCGCGGTAGCGCAGGCCCGAGACGACACTTACCCTTCTGCTGAGTTCCATAACGCCTCCCGAGGTAGTCCTACCACGGGCTACCCGCCCGCAGGGTAAATTATACAGGCAGCCGCAATTCGCGAAACAGCGCCGACCATCGTTGTATTCCCGGCGAACCTTCCTCTCCGCCAGACCGTGGTGGAAGGCCGAACATCTGGCTCGGCCTACGGGTGAAGTTGGTCACTTTTGATTCGAGTTTAAGCAGGGTAGAATATTCGATACGCGAGTTGAGGGGCGAGGTGGGGGCGGCCAACGTCGCCCCCCTGCGCGCATTCTGGAGGTACACATGGCGCATGCGGGTCCCGAACACGGGCTCTCCCGCCGGAGTTTCGTCACCGGCGTGGTGGGGATTCTGGGGGGCATCATCGCCGCTGTCGTTGGGTTGCCGGCGATCGGCTACCTGCTTTCTCCCGGTCTGAAGGGTGGCGCCTCATCGAAAGATGAGTGGGTGCCCCTGGGCCTGACCGAGAATCTGGTGGTGGGTGAGCCACTCTTGTTTTCGTTCACGCGCACCAAGCAAGTCGGCTGGGAGCGTACAGCGAACAGCCACGGTGTGTACGCGGTCCGTCGGCCAGACAATAGCTTTGATGTCTTCTCGAACGTCTGCACCCACCTCAGTTGTCGCGTCTCCTGGAAGGACGATCAGAACGAATATGTTTGCCCATGTCACGATGGCCGTTTTGCTAAGGACGGGGCGATCGTCTCGGGCCCTCCGCCGCGCCCCCTGGATCGCTTCGAATATAGAGTAGAAGAAGGGACGCTGTACATCCACCTAGTGGAGGCATGACGTGACCGCTCGAATTCTAACCTGGCTTGACGAACGCCTGGGATTAACGGGCATCTATAAGACGACCCTCGATCGAAAGGTCCCGAAAGTCAACTGGGCCTTCACGCTGGGCAGTGCAACGCTCTTCCTGGCTGTTGTGCAGGCTGCAACCGGCATCTTCCTCACTGCGTACTATGTCCCCCATCCCGATCAAGCATACGACAGCATTAACTACATCATGAACGACGTCGCCTTCGGCTGGCTGATACGCGGCATCCACCACTGGGGAGCGACATTGATGGTGATCGTTATTGTCGCACACATGCTGCGGACATTCTTCTACGGCGCTTATAAATACCCGCGCGAGGTGACCTGGCTTACCGGCGTCTTCCTGCTGCTGATTACACTCGGCATGGGTTTCACGGGCTACCTGCTGCCCTGGAACCAGCGAGCCTACTGGGCGACGACCGTTGGCACCTCGATCACCGAGACGATTCCCTTCATTGGACCCTTTATCAATGAGGCGCTGCGGGGCGGCACCGACCTGTCTACGCTGACACTGGTGCGTTTCTTCAGCGCCCATATCTGGATGCTGCCGGCCGCATTGTTCGGCATCATCGGGGTTCATATTTATCTCGTCATCCGCCTTGGGATCAGCCATCTCCCTTCCGAGGACGAATAGGAGCGGCGCCGTGGAATCCGATCCAAAGCAACGCTACAAGGAACGCTACGAAGCCGCCAAGCAGCACGGGGTGAAGTTCTTCCCTGACATTATCTACAAGGACATGATCGTGTCCTTCGCAATTTTCCTACTGCTGGTGGGGCTGGCGACCTTCATCGGAGTCAAGGCTGAGCCCCCGGCCGACCCGAATGATGCCAACTACGTTCCGCGCCCGGAGTGGTATTTCCTCTTCCTTTTCCAGCTTTTAAAATATTTTCCGGGATCCCTGGAGTGGGTTGGCACGACGATCGTGCCGGTCGTGGGTATCCTGGCCTTATTGCTTCTGCCGTTCTATGATCGCAGCCCCTTCCGCCACTGGTCGAAGCGTAAACTTGCCATTGGTGTGATGGGTGTCACGATGGTCGGTGTGGTTGTGCTGACGTTATTGGCGGCATTTACTACCCCACCACAAGAAGAATTCAGCGCTGCCGGGTCGATAAGCGAACAGCTGATCGCCGGACAGGACCTGTATAGCATCCAATGCGTCGAATGTCATGGATCCGAGGGAGAAGGCGGCGAGATCACGACCGTCGAAGGATTGGAGGGAGTCGTAGTCCCTCCCATCAACGCTCTAGATTTCATTTACACCCGCACCGATCAGACAATTTACAACGTGATCGATTACGGGCAGCAGGATCTCGGTATGCCGCCCTTCGGCCTGGCCTACGGCGGCGAACTCGACCGGGCCTCAATCGATGCTATCGTGACTTTCATTCGCTACACCTGGGACGATCGGGTTGAAGTGCCGCAGGAGGCGGTAGGGGCTGGCGCTGTACCTGAGCTGGGGCCGGACCAGATTCCAACCTATACGGAATTCATCGAGCCAATTATCCGCCGCACCTGCGTGTCCTGCCATCGTCCGGGCAAGGAGAACAACAATTATCTGATGGGAAGCTATGAAGAATTGCTGACTACCGGGGATGATGCCCCCAATTTGATCGCCGGCGATCTGGGCAGCAACTTGATCCGTTCGCTCCACCGCGAGGAAACGGACGAGTGGGGGCCGATGCCTCCGTCCAAGCCACTCAAGGAAGAATGGATCGTGATCTTTGAACGCTGGGTGCTGGCCGGCATGCCAGAGACGCCGGCCGACTTGCCTACACCGACGCCTACCGAGAACGCCCCGGCCCAAGCGGCTGAAGCCACGCTCGAGCCCGGAGCCGAGGGAACCACAGAACCATCAGTAACCCCATAAATAAATCTAAGCAAGCGTGGGGGCGGGGTAACCCCGCCCCCACACCGCTTAATCCCACCAACCAGGTGAATTTATGCGATTTTTGCAGAGCAGGTCATTCGTTTTTGGGTCTCGGTTTATCGTGCATGATGCCAGGAAAAATCAATATCCCGGTATGGCGAAGGCCCCCCCACTCAAAATGCCCTGTCACGGAAGCAATCGGAAGTTGATATCATCCAGCTGCTGGTTGGACTCTAATTCGATTTCGTATTGCTCCGGCAGTAAAGCATGGCTTTCCGGATCGGGGATAAGACAGTAGGTGCCGCTCAGCAGGCTGGGGATGAACAACCGCCCGTAGGCATTGGATTCGACCAGCCGCAGTGTCTCCTCTCCTGGACAGTTGCCAACCCGCAGGGTGAAGCGAGCATAACCAACGATCTCTCCGCTCTCTTCAGAATCACGGGTGCCGTTGCCGTTGCGATCGATATAACTCCAACCTGCGATCGAAGCCGGCACGGGAGTCGGCGTAGGCGGAACGTCGAGCGGTAGTGAACCCAGGTCTCCCTCTACCGTAGCATACGCTCCCCACAGGTAGCATGTCCGGCCTGGATTGTCGGGGTTGTCAACAACCCAGTAATCCGGAATCGTGGAGCGCTGGACGACACGTGTGCGTTCGCCAACGAGCAGCGCACCCACCATCTCGAAATCCTTCCCAGGGCCTATGCGGCAGTTAGTGTCAATCCGGACCTCGACCCATACGCTGGCTGGTGTTGGGGTGCTCTGTGGAGTAATAGAGGGAGCGGTGCTGGTTGCGGCACCCTCAAATCCGGCCGGGGACTTTGTAGGAGCTGCGCCAAGAGTTACCAGGGCCTGGCGGGTGGAGGCGGCGATCGTGTCGATCGCCCGTGAGGTTTCTGACCCGAGAACCTGCTTTGCGATTGTGTCAGTGGGCCCGCCGCAGGCCGCGCCGAATAAACCCACAAGGCCAATGAAGAGATACTGTGCGGTCCGACCAGGCCTCATGCCGCCGATTCGGTCCCTCTGCGAAACGCCCGCAGCAGCATCAAGAGACCGCCGAGGATTAAGGCGCCAGCCCCAATTGCCTTCAGCAGAGGCGGGCCAAAAAGAGTCGCGAACAAGCCGAATGCCGCTCCGTTCAGCACCATGAGCCACACCCCGACTTCCCCCGCTGTGCGTTCCCACCCGCCGATAATGCTGGCGAGCATTAGGCCAAGCCCGACCGACGCTGGAAGCAGGATCCAGGCATAGGCCCAGGCCGCCCAGTCGTTGCTGAGTGTGTTGTAGAGAAAGACCAGGCCCAGAACAAGAAAGATCGACCCGGGGATGGCCAGGGCTGCCAAACCGCGCCGCGCCTCCTGTGCGATCAGTGCCGGCAGGAAGAAAGCAGCCGATAACACCAGGAAAATCACCGGCCAGGTGCGGGCGAAAGTAAGTCCAGGAATAAGATTTACGACAAGAAAGATCGCCCCCAGGCTGATTAAAAACAGCGCTGCGGCGAGTGAACCTCGATCCATACGGCTCATAGAGATCTCCTTTCGTCCGATGATACGGCCAAAGCGGCCACGACCATTATACCCAGCGCACAGGAACACAACGCTCAAACTAGAGTCCTGTCGACAATGGTAGCCGTGTACCTTATGATGATGAACACGACGGCAGGTCAGACCGCAGGAGGACATACGTATCGCATGCGAAGATTCCGTCCGCCGATCACCTTGCTTTGCTTGATCGCTCTGCTGGCTGGTGCGGGCAGCGCATTCGCCGCGCCGATGGCCTGGACGCGAGTCTCACAAGGGATCGACTACCAGAGCTTTGTGCTTCCCGGACCTGTGCGGGCATTCGTAGCGCGAATGGACCGCTCGAATACCAACCTGATCCTGGAAAGCGGCCTGGCACAAAGCTCGGTTCTTGCTGGAACCGAAACTGTTCGCCAGATTGCAAAGCGCTATGATAGAGCCCTCAACGCCTGGGGCGGAACATGGGAGTCCACGAATCAGGTATGGGTCGCGATCAACGGTTCCTACTTTGACCTGGAAAACGGCGAACCGTTCGGCGGGATCATTCAAGGTGCCGAGTACTCGCTGATGTATGGAGATCTTCAGGGGGTAAGCGGCCTGGTGTTCAAGCAGGATCGCTCGGTGTTTGTAGGTGGCTGTTTATCTCATCCCCCAGATAAACAGCGGGTTACCAATCTAACGACAGATGAATATATCGAAATCGATGACATTAACAATCTGAGCGGTAACGATCAGGTCGTTCTGTACACCGATTCCTTCAACGGCTTTAGCCCGGGTGGCGCCAACCGGGTTGAGCTGGTTATCGAAATGACCCGGCCGGCCGGTATCTTGCCGGCCCCCGCGTATGCGCCGGGTGTCGTCCTTGAGGTGCGCGAGGGCCTCGGTCCAGCCCCGATTATGTTCAATCAGGTTGTACTTTCCATGCGCGGGCCTGAGCGTGAGCGACTGGTGCAGCTATTTCACCCGGGTGACAAAATTGGGATTTCGCTCGAGCTTACACACTACTCGCTTGATTGCCGCACCCCCAACCCCGACTCCTGGACCAAGGCCTATTCAAGCATCGCTGGCAACATCTTGTTCCTCGCGAATGGTCGGATTCTGGACACTGAAAATCAGGGTGCTAACCTGCGCAACCCGCGCACGGCTATCTGCTACAACGATGAGTATATTTATTTTGTTGTTGTGGATGGTCGCGCCGAAGGCTACAGCATCGGCATGACGACCTCTGAACTGGGGGGCTTTTGCCAGGAGAAGCTCCAGGCTATGTGGGGGGTAAACCTGGACGGCGGCGGATCGTCCACGATGTGGGTGAACGGTATCGTCCAGAATCATCCCTCCGATGGGCACGAACGGGGTGTGGCGAATGCCATCATGATGGTCGCCGTGCAGCCAGGCCAACACTCGACCGTTTTTGCGCCCGGGAACCAGGTCCAGGCTCTTATCCCGACCAATATTCTGCTCGGACCGGGGACCAATTACCGGGCCATCGCTTCGGTCGACGCCGGTACCCGGGGCACGATCATGCCTCAACCCACCGGAGTAAACGGGGTTTTCACCAAGGCTACGTACTGGTGGAAGGTCGACTTTGGTGGCACGGTCGGCTGGGTTGACGAACGCTCCCTCGAGCGTTCTCCCTCCAGCGAGGCGGCCGAGCCAGCTCAGCTCCTGCTTGAACAGCTACTGGGAACGGAGTGATCCCGGCCGATTCCCCGTTGACTTACCCCCTGCCGTCACGCTAAACTAAGCTAGCGATTCATTGGGTCACAGGGGGTGATCATGACCCGCTCCTCAAACGTGCGCACCACGCTCGGCGTTGCCTTTCTCGGATTGTTTCTTCTCAACCTGCCCGTTCCTGGCCTTCTGTACCCGGCAGACAGGGGGCAAATGGAACCGGGCGAACCGCCTCCCACTCATACCCCTTCCCCTCCTGGCGCTACGACAACAACCCCGGCGACAATCATGACCCCCAGCGCGGAACCATCTGTGGCCATCTCTGCCACAACGCCGTACCCAGAAGTTTCACCCAGCGATTCGCCTGTCACCAGCACCGCGGGCACCGCTTCGCCGAGCCCATCCCCCGGTTCTACATTGCCTACAGGCACTGCATCCTTTGAGGTTCCATCAACAACACCTTCACCGACCTTCACGATTTCTCCCTCACCAACGTCCAGCCCCACCTCCTTGCCTTTGCCCACGCCATCGACGCCTGACAGCATCTTGATCAACGAAATAGCATGGGCCGGAACGCTGTCTTCGGCCCATGACGAATGGATCGAGCTGCACAACCCGTCCTCAAGCATTGTCTGGATCGACGGTTGGATCCTCACAGATGGAGGTGACATCCAGGTTGATCTCCGTGGCCGGATCGAGCCCTTCGGTTACTTGCTATTGGAGAGAACGGACGACAGCACGATTGCGGACCTCGCCGCAGATGTCATCTTTAC
>Ga0307445_10002480_pt1 | contig 10123 bp, 8 predicted proteins | sample SalMarSW160330MG_FD_202147 | JGI IMG/M metagenome (GOLD analysis project Ga0307445, IMG submission 202147) | Salt marsh sediment microbial communities from the Plum Island Ecosystem LTER, Massachusetts, United States - SW1603-30 | ecosystem: Environmental > Aquatic > Marine > Intertidal zone >...
AGCCCTAAAAACTTTGATACTAATCTGTCGCGTCGCCGAAGAAGCTTGTTATCTGCTGTTGTAGCTTCTCCTTTTTGGCTAGGTTTGCAAGTTTGACGCCTATTCTTCTTGCTTCAACATCGGATTCAGCTAGGAACTTTTCGAAAAGCTCTTTCACAGTCTTCCTGAACGTTTCCAGGTCGCTGGCTGGGTTTTCGAAGGTTTTGGACCTACTGTGAACGCTAAGGTCACCCGCAACCACGTATATGCTGACTGACCTGTAGAGCAGCCCCAGATTCAGCAGTCTGGAGTACACTTCTTTGCATAGTCTGTAGGCTTCATCGAGGATAACGGCAGGGTCTCGTGTGTTCTCTTTGAGGGTGGAGATTCTGCTCACAGATTCGGGTTCGCCTCTTTCCTGAACAGGCTCATCGTCTATTCCTTGAGATGCGTTATGGAAGTAGGTGCCCAGTTTTCTTCCAAAAATGTCGATTAGCCTCTGCACATCAAACTTTGCCAGCTGACCGACAGTTCTGACGCCCAACGTCTCCAGTTTTTTCTCTGTTTTTCTTCCAACCCCAACTAGGCTGCGGACAGGCAAGGGCGACAAGAAAACGTTCATTTCGTGTGGTCTGACCACTGTTAAGCCGTCAGGTTTCTGTATGTCTGAGGCTATCTTGGCGACGAGCTTGTTGGGTCCAACGCCGATGGAGCATGTGAGCTGCTCTTGAGCTAAAACGTCGTCTTTTATTATTTCTGCCAGCCGCTCTGCTTCTTGGTAGTCAGCTTTTGTTCGCTGCGTCACATCCAGGTACGCTTCATCTATTCCAACATGCTCGAAAACGTCTGCGTGGCTTCTCAGAATCTCCATTATCCTGTCTGAGATTTCGCGGTAAAACTCTTTATCCAGTGGCAGAAAAACCGCGTCTACGTCTTTGAGTTTCTGTTTGGCTAAGGCTATGGGAATCCCAGATTTGACGCCGTACTTTCTTGCCACATAGTTTGCTGTGCTTACGGCTCCGCTGTCTTCGGTGCGGCCAGAATAAACGCAGACAACCACTGGCTTATCCTTGATGGAGGGGTTTCTTCTCTCCTCGCATTGGGCAAAGAAGTAGTCCAAGTCAACTAGCATTACGATTCTGGCTTGCAAGTTAGAGGCGCCTCACACACCGAAACGGATGATGCTTCGCAATTAAAGGTTGACTTGTTGTAGCTTAAAACAATAATCTATAGCTGTTTGGCTTTTCCGAAGGAATATTATATATTCTCTGTGCGCCTATTTTGATGTCATGAAAGCTTGTGTTCTATACTTTTCCCAAACAGGCAACACCAAAAAATTTGCTGAATCCATATCCGATGCCCTCGAAACCACCGCCGTCTTCGACATAACAACAACCGAACCCACAGTTGTCAACAACTATGACCTGATAATCCTCGGAACCCCAGTTCACGGCTTCAATCCTTCAAAAGAAGCCCTGTCTTTTGTGAAAAGCTTGCCAGAAGGCAACGGCAAAAAGGCAGCCCTGTTCTGCACATACCGTCTATGGAAGGGAAGAACCTTCAGCAAACTGGGGAAGGAACTGAAAAAGAAAGGTTACAGTACGGTTTCATGTGTTTCAGCGAAAGCCAAAGAATTCACTACAGAAGACTTCGTGGAGCCCACTGCGAAGATAATGAAGGCATTAAAAAAATAGACGACTTTGGTTGGCTCATTTCTTGTTTGGCTTATCTTCCGGCTGAACCAGCGATTCTCTTAGATAGTCCTCCAGAGTTTCGCCTGGAATTACTTCGATGCTGTAGTCGTTGGGGTCTATGGAGTGCTTGTAGTTTTTGGCTGGAACAATAACCTTCTTGAAGCCCCACATCTCAGCAGACTTTATCTTCTCATGTAATCCGCCAACAGCAGTAACCGGAACCACGTCGTTTACGCTGACGTTGATTTCGCCAGTCACAGCAACATCCTGCCGTATAGGCTTGCCCTCCAGCAGCGAACAGAGAAGAATCGTCATCGTGACGCCTGCGCTTGGTCCATCCACCCTGTAGGCTTGGGCAAAGTCTATGTGGGTGAAGAATTCTTGGGCAATGTCCACTCCGTACTTGTGCAGGATGACGCTCCTCACCTTTGCCACGCTGTCCGCGATGAACTGCTCCTGTCCCTCCTTAGCTATTCCCGTGACTTTGTAGTATCCATGTAGCTTATTGTTGCATCTGTTGTCCCGCTTTTCCAAGAAGCCCTTGACTGCTAGGACGTTGCCAGTCATCTCTCCGCTGTAAGGGTCTTTGACAACTGCTACTCCGTAAATCTGCCCCAGCTTGGCTCCCTCTGGGCTGATCTCCAACAGTTTTCCTCTTTCGCTCATCTGATGCTCAAGCATCTGCTTCTGGATTGTTTTACAGTGCTTTTCGATGGCGTCTTTAACATGCCTTTTTTCAACAACATCCAAGCCTTCGTTCATGGCTAATGTGGCGGCTGTTTTCACCAAGGAAATCATGGGGCGAAACTTTGTGCTTAAAGCATCATTCTTGTTGCTTCTCCTCCGTCCCTCATTAACTAGCTCTTCGCATGCCTCTCTGCTGAAGGGAGTCAATCTGAACCGCGAAACCTCTTGGGCAATAAACTGGACGTACTTACGGCGGTTCTCGACATTGTTCTGCATGTCATTGTTCATTCTGACTACTTTGCCGTAACCGTAGATTCTGTCCATTAGAGCCGGATGAATCTGTCCGATGCTGTCAAAGTTTCCGGCGCCAACCAAGAAGCACATACAAGGCACAGGCTCTGTAGACACTGCCATGGCGGCTGTTCCTCCTGCGCTGCTCCATCGGCTTCGCATGGTTATGGGCAGCTGTCCGTCTTCCAGAACAGTTAGTAATGTGATGGCTTCGTCTGGTTGCATGTTCTTTATTTCGTCAATGTAGAGCACGCCGAGATGGGCACGGTGCACATCTCCTGCAGTTACCCTTTGGTGTTCAGGGGTGCCGAGTCCTCCAGTTTGTAGGGGGTCCCATGCTATGCTTCCGAACAGTTGGGCTGAGCCGTGTCCTGTGGCGTCGAGGAATGGGGCAACCTTTTTGGAGTTGTCCACGATGAATTTGGGAACCTTTGTTGCTTTTGCTCCGCCTATGCCCTTGGCGCCGCCCATAATTCCAAATCTTCCCAGCACCGTCACCAGAATTAGGAACATGAGCATCATTCCGGCTGGAAGAAACGTTATGGTTCCGATGGACACGAAGTTGTCTATCATAAATTTGCCAAAGTCGCCGTTATTAACCGTCTGGACGGGCTCCCCGAAGGCGCCTATAGCGTTTGTGTCCCAAGCGATTTTTTCTTGCCACAGATAATAGAAACCTGCGAACACGAAGATGGAGGCTACGATAATCATAAGGTAGATTATGGCTTTGACGCCGAGCCGCTGAAGAAACTGTTTCTTTGCTTCTTTCAGTTTCTGTTTCAGGATAATCCTTTTTCCTTCTCCAGCAGGATGACAGGAGATTTTTGGTTCACTGGGAACTATCTCGTTTTGCCAGCAAATCACATCTTGAAGCTGGATGTCCTCTTTCTTGTAAAGGTCTGTCAGATGCACAGAAAGGGCTCTGCCTATCAACGATTTTCCTGTTCCAGGGTCTCCCAGAAGAAGCAGGTATGGTCCAGGGGGCGCAGTTTTGGTTATTTGCGGTTTCTCTTTGTCTGGGTCTGTCCATGCTTCATACCATTTTTCTTCTTTGAGATTCTTGAGTTTGTGGACCCACTCTTTCAAGCATAAGTAGCACTCATTTAGTGCCCGTTCCTGTCCTATGACCCATTCAAGAAGGTTGTCTGAAACCGGATAGTCTTTGGTGGATTTGAAGTTTTTCCAGTTCCATTTCTTGCCGCTGATAACCTCTTCGTCTTCTCCAAAGTAGTCCAAATTCTGCTCTCCTGACTTTCAAGTGACTGTTATTTAGGACTTGCATAAGCTTCTCCAGTCAGCTCATGTTTTCCTGAACAACAGAAATCGGATTCAACCAAAATAAAGCCGTATTACGGAAACCATAATATGACAAAAACGGAGCGTAAACAAGGTTTTTTGGTTCTTCAGGAAGAGAAGGGAAAATTTTGTTGAATTGTCCATTGCAACTGCCGAATCTTTTCTTGAATTCGAACATTTTGGGGAAAATTTGGTCAAGAAGATTTTATTAGTAAGGAGCTTCGGAAAGGTTAGACAACAGGTTATGGACGGGAAAATTGGATGAGAGATAGTGTTGCAGTGATAGGCGCAGGCGTGATCGGCGGAGCCATAATTAAGAGCCTGCAGAAGAGCGGATATGACGGTAAATTAACAGCCGCGGACATGCAGACAGAAACGCTTGCTGAACTGGAAAGGGCTGGGGTAGCCGTGACCAGCGACAACAGGAAGGCTGCCCTAGAGGCTGAGGTTGTCTTTTTGTGTGTTAAGCCGAATATTGTAGCGGCTGTCTTGAAGGAGATACGCAAAGAAGTTGAAGGGAAACTGGTGATTTCGTCAGCTGCCGCGGTTACTGTTGGCTTCTGTAAACGGCTGGTGCCTAAAGCCCGGTTTGTTAGGATGATGCCGAATCTTGCTATTCTGGTTCAGGAGTCCTTTACTGCCTACTGCTGCGACGATGACGTAACCAAAGAAGACAAAAGCAAGGTCAAGGAGCTTTTGGGCGTGATGGGAATCAGCATGGAAGTTGACGAGCGGCACATGGATGCTGTGACTGCCGTGAGCGGAAGCGGTCCAGGATACCTCTCTATCATAGTTGAGGCGCTCATTTACGCTGGATTGAAGGTTGGTTTGCCTCGAGACTTGGCTTTGATTAGTGCAGGTCAGGCGGTTCTTGGGACAGCAAAACTTGTGTTGGAGTCAGGTCAGACAGCTGCTCAGATACGGGACAGGGTTACGACGCCCGGCGGAACCACCATCGAAGCCATCTACGAGCTTGAGGGCAGCCAAGTCAGGCAGGCGCTGGTAAGGGCTGTTGAGGCTGCAACCCGCAAAAGCGAAACCATCCGGAAGCAGTGGGAATAAACGGGGGTTCTGTGACCAAAACTTTAATCCAACCATTTAACGAGTGTATAGGTATGCCAGAAGAGAAGATTGTTGTTCTGATGGGGTCTCCAAGGGACCTTCACTTTGCATCCAAAATTAAGGCTTTTCTCAAAAAGGAGGGTTTCCCAGTCAAGTGTGTTTATGATGTTGCCTCTGCTCATAGGACTCCGGAGAAGCTGTTGAAGGATTTGAGGGAGTATGAGGAGAGCGGCGACAGCATCGTCTACATTACTGTGGCTGGCTTGTCAGATGCTCTTTCAGGCGTTGTTGCTGGCTATACGCTATGTCCGGTTGTTGCTTGTCCTCCAGACTCTGACGAGCATGGGGGCGCTAAGGTGTTTTCTTCCACTGCGATGCCGAAGGGGATACCTGTTGCCTATGTTGTTAAGCCAGAAAATGCTGCGCTCCTAGCCGCGAGGATACTGGCCTTGTCTAACCCTGAACTGAAAGAGCGGCTGGACAAGTTTAAGCAGAAGATGGCGAAGGCAGTCTACGACGGCGCAGAAGAAGTGAAAAAGGTCACCCAGAAAAAAGACGTTAACAGGTTGGCAGTTTAAGAAAAAAATACTGTTTTCAACAATGTACCTCTATTAGGAAGATAATATGCTTGGAAGAGGAATGGTTACTTTGCTTGGAAAAACAGAAAAAACCATTTTTCAACAATCATCTGCTATTAGTCTCCTAATATGCGGAAAAAACGCGTGAACAGCAGCCACAAAAATGTGAAATGAGTACGTTGATGAAATGCCAGAAAAGACCTAAAATTAAACCCCAAACCCAAACATATCAGCTTCTTCGGTACTGACTGACACCAGTTCATCTATATGGTCACTTGAGTTGAGGGACAGCATCATCAATAAGTACGATATTCGTGCAATATTATGTCATCTAGTTTTATTCTAATCACAAACTTGATTCCTGCGCCCAACTCCCAGTATACGTTTGTGCTGACTGTTCGTTCTTCGCCAGCATTTAGGGATTCAATCTTCAAAGACTTAGGAACAGAACCTGATGGATAATCATCAGGGTTATCTATTGTTAAGGTCAATCCTTCTAAATCGTTTGTTCCCAAGTTCTGAATAGTTATATTAGCATAAGACTCCACCCAAGTTCCAACCGTTGGAGAAAAACCTGGAGTTGTGAAATCAGTAACCCTTACTACTATACTCGTGTTTTTGATTGTGGCGAGTTGAGTTAGTTGGTCAAATTGGCTCTCTAGTTCGCTTACCTGGTTTTCACATTGAAGGTTTTGGTTTTGGCATTCACTTAATTGATCTTCAAGAACAACCATCTGATTGTTCAAGCTACTGTTTTGATATGATAAAACAGCGCACGTAACAGAAAGAAAAATAATGATAATCGTGAAAACTGAAAATAACCTCTTCATTTTGCCTCCCCTAACGAAAAAACTACAAAAATGTGGCTAAAAGTGTTTTTGTCAAAGTTTCTTGACTCATGAAAGATGATGTTTAGTCAAGATTTCTTGACAAAGCAACTCATCAAGTTCCTTGGTTGGGACAGCGTAACTTATAAGAAAACTTTGCCCATTGTCAGGTGTGGAAATCATGGCTAAGAAGCTTACTTACTCAGAGGCAGGCGTGGACAGGGAAACAAGAGCAAAATCCAAGCAGGCACTCTCAATGCTGAAAAAAACCTACACCTTGGGCAGATACGGAAAAGTTGTTCAGCTGCCCTACGGCAACATCTTCCTTGCCGGAGACCGCTACCTCGACCTCGTCATCGAAGGCGTCGGAACCAAAGTCCTCCTCGCCCAGCTGGCCGACAAATACGACACCATCGGAGTAGACGGCGTTGCCATGGCAGTCAACGACGTGATACGGTCAGGCGCCACACCCCTAGCGTTGGTTGACAACTTTCACGCTCACGTTTCCGACCCCGACTTGGTTAAAGAGTGGCTGAAGGGCATAGTGCAGGGCGCAGAAGAGTCGGATTGTCCTGTTCCGGGAGGCGAAATCGGAGACGTAGCCTCCATCATTAAGGGGCTGACCGAGGGAAAAGGCTTTGACCTGATTGTCGCCAGCGTAGGCGAAGTAAATGAAAGAGACATAGTTTCTGGGCGAAACATCAAGCCGGGCGACGTTGTGGTGGGTTTAAGAAGCTCGGGAGTTCACAGCAACGGAATCTCGCTTGTACGGAAGGTTCTTTTCAAGGAATGGGGTGGCAAATATGAGCCCTTCGACATTCCAGACGGATTCGACAGAGAAGTCGTGTATGAGGCATTAGAGCCCACAAAAATTTATGTCAAATCATTCTTGAATGCCGCCAAAGCTGTCACAGTAAAGGGTGCCATTCACGTGACCGGAGACGCGTACATCAAGTTTGACCGTTTCATGAAGTACTCCCAGGGCATCGGCTTCGAGTTCACCAATTTTAAGCCGCAGCCAATCTTCAGTCTCATACAGCAGACAGCGCCAGAGGTTGGAGGAACAATAACGGATGAGGAGATGCTGAAAACCTTCAACATGGGCTGGGGCTTCGCCGTTGTGGTAGACAAAACCGACGCAGACGAGGCAATTGACGTCTTTGAGAAAAGCGGCGTTGAATCGGAGCAAATCGGAGAAGTTACAGATACAGGAAAGATTGTTGCCTGCTACAAGAACCAAAAACTGGAACTGAAGTAGACGTGTTTAACTGTTTGTTTAAATTTTTAAGTAGATAACATTTAAATTTTGATTTTTTCACTAACAATCCAAGATGTATCGCGCAAAAATCGAAGTCAGCCTCAAGCCGGGACACTCAGACCCGGAAGGAGAAATGACTGCACAATCCTTGAAGGAACTCAAGTTCTCCGCAGAAAAAGTCAACGTAAGCAAGGTCTACACTGTGCTCTTTGAGGCAGAATCTATGCAAGAAGCTGAGGAGGCAGTGGAGGAGATGTGTAGAAGGCTCCTTGCTAACCCAACCAAAGACAACTACAGCTACACAATAGAGGAAGCAAAATGAGCTGCTACGTCAAAAAAGACGTGCCCTTCGAACTTACGGAAATAAACCTCAAAGACGCCGACGACAAACAGCTTACCCAAATCAGCGCAGAACTGGGAATCGGACTGAACCTAACCGAAATGAAGCTGGTCCAAAACTACTTCTCCAAAAAAAACCGCAACCCCACAGACGTGGAACTGCAAACCATCGGACAGACATGGTCTGAGCACTGCTACCACAAAACCTTCAAAGGCAACATAACCACGCCACAGGGCACAATCAGCAGCCTCTTCAAAACCTACATCGCCAAAGCAACCAAAGAACTGGACCCCGACTGGTGTATCTCCGTCTTCGAAGACAACGCAGGCATCATAGACTTCGACAAAAACTATGCCATCGCAGCCAAAGTCGAAACACACAATCATCCTTCAGCCATTGAGCCCTTTGGAGGCGCAGCAACAGGAACAGGCGGCGTCATACGGGACATATTGGCGGTGTGGGCTGACCCCATAGCCTGCACGGACGTGCTCTGTTTTGGTCCCCTAGACTACGATTATGACAAGTTGCCTGCGGGAACCAAGCACCCAAAATATGTTTACAGGGGCGTAGTCTCGGGGATAGGCGCCTACGGAAACAACATGGGAATCCCCACAGTAAACGGAGCCATCCACTTCGACGAAAGCTACGTCGGCAACGTGGTAGTCTACTGCGGCTGCATAGGAATCCTCCCAAAAGACAAGTTCGTGAAAGACACCCGAGCCGGAGACATCGCACTGCTGGTGGGCGGAGAAACCGGAAGAGACGGAATCCATGGAGTAACTTTTGCTTCCGCAGAATTAACCAAAGAATCCGAAGAAGTTTCCAGACCCGCAGTACAGATAGCAAACCCCATAGAAGAAGAACGGGTTAAGCGGGCAATAGTTAAGCTGCGGGACGAAGGACTGGGCTCAGCCATAACTGACATAGGCGGAGGCGGAATCAGCTGCGGAACCGGAGAAATGGCGGAGCGCTCAAACCTTGGAATTCACGTTTACCTAGAAAAAATTCCGTTAAAGTATCAGGGCTTGACGCCATGGGAAATCTATGTCTCCGAATCGCAGGAACGGATGCTGCTGTCAGTTCCAGAAAAGAACCTTGAGAAAGCCTTAGAGATTTTTGAAGGCGAAGACGTTAAGGCAACTCCCATAGGCAAATTCACAACCGACGGAATCCTGAAAGTAACATACAATGGACAGACAGTCGCAGAACTGGACCTAGACTTTGTTTTTGACCCCCCAAAATTTGTGGGCGCCACAGACTGGCAGCCGCCAAAACTGGAAGAACCAACCTTTCCAGAACCAAAGAACCTAACAGACAAACTTTTTGAGCTGCTTAGTTTGCCGAACATCGCCAGCAAAGAATCAGTGATAAGAAGCTACGACCACGAAGTCAAAGGAAACACGGCGCTGAAGCCTCTACAGAGCAGGTATGGCGGACCAAACGACGCCGCAGTCCTCAAACCACTCCCAGACTCGTGGAAGGGCGTAGTCATCTCCTGCGGAATGAATGTCAACTACGGAAAAGTTGACCCCTACTGGATGGCAGCCTCAGCAATAGACGAGGCAATAAGAAACAATGTTGCTGTGGGCGGAAGAAGAATCGCCCTCCTCGACAACTTCACCTGGGGAAACCCAAAAAAGCCTGACAGACTTGGCTCGTTGGTAAGCGCATGCCGGGCATGCTACGACTTCGCTAAGGGCTTCCAGGCGCCCTTCATTTCAGGAAAAGACAGCCTCTACAACGAGTCGCCCATGGGACCAGTCACGCCCACGCTGCTAATCACGGCAATCGGAGTCATACCGGACATACGGAAGACGTTGTCCATGGAACTGAAAGAGCCAGGAAACAGCCTTTACCTTGTTGGCAAGACTTACCGTGAGCTGGGAGGCAGCCACTACTACCAGAACATGGGCATTCTAGGGAACACGGTTCCGAAAGTGAGAATCGAAGAGGCAAAACAGACCATGAGCCTGATTACAGAAGCCATCGACAAAGGCTACCTGCGGGCATGCCACGACCTCTCAGAGGGAGGCTTGGCTGTTGCAGCAGCGGAGATGGCTTTCAGCAGCGGATACGGAATAGAGCTGGACCTACGCAAAGTTCCCAGAGCA
>Ga0307445_10002485_pt1 | contig 10111 bp, 10 predicted proteins | sample SalMarSW160330MG_FD_202147 | JGI IMG/M metagenome (GOLD analysis project Ga0307445, IMG submission 202147) | Salt marsh sediment microbial communities from the Plum Island Ecosystem LTER, Massachusetts, United States - SW1603-30 | ecosystem: Environmental > Aquatic > Marine > Intertidal zone >...
GGCAAACTGGAGAACAGGGACCATTTTGTCAGGGAAAACTTCATAGGCCTGAATTTCTTGCATTCCGCCTTTACGGCCGAGTATGAAGGGAATTACAAGCTTTTTGTGATCGTTGGAAGGGACAGCGATGAGATCATGGAAATGGCCGCTGCATACCTTCAATTCACCAAACAGGATATTGATCCTGCCAAAGAATCCTCCTTTATTATTAAAGACAGGTACAACGGCGATATCCCGGTGGTGCTGAAAGGATCCTTTATGGCCGGGATCATTGACGGGGCAGGAAATGCTGACGCACACAGGAACCTGGATTCACTGGTGAGGAACCTGGATGCACTGGTGAGGAACCTGGAACCACTGGTGAGGAACCTGGTTGACCTATAAGGAATCTGGGTGACCAGTGTGGAACCTAATCAAAAAGGTTCTCGTCCCGGATCAGCATCAGGATTGCTGAATGGGGCACGATGACGTAGCGTTCTTTCTTGAACTCGATTTCGTAGGCGCTGTTCTGCAGGTAAATGGCGAGGTCGCCTGTTTTAGGCTGGAGGGGGACATATTTGACTTCTTCCCGGCGGTCCTTCCAAGGTTCATCAACCTCATTGATGGCAGGGATGGGGTATCCGGGTCCCACTTTCTGCACATACCCCTGGTGGATCTTTTCCTTTTCCTGCACCCCCGGGGGCAGGTAAAGTCCCGTTTTAGTCTTCTCCTGCGGTGATTTGGGTTTAATGAGCACGCGGTCACCTACGACAATGAACTTTTCAAGGTTCGATTCTTCAATTACCAGGGCCATATCGGCTGTTTTGGGTGCAAGATACAAAAGATTTAGCGGTCCCTTTGTTCATCCCAGTGCCTGTTCAAGATCTTCCCAAAGATCATCCGCATCTTCAATCCCGGCGGACAGCCTGAGGAGGTTGTCCTTTATCTCTTCCCGCTCCCTCTCCTCAGGATTGAGGTGCCGGTGCGAGGTCAGGACTGGGGAACAGATGATCGTGTCGAGTCCCCCCAGGCTCACCGACGGCCTTATGAGTTTCAGTCGGCGTTGGAATTCGACCGGATCGGCATCCCGGGGCTCAAATGAGAGCATTCCGCCGAATCCCCGCATCTGGGATCTGGCAATCTCATGCCCGGGATGGTCCTGCAGCCCCGGATAATACACCCGGTCGATTTGGGGATGGCCGGACAGCCTTTCGGCAAGGATCCCGGCGTTTATATTCTGCTGTTCCACCCTGAGCACCAGGGTTTTAATGCTCCGTTCAAGCAGGTACACGTCCTGCGCGTTCAGGCTGCCTCCCAGGCTGCGTGCCATCGATCGGATCCGTAGAAAATTCTCCGCGCTGCAGGCCAGGGCTCCTGCGCAGATGTCGCTGTGTCCACCCAGGTATTTTGTCGCGCTGTGAATGACTACATCGATGCCCAGGGTGTGGGGGGTCTGGTTGACCGGGCTGGCGAAGGTGTTATCGATCAGGCTGACCAGCCGGTATTCCTTTGCCAGCCGGGCGGTTTCGCGGATATCGGTAATTTTCAGCAGGGGATTCGACGGCGTTTCAATGTAGATAAGCCGGGTATTGTCCCGGATCAGGCTCTCAAGGGTCCGGATTTCATTATCGGCGGCGATGTCGCATTCAATGCCGAACCTTTCGAGCTCGGCGCTGACAAAATGGAAGGTTCCCCCGTACAGGCCGGTCTGGAATACGGCGTGGTCGCCTTTTTCAAGGAATGCGAACAGGGCGGACGTGATCGCAGCCATTCCGGAGCTGAACACCATTCCCTTTTCCGTCCCTTCCAGGGCCGCGATCTTTTCACCGAGTGCTTCCGAGTTCGGGATGTTATAATACCTGGGATAGACGGCTTCCTCAAGGTCCAGGTAGGCAAATGAGGTTGAGGTATAGATGGGTGAATTGACCCCCCTGGTCCTTTCATCCCTGATAGTGCCTGCATGCACGCAGGTTGTCCGAAGTGATTTCATTGGTAAGGGTTTTTGGCTATAAAACGTATGATGCTTGATTTACCGTCGTGATATTCTCCTTCATTGATGTCCCTGATCCTGCGCTCACATTGCAATATCTCAAGATGGCTGAAATCCTCCATCAGATCCTCTTCCCTGTACAGCATCTCTTCCACCCTGGGTCCGCCGGTGTTATAATTCAACTGGGACTTATGGTAGCATTCCAGCATGATCGTGCCCCCGGGATTGAGGCATGAGGCAAAATTCCTGTGAACGGTCTGCCTGGTTTGCGGCGGCAGGTGAACATAGACCAGGGCAACCAGGTCATACTTCCGCGCATCGCAGATGAACCGGTTCACATCCATCAGGCTGTAATTGATGTGCAGTCCAAGGGACTCAGCCCATTTCAACGCTTTTTGCCTTGCCACGCCACTCTGGTCAAATGCGCTGACCTCCCATCCGAGTCCCGCTGCATAAATCGCATTCCGCCCTTCGCCTTCGCCCGGCAGCAGCACTTTCCCGGGTTCCAGTCCATCGACGACCTGGCGGAAAAATTCGTTTGGTTCACGGCCGTACACAAATCCCGGCTCACTGTAGCGCTGGTCCCAGAAGTTCTCCATCCTATCTGACAACAGATTCAAGAAGATCCTTTATGTCCCCCGCGGTGGACATGATCCTGATAAAGTCACCCATGCTCAGGTCCGGGAAGGAAAGGGCGATACGGTAACGTCCCTGCAGCATAAGAACTTCGTTTCCCATGACAAGGAATTCATAGGGAAGGAAGGCGGTTTGCTTCGGTTCGGATATATCGATAACCGGAAGAAAATGGGATTCGCCTTTCTCACCGGAAAGTGCGAGGCCATAAAGCTTCAGCTCTTTCCCCGGGATTTCAACGGAATAAACCTTCCTGACACCGGCGATTCCCTTGATCAGGTTTGTTTCGATCTTGTCAATGGCTTCCCGGTAGCTCGAAAAAGTGGCCAGTTTAATGGTATTCTGGAATTTCGGCATGCCCAGCATGTAACGGTAAGATCTGAGGTGATCCGCCGTGAGTCCTTTTTCTGAACCGAATCCCTTGCCCGAGTATGTGCCTGATTCCTGCATGATCCTGTCCAGCCTTCCGGATACCGGTTCAAGAATGGATTCAACCTGCTCATACTGGTCCCGGTAATAAGCATTAAACCAGTATCCGGGAGTAGTATAGCTGATCCTGACCTTCCCGATCTCAAAGGTCAGGGCCACTCTTAGCGCTGCGGCAAATCCCGTTAATCCACCCGTTTTGCCTGCCGCTTTGATCAGTTCCTCCGAGGTGATGACAATCAGCCAGCGGTTCTTATCGCCGGCCGGCTGATATTCTCCGAGCACCCGGAATCCGCCGGATGTGAGATTTGCCTTTACCCGTTCGGCAGATCCGGAAATGTCCAGGTCGCTGGAGGCACCAAGCGTATAGGGAAACAGGGCCTGTGCCATGGCGGAACCTGCAAGAGAGGAAATAAGGGCCAGGGAGAGGACCATCCTTTTCATCTGCGGGCATTAAACGGGTTTTACGGTTGTGCAATTATACGCATTAATGCGCAGATATGAAATGCCGGGTCACAGCTTCTCATACATCCAGCGGGGAGAGAATTTCAGCAGGATGGCCAGCAGCCTCCAGCGCCTCGAAACGTAAGCCACCCGTTTTTTGCGTTTTATGGCCCTGAAGATGAGGTGGGCGGCTTTTGCGGGACTGGCAACCCAGAACAAGCGCTCACCCCTGGCCATGTCGGTATTTACGAACCCGGGACGTATATCGGTAACCACGATGTGATCGCCGGATTTTCTGGATTTAAGCCTGAGCGCTTCGAGGTAGTTGGACTGGTATGCCTTGGAAGCGTTATAGGCCGGAGCAGTGGCATTTCCCCGCAATGCCGCGACCGAGGTAATCGCGGAAATGTGGCCCGGCGGATGTTTCTTAAAGTACCGGTAGGCGAAGGTCATGATGTCCGTGAATGCCGTGACATTGGTATCAATGGTCTGGAATTCCGGTTCCGGATCAAGTTCCTCGTTTATGAACCCTGTTCCCGAACTCATCACCAGCAGGTCGAGCCCGTCCAGTTCCCGGATCAGCTCGCGCAGTCCCCTTGCGGACTTTGACATATCACGGATGTCGAATGCCCTGTAAAAGATCCGTTCCGGAGATTCTGACTGGAGTTCCTTCAGCAGGTTCTCCCTGCGGCCCGCGATCCCCACCCGGTAACCCTCGCGGACGAGGATCCGGCATAGTTCTTTTCCCATCCCGGAGGATGCGCCGACAATGATTGCTTTTTTATAGTTTTCCTGCTGGGCCTGGTGAAATAGGTCGGGTTGCATAGGTGTCTGTTAAAGGTTTGGAACTTTTAGTTTGGGACTAATAGTTCCAAACCTTCCCCAAAATTTACAAAAAAATCCTATATTACAAGGATTGACTCTTACAAAACACCCTCTCATATGATCTACAACACAACAGTTGAAGATTTTATCATACGAAATGCAGAGGAAGAAGATATTCCTATTATCTTATGGTTCATCAAGGGTCTTGCGCAATACGAGAAGCTTTTGCATGAAGTGACAGCAACAGAGGAAGGGCTTCAAAAATACCTGTTTGGAAAGAATCCGGTTGCCGAGGTGGTGATCGGAGAATATCAGTCACGACCTGCCGGTTTCGCTCTCTTTTTTCATAATTTCTCCACATTTCTGGGGAAACCGGGCATCTACCTTGAGGACCTGTTCGTGATTCCTGAAATGAGGGGCAGGGGATTCGGCAGGGCCATGCTGCAATTCCTGGCCTGGCTGGCGGTGGAGAGGGAATGCGGAAGGCTGGAATGGGCGGTGCTGGACTGGAATGAACCTGCCATCAGATTTTATGAATCGCTCGGGACAAGGCTGATGAAGGAATGGGTTATCAACCGGCTTTCAGGCGTGGAACTGGCTGAACTGGCATCCCGGTTCAAACCGGCATAGCAGTGCCGACCTGAGTGCCCGGGAATAGCGACGCTCAGCTGTAGCTGTTCACCGTGTCCACAAACCGCCGGATATTGTCGGATGGCACCTCTGGCGGCATCCCTCCCCCGCACGACAGTATCACCCCGGTTTTGTCTTCGAGTTTTCCAATCAGTTCCTTCACGGCATTTTCGATGTCCGACTGGGATCCCTTGGCCAGAACATCCCGGGGAGGAATATTGCCCATCAGGCTTATCTTCCCGCCGGTCAGGTTTCTGATTTCGTTCAGGCATGTGTCAAATCCCATATTGTAAAGGTTGATCCCTATTTCCGGAAGATATTTGGTGGAAGAACGGTAGTCTGCATCATTATGAAAACACCTGATGGACACATCCCTGTCATAGATCTTTTTAAAATAGGGCAATCCAAATTCTTTAAACTCTTCTTCCCCTATGAATCCGATTATGTCATCCAGGACAAGGATGCCATCGATGGTTGGAATGGCCTTGCGCTGCAATTCATGCCAGTCCACCAGAAAATCCGTGATCTTATCCAGCAGGTGATGGATTTCCTCCGGGTTCATGATCATACCCGTGAGAAATTCCTGGACACCCATGAGGTATGAGGCAATGTTCAGGGGCCCTCGTGAAACGGAAAAATAAATCCTGTGTCCGCTGTCCTCAATCCGTTTTCTGTTCAATTTCAACCGGTTGATTATTAGAGGGGTAAGACCGTCCCTGCCGGGATCCGGCCTTGAGATCCTGCCTATGTCCTCGATGGAAAGGATGTTCTTTTTTGCATGCGGAAATTCATTCAGGGGAAATGAACTGATCGACCCGAAGGAGGCAGGTTCACTGCACATGCCATATTCAGACCAGAACCCGGGCAAGAATATGATCTCCGGGAACGTATTAATGGCCTTGAGATTTGCATTGAACCATAAATCATCGCTTGTGAAATAGTCGAGAATATTTATTCCATACCAGTTGGGCAGCCAGGGACTGTCAATTATGAAACCGACAGGGATGGGTTTCAGTTCTTTACCCTGGATTACATCATGGAGTGTTGACCATTGCTTTTCAGTCATTTTTAGGGGATTATGAAATCATAGCTATGATATTCCCATCTATAGTTAACATCAATGATGATTAATCGGCAGTCATATTCCGGCCAGGTACAGAAGCGAAAATATAAAATTTAAATGTAAATTTGAACTTAAATGAAGGATGCGGGAGCGGACAAATAACCAATGTTTTCCAAAGCTACCCCTTGAAAGGCCCTGATTTGTTTAAAAAATTAATTTAACACATTGATATTTAGATAGTTAGATTCAAGCTCTGAAACTCGGATACCGATTGCATAATTTCTTAATATTTTTTTTTTACATTTACTTAGTTTACTGAAATTCCCAACCTGCAATCGATTGTAATGACCCGGAAAAAGGAGATTACCATTTACGATATCGCAAGGGAACTCAATATTTCAGCTTCTACGGTCAGCAGAGGCCTAAGAAATCACACCTCCATCAGGAAGGATACCCGCAGGAAGATACTTTCCAAAGCCAAGGAACTGGGTTACCAGCACAATACTTTTGCCAGCAGCCTGAGGAAGAAACGCACCCATACAATCGGACTTGTGTCGCCGCGGCTGGACAGTTATTTCCAGTCCACCGTGATTTCCGGGATCGAAAAGATCGCGAAAAAACGGGGTTACAACCTGATCATCAGCCAGTCGGAAGAAACCATGGCAAAGGAAATATCCTGCCTGTCAACCATGTATAACAGCAGGGTTGACGGACTGTTGTTTTCGCTGGCCTATGATACAGATAATCTCGATCATCTCGATATGTTCGTCAATAAGGGAATCCCGGTCGTGTTCTTTGACCGTGTTTCGGAAACCCCCGATTACATCAACATCGTAATCGACAATTTCAGGGCGGGCTACGAGGTAACGGCGCATCTTATTGCACAGGACTGCAGGAAGATCGTGCACATGGGCGGGAATTTGAAGCGGAACGTCTACCGGGACCGGTTTAACGGTTACAAGAAAGCACTGAAGGACCATGGGATCGCCTTTGACCCTAAGCTGGTTCTCATAGGTATGATGGACCAGCAGGGAGCCGATGAACTGGTGGACAGGATGCTTGCGATCAAACCTCTACCGGATGGTGTTTTTGCATCCAGCGATGCCACTGCCGCGACTACAATATGCAGGCTTAAGAGCGCTGGCATCCGGATCCCGGAAGAAGTTTGCGTGGCCGGATTCAACAACATGCCCATCTCCACTGTGGTCGATCCGAATCTTACCACCGTAAATTACCCCGGGCAGGAAATGGGGGAATTGGCAGCCGCCACGCTGATCGACATACTCGATGATGCCGGCACGGTCAGTCTGAATACCATCGTTCTGAAACATGAGCTTATTATTCGCTCTTCATCTGACCGGCTGAATCAATAAATGTGTTGTACATGATATTTCAGATTCAATTAAGGCAACCGGTGAATGGAAGTAGATCCGGAAGATGATTTGTAACGACTAAATCAGATTTCTATGAAAAGCTTTTCACAGAGGTTATCAGTCAGGGAAAAAGTCGGCTACAGCCTGGGGGACAGTGCTGCGAACTTCATTTTCCAGACCATGATCATATTCCAGCTGAACTTTTATACCGATACCTTCGGGATAACTGCCGCGGCGGCCGGAACATTGCTCCTGGTAGCAAGGCTTTGGGACGCGGTTTTTGATCCCATGATGGGGGCCGTAGCGGATCGCACCAATACCCGCTGGGGAAAATTCCGGCCCTGGATCCTGTGGACTGCACTGCCGTTTGGCATCATGGCTTTTCTTACCTTCTCCACACCGAACCTGGGCAGCGGGGGCAAGCTGGTCTATGCCTACATTACCTATATCGTCCTGATGACGGTCTATTCGGCCAACAACCTTCCGTACTCTGCACTCAGCGGGGTGATGACGGGGGATATGGTGGAGAGGACGAGCCTCTCGTCCTATCGTTTTGTGTTCGCCATGCTTGCACAGTTCGTGGTACAGGGACTGGCACTTCCTATGGTGGCTGTATTCGGACAGGGGGATACGGCCAAAGGGTACCAGTTCACCATGGGGATATTCAGCATACTTGCAGTAATCTTTTTCCTGATCACTTTCTTAAGCACGAAGGAAAGGATCAAGCCTCCACCACAACAGAAAACTTCACTGAAACAGGATTTCGCAGACCTTTTCCGCAACGGTCCCTGGATCGCGATGTTCTTTGTTACGCTCCTTGTCTTCATCCACCTTTCCATGAGGGGAAGCGTCCTGCTTTACTTCTTCAAATACTATCTGAATGAAACCAGCATGCTGAATTTCCTGGATAACCTGGGACTCTCAGGCAGGCTGACGGACAGGGATGTGTCCGGCATGGCCTTCAGCCTGTTCAATGTCTGTGGCACGACAGCTATGATCATCGGCATCCTGTTTTCAAAAATGATGGCTAAGCGCTACGGCAAGAGGAACGTCTACATAGTGGGACTCGCAGGAACCACTCTGGTGAACGTATTCTTTATCAGCGTAGGTTCCGGATCGATCCTGATGGCCTTTTGCCTGCAAATCATGTACGGGCTTATCTACGGGGTAACCATTCCCCTGCTATGGGCCATGATGGCAGATGTGGCGGATTATTCGGAATGGAAGAACCGGCGGAGGGCAACCGGGATCGTCTTTTCAGCGGTTGTATTCGGACTTAAAGCCGGCCTGGGTTTCGGTGGCGCCATCGGGGGATATGTCCTGGACGTATACGGGTACGTACCCAATGTGGAACAGTCCCCCGAAGCCATCATGGGCATCCGCATGACCGTCAGCATCTATCCGGCAATTGCATTTATTGCAGCACTGGTCGCCCTGGCTTTTTATAAAATTAACAGGAAGACGGAATACCTGATCCAGGATGAGCTGGCCGAGCGGCGTAAAGCATTTGAACAGGAGAATAAATAATCGTTAAAACCCACATCCATGAAAAAGCGAATGGCAATCAAAAAGAGCCTCCTGGCACTGGCATGCCTGGTCACGTTTGCCGGGAATTCATGCAGGGTCTCCGAACCGCCCCCCGAAACGCTGAAAGATGCCTATAAGGATCATTTCCTCATTGGGGTTGCCATCGGCCGTTTCCAGTTATCCGGCAGGGATTCAATGGGCCTGATGCTGTTGGAAAAACAATTTAATTCCATCACCGCAGACAATATGATGAAATGGGAACGCATACATCCCAACCCCGGGATCTATAATTTTGAGCCCGCGGACCAGTTCGTGGAGTTCGGGGAGAAACATGATATGGATATGGTGGGACATTGCCTGGTGTGGCATAACCAGACCCCGGCCTGGGTCTTCCAGGACGAATCGGGCAATCCCACGGTCCGTGATACCCTGCTGCAACGCATGCACGACCACATTTTTACCGTCGTTGGACGCTACAGGGGAAAGGTGCATGCCTGGGATGTGGTCAATGAAGCCATCGGGGACGACGGACAGATGCGGCGGACCCCCTGGAGCGAGATCATCGGGGATGATTATGTACAGAAAGCCATTGAATACGCGAGGGAAGCGGATCCGGGAGCCATTCTGATCCTGAATGATTACTCCCTTCCCAATCCTGAGAAGCGGGATGGTATGGTGCGCCTTGTAAAGGATCTGCAATCCAGGGGTGTGAAGGTTGATGCCATCGGGATGCAAGGGCATTACCAGCTGTATTACCCGTCGACGGATCATCTTGAGGCGGCCATTCGTGCTTTTGCAGAACTGGGTTGCCGGGTTGTTATTACCGAAATGGACATCAACGTGCTGCCGAATCCCACCGGCAGGGTGGATGCCGACGTCGCCAGGCAGGAGGAATTCCAGTCCAGATACAACCCCTACACCGCCGGATTGCCGGATTCTGTCCAGCTGCAACTTGCAGAACAGTATGGCAGGCTGTTCACGGTGTTTGTAAGGAATGCCGACAAGATCGACCGGGTTACCTTCTGGGGCATCCACGACGGGTCTTCCTGGAAAAACAACTTTCCTGTCCGGGGCAGGACCAATTACCCCCTGCTATACGACCGGCAGTACCAGCCCAAGCTTGCCTTCGACTATGTGATGAAGGCCGCTGCCGGGTCCGATTAGGATAAGTGCAGCCGGACAAATACCATAACTGAATCCAAAACTGATACGAATATAGAG
>Ga0307445_10002490_pt1 | contig 10098 bp, 8 predicted proteins | sample SalMarSW160330MG_FD_202147 | JGI IMG/M metagenome (GOLD analysis project Ga0307445, IMG submission 202147) | Salt marsh sediment microbial communities from the Plum Island Ecosystem LTER, Massachusetts, United States - SW1603-30 | ecosystem: Environmental > Aquatic > Marine > Intertidal zone >...
AATGCTTCATTTGCTGTTTCAAAAGCCGGTAGCGGAAACCAACCGTCACCTGGCGTACTACCTGCTGGAGGCCATGGATGCTGCGGGGCGTTATGATACCGACGCCGCCCTGCGCTGGATCGAACAGGGGCTGGCGTTGCAGACGAACCAACCGTCCCTGCGAATCTTGAAAGGCAATATACTCCTCCAACAGAAACGGTTTGCAGAGGCGCGCGCGGTTTATACGGCGCTGCTTTCCTCCGAAGAGGTCAAGGAACCGCTTCTAAAGCATTTGCTCTACAACAACATTGCCTATACCGACCTTCTGCTCCGGGGTCCGGATATGCTGATCGAAGCCGACCGCTACTCCTCTGAGGCGTTTCGGCAACTCGGATGGGAACCCGCGATCATCGGCACCCGCGGGGCGGTGCTGGTGGAGATGGGCCGCCTGGAGGAGGGGATCCTTCTGCTCAAGGACGCGATGGCGCGGCATCCGGATGACCTCGGCAAAGCGTCCGACACGTACCATCTGGCTGTCGCCGAAAAGCGTCGCGGGAATGCAGCGGAAAGCCGGCGGTATCTTGAGCTGACCCGCAAGTATGACCCAAAATTTTACCTACTGGATGCGCCGGGACAGGAAATACCGGCGGCGTAAATATCGTCCGCTCAAGTAAAAATTCCCGTTAACAGCTGTTTGTTCTGGTGGAAAACGTTCATTGTTTTTATTATTTTGATGTGTTAACAAAAACGTAGCGGCGACCCTTGTGGTCGCCCGCATATCGCCATAAACGCAAGGGCGGCCCAGCAGGCCGCTCTTATGTCATCATAAATGGATGGGCGGCCCATCGGACCGCCCTCATATCGCCATGAACGTAAGGGTGACCCATTGGGTCGCCCTTACAATAAAATCCGTGCCATTCGTGGTTTTTAAAACCGCGTCACCGCCCCGCAATACGTGCAATGGATTTCCGTCTGCCCGCGCAGGATGGGGGCTTTGATCATGCCGCCGCAGGAGGAGCATTTGGTCGGCGCGTTGCGCAGCCTTTGTTTCTCCTCCTCCGAGATCGGCGCGACCCGGCTTTTTTCAATTTCGCCGCTCTTCACCCGTCCGATGGCGGCCTGCCACTGGTTGCAATCCTGGCCGTCGATGTGGAAGTGGGCTTTCCGAACCGGGGCGGCCGAGGTGAATTCGAAATCCAGATGGTCCTCGTGCCCCATCAGACCCTTCTTGCTGGCGGTCACTTCGGTCATGTCCGTCAGCGGCACGACCAGCATGGCCTCCTGCACCTTCTCCTTCTCGGTGGTGATGAACAGCACCTTTTTGGTCGCCACATCCTCTTTGCGTTCAAACGCCATGCGCTGATCGGTCAGATAGAGGATTCCCTTCGGGTCATCCTTCCCGTCGCGGTCCCACTTGGCTTTCACCGCCAAGACTCCGGTCTCGGCCGCCAGCCATTCGACCTTCGCCGCCGCTGACTGATCGATCATCCAGCCGATCTGCGTCAGATGACTCTCCAGTGTGCCGAGGTCGGAGGCCATCCTGTCGAACATGCCGGATACCGCCTTCTCGGCGGCCTCGGCGGCACTCTTCAACGTCTCCAGTGTTTGCTCCACCGGCGGCAGCACCGTTTTTGCGGCGGCGGGACCCGTGGCGCGCGCGGCGGCCTGGGCCACATCGGCTTCGGCTTGCGCCACGCGGACTTTCAATCCGGCTGTCTCGCGCACGATCGCCTGCATCACGCCCGGCTTGAGCTCCGCCCAGCGTTTCCGGTAATCCAGGCATTTGGGTTCGAGGTCTTTTTCCCACGCATAACCGCGTTCGCGGACCGTGCGGGCCTGGTCGAGCACCCGGTTGGCCTGCGTCTCCACGTCCTCGGCCTGATCGCGGACGGAAGTGAGCAGCGCCTTCTCCTGCACTTCCTTGAGCGTGTCTTTAAGGGTGTCCACCCGGCGGCGGACTTCTTCCATCGGATCGGGAGCGGCGGATTTGGTCATAAGGCCTCCATTACCCCGAGTATATCGGATTTTCCGGAAAAGAAGGCCGCGATGGCGACCAACATTTCACTTTCCGGGCCGTAAAATTCCCGGAAGCACGTTTGCCGGGCCGGATTTTCCACTATATACTCTTTGACAATTGCATTGCGCAGGAACCCGGAGTGACCGCCATGTCCGATGATATTCCGCCATCCATCCTGCCCTCCCAGCCGCCGCCCGCCGGACCGCCCCCGTCACCAAAGTCGTGGCCGCCCTTCTTGGGGATGCTTTCCATCCTGACAACGGTTTTTCCGGTTCTTTTCTTCTGCATCTACTGCCTGGTAATTTATTCGATCATCGGCGGGAGCGGATATGATCCGGACCGCGTGACGGATGCGGAGGTGTTGAATCTGGGCGTGGGAATGATTGCCCTGCTTTGCGGCACATTCATCGTTTCCATCGTTGGCATGGTTATCGGCCTGGGCGCGCTGTTCGGAAAAACCGCGAATAAAATTCTGGGAATCATCGGGCTGGTCTTGAATGGTCTCGTGATCCTCGCCATGCTCTGCGGATTTGTTATTTTATTGGCTTAGCCGTCGGCGGAGATAGGCGCGGGAACCAAGCGGAATTTTTTACGGCTGCCGATGACTCTTGAGCAGCTGCCTGTATCCTTGCCGGCACGCCTAAAAAAAGCCGCGATCGTCGATCGCGGCTTTTTTTTTAGGCGTGCGGATGCAGGGAAAAACGCCGAATGCGGCTGCGGCTGTTTCGGCGGCGACTTGCCTTTTCTCCATACCGCCGGATTATTCCTGCTCCCCGATCTTCGAGCGCAAGTACGCCTCGATGAACGCGTCGATATCGCCGCCAAGGACCGCATTGGTGTTGCCGGTCTCGTATTCGGTACGGTGATCCTTCACCATCTGGTAGGGGTGCAGCACGTAGGAGCGGATCTGGCTGCCCCACTCGGCTTTGATGTGCTCACCTTTGATCGCCGCCAGTTCCTTTTCCTGCGTCTCGCGCTGGATGACCAGCAGTTTGGAGCGCAGGACGCGCATCGCATTTTCGCGGTTCTGGGTCTGCGAGCGTTCGTTCTGGCAGGTGACGACGGTTCCGGATGGGAGGTGGGTGATGCGGATGGCGGTCTCGTTCTTCTGCACATTCTGCCCGCCGGCGCCGGAGGAACGGTAGGTTTCAATTTTCAGGTCTGTGGCGGGAATCTCGATCCCTTCCGATTGCTCGATCTGCGGGTAGACCTCTACCAGCGCAAAGGACGTATGCCGGCGGTTGGCGGAATCGAACGGGGAGAGCCGCACCAGCCGGTGTACTCCCCGCTCCGCCTTGAGGTAGCCGTAAACGTTCGTGCCCTTGATCGAAAGGGTTACGCTCTTAATCCCGGCTTCTTCCCCCGGCATCCGGTCCAGGATTTCGGTCGGGTACCCGTGGCGCTCGGTCCAGCGCAGGAACATCCGCTCGAGCATCTCCGCCCAATCCTGGCTGTCGGTTCCGCCGGCTCCGGCGTGGATCGAGAGGAAGGCATCGGCGTCGTCGTACGGCCCGGACAGCAACGCGGCCAGGTCCATTTGCGCCACTTCGGCTTCGATCGCAGAGGTTTCCTTTTCCAATTCGGCGCGCAGCGAATCGTCGCCGAGGGACGCCAGCTCGAGCGCGTCGTGTACGCGCCGCTCGAGCCCGCGCCATGCGATGATATCGTCCCGCACCCGGGTAAGCTCCCGCATCAGTTTTTTCGCGTTGTCGGGCGAATTCCAGAGGTTCGGATCCGCAGATTGGGCTTCCAATTGCGTCAGGCGTTTTTCCCTGGATGGGAGGTCAAAGACTCTCCAGAAGGTGGCGGAGTTTCTCGCTGGCGGTGGTCAGGCGTTGCGCTATTTCTTCAAAGACGGACATGGCGGTTTCCTTTGAATACGGATTATAAACGGAAATCACTGCAGGGTGTCATTCCGAGGGGCTTTACCGCAGGTCATTCCGAGGGGTTTTACCGTAGGTCATTCCGAGGGGTCTTCAGACCCCGAGGAATCGCGTTCTTTCCGGCGGAAGAAATGACGGGATTTTCAGGATTTCAGGATGGGAGAACCCAATCCTGTCCCCCTTGGACATCCTGTCCGTAGAGGTACACCATTCACTCGTCCAGGGTTTTTCCGGACCCGGATATCAGGTTCCGCGAATAATCGGATTCGCAAATCCGATTTTTGTCATGGATAATACATTTAAGTATGCTATTGCGGGAGAAGACGTACCGGGAAAGGATCTCTCCATGACGTCACAGACCCATTCCGTTCGACGAACCGACATCCTCGCGCTGGCCGGCGGCATCGCATTCAGCCTCGCGTTTACGGCTCTGATCTGGTGGATCGGCCGGTACCTTGCCGGCATCCCGCACCTGCCGGACGAAGGCGCCTCCTGGTACTACTGGAAGCTGCCGTCTCCCGCGTTTTGGAGCCGCGCCACCGCTTGGGGGTTGTACCTCGCACACCAGGTTACATTATGGGGTTTGATTTACTACGCCCAGACGCGCGTAAAGAAGTACACCACCGGCCTGCACCCGGTGAATGTCGCCGCGCTGGGGATCAACGCGTTGTTCATCTACCTGCATCTCCTGCAGACCCAGGTCTGGTATGACGGCTTGGCGCAGGATGTGTCGATCTTCACCTCGCAGGGGTCGGTGATTGTCATGCTGGTGTGGATCCTGCTGATGGAGAATTCGCGGCGCGGGCTGTTCTTCGGACGAAAAGCGCCGATTGGGAAAAGCATCGTCCAGGCGGCGCGGAAATATCACGGCTATCTCTTTGCCTGGGCGGCCGTCTATACCTTCTGGTATCACCCGATGGAAAATACCTGGAGCCACCTGATCGGGTTCCTCTATATGTTCCTGCTGCTCCTGCAGGGCAGCCTGTTCTTCACCCGCATTCACATCAACCGCTGGTGGACCGTGACGCAGGAGGTGGCGGTGCTGATCCACGGCACGATCGTCGCGCTGCTGCAGGGCAACAACCTGTGGCCGATGTTTGCGTTCGGCTTCGGTGGAATCTTCGTCATCACACAGATGCACGGGTTGGGACTCTCACTGCGGATGCGCGGGGCGATCCTGGCGGTGTATGCGGCGCTGGTGGTATGGGTCTACAGCGGGCGCGGGCTGGCCAAGCTCAACGAGATAATCCGCATTCCGTTGATCGAATACCTGGCGGTATTCATCCTGGCGCTCTTGATCGGCGCGGTGTTATGGATCGCGCGGCGTGTCCGGCCGGCGGCCGCCGTTACGGCGGGGGAATAAATTAGACAGGATATACAGGATTTGATCAGGATTTACTGAATTTGTTTAAAATAACCTGTCAATCCTGAAAAAAAACCTGTCCATCCTGTCTATTGATTTTCGAGTGCAGGGTCACAGCGGCGCATGCGCACAAAATGCCCGCACCTCGTCCCCGTGCGTGCGCAGTAAACGGCGCAAGCTGATCCAATGCCGCCGGGGCATGGTGAACCCTGTCGTAACGAGCCGCTCCATGAACGCGCCGTTGGGATACGTATATGGTTGTACGGGATCGACTTGAGGCTGGTATCCATAACTATCTCCGCAGTGCAACAGCCATTCCTTATCCGTGCGCACGGCGACGGCGCAATGCCCGCGGGTGTGCCCGGTGAATGGAATCATCACAAACTCCGCCTCGCCGATCCGGATGGGCGGCGCGCACTCGAATGCGAACCAACGGCCGCCCGAAAGCGTGTGCGCTTGCCAGTGCGGCCCGTGCGCCCGATGCTCCGGCCGGTAGGCGAACCATTCCATAAAGGAGCGCGGGTGCATGCAGGCATTAAGCTCAGAATCGGCAAGGTGGATTGTGGCATCGGGAAAATCGGGCAACCCGCCGGCGTGATCCAGGTGCATATGGGTGAGGAAGATGTGCTTCACGTCCGCCGGAATAAATCCCATCCGGGCGATTTGCCTCGCGGCCGTTTCCTCCGGGTCGCGCATAAATCCGCAAAAATCCATGAAGAACCGAACGGCGGGGCCGGGTTCCAGGAAATCCCGCAGTCCCCAGCCGGTATCGACCAACACCAAACCCGCGCCGGTTTCCACCAGCAGGCAATGGATTCCGCCGTCGCCGCGCGCGAAAAACCCGCCGGTGCCGTCTTTCCGGGGCATTCCGTAGGGGCGCATCGTGCCGCAATTGAGGTGGCGGATGTTCAGACCGCTCTCCTTACCATATTTTGGTTTTTGGAAGGATATAGACTTACCACGGATTACACGGAAGAAAAACGGATTACACTGAAAATCTTTTAACTATTATTTTCGGTGTAATCCGTTTATTTATCCGTGACATCCGTGTACAAAACCGAACCTTGTCCCTTCGTGACGTATGTCAAGAAGGCGCCAGAATGCCGTCCAGAAACGCCTCCGGATCGAACGGTGCCAGGTCTTCGGCCTGCTCTCCCAATCCGACGAACACAATCGGCAGGCCCAACTCGCTGCGGATTCGGAAGACAAAGCCGCCCTTGGCCGATCCGTCGAGCTTGGTTAGGATCACGCCATCCGCGGCAACCGCTTCACGGAAGGCCGCCGCCTGGGAGAGTGCATTCTGGCCGGTGGTGGCGTCCAGCACCAGCCAGGTATGGTGCGGCGCGCCGGGCACGACCTTTCCGAGCACCCGGCGTACTTTTTTCAACTCTTCCATCAGGTTGTAGCTGGTATGCTGCCGGCCGGCCGTATCGACAATCAGCAGATCCATATTCCGGGATAGCGCGGCCTGCGCCGCATCATGGGCGACCGCGCCCGGATCGGAGCCCGGTGCGCCGGAGACCACCTCCACCCCCAGGCGGCCGGCCCACACCGCGAGTTGGTCGGAAGCCGCCGCGCGGAACGTATCCGCCGCCGCCAGCAGCACCCGTTGGCCTTCGCGCTGAAAGCGGTGTGCGAGTTTGGCGATGCTGGTCGTCTTGCCGGATCCGTTCACGCCCGCCACCAACAGGATCGACGGCCTCTCCGCGAACGCAACCGGCACGGCGTGTCCAAGCTGCGCGCCGAGAAATTCCCGCAGTGCGCGGTCCAACTCTGCCCGGTGGATGATCCCTTCGGCGGACGATTTTTGCTGGAGCAGCGTGATGATCTGTTGAGTCAGCTGCGGCCCGAGATCCGCCTGGAGCAGCAGGCTTTCCATCTCCTCCCAGACGGCGGGGGTGAGTTCGGATGCCCCGAGCAGCGCGGATAGCCGGCCGAACACCGAGCGACGGGTGCGGTCAAGTGCCTGTTTCCATGAATTATTCCCATTCATGGACAGGATTATACCTTTGGAGTTTTCTTCCCCTCTCCCGACATGAGTCGGGAGAGGGGGCAGGAGTGAGGGGGAACCGGCCTGGGATGAGGGGGAAGAATCGCCGGGCGGATTCCGGAAGGGATCTTCGATTTGCTCCGCCGGGCGTCAGGGGGTCACTGTCAGGAGCTGTTTCACCTGCCGCGGATGCTGTGCGATAAACCGCAATTCATCGGCGACGAGCGGCTTTTGTTTCAGCACGTTGGCGTAGCGCACGAGTTCCAGGATTTCCCGGGCTTCATCGTCGCTTTGGAATTCGATTTCCATCTTCTCGTAGACGTTGCGGAATCCCTTGATCCCGCTATACTCGCCCATGCAGATCTGGCGGCCGGTTTCAACGATTTCCGGCTCGCCCCGTCCGAGTTCCTCGAAGTGATACAACTCGTAGTTGCGCTCGTCTTTTAATACGCCGTCGGCATGGATCCCGGAAGCGTGCGCGAAGGCGTTATCGCCGACCCCCGGCTGGTTGATCGGGATCGGCACGCCGAAGGCGTAGGACGCGTATTTGGCGAGCCGCCAGATGTTGGTGAGATGGAGGCCGCCTTGCAGTGTGTAGTTCTCGGCGAATCCGGCCGATTTACTCACAGCCAGGATGACCGAGAGCAAATCGGCGTTCCCCGCCCGTTCGCCGATGCCGTTTACACAAGTATTAATGTAAGCGTCCACGCCGCTGTCGACCGCGCCTTTGGCGCCGGCCAGGGAGCAGGCCACGGCCATCCCCAAGTCGTTGTGGCAGTGCAGTTCGATCGGCATGCCCGTCTCGGCGGCAAGCTGTTTGACCCGTTCGTAGATCGAAAAGGGGTTGTCGTAACCGAGGGTGTCGCAGTAACGCAGCCGGTCGGCCCCGTTTTCCTTCGCAGCGCGGCCGAAGCGAACCAGAAACGGCATATCGGTCCGCGAGGCGTCTTCCGCATTCACACCGACGATCCCGGCGCCAAGCTCCCGGGCCCGCCGCAGGGCGTCTTCCATTTCGTGCAGCACGTCCTCGCGGGTCTTCCGGCCCTGGAACTTTCCAAGCGTCATCTGTTCGGACGTGGAGATCGAGAGGTTAATATCCCGGATGCGGGTGAGCCGGAAGGCCAATTCCACATCCGAGACGACGGCGCGCAACCATCCGGAAAGAATGATCGGTTTCAGCACGCCCGCCCCGGCCAGTTCCATGTTGGCGTTAAGGTAATTACTCTCATGGCGGGTGGTGGGGAAGCCGCATTCACTCTGGAAGACGCCCAGCGCGTTCAGGTAGAAATTCATCATCGTTTTTTCGAGTTTGGCCAGGCCGAGCTTTGCCGTTTGCACCCCGTCGCGGTTGGTTACGTCGATCAGGTAGATGGTTTGTGCCATGGATCGCTCCTCTAAGGAACCCGCTGGGTTAAAAGGATCTTGAACATCTCTCCGGCTTCGCGCAGGAGCCTGGAGCGCGCCGAGTGCGATCCAGCGCCTGCGGCCAGGAAGGATTCCCATTCATCGGGAAGATTATACCTGTGCTTGATCCCCCTCTCCCATTGTGAGATGGGAGAGGGGGCAGGGGCAGGGGATGAGGGGCGTGTTACAATTTCCCGCATGAAGAAAAACATTAATATGAACACTTCGGGCAATTGGCCGATCCGGCAGGTCATCCTGGGGTTTGTCCTTTTCGCCTCCGGAATCGCGGTGGGCTACACCGCGCGGGATCTCCCCGCACTCACCGGAAGTTTTGGCGGCGCCGCGGCCGGCGCCAGCGCCAAGGATGATCCCTCCTGGGGGCCGGCGGATGCCAAGGTGACGATCGTTGAATTTGCGGATTTCGAATGTTCGTATTGCCGCCAATGGTATGCGACTGTCTACGAACAGCTGTATGCCAACTACAGCAGCAAGGTGCGCTTCGTCTACCGGGATTTTCCGCTTTCCTTCCATCCCAATGCCCAACCGGCCGCGATTGCCGCGAATTGTGCGAATGCCCAGGGCAAGTATTGGGATTATTTCCGGTTGCTGTTCGGGGATCCTCGCGGGCTCGGCAGCGCGATGTATCAGACCTATGCCCAGGAGGTCGGCATGGACCTCTCCGCGTTTAATTCCTGTATCGCCAACAACAAATACGCCGGCGAGATCGATCTCGACATGAAAGATGCCCAGCGCCTGGGCGTAAACGGCGTGCCGGCCTTCTTCATCAACGCCCGGTATATCTCCGGGATGCAGCCGTATGAGACGTTCCGGGCCGCGATTGAGGCGGAGTTGAACAAGTAGGAAGAACCACGGATTTCACGGAGTATAAATTGAAAAACCCGTGAAATCCTTTTTTTAATTAATCAGCGAAAAAGAATTATGACTGACCACCGAATTGCGATAATCGATTGCTTAATCCCTGAGAGTAACTCGGATCCCATCCGCCGCGCGCTTGGGTAGGCGGGATGCAGCCGCATCGGCTGTTGTGATCACTGCGCCGCGGAAACCCGCGTGCGGGGGTATTGGCGTCCGCTCGAGGGGGCTCGTCCGCACACCGGCTGCGCGGGCGAAATTTCCTTCGTTGATGAAGTGAAGGTGGAATTCGTCTGCCGCGCGGAATGTGCGGGTGAAGCGGATAATCTCATCCGCAGCCTTCACCCTTACGAAGAGCCGTTAATTGTGGTGATCCCGCTGATGAACGATGCGGTGGAGGGAAGCACGACGAGTGTCGATTGGACCCTTCTCCATCCCCGCCGGAATGGAAAGAAGGGGCAGGCGGAGTTGGTTATTCCGCGTTCGTTTCCTCGCGTACCTTCGACATTGACAATCCTTCGCGAATCCAGAAGATCGCCCCCAGGACCGTAATCGGCAGCCACAGCGCGGCGTGCAGGACGACGGTATA
>Ga0307445_10002495_pt1 | contig 10083 bp, 14 predicted proteins | sample SalMarSW160330MG_FD_202147 | JGI IMG/M metagenome (GOLD analysis project Ga0307445, IMG submission 202147) | Salt marsh sediment microbial communities from the Plum Island Ecosystem LTER, Massachusetts, United States - SW1603-30 | ecosystem: Environmental > Aquatic > Marine > Intertidal zone >...
TCTTTCTTGGAACAGGAACTGTTTGTGGCTTGTTGTCATCTAGTGATGTTTTTCCTAGGACTACTATTGCTTATGATCTTGGTTCTTCCACCTTAAGATACGACAAGATCTACTCAAGTGCTTTAAATGTTAGCTCTGGCTTGTATAGCGATGCCACAAGTGAATGGAATGTATGCGGGCCTAATATGAAGATCAGAGTCTTTGGGGATGTTAAAATTGGTGTCTGTGCAGCATATATTGAAATGTATGAGCCTCTGTTTACCAAAAGTATCTATCCCTTAGTACCCTTGGGGAACTTCATCGGAAGTCTGACAAGTGGAGGATATGAAGCTATATATCTCAGAGATCAGACTACCGGAGCACCAATAAGAGTGTATGTTGATTCCGGAGTATTACACCCGTAAAGATATCTTTGTTGTACAACTAAATAAAAACAAATAACATGGGGATGTCAAATGTTAATTAAAAACAAGCTTATCCTGAATAGTGACTTCATTGAAGCTTTCTCGGGATTAATGGTCTTGAAGATGCCTGCCAAGCAATGCCTTGAAATTTCTTCATGTATCGAAGATCTTTTGGCTCAATATCAGATTTTAACAAGAGCTCGGAGAGCAATAGCTGATAAATATTGCTCGAAAGATGAGGATGGGCGTCCTTTAAATAATGGTGGAGATCTTGTTTTTGAGACTCCGGAACTTCAGAAAAGATGTCAGGATGAGATTTCTGAGATATATGAAGAAGGGATTGAATTAGCTGTCACAGGAAAAATTAAGGTTTCCAAAAATGAGTTGATGACCCCAATAATGGTAAGACTCCTTAAAGATGTCATAGAAATAGATGAATCTGAACCGGAAAATAAAAAGTGTTGACTTTTATCTTCCGATAGTATATCTTTAAAATATCGTGAGTCCCGTTAAAAGGACTCACATAACCGAACATGCAGGTTTGAAAGCATGTGCAGGTGAGCCGCTGTTATCGAGATGCTCAAAAATCGCTGACCGTGATACGTTGGCAAGCACAGGAGAAGCTTTATGTCTACCACAAGTCTCGCCTCTATAACTGCACGTTTTCAAAAAGCTGCAGAATCCCTCAAACTCCAAGACTCCGAAGTACCTAAGCTCAAAGAAGTCCTTTCTGCTATTGGTATCGAGGAAGATGATTCAGGTTTGAAGTACCTCAATTCAAGGATGGTTACTCAGGAAGACCTGCAGAATGTCCTCCAAGAACATTTTGGGGATAAAGGGTTGTTTTGTGTTAAAGCTGCCGCTACATATCTTAAAGGAAAAGATCCCTTTGAAGATGAACCCCCCGTAGTAGTGAAGGCTGAATCCGGAAATACCTCAAACGAAGCCCTCATCCAGTTTATCCAGGCAAACAAACCGATCGGTCAAATGACTGATGCCGATCTTTTGAATCTCTGGGATAAAAACCGTGATGAAGCAACGGAGCAGGAGCTCAACAGGAGAGCAAAGGGTCAGCCCTTCATCGTGTTGAAATCAGGCACCCAAATCCCGGGAAAAGAAGAAATTGACATTGAGTACACTCTGGAGATGCTGAAGTCTGCCAGGAAGCGGAATAATCCTACCATTATTCCTTATGAAGGGAATACCTTCGCTTCAGTGTATAAGATCACCGAACTGAATCTCAACGACCGCATAATCGAGACATGTCCCATCTGTGGAGAGATCCTCTGGAAAGGGTACTGTTCAATATGTGACTCGAATTTTGCAGGTGTAGGTGATGACGAAAGAGCCTATGTCAAGCTGGTAGCCGACTCCGGAAAAATCAATACCAAGACCGCCTCCGATCGCAAAGCCGTGGTCGTAAGTGCCGGAAAAGGTATCGAGGATCTTAAGGTTACATGGCCTGGTATTTTCCAGGAATTTGAGGAACTGCGCCTTACCGGTAATCTCCCGAAGTTGCGGAAGATAGCCAATCGTCCGGCAAAAGCAGCAGATCCCTTTCATGTAGCCGGTAATCGTCAGTTCTAATTTTCAGTGTGGGGGCTGGTAACTCAGCCCCCATCAAATTCATTTCAACACCCGGAGATATAACATGCGAAATAATACAAGAGTCATGGAGCACAAAGGCTTTAAAGCGAAGATAATGGAAGCGGATCGATTGATCGGGGACCAGGTACATGGACTGCCTCCTGGAAGTCCTCTTCCCTGTTATCATGCTGATGCCTTTAAGTCCTACCCCGAGAACTGGATGAAAGGTCCAGGAGTGTTCGTCGTACCGGTACAACCCAATAAAGGTCTTTGGTTTGATTGGAGAGACAACGATGAAAATAATACCGCGGTGATTCCTACGGTCAAGGGTTGCAATCCGATTACCGGTATGCAGACGACAGGCTTCCATTTGGAACGCTATGACAACAAATGCCCGAAGCATGGTTGTAATTTTGAAGCTCATCGGTTTTGCCCTGAGTGTAGTTATAAATGGCCTGACAGGGGATATGTGAGTGGTCGTCCTATGTGGTGGGATGGTTTCCGTAGTGAGGATGGCAGCGTCCGTCAGTTCTTTTTCACGGAAGAAATGATGCGGGATGTAGCGACTCACATGATCGGAAAAGAGAATACGGTACCGGCATTCGGGTTTGCTTTTTACAGCCCTAAAGTCATGAGACCTTCTATATCAAATCCTTCATATATTTATCACTGTACTTCATATGAAAGTAAGGGTATGTTCAGTGGATCATATATGCATTCTACTTTCCCGCCCGGGCAGCCGATTATGTACTCCTCTCAGATTAGTGACGGGTTATTGGGGGAAGTTAAGGGGAAAACTACGACACGGGGTCTTAATATGTCAAAGAGAATCCTAAAGAAGTCTTCTCCAATGTCTTCCGTGAAATACTCAGCGGATTGTTCCCCTGTATTGGATGATTCTGCTATGTTAGATTCTTTGGATTATTCTGCACCAATGGAGGAAGAAAAGACTTCGAGTCCTTTAGGTGATTTTTTTGGGCAGGAGCGTAGTCGTGAGCGTAGTTTCGTTCCTCAGAAGGAAGTGGCTGTGGGAGCCGGGGCAAAGATCCGTCAAGAGCTCCCGGAGGATACCAATCCATTGGACAGCTGGAAGGATACACCGGACTCAGTGATGACTATTTACTTTGTCTTCCAGGAAGAATTTGCCAGGATGGCTGAAGGCGGCTTTAAGGATTTCAGTGATTGTAAGGACGGAATGCTAAATGGTCTGCCCGTAGGATAAAGTCTTATATAAAAAATGTGTGTTAATAAAAAGCGGTTCAGGAGTTAGTCCTGAACCGCTTTTTATTATATTTCTAATAATCCGTTGATACTCCCATAATAGTAAATGATCTAAAGCTTACTTTGTGTGGTGTGCCGTGGAATCCAAAGATCATGTCAAACAGGTTAACTGTGAGCAGAAACGACAGATCGAGATATATAAGTGGCTCGAATCTGAACGTGCGGGTAGAGACCTGTCTGACAACGCAGCTATAGAATGGATACGAAAGTACGCCATTTCATTTCGTGAATGGGCTGAGACTATCCCTTATGAGTGTAAAAAATGTGGTCTCTGCCAGGATTGTGGGAATAAAGAAGAATGTTGCCAGCCCTTTAATGAGGAGAGGCTTAAAAGATTAAAATTGTAGAAGGAGATTATATGTCCATTCCTATTGAAAAATTGTTGTCCGTTGTGGATAGTATTGAAAAGGTTGCAAGTAGTGTAGAGGCAAAAGGTTTACTTAGAGAAGCTGAAGAGCTTGATGTCGTCTCTAATACCATCGAGAAGATGGCGGGAAAAATACCTGCTGGGGATAATCGTCCCGCTGCTATTTTTCCTGATAGCAGCTCTAAAGTAAAAGATAAAAAGGATCATTTTCCTATTCCTGATGCTGCTCATGCTCGGAATGCCCTTGCCAGAGTTAATCAATATTCTGAAGTTCCAAGTTGGTATGATGGATCACTGGAAGAGTTAAAGAGTAAGGTAAAAAGTGCAGTAAAAAGCAAATTTCCAACGATAGAAATATCAGAATAAAAATATTTTAACACGATCTATAGTATATATCTATTAGATCTCATTTTAAAATAGTATTTGCTTTATTTTTTGAAAGATAGTATTATTTAAAGGTCGCACTGATAAAGGTGCGTAGATTGAGACAAATAAAATACAATCACAGCGAAGGCATACATTAGCTCAGTTGGTAAGAGCAAAAGGCGTTTAACCTTTAGGTCGGTGGTTCGAATCCATCAAAATTTGCATGCGCGACTTCTGTATCTTGTTTGTTTCAATTTTTAACTTGATCATTGAAATAAAAATCGGCAATCTTTGTAAATGCTTACATTGATTATCGTCCAATTGGATAGGACACGAGAATTAGGTTCTCGCTATTCGTGGTTCAAATCCGCGTAATCGCAACAAAACAGCACTTGCTACTCCTGCCGATTTTTTATATAAATTTTGATTTGTCGCTGTAAAGCGTGTATTGAAATATAGAGTTTTTACCATCACTGTTTGGGCTTACATTTTTTTTGTGGAAAAAAAAACGTGATGGGCGCTACCCGTTGAAGGGTAGAGAGCTCATCACAAAGCATGAACGACTTCGGTAGAGACTCTTTTTATAGTAAATAAACTGTTACGCAATCCATTTGGTTGCTTACATTATCTAATTCGTCCAGTTGGTAGGACGATTTCTTTACAGAAATAGGTCGGTGGTTCGAATCCATCATTAGATGCCAAAAACTAGCATTCAAGACTTCTGCGTAACAGTTTTTTAATATCAAAAAGAAGGATAAATGTCAATAATTGATTTCATGAATAACACAAATGCCCTTCTAAGTGGTGCAAATGTAAAAAGGTGTCCTAAATGTGGGAGCGAAAAAATTGAAGTTGATAAGTTCATGGAATCCGGAAATGAAGATTTAGGAAGAACATATTATTGTTGTAATAGCTGTGGTGAAGAATTTTGCCTGTAACTTATTTAAAAATGAATAATATGAAACGGTATCAACTAACAAGCCTCGAAAGATTAAATATATATCAGAGTTGGGATATTAATGCCAACCCAGGTACTCTGTTGGAGGTTTGCTTTACCTGAAAAAATTCTTATAGAAAATTTATAAGAACCCCGGTAGAGCAAAGAGCTTTATCGGGGTTCTTTTTTCATATCCAGTTTTCGTTAGAAAAAAGTATATTAGTTCGGATATGAAAATTAAATATACGATAGAAGATTGTTTTGTTTTAAATATTCTTATTAATAGTCGTGAAGGTTCCTTTAACTCACTTGACTTTTATGATGAAGTGATTGCCAAAGCCCGGGAAACGATAATGATCCGGGAGTTAAAAGAGAATGAAATTGAAGAATTGATAAGGACATGGATATTTAAGAGGCATAGCTTAGACGAGACTTATACAATTACTGAGTTTAATAAAGTGGCTCTATTCATCAATGAAGAGAGACTTAAGATATTTGTAGAGTGGCGATTAAAAATAGCAAAATAATTAGTTTAAAAAATTTTTACCGTCTATTATATTAATCCTACAGGAGGTGCGTATGTCAGATATACATGTAATGTTTAGAGGAAGACAGGATGATTTTGAATTTGAGGAGCTGTTTCCGGAAGAGCGGTATGAGGCACTTGGGATAGCAGAGGGAACGGATGTGACTTCACAGACTGTTTCGGATACTCAGATCAGAATGGCTCTGGCGCAGAAATACGATGTTGGTACGAATGAGTTTGCCGACCATAAGATCGAGATTAGTTCGAATGGTAACATCACGGTCAGAGCGAATACTCCGTTCGGTTGAGACAGCGGTGCCTTGAAAGGGCACCGTATAAGACATAGATAACATATAAGATTGGAGATATAAGATGGCAACTCGTCGAGTTACTACTCCGGCAGCTCCGGTAGTTGAGGGGGATATCCGTGTTCGGATATTAAACTCTTTCATGTCATGCCCGCACCGGGATACTGATGTTCTGAAAAAGATCCACGAGGAAATTCGTGAGCAGGATCCGTTGTTCTATGCACATCTTGCATGCTGGTATCTTACTCATGGTGAGGTCCGGGATCATCAGGAAGTTTTTGCATCGATGTTGATCACTGATCCGTTTATTGATAACCGGGAGGTCGGTTTAGCTCTTTTCCGGAAGCATGCTATTTTCATGAAGAACCGTATCCTTGGATTTATCCGGGGAAAGAAAGTTAAGATTCGGATCAAGACCGGAAAAAAGATCAAAAAGGGTAAAAAGTCTATCGATGAAGTTCGGATCCAAGAGAAGCTCGTAGGTATCAAAAGGAATACCACTTCTTCTTTTGAGACTGAGGTTAAGAACTACCTTCGTTGGTTGGAGGCAGATTCGGCTCGTTTTGATGCAGCTGCATTGAAGAACCGTGCAGATCTGAAGAATCTTTACAAGAAGATCAAGGTAAAGCCGTCAGAGCAGGCTCAGGCTATTCTTTTCGACGGTAAGATCCCTGAGGATTCAAAGCTGGCTGTTTTGGCGAAGATCTCGGCGGCGAAACCAGCTGATGCTGCAAAGATGATCGTGGAGAATAAGATCCCGTACACTGTGGCGGTTGGACTGGTTGAAAAAATCACTCCGACGATCCTTGTGGCACTTATCAACAGCATGTCTCCGATGGAAGTTATCAACAACATGGCGTCACTCGAAGAGAAGGGTGCTATGGAGAATGAGCAGACCAAGGCTCTGATTCAGGAGAAGCTGAAGAAAGCTGAGAAGACGAAGAATGTGTCAACTCTTAAGTCCAAGACGGCTGCTAAAACCGGTCGTATCAAGGATGAGGCAGTACTGGCACAGTTGGACAAGGTAGCAGATGCTCAGGTAAAGAAGAGTGGTCAGATCTCAGTAGACACTGCGGTGTTCGTTGATCGGTCGGGATCAATGACTCAGGCTATTGAGGTAGGAAAGAACACCGCGGTATTGATTTCTGGTGCTACGGTAGCAGACCTGACCGTAGTAGCCTTTGACTCTACTCCAATGGAGGTTGTAGCGAAGGGTCGCTCGTTAACTGATTGGGAGAAAGCATTCAAGCCGGTACGTCCGGGGGGTTCTACTTCGATGGGTTGTGCTCTCAACCATCTGATGCTGAGGGGCAAGGTAGTGGAAACCATCGTAGTGATCACGGATGAGGGTGAGAATGCTAGCCCGATGTTCTCTTCGGTTTATGAGTTGTATGCGAAGAAGTTTAATGTTCGTCCGAATGTAGTGGTCATCCATGTTGGACCGGTGGACAATACTTTTTCCAGCAACCTGAAAAGGGCTGGGATTGAATTTGACATGTACACTCCGGCAGGGGATGATTACTATGCATTGCCGGGATTGATCCCGCTTCTTGCTCGTAAGTCGAAACTGGATCTGGTTTTTGAGATCATGGAGACTCCACTTATTTCCCGTGGAGCTTTCCGGTAAGATATTCCCCACCGAAGTGGGGATGTTTCTTGTAAAGGATGTTATTGTGGCTGTTAATGTGCTTGATATCATCGAAGAACTCGGAGAGAAAGAACGCGGAATTTATGATCTTGAGTTCGTCTCTCCGGTATTCTATAGTGATACGGTGGTGACAAGTATCGATGGGTTAGTATACTCGTTTAAAATTCGAAAAGTGAAACCTGGATGGTATAAGATTCGTCCGGTGAATGAACACTTTGCTAAAATTATCGGTGATGCAGATATTGGTGAACGGGACCAGTACTTGCGGCGTCTAGGTAGGCTAAGAGTTACATTGACCCTGAAAAGGGATCAGGTATTCTTAGCTATCCCAGACAAAGCGAATAAGTATGGGTTGCCGTTCAGTGAACTGATACCGATACTATTGTTCGATGACACGGTCTTAAACTTTGACCGTGTCATTGTTCGTTATGATGGGGCAAACTGCTGGTTCGAAAGCGTTGACATGGGTAACGACCCGGTTAAAGCGGACTATCTTCGGGAGAGTCTTGAAAAATTTGTAGATCCTAAAAAGATCAACTATCCTAAGCTTTCTTTTGAAGAGAAAATGGCATACTCTCTCCGGACTACTTTTGATAAGAAATTCTTGGAAGATAAAAAAGAAGTTGTCCTTCGAAGTGATGTTGAGCATGCTGGTGGAAAGTTTGTCCGGTTTCAGGAACGGAGTGATCACTTTAGTGTGACTTATCGAGTTGATGGTGAAGAGTTTACCAGCCACATCTCAAAAGATGATCGGCACATGGTTATTGCCGCGGGTATTTGCTTGAATGGTAATGATCATCGGTTTGATCTGAAGAGTCTTATTACTGTGGTTCGGGAAGCTCGTCAGAGAGGTATTGTACATCGATTCAATGTTAGATAATGGGTTAATATGAGAATTGAAGAAAGTACCTATCCAAAAGAATCAGGGCAGAAACCTACTAAGAAACGTATTCGTTTGGTTGTTCATGCTAATAGAAAAATTAATGAAGATACTAGAGCTATTGAAGCCAAGCTTCAGCGGATTGCAAATAAGTTGAAGGAAGCCGGTGAGAATGCTTGGTTGTATGTAGAACAAATCTATGAAACTCGAATAGATTGCCCTACCGGGCGGGGAGAGCCCGCACTTTGTTGAAGTTTCATCCTTAAAATTTATATTTGGATAATGGGTAGGAGGTAGCGCTGTGGAATTGGAAACAGTTGAAACAGATAGATTTATTTCTGCTATAATTCATCAAAATATGGGTGGAGAAATGGTGGAGACTCCCCTTACCCAGTTCAAAGCTCCTGAAGAAGGAATCGAAGATGTCCAAGAATTTTTAAGAGAAGAGTTTCTTAAGCAGATGCAGCCCATAATAAATAGCACTATAGAATCAATTCGTGGTGGTATCATTGAGAGTATCTTAAACGCGACGTTCACAGATATCCATTATCATGAACATAAACGAAAAATGTTTAAGATTAAGGATAATGAAACAAATATAAATTTTGATGGATGGTACCATGCCTAATCCTTGTGAGAACTGCCCAGTTCGAGAAGCTCTTATTGAGCTTGCTACCATAGCCCGGAATGTCCTGGATAGTACTTTAAGGTTTACCTGGTCAGAAAAAGCTGGGTATATGAACGAGGTTGATAAGCTCATAAAACGTATGAGTCCTCCGGTGAGCGATGAAGTATCTAAGTCCTAATAGAAATACCGATCAAAAGCGGTATGATAGTTTTATTAAGTTCTTTGATAAGATCCCCCATTTAGAACGCAAAATCTACAAATATTATTACGTTGTTGGCTTAGACCAAAGGGAAATAGCTAAGATTACAGGATTAACTCAGGGAGCTATATCATACCGATTATCTAGGATGAATGTGAGATTCGATTTTCTTGAGCGATTGGATAGCATGTGCGGAGGTTCCCCCGAAAAGATGTTTAAGGATCTATCAATATACTGCGATCCATTTGAGGTAGAGCTTCTGAAAGCTTTGTATGAGACTACGAGCCAGTCTCATTCGGCTATAAGATTGAATGCCCTGTTTAATATTACGGGGGACAGGATGATGAATCAGATAAAGGTGAAGCATAAGTTCTCGATGATTTTAAAAAGGTTACAAGGGACAGGGTATTTCAGGGTATTCAATTATATAAACAGTAGCTTGTACATGTTAAGTGATGTGCGCTTACCCCAATATGACAGGACTAATGATGGATAAACATTTCAAGATAAGAGATAAGTTTCTTACTATTGATGAGTATATCAAATTAGTGAAAAACTTTTGTAAGCGCACTCGTATAAAAGACGAGAAGCTACAAAATCTTTTTAAGATTTTTGTAAATGATCATCCAGATTATAAGGATCAGGGGATCTTTGAAACTACTATGCTGTCTTTACGAAAAACTCCTGCGATAGTGTGCCGGGACAAATGTATTAAGTATGCGAGGGATGAAGGTAAAGACAAATGGATGGATTATGCTTCTTTAGTAGAATATGTTTCTAAAGAATTTTGGGATGAGGTTGTAAAAGATATTGAAGATCCAAAAGAGATACCGGAACCTGAGACATCCCCAGTTAAGAATAAAGTTTTTATATCAAAGATTCCGGCATTGCGTAAATCATCGAATCTCATGACTTATCATAGGTTACTCCCCGCGGACTGGGCTATCAAGAC
>Ga0307445_10002496_pt1 | contig 10082 bp, 12 predicted proteins | sample SalMarSW160330MG_FD_202147 | JGI IMG/M metagenome (GOLD analysis project Ga0307445, IMG submission 202147) | Salt marsh sediment microbial communities from the Plum Island Ecosystem LTER, Massachusetts, United States - SW1603-30 | ecosystem: Environmental > Aquatic > Marine > Intertidal zone >...
AGAGCCCCAGGATGGCCCCCTCGGCCACGGCCTGGGCGGCCGCCTCGGTCTTGATGCCCCTGACCCCGTCACCCGGCACCACCGTGGCGGCGCTGGTAATGCCCCGCCCTCGCACGTAGCGGAGGGCCTCGGCGACGGCGGCGCGGATTTTATCGGTGGTGAGGCCGCGTTTCTTGCCCAAGCCCACCACGACGACGCGGCTGGCCGTAATCCCGGTGGGGCTGTGGAGGAGGGTAATCTCGCCGGCCTTGCCCTTGATTTCACCCTGCTTGATGAGCCGGGTGATGGCCCCGCCCAGGGCCTTGTCCAGGACGGCGGTATCGCCTTCGGGGAGGCGCTTGCCCTCGTAGTGGGTGACGATGAGAGCGCCGGTTCTGACCCGGGCGATAGCGCCGGTAATAGCCTTGATTTCCATGATTTTTGTGCTCCTTTCCGGTTTTAGGGGTGTTATCTAATAATTATAGATGTTTTGGAGGTATTTGGCTAGGCTTGGGGGAGGCTATAAGGCAAAGATTATTAATTACCTCACCCCCTGTGTCCCCCTCTCCAAACTCAGTATCAGAAAAACCCTTGATATTCTGTTTGGAGAGGGGGAATTTAAGGTAAGAGGGGCTAGCGCCCCTCTTCGCGGGCTACTCCCCGGGGGTTAAATCCTTCTCACTCTCCCTTTAGGAAAGGGAGACGATGGCCTTTTCCTTTAGAATCACCGCTGGCAACCCGTTCGTTTGTCCCTCTTTGTAAAGGGGGATTAAAGGGGGATTTCAGAGGGGTAAAGGGGTGGGGAACTAAGGGATAAGCGGCGGATGCCGCGAGGGTGGTCTGGGTGGGAATAGATAACACCGATGGGGCGGTGGCGTGGGGATAATCCCAAAACTACTCCCCGTAGAAGGCCGCCCCGACAAGACCGGGGCCGGTATGCACGCCCATGACGGGGGTGAACTCGGTGATGAATATCTCGCGGCAGTCGAAGCGGGCGGCGATGCGCTCCTTGAAGGCCGTGGCCGTCTCCAGGGCGTCGGCGTGCATCACGGCTACGTGGAGCGCCTGCCCCTTGACCACGTTCTTGTCCATCAGGCTGAGGATGCGGTCCAGGGCGGTCTTGACGGTGCGGGGCAGGAACACGACATTGGCTTCGCCGTTATCCAGGGAGAAGACCGGCTTGATGGAGAGGAGGGAGTTGACCAGGTGGGCGGCCTGCGGGACGCGCCCGCTCCGGGCCAGGTATTGCAGCGTATCCAGCATGGCGAAGAGGCGTATTCTTGACATAACGCTAGAGGCGATTTCCTTGACCTCGGCCAGGGACTTGTCCAGGACGGCGGCCCGGGCGGCGGCCAGCGCCACCAGCCCCTGTCCGGCGGCGGTGGTGGTGCATTCCACCACCTCGATGGCGACGTTTTTCAGGGTGTTTTTGGCCGTCTCCATGGCCACCAGCGCCGAGTTGTACAGGGCGGTTAGCTTGGTCGGCTCGGCGATGCAGAGGATGCTACTGGCCCTGCGGCTGGCCCGGCGGTAGGCCTCCAGGTAGGGGGTGGGGGAGGAGCTGGCGGAGGTGGGCATTTTCCGGGCGCTGCGCAGCAGGGCGTAGAACTCGGCGGGGGTCATGTCGATGCCGTCGCGGTAGGTCTTGCCTTCAAAGACGAGCTGCACCGGCACCACCTCGATGCCGTACTCGGCTACCTGCTCGGCGGGGACGCAGGCGACGGAAGCGGTGACGATGGCTACGTTTCTCATGTGGATGGCTACTCGTCCCTCCTCGTCTGCCAGGCGGTATAGTCCCGGTCGATAATCAGGTTCTTCCGCGTGGCGGCGTTTTTAAGCTCGCCCGCCAGGCTTACCAGCGTGCGCAGCCCGATGAAAACGAGCAGCCCCAGGGCGAAGAGGATATAGGTCAGCTCCCGGTGGAAGAGCCAGTTGAGCAGCGGCACCAGCACCAGGGCCCCCAGGGACAGGCGCGGGTTGCGGGTAACGCCGATGAGGGCGATGGCCGTAACGCCGCCGATAACCGCCTCGGCGGGGGTGAGGGCTACCAGCACGCCGATGACGGTGGCCGCCCCCTTGCCGCCCCGGAACTTGAGAAAGACCGGCCAGTTGTGGCCCACCACGGCGGCGAAACCGGCCGCGCAGACCCAGGCCAGGGGGATGCCCAGCCACCGGGCGACGAAAACGGCCAGGACGCCCTTGAGGATATCGGCGGCCAGGACGCTCAGGCCCCAGAGCGGGCCAATCTGGCGGTAGGTATTGAGGGCGCCCACGTTGCCGCCGCCCACGTCGCGGATATCCACGTCTTTCCTCAGGCGGGAGATGATATAGGCGAAGGGGATAGAGCCCAGCAGGTAGGCGATGACGATGGCGGCGGTGATATTCCCGGCCAACTAAGCGCCCTCCGCGTCTTTCGGGTAGAAGGAGACGCCGACGGTGCCGGTGCCGCAGGCGTAGCCCATAATGGGGCTGAACTCGGAGAGCCACAGCTCCACGCAGTTGAACTCGGCGGCGACACGCTTCATGAGCTTCTCGGCCTCCTCCAGGGCGTAGGCGTGGGTCACGGCGGCGTGCACCGGGCGCTCGCCGACTTTATCCCGCATCATGCGCAGGGCGCGCTCGATGCCCTGCTTGCGCGAGCGGGCCATGCCGGCGAAGTGCACCAGGCCGGAGACGGTGAGGATGGGCCGGATACTGAGCAGCGAGCCCAGCTGCGAGGCCACCTTGGGGATGCGCCCGCAGCGGTAGACGTGGCGGATGGTATCCAGGAGGATAACGACGTTAACTTTGTCGCGGACTCGCTCGGCGGCGCGGACGACCTCGGCAAGCTCCTGGCCCGCGGCGGCGGCCCGGGCGGCGGCCAGCGCTATCATGCCCTGGGAGGGGGTGGCCTGATGCGAGTCCATCACCTCGATGGTGGTCTCGGGCAGCTCCTTCCGGGCCCTGGCGGCGGCCTCGCTGGCGGCGGTGTACATCATGCTGAGCTGGGTGGAGACGGTGACGCAGAGGATGCTCTCGGCCGTTTGGCTCACCCGTTGGAAGACGTCGAGGCACTCCTCGGGCGCGGGAGCCGAGCTCTTGAAAGAGTTGGGGTCTTTAAGGAAAAGTTCGTAGGCCTCCGAGGGGGTGATGTCCACCCAGTCCCGGTAGAGCTTGCCGCCGGCGTAGAAATTGATGGGGACAATCTCGATTTCGTATTGCTCGGCCAGCTCCCGGTTCAGGCAGGCGATACTATCCGTGACAACGGCTACTTTTTTCGTGGGTAAACCTCCACGGCTAATTACCCGGGCAGGTTGACTCAGGTGGTCGCCGGAGTGTCCTTGTGTTTCCAGATGAGGAGCCGCCCGCTCCGCAGGCGGCGCTCCAGCAGCGGTACGAGGAGTACCCCCCACATCACTATCAGCAGCCCCAGAAAGGTCAGGGTGTTGAGGCGTCCGGTGCCGTAGTAGACCACCAGCGTCAGCGTCAGGCATCCGGAGACGGCCAGCAGGCCGATGCGCAGCCGGCGCTGACGCAGCCGGATGAAGGCGGCGATGGTCAGCGCCATGGCCATGAAGCTCATGCCTATCCAGGGGGCGAAATAGTCGACGCGCTGCAGGCTGTACTCGGTGAGCTTGCCGTTGGGCGAGATGGCCAGGAACCAGCCCAGCATGATGGGCAGGGGCAGCAGCATCAGCGAGCTGAAAATCCAGTCCCGCCGGGAGGTGTGGGCGATGATGCGGTAGAGCCACCACAACGCCAGCGGGAAATAGACGGGCAGGGCCAGCAGCGACCAGCCCCGCGGCAGGTAGAGCAGCAGCCCGCCGACGCAGAGCACCGGCACCAGCGAGTAACCCAGCCAGGAGAAGGCCCAGGTGGGCTTGCCGCGCCACCAGCCGTAGATGGCGGTGGCGAAGATGGCCATGAGCACGATGAAGAGCCAGCCGGGGTAATGCCACCAGTTGAGGACGAAGAGCAGCCCGAAGAGGATGTGGGGCATGGCGGCCAGCAGCACCTGCTTCCAGGTGCCCTGGCTGTAGGCCTCGTAGATGTGGCGGGCCACCAGGCGCGTGCTGCCCATCTCCCCCAGGCAGGTGTGCATCGCCTCTTCCTTGGAGAGGCCGGCCTCGGTCAGCTCCTGGAGCTTGTCCTCGATGTGGGCCTCCAGCTCGCTGATGATGGCGCTCCCGTCGTCATCTTCGAGCTTGGCCTTGTGGCGAATTTTCTCCAGGTATTGTGAAAGTTCCGGTATCATGTGATCAACCTGCTACGGGCGTGATGTCCCCGGCTGGAGGGTGAGATTGATGGCGGTGAGGAAGTCCTGCCACTGGCTCTTCTCCAGGGCCAGCTTGGCTTCCCCCTTTTCGGTAAGGTGGTAGTACCGCCGCTGCCGGCCGTTGGGCAGCATCTGCCACCGGCCGGAAATGAGCCCCGATTCCTCCAGGCGGTGCAGGGCGGGATAGAGGGTGCCCTCCTTGAATTTGAAATATCCCTGGCTGCGGGTGGTTAGCTCCTTGACAATCTGGTAGCCGTACATCGGCTGCCGCTCCAGCAGGCTGAGGAGCAGGTAGCTGGAGCTCCCTTTGATTAAATCTCGCTTTGGCCCCACTTGCATCACCTCTAATGCTTGGTTACTTAGGTAAGCTATGTATTATTACACATACTATCAGAGAATATCGCCTTTTCGCAAGGGCACGGGGTACTATTTTCCGTAAAAATAGCGGCCAGGGCAGCAGCCCCCGGTAGACCTTGCCCCGGTTCGGGCGGCTTGGCTACGACTTGTAAGTGCCGACGGCGATTAAGGCCAGCAGGGCGGCGAGGGCGCCGAAGACGATGTCGTCCCACTTGGTGGTGGCGCTGAGCAGGGGATTGAGGATGACCCATATGCCCAGGGAACAGATTGCCAGACTGAGAAACTTCATAGACTAGACCTCCTGTTTGGTGGTATTTTTGGCCGGTGCCGCTGCCCTGGCTTGGCGTATACCTAGTTGCTCATAGTACATAGAGATACTAGGTATAATAGCACCCGTATCATATCTTGTCAAATGGTGTATTTAGAGGGTAAACTCTAACCATAAATGCCCATCAAAGTCCTCGATAAAAACACCATTGGCCAGATAGCCGCCGGCGAGGTGGTGGAGCGCCCGGCCTCGGTAGTCAAGGAGCTGGTGGAAAACGCCCTGGACGCCGGGGCCACTCAGATTACGGTGGAGGCCAGAGGCGGCGGCGTGGGCCGGCTGCGCGTTACCGATAACGGCGCCGGTATCCCGGCGGGCGAGGCGGCCCTGGCCTTCGAGCGGCACGCCACCAGCAAGATTACCGGCCCCGCCGACCTGGAAAACATCGCCAGTCTTGGCTTCCGCGGCGAGGCGCTGCCCGCCATCGCCGCCGTGGCCGACGTGGAGCTGCTCACCCGCAGCGACGCCGATGCGGCGGGCACTTACCTCCGGCTGGAAGGCGGCGCCGTCGTCAAGGAGGCCGCCCAAGCGCGCGCCCGGGGGACGACCGTCACCGTCGCTGGCCTCTTCCGCCGCGTGCCGGCCCGGCTCAAGTTCCTCAAGACCACCGCCACCGAGAACGGCCACATCGCCAACATCGTCAGCCGCTACGCCCTGGCCTACCCGGAGGTGGCCTTCGAGCTTATCATCGAGGGCAAGACCAGCCTGAAGACATCGGGCCGGGGCCGCCTCATCGACGCCGTTATCGACGTCTACGGCGTGGCTACGGCGGGCAAGATGCTGGCCGTCCGGCCGCCGGAAGGGGAGTTCGCCGCCGGGGCGGAGGCCGCCGTCAGCGTGAGCGGCATGGTCGGCGCGCCGGAGCTGGACCGCGTCGGGCGGGGGCATCTGAGCTTTTTCGTCAACCGCCGCTGGGTAACCAGCCGCCGGCTGACCTACGCCGTCGAGGAGGCCTACCGCGGCCTGCTCATGACCGGCCGCCACCCCGTGGCCGTGCTCAACATCGCCCTGCCGCCGGCGGAGGTGGACGTCAATATCCACCCCGCCAAGAGCGAGGTCAAGTTCCGCGACGAGGCCGGGGTCTTCCGCGCCGTGCAGCGGGCGGTGCGCCGGGCGCTGGTCAGCGAAATGCCGGTGCCCCAGGTGGGCGAGACGACCGCCGCCTACCGGTCGGCCTCATCGTCGCCGCAAACGGCCTGGTCGCCGCCGGTAAACCGGCCGGATATGCCTCTCTCCGAGGCCCCGCCGATGCTGGCGGCGACTTTGCCGGTGCTGCGGGTGGTGGGGCAGGTAATGCGCGCCTACATCGTCGCCGAGGGGCCGGACGGGCTCTACCTCATCGACCAGCACGCCGCCCACGAGCGCATCCGCTACGATAAGCTACGCCAGCAGCGGACAGAGGCCAGGCCGGAGGTGCAGGGGCTGCTGGAGCCGGTCGCCCTGGAGGTAACGCCGCCGCAGGCTCAAATCCTGGGTGCCTGCCGCGAGAGCCTGGCGGCCTACGGCTTCGCCGTGGAGTCCTTCGGAGAGCGGACTTACCTGGTGCGGGCGGTGCCGGCGCTGCTGGCCGGGGAGGACTGGGAGGCGCTGCTGCGCGACCTGCTGGAGGAGCTTTCCGGGGAGGCGCGCAGCGATTGGGAGGAGCGAATCCTGGCCTCGCTGGCCTGCCACGGCGCGGTGCGCAGCGGCCAGGCCTTGAGCGACGAGGAGATGCGGGCGCTGGTGCGCCAGCTGGAAACTACGCCCAACCCCCATACCTGCCCCCACGGCCGCCCCACCGTCATCCACCTCAGCGCGGCGCGGCTGGAAAGGGACTTCGGGCGGAGCTAGGGCGGGCTTTCCTCCTCGTTTACCCGGTAGATTTCGTCCCAGCGCACCATGCCGTCCTCGATGAGCCGGCGTATCTTCTTCTGCTGGGGCGTCAGCTGGGCGCTGCGGCCGGTCTTGATTTCCAGAATCACGATTTCCTCCGGCTCGCCGCGCGCCAGCCCCGGAAAGACCACCATGTCTATCGGCGTGCCGATGAAGCGCACCTCGGTGGGGTCGTACTTGAAGTCGGGGAAGAAGGGCACCATCTGCTCGGTGAACTTGCCGCCCAGCACGGCCCGGCTCTGGCTGACGGCGGTCTTTCTGGCCTGCTCCATCTCGGTCTGCCACCTGAGGGTCTCGGCATCGCGCCACTCCTTGAAACGCCTTTCGTAGCGGAGGCGGGTGATGTAGTTCAGGAGCAGCATAATCAGGATGGCCACCGCGGCGGTGATGAGCACGCTGTAGACGATTTCCATAGCTGGCCTCCTTAATCGAAGGTAGCTGTACGGCAGACCCTTTACCCGGTCTTCGGCTGGCTGGAGCCGGGCGTTGTCAGGGGGACGCCCGCGGCGCAGAGGGGGCATTCCTCGGGCGGATAGCTTACCTCGTCAGCGCGGTGGCAGGCGTACAAGGGCACGCCGAAGTCCACCTTGCTTGCGGTGCGGTCGACGAGCACGCCCACCCCGGCGACGACGCCGCCCGGGTGGCGCACGGCCGCGATAACGTCGCGCACCGAGCCGCCGGTGGTGAGCACGTCGTCGACGACGAGGACGCGCTCGCCGGGCTGAATAACGAAGCCGCGCCGGAACTCGCGCCCGCCGCCATCGGCCTTCTCGGCGAAGATGGCGCGCACCCCCAGCTGCCGGGCTGTCTCGTAGGCCAGGATGATGCCGGGGGTGGTGGGGCCGGCCACCAGGTCTATTTTGGCCTGGCGGAAGTGACCGGCAATCATCTTGCAGAGCTTTTCCGTGTAGGCGGGGTACTGCAAGACCTTGGCCTTTTCCCAGTAGACGGGCGAGTGCCGCCCCGAGGTCAGCCGGAAGTGCCCCCGCAGTACCGCCCCGGAGTCCTCGAACAGGCGCGCCACGCCGGCGGTCACGGTTAGGCCCCCACCGGATAGAATACGTAGCCGGGGAGATTATTAGGCTGGACTACGGTGGTTAGCTGGTCGCCGAGGTGGTAGGCGGGCACCGTCCCCCAGTCCGACGGCGGCCAGGTTATCAGCCAGGCCTTGCCGATGACGTCTGCCTCCGGCAGCAGCCAGCCGTTGTGCGAGTCGTTGGAGACGTCGCGGTTGTCCCCCAGGACGAAATAGTTGCCCTCCGGGATGGTGAATTTCTGCACGGAATAGGTGAAGGAGTTTATCACGTAGGGCTCCTCGATGGCCACATCGTTGATGTAGAGCTGGCCGCTGAGAACCTCAACGGTATCGCCCGGCAGGCCGATGACGCGCTTGATGTAGTCCTCTTCGGTGCCGCCCGGCGCCTTGAGGATGATGACGTCGCCGCGCTGCGGCCCGCCGAACCAGTAGACGGCCTTGTTGACCAGCACGCGCTGGCCTTCGAAGAAGTTGGGCTCCATGCTGGTCTGGTAGACCTCGTAGGTCTGAATGCTCAACCGCGCCACCAGGAAGAGCGCCAGGGCGATGGCGACGGTTATAAAAATTTCGCGGACGAGCGGTTTTACCATTGGTTTTCCGTCCAATTATACTCCATTTCCCTTCGTCCCGCCAGTAGCCGGGCGGCCCCCGGAGGCCGTCTTGCTAAAAGGTTACGCCGGTATTAAGATAAGTGATGGCAGTTGCCGGAGGTAACCTTTTTTGAAGAAACTGCGCCAAATCATGACCGTGCTGGCCGGGCTGTGGCCGGGAAACCGCATCCTGCTGGGGGTATTTCTGGCCCTGGTCATCGCCGTTATCTTCGTCGGCCTCAACGACCTGCTGGGCTATATCCTGGGATATTTGGCCACCGCCGTCATTTACCTGATGGCGACGCGCGGCTGGCGGCGGGCCAGGAACTTTCTGGTGCTGCTGGGGGCGTCGTTCTTCGGGATGATTTTCCTCTCCTTCTGGTACGTGGAGGTTATCGGCCGCCTGGCCGTGGCCGTCGGCGGGGAGGGGGCCATCGAAACCCTGCCGGTGCACGTCCTGGAGATGTTCTTTACCTACGTCATCCTCTTCGGGGGGGCGACGGGCATAGTTTTCGGGCTCGTCGGCGCCGCCATCCTGGGGATAAAGGGTCAGGCCCTGCCGAAAAGCACCGGCAGCGTCGCCGGGAAGACTTGACGCGGCGGAATATTTGGTTTATCGTATACCAAGATATTCAAGGTATCTCGGGTTAGGAGAGTTGGATAATGGAAATTTTATCCACAGTACTGCTGGCCCTGGGGGCCTTCTGCCTGGGGGCCGTCCCCTTCTCCCTCATCATCGGTCGCTGGATACTGCATAAGGACATCCGCCAGTACGGCGACGGCAATCCCGGCGCGGCCAACGTTTTCCGGGCCGGTGGCCACAAAGCGGGCTGGCCGGCGGTGCTGCTGGATATCGCCAAGGGCATCCCCTTCGTCCTGGTGGCGCACCTGGTCTTCGATAAGGGCGGGCTGGCCCTGGCCGTCATCGCCATCTGCCCCATTCTGGGGCACGCCTTTTCGCCGTTCCTCAGATGGCGCGGCGGCAAGGCGATTGCGGTTACCTTCGGGGTGTTCATGGCCCTGCCCAGCCCGGAAATACTCTTTGTCTTTACGGCCATCATGGTACTGAGCGCCATGTTCATCCGGGCCAACGCCTGGGTGGCCATCTTCGGCTCCATCGGCACGCTGGTTTACCTGGCCCTGACCGGGTCGGAAGGCTGGCAGATACTGCTGATGCTGGCCATCCTCGTCCTGTTCGTGGTGAAACACTTCCCCGACCTGCGTACCGCGCCGGGCCTGGGCGGCTTTCTTTACCGGTGGATACAGTCAATCGGGCGGTGAAATTCTGCCAGTGCCTAGAGAGGTGAAGATTTGGTCTACCAGATAGTCATCGTCGCGCTGCTGGGCCTCTTTCTGGTCAACCTCTGGCTCAACCTGCGTAACCTCAAGACGCCGCGCCCCGGCGCCAGGGTGCCCCGTCCGGCGCCGCTGATTTCGGTGATGGTGCCGGCCCGCAACGAGGCCAAGAACATCGGGGCGTGCCTGGAGTCCCTGATGCGGCAGGACTATCCCAACTTCGAGATTCTGGTGCTGGACGATAACTCCACCGACGCCACGGCGGCCATCGTCGCCGGCCTGGCGGCCCGGGACAGCCGCATCCGGCTCTTCCGGGGCGAGCCCCTCCCCAAGGACTGGGCCGGCAAGCCCCACGCCTGCCACCAGCTTTCG
>Ga0307445_10002499_pt1 | contig 10080 bp, 3 predicted proteins | sample SalMarSW160330MG_FD_202147 | JGI IMG/M metagenome (GOLD analysis project Ga0307445, IMG submission 202147) | Salt marsh sediment microbial communities from the Plum Island Ecosystem LTER, Massachusetts, United States - SW1603-30 | ecosystem: Environmental > Aquatic > Marine > Intertidal zone >...
ATAATGTGGAGTTGTTCTTGAAGACTCTTGTCGATCCCTCTGAGATTAATTTGGAAATGAATGGGCTGACGATAAGTGATGGTGCATCTCGTGGAGCTTGTTCAATTACACAGATTCCAGGTACTCCTTGGACTACATCTCCAGTTCAAATGACATTCTCTTGGACTCCAATACCATCAACGCCAAATCCTGATAACGTAGTGTTTGTCGACTTCGATGTAACTATTGATATGATTGCACGACGTCTTGGCACATCTAGTACTTATGAGATAGATCCAACGTCCTTTGGAGAACGTTTCTCGATTACTAACGGAAGTGATGCTCAATTTACTTCCTATTTCCGAGCGAATATTCCCGATGGATATGCGGATTTCTATTACTATACAGAGACCATACCTGCTGAACGTGACATATACTTTATTGGTACCCCTCTAGCACCTACTACGAATGTAACAACGGGTTGGACTGGGGGTGATCCAGGTGATGAACTAGTAACGGTAACAACTTACCAGATAACTAGTGAACCAGGTAGATATGGATACTGGCGAATATTGAGTGACGCACAGAATATGATTACGGATTTAGAACTGTGGGACCCATCCGTTCCTAGTTGGAGCCGCAATGTAAATCTACGTGCCGGTGATACTTCACAAGTGCGTGTAAATGTGGGCACTCAGTTTGAAGACTCTATTGTCAATATTACTATTTATGAACCCGATGGTAGCATTTGGCAAACTTTCCAACCAGTGGTTGATTCAGCTGGTTACGCAACAACTAGTACATTCGTATTAACTGGTAATACGGCTCCAGCTGGAAATTGGATGGTTCAGGCTAATACCAATAATTTCGGATCAGATGGAGAAGTTACTTCCATTGGTCTATTCAAGCGACCATTCAGTATTACTCATGCATCCGATATTGTACTAACATATCCTGATGATGCTGTTGGTACAATGTTGACAAATGTAACGTTTGGTGATCTACTACTAATCATCCTTGAAGTTGAGGATACCGACAGTTCAGTCCTTGTTTCTGGTGGTACAATGATTCTTGATTGGAACAATGGCACAATCGATTCCTTTGATGATAGTGGTAATGGTGAGTATACTAAAGTCATTGATACATCTAATTTACCAGGAAAGGGTCAATATGTTGTAGATTTCGATTGGAGTCATCCTAGCTTTGACGTAGACTCTACTAGTCTCACTTTCAATGTGAACTATGCAGCAAGTCTTACTTCGCCTGACTATCCCGGAGTTAAGGGACCTGTCAATGATGATCAGAGTTTCACAGTTTCATTCAAAAATGTGAATGGAACTGGTATAACAAGTGGCAATGTCTGGTGTGATTGGTCTAATCCATATACTGTCAATAATCCAAGTCCAGGGCAATTTGAGTTTGTCCTTGATATGTCTGGAGTTCCTATTAGTGAATATCCAGTGAACATATCTGCAACAGGACCATTTATCGAACCCCAGAGCATGATAATGTATGTGGAAGTTCGAGAGATCTATAACTCAATACTTTATTCAGAAAATGAACTTTCGATACCTCTTGGGGAATCAGCATCATTTCTATTGACATGGACTGATACAGATCACGGCACTACTGTTAATGGATCAGCATCCTCAATCACTTGTAATTGGACATCATTCCATACAGCTGGTGAAGCCAACTATACAGTGGTTGAAACCAATCCTGGAGTCTCAGGTGTGTACAATATCACAATCTTCACTGAATCTGATGACCCACTTGCAGATTTTGGCGATATGTTCACTGTAAAATTTGATGTGAACAAAGCTAATTATCAAGTTCATACATTTGACGTTGGAGTTGAGATTCGGAAACGAAATACAATGTTCGTTCTAGATGAACCAATTAGCCAAGTACCGGTAAGTGGAACAATTTCCATTCTTGTGTTCTATCAAGACACTGACTTACGAGTAGGGATTGGAAATGGGACTGATGAAGTGAAGGTAACTGTCACCACTCCAGAAGTTCCAGGACTTATCTTCACATCTACCCCGTCCTCATTAGGGCTTGGTCACTACAATATCACAATTGATAGTAGCCAATGGGGTAGCATAGGTTGGAAGAATCTCAATATCTCTATCGAATGGATTGGAGGCACAGACAAATTCTATAGTCAAACTATCGAAACTGAAGTAAGGATAATAGGTAGGGATACTGATTTGTATCTCGAACTTGCTCCAAGTGCCAGCTACTATCTTGATACGTTCGATTTCACTATCGTTTACTGGGATGTGGTAGGTTCTCAGAGAATAAGTAATGTTTCTGGAAATCATGTAAATCTACTCATAACTGCTTTAGATATGGGTCATTCTGTAACTCAAAATGACTTTGTATTCTATGAATCCACAACGAAACCTGGAACCTATGTCTTCTCATTAAATAGCTCTCTATTCTCAAGTACTGATTCGTACCGATTTCAGTTTGATTTCATGTGGGATAAGGGTATAGCACCACTCTATGAGAATGGAACAATGGTCGTGACCCTTATTGTATTGGACAGACCGACCTATATTGAGTTTGGACCAATAAGTTCGACTGCCTACGGTGAGGATGCGGAAATACGCTTCAGTTTTGTCGATGCTTTGACTTCATCCAAGATTGCAAATGGAAGTCAATTATACGTGTCATTGAATGATGGCGGTGTTTCATACTCCTATAGCTACGATGGAGTAACAATGGAGTTCACATTGTTTGTTGATACAGCAACATTAGGTAGTATCGGAGTACAGAATCTTCATCTCAACATTACTTGGGTTGGAGCTCCATTTTACAATTCGGTAGATAATAAGCTGTTCTCAGTGAATGTGATTTTAAGGACGACACAACTTTCGCACCTATCCTTTGCAATACCTCAATGGAGTAATAATGTTACCATTGAGTTTGTCTTTACAGACATAATTGACGGAACTACAGTTGGAATGACAGGTACACTTACTTTGGATGTCGGAGCTGCATATTATACAGTAGTATACAGTCCAGAAGGACACTTTATTGTCACACTGAATACGACTGCATTTGCTTCAGATGGTCAATATACACTAACCGCAACCATAGTTCACACCAATCCAAACTATGCTGGCTCAGTAGAAGTGTTCGACATTTCTATTCTGAGTAGATCCACTCAAGCTGGATACGATAGTCCTGATCCAGCACCTTACCAAGGAAACGTCACTTTCATCGTCACATACACTGATGACAGCACGGGTAATGGAATTGCTGGAGCAAACATGGTTGTAACTGGTAATGGATCTAGCCCTCTTGTATTAAACACAAACTACTGGATAACATACCTTACAGATGGTCAATACTTAATTGAGGTGGATACTGTTGCTCTTGGAATTCCAGGTATCTATGCTTTACATGTTTTAGCCAACTATACAGGTATTCCATATTATCTTCCAGGAAATATTGATGCGATCGCTCGTGTGACCCAAAGAACTACTCAGATTTTGATTACCCAAACTCCGGGTGATGTGCCTTTCTTGGAGAATGTTGTGTTTAAGTTCAGATACACTGACTTTGTTCTTGGAACAAAGATTGTTATTGGTAAGGAACACATTACACTTACTCATGGACCAACTCAGACGGTCATTGCAGATGGTGACTATACTCTTGTTGAGTCCGCAACTTACTACACAATAAGCTTCAATTCGACTTTGATTAATGCTCTAGCACTTGAAACTGGTTATCAAATCCAGCTTGCGATTAACGCAAGTGCTGGTGTACCATACTATGCACCACGAAGTACAGTTACAACTGTTTCAACAGTGGAGCGACAAACTCAGATTCTCTTCCCACTAGTTGAAGATACTCCATATTATGATAACATCACAATCGAACTCAGTTACATCGATTATTTGTCAGGCATGGGAATCGATGATGCAACCCTCTTGATCACTTCTACTAATGGAAGCATAGCTGGATACCAGCTTGTCAAAGAAGCTAGCGGAATCTATCGGATTCTACTCAATAGTAGTATCTTTGGAAATACAGGTACTGTCTATTTTGATATTACACTGAGCATAACTGGTTCACCATTTTATGCATCGAGAACGACTCTAGATGTACCTGCTTCGATTAAAGAAATTCAGACTTCTCTAATCGCTGAAGCACCAGCAGCAGGTTCGACTGCTGTTGGGGTACCCATTGAGGTCTTGATTTCTCTCCTCGATTTTGACCATAATGTTCCTATAGAAAACGCATCGATTCTAACGAATTGGACTTTGTTATTCGGAACCAGCTATGCAATAGATGATTTAGGTGATGGTAATTACTTACTAAATATAACCACAATTGGTCTCTTTGCTCAACGATATGAATTCCAAGTCTGGAGTGAATTGCCATTCTATAAAGATGCAATTGCTACGGTAGCTATTCAGCCGGGATCCGCCACGGTGGAGATTTTCTTGGAAAAGAGTGCATATTATGCAGATTGGGGACAGGTGGTAAATATCACTTTTCAAGTTAGAGAGCCCTACTATAATACTCCTGTACCGGGTATGAGTGCGACTCTCCTCTGGGACGGGATGTTATACTTATGTACCGAGCTTCCTAATGGTTACTACCGTCTTTTGCTGGATTCAGCGGATACAAACTTTGGAATTTATCAACCACAGATTTCCGTAACAAAGCAATACTATCAGCAGCGACAGAAATCATTCACATTGGTCGTCACTAAAGCAACTGGTCAAATTATTCCTGCCGTGTCAATTTATGAAATTGTAATTGATACATCGACTGGAGTACAGGTCTATCTCAACGATACAATTGTTGGAGGTCCCGTTACTGTTGCAACAGTCACTATGGAGTTCAATGAAACTGGTTATGTGTTGACCCATTTAGGTGGAGGTATTTATTATGGAGTTCTTCCTGTATCTGGATTCGCTATAGGTTTATACCCACTCACTGTTCGGGCAGTAGCTGATAATCATGCGTTCTTAGAATCTACGATTGATATCAGGATAGTACCTATCTATACAGAACTCAAGCTAGGACAAGCATCTTCTCTGATTACAGCATTCTTTGGTGACTCAGTTACTGTTCTTGCGATTTACAATGATACCTACTATAACTCACTTGTAGATGGTGCAAATGTGACTTACACCCTAGGAAGCCTAACTGGTGCATTGACGGAGTTGACAAATCATACATACTGGGGAATTGTCGATATCAGCTCTCTCTCAGCTGGATCTCTCTATCTACGATTGTCCGCAAACAAAACCGGGTATGCAACTGCATTGAAATCGGTTATAGTGACAATACTTTCGATACCTACTGAAGCAGCTGTAAAAGAAGATAATACGTTACAGAGTGGATACTATGGAGATACATTGTACTATCGTTTCTACTATTACAATCTACAACACTTCACTGGCATTCCGAATGCGAATGTAGAAGCGACTTGGGAAGGTGGAACGCTAGGAGAACCACAGCGGCTTTCCAACGGAACCTACATCTTTACTCTCCATATTTCATTGACTACTCCAGGTCTTTATGATTTGGTCGTAAGATTCAACTTGTTGAATTACACTGCTAAAACGGCTTCAGCAAAGATTGAGATCTATGCTACTCCTGCAACGATATTCGGTGTAAGTGAATTCTCATCACCTATCAATGATACAATTCTGGTACCGTATGAGGTTCGTAACAATCGTGATAGCTCTCTGATAACAGATGTTATTGGAATCGCCAGCTCACCTCAATTAGGTGATTTCGAGCTTGAATTGCTAGAGAGTGGTGAATACCTCCTCACTGTGAGCGGTAATCTTCCTTATGGGACATATTACTTTGATATTTACTTTAGTACAACAAAGTACGTTATCGCTCCAATTTCACTGGAAATTACTGTGAGAACTGTTAGAACAAGTGTTATAGCTTCTAATCAAACGATTCAAACTCAACCAGGAGCTAGCTTCGATTTAGAAATAACCTACCTTGATATAGATCATAACATTGGAATTAGTGGTGCTACCTTCACGTTCCAATACTCCAATAAAAGCTTATTTTATTTCGACAATCTAATGACTGAAGTTGATGGCGTATACACATTTTACTTCAGAGCTGAAGAACCTAAGACTCTACACGTCATAGTCACTTTTACGAAAGAAGGTTTTGATGGCCAGACTATAGAATTCGATATTGTGTCTGATGTATCTGAAGCTGTGCAGTTCCAACAGAATGTGGCAATTATGGGAGGTTTCAGCCTGTTAATTGTCGCTCTATTGATTGTTGGATATGTTCGAATCTGGAGTATTCCTGTGCTGATTCGCGCGTTGAATCGAATGATTAGAGCACTCCGTAAAGGTCGTATTCCTAAGCCTCCTAAGGTTTCATCAAGACAAGAACTAGCTAGGGCAATTGTTAATGAAGATTTAGCGGCTATTAAAATTCAGAAACCTCTAGAAGATATTGCCCCTGAATCAATCGTTACAACAGTGCCCGAAGTTAATGACCTCCTTGAGGAACTTGCATCAATAACTGGATTAGGTGAAGAAGAAATCGAAGCATTTAGAGCAGACATTGGAAGAATGAAAGCAAGTGAGAGACCTGGCTTTTTGAAAGAAGTTATCGATCAAGAGAAAGCTCGTAGAGCTGATGTCTTAGCAGGTCCTGTCAAAAAGGTCATTTCTACAGAGGATATCCCACTATCTGATTTACCAGGTGAGCTAGAGGACTTGCGAAAGAAACTCCTCAAGAAGGGAATGGCTGGTGAAGAGATTGATATCATCCTCGAGGAAGCCAAGACTCTCTCAAAAGCAGATCTTGATGCTCTTCTTGATAGTCTTGGGATTGAACTAGATTAAAAGAACTATGTACAGCTGGCTTTTGCGCCAGCTGTTTCCTTTTTATTCAAATGTTATTTCCACTTCAGCTAATATGTCATCGTGCTTCTCAAAGTACTTCCTGACAGGCTCAAGCAGCCCAACCAAATACTCGCTTACTGCTTGTTTGACATCCACAGGGTGTATCTTACTGTCGACATATTGTTTCTCAAATTCATCGATTGATGTAAATTCGAGGTTTCCCCCGAACTTCTCACTTCGCTTGATTACAATTTTCTCATAGCGTGGGAAGATAATGTATCTCATTGTGCTTGTGATTGGATTCTGCTCCAAAGCTCCCGCAGGGCAGTATGCTTTCTTAATTGTAGATTCGATTTCTTTCACACTATCTGTAACGCGAATATGTGACAATGGATCACTTGCTGACATCTTACTTCCTCCACCTTTCAATGATGGTAGGAGTGGCATAAAGATGTAAGTTCCTTTCTGGAATCCCATACTCTCAAGGAGTTCTCTTCCTAGCATGTAGATATTCCTTTGATCGATACCTCCAACAATGATGTCTGATTCCAGATATTTCACATCTAGTATCTGAAGAAGTGGATACATCAGGCCTGACACCTTTGCATCTCCACTCATTCGAACAACTTCGCTTGCTGCTCTGAGTGCTCTTTTTGTTGTGACTTTCGCAGCTATCTTGAATAAGTCTTCAACATAATCTGTTTTATTCTGGTAGGTTGAGCCTCTAACATATTCCATTAACTTCGCATCTTTTCCAAAGATTCCCTTGATACACTCCTCATAGTATTTAGAACGAATATCCATATCTTCAAAGGATGTCTTCTGGTCATCAAGGTGTGCATGAAAGTCTGCTAATAGAACAGTACCTTTACCACCTAATTTCGCTAGTTCAATCAGTTTGTTGAGCGGAATCATATATGCGAAATGAAACGGACCTGTCGGAGCTGTACCATAATAGAAGTTGAAGTTTGGTTTATCTCTTAGAATATTCCGTACTTCATCAACTGTTACTACTTCCTCCGCATTTCTCACGGCCGTTTCAAGTGAATCTTTCATTATTACTCACTGAGATGGATGATTTGGAACTTGGTTTTAAGCTTGCTGTGTCAATTTTGATACCTTGCTCGCGCGACGAGTCACTATACTTAATGCAATGAATCCTACAATGACACTGAACCACAGAGTCATGACACGAATCAATATGGTTGCCGCACTTGCAATTGTTTTTGTTAGTCCAAGAAGCGGAGGGATGAGAGCTAACGAAGTCAATTCATATGGTCCCACACCACCTGGTGAGAATGTGAGTGCACCTATGATTGAAGCTGTGGCATGAACAAATGTCGCAATCAAAAGTAATGAGAGCGATAGATGCTCACCAGATAAGAGAGCTAGCAGCAACCATAGTTCAAGGCATTCCATAAACCATCCTGGAACACTTATTGCTGTGCTAAGAAGCATAGGTCTTGGGCTGATTGTTTTTGTCATGGTATCTTCAATGATATCACAACTTTCTTGGAATCTCTTTAATGGACCCATCGAAGTTAATTTTGAAAGGAATTTCTGGTAAAATGTCCTAGATCCAAGAACAATAGCTCCACCAAGAACTGCTGCACCTAGAAGTAGAACCGTGAGTAACTGATCTCCAGTATTGACACCCAAAGTGAAACCGACAAGAGCGAGAATGACAATTGCGAGAAGATCAGTAACTCGTTCTGAAACAACAATTGGAATCGTTTTGACTACTGGAGTGCCATCTAACGCTTGAACGAAATATCCCTTTACAGCTTCACCTATTTTTCCTGGCGTTGTCGTAAGTGTGAAACCGGCTAAGAAGATACTGAAGCTGTCTCTGTGACTTAAGTGTACATCAATCCTCTTGAGAAAATATTGCCATTTGATGTAACGAAAGATGTAGTTCAAAAATGACAATGCCATCATAAGAGGTAAGACCCAATACCACGGGATTGCACTTAGTGCCTGAAATACATCATCAGGGTCGCCATACATGCCAACTAGTCCAAAGACAATCATACTAAGGACAATGAAGATGGTAATATTCCTAGGACTAATGAAAGACCTACTCGAAGTTCCGATTTCTTCTTCACCAGGCATCATATGCAATCCTCCTGATTCGTTGCCAGAGCATTGTTGGAATGTGCCAGAAGAATATTGATGGATATCCACTGATCTGGGTTCTTCCATCTTTAAGTTCTCTGTAAATATCGTCTGCGGTTTCAATATCCTGAAGCCAGGTCCTAGCATGACCCATTTCCAGAAATGAATGACCATCACTACCAGCAGTCACAGGTTTATTCAATCGCTTTGCCAGTTTCTGTGCTCGTGTGTTGAATAAGTTGATAATGCACCGAGAGTTAATTCCCTCAATGAGATCGACATGTTTAATGATTGATTCTTCAGGTAAGCCTCTTCTAATTGCTGCATGTTTTCTCAAAGGGTCCATAGGATGTGGTAGGATTATCAATCCATTTTGCGCGTGTACATCTTCTGCAATCTCTGCAAATGTTCTATCCTCGACATGTTCTGAAATAAAGAGACCTATCAGTTCTCCGTAGTCACTGGATTTGTACTCGCAGGCTGGTAGGATAAATCTATCCTCACGTTGAATGACCTTTAGAGTGGCCGCTCGCCAATGTTCAGTTGGGGCAACCCCCCTGAGACCTTTCTTCTTCATCATCTTAAACAAATTGTAAGGACTTTGAAATCCATCCTTTGAGTGGTATGTATGCATATGCAGGTCAAAGGCTGATAGGCGACTATTCATTTTGAACACCTATGGTAGGATTGTTAAGAAGAGGTTTCCAATAAAGTCAAGAATTATATTCCAGAAGAACAAAGTCCATGCTAATGTGATGACGAACAGGATTCCACCAATAAGAATCCCTTTATCCTTGAATGCTAGGTGTGGTTTCCTACCGACCGGACTTCCAATATGAATCAAGTAGACATATCTGAGTATTAGTCCTGCCATAATTGGTACTGTTAGCAATACCGGCTGTGAATCAAAGTTATCTCCGAATACATTGTAGCAATACATTGTATAGAAGAATACAAACCATGTTGCAGACATACTAATTCCATGGTCAAGAATAGTATCCGTATATTGTTTAAATACTGGTTTATGTGAAGCTGCGTCATCTCCTAAGTATTGAAGCTCATTCTTTCTTTTTCCAAATCCAAGTACAAGAGCAAAGAAGAAGACTCCAATCACAAGCCATGATGTGAA
>Ga0307445_10002500_pt1 | contig 10080 bp, 12 predicted proteins | sample SalMarSW160330MG_FD_202147 | JGI IMG/M metagenome (GOLD analysis project Ga0307445, IMG submission 202147) | Salt marsh sediment microbial communities from the Plum Island Ecosystem LTER, Massachusetts, United States - SW1603-30 | ecosystem: Environmental > Aquatic > Marine > Intertidal zone >...
GGCGCGCTTGGCGCGTCGTCCACCGCAGGGATGATCGGGGGTTGGATGTAGGGGTGGAGCCACCCGCTCTGCTCAGCACGCCCTTCCCCGGGCTGGGCACAATCAGCGCGATCCGGAAAAAAAGAGACAGCCACCCTCAGGGTAGCTGTCTCCTTCGGTAGCCAGCGCTACAGCGCTACGGCTGGATAACCAGGCGCTCCGCCAGTTCGACCAGACCCGCCATCTTTTGTGGGCTATCGCTGCTCGGCGGTGTCGATGAGCCGTCGGAGGCGTTGCAGCGCGGTAGCAGCGCTTTGGCTGTCGCCCGTGCGCTGGTAGGTCACCGCGTCCTCCAGTTGCAGGAACAACCGGTACCAGTGCACGCATCGCTGGTGGTTTGCACGAAAGGATCCGATGCTCTGGTAGCCCGCGACCAAGGTAGCCTCGCTACTTGGCACCATCCGTTCTCGCACGTCGCCGATCATGAAATCGTACGCCGGGTCGCCGGCCAGCGCCCACTCGAAATCGAGGAGGCCGCTCAGCTCCCCATCGACGTGCAAGATGTTCTCATAGTGCAAGTCGCAGTGGACGAGGGCTGGCTGCGTGACCCGCGCCAGGTCACGTATGGCGCGGTCGAGCGATCGCTCGACGGCAGCCCGCAGAGACGGATCCAGCAAGCGCATATCGTTCGCGGACCGCAGGTACCGCTGGACATAGTCCTGCACATAGCCGGCCCAAGTGGCATAGTCGAGCGATCGCAGCTTGCCAAACGCCGGAAACGTGCAGGCGTGGATCCGGGCCAGCGCCTGACCTATGGTATAGATCAGCGCGTGCAGCTGATCCACAGACAAGTCTTGCCAACTCGACGCGAGCGCCTGGCCAGGCAGACGCGTCGTGACGATCAGGTCGTACGGTGCGATCGTACGTGACTCATCCAGGACCAGCACCTCCGGCACGGGAAGGGATTGCTGGGCCAGCAGCTCGTAGGCCATGCGTTCGCTCTGGAATTTGGCGCTGCCCAGATCCTGCGTGTTGAAACGCACCACAAAGGCATCGTTGACATAGAAGCAGAGGTTGCGGACACCGCCACGTGGCTGGGAAATGCGTGTAACCGGCCCTAGCCGGTGCGCAGACCAGATAGCACGAATGGTCGCTTCCGTGACCGCAGGCACATGCGCACGCGCAGCGTCACTCACCTTTCCCCTCTTCCATCGGCACGAGCGACTCGGCGACCGCGATCATCTCTTCCTCGGACAGGTTCGACACCAGCTCCATCTTGATCTCACCCACGTACCAGGACAGCAATTGCGCGCCAACCGGCGTCGGCGGATCGACCTGGATCTCGTGCCGCTCGCTCAACTCGCTCGTGAACACCGCGCGCTGGCCTTTGACTGTGACCGCTCGCCCCTCCGGCAGGCCGGGGACCGCCTCACCCTTCCCCTCGATCAGCCGGATGAAGCGGTCGTCTCCCTTGCGAGGGGGCATCGGGTGAAACTCGAACTCGACATACTCTGCACCGGGCGCGGTGGTGCCGCCGGTCAGGCCGAGATCGAGGCCCTCGGGCAGCCAGGCCGGCAGATAGGGCCGAAAGGCGTGCCGTGCGCCACCGAATCCGATACCGACCCCCGAGCGCCCTCCTGGCAGCTGAAAGTGGAACCACGCGTCGATCATCTCTTGCATCTGCGCCCGCACCGGCGGGACCGCAATCACCACGCCGCCCAGCAGTGCCAGCGTGAGCAAGCTGACCAACGCGAACCTTCTCATCAGGCTTCCTCCCAGGAATAGCGTTCGGATAGAGAGGACGATCGACTGCAGCACGCCTGCGGTCCCGACGTGGCGCACCGGCCGGTGCGCGCTGGCAAGCGCATCCTGCAGGCGAACCCACGCCTCCGGCGCAGGGACGGCCTGCGCTGCCTGCTGCTGCAGCGATCGACGCACGCGACCCTGCAGTGTCGACAGCGCTGCGAGCTCCCGCCGGCACGCCTCGCAGCCGACAAGGTGAGCAGTCACCCTCTTGCGGTCGGGTGGGCTCAGCTCTTGATCGAGATAAGCGACCATCATCGCAGTCGTTTCCTGGCAGCTCATTTCACTACCTCTCTATCACAGAGACGAACGGATGCAAGTGGCTCCAGTTCCGCGCGCAGGGCGCGCAACGCCGCGTTCAGCCTCGACTTGACCGTGCCTAGCGGGATGCCGAGCGTCTCGGCGATCTCGCCGTAGCTCATATCCCAGTAGTAGCGCAGCACGACGACAGCGCGCAGTTTGCCGCTCAGGCCGCGCATTGCCCAGGCGACGGCATCCCCATTGTCCAGTCGGCCCTCTGGCGACGGCTGGCTGGGCATATCTCCTGGGTGGACCTGGGCGATGGGCAGAAACTGCAGGCCGCGCTTGCGCGTCCGGTTGATGCAATGGTTCACCGTGATGCGGTGGAGCCAGGTGGTGAACGCCCCCTTGGCGGGCTGATACGAGCTCAGCGAGCGGTGCACGCGCAGGAACACCTCTTGCAGGGCGTCTTCGGCCTCCTGCGGCTCGTCGAGCATCAGGTAGGCCGTCTTGAACACCAGGTTCTTGTACTGCTCAAAGAGCTCGGCAAAGGCGCGTTCGTCGCCCGCCTGGCTGCGCTCGATCACATCCATGAACGCCTCTCCACGGTGCGGTTATCATTCCTACAGAACTATACACAGGTCGTGACCAGAAGGTTCGGTCATACAGCACGGCTGGTGAAAGGGTGGTCGTACAAGCTTCTTGTCCTGATCTGATAGACAGCTCGATGATCGTGTCTCTGAAAGATGATCTAGTCAACCAACTGTCGAAAGTAGTCGTCCAAAGTGTGCTTTCCATACCCAGGAGCCACGTTTTCGTACTGGCTCGCCGTAGCAAAGAAATCAAACAGATCGGCAGCGTGCTTGTCGAATAGACGCATGGCCTTGATCGCCGTACGGACCATCCAAACCGGAATCCCGGTAATCCTGGGCCGTTTTCCCAGAATGGAGAAAGCCAGCTCGGCGATCTTATTCTGGCTATAGACCACTGGCCCCCCGGCAGGGACCTCGTCGTCGTCTCCGGCGATCGCATCGACGCACACCTGGGCCAGATCGGCACCATGGATCGGGTTCAGGTGTTTCCGGCCGTCACCGATCAGATAAGCCCGCCCCGATCTGGCCATCTGCAAGTACTCACCGATATCCGAAAAGTAGCCGGTGGGACGCACGATCGTGTGCGGCAGGCCCGAATCCTGTAGCGTCCGCACAAAATCCTCGTGCGCCTTGACAATGGCCAGATGTGCCATCCGCTGGGCGTTGAACACAGAGACATAGACGAACTTTTCCACCAGGCCGTTCCTGGCACGGTCCAGGATGCTCACATTGCCCTGGTAATCCACGTCATGAAAAGTCAGGTTATCCTTCTGGCGGGTCAGCCCCACGGACGAAAAGACAACCTCAATCCCATCACACAAGCCGAGCAGTGTCTCGGCTTGTGTGACCTCGCCCACAAACAGATCGTCGATCTGATCCCACACGGCAGGCGCCAGGAAGGGGCCAGGTTCGACCAACCTCTTTGGGTTTCGCGCCAGGGCACGTATCCAGTAGCCTCGCCGTTTGAGTTCCTGGACGACAAAGCGTCCCAAATAGCCGGTCGCGCCGGCAACCAACACGTTCATGCGTCGATTCCTTCCACCACTTGTTTGCCTGCGCGCGAGAGCATGGCCGGCCTGAACAGGATCACGACCGCCCATACCATCACGAGTGCACTCAGGATCGCTGCCGTGACGCTGGTCTTGCAGGCAGTGCATCCGGTGGTGAAATCGAACGCACCGTGCCACACCGCCACCGCCAGAATACTGCCGCCCGTGCTGTTGTACAGCCAAGTAAACGTCACCGCCCCAGCCAACAGGCCGATTGTCAGCCCGGGAACGACCGAGAGATCGTACGAGTAAAAGAACAACGGCAGGTGCCACAGCGCCCACAAGGCCCACAAGATCAGCGTGGTCGAGAGTGCACTGCGCCCTCGCTGCAACTGCGGCAGGGCAAATCCACGCCAACCCGTTTCTTCGCCAAGGCCAAAGGTCAAGATCCAGAAAAACAGCGCGCCGATCCCCAGGTTGGGCATATAGTCGATCTGCCCTAGGGCTGCAGCATCTGGCCACTGGCCCTGCATGGCGCGGAGCGCCACCGCCGCGAGCCCATACAGGATCAGTGGCGCGATGGCTACGAGCCACCACATGGGCCGGACGCGCCATTTCCGCATGCGCCGAAAGAGCTCCCGCAACCCGTCGCGCCCCTCGGTGAACCAGGTCACGATGATCGCCGCCAGCATCGGCCCGTAGGCAGCCAGATAATGAAGCGCAAAGGGGATGGGTGCATCGATCAGGCCCTGTGCCCTGAGGGCAAGTGGGATCTCTACTGCCCAGGAAAAGGTATAGGCCAGGACAAAGAACACAAGAAGCGAATGGCTTTTCGCGCGATTGGATACACTGACAGTCATGACGATTTCCTCATAGAACCTGCTTGAGTGTGTAGAGCTGCTGACCGGACAGGCCCAGGGCACGCCCGGTTGTGTTCTGCAAGCAGTATACCAACCGTACGGGTGGACTGTCATCCACCCGGGGTTGGAATGAGGGTTGGATCAGGGGATCGAAAAGACCCTCTGCCATCATCGACGGAATGGAACCAAACCACATTCGATGATGACGGAGAGCCGATGCGGAAACACGTGCTTATAGGAGCAACACTCGCGATCCCGCTACTGCCTGGGCACAACCCACTCCTCTCCCAGGACTAGAGCAGGAATGGAACCAGCATCTTGACCCGCTCCTTATACGCAGCAAATTCCTGCGGGTACTTTTCCTGCAGGTGCCGGTCCAGTTCGGGCGCGTTGTAGAAGAAGAAAAAGGAAAAGAGGAATAGAGGAATCAACGCGGACCAGACGTTACGCGTCAGCAATGCCAAGCCCGAGACCCAGAGGAGGTCGCCAAAGTAGTTGATGTGACGGGCGTACCTGAACAAGCCCCCCGTGTACAACTTGCCCTTGTTGTGCGGCTGTCTCCGCCAGATGTCCCGCAGGATCTCCGAGTAGGTGTTGGTAAAAGAGCCGGCACAAAACAGCCCGGTCGCCAGCCCGTCCATCCAGTCGATCGGGATGCTGGTTGGCCCTCCCAGCAAGGAAAAGCCGACATAGTACACCATAAAGGCGAGAGGGATCGAGATCGCCTCTTCCCAACCTATTGCGCGCTTTAACAGATACAGGCCGGTAAACAGGATCCTGGCATAGACAACAGCCAGGAAGACAAAAAGCAGGTATCTCCTGGCCTGATTCCCGGGTACCAGGTGCCAGCCAAACCATCGGCTGACGGTCGAGAGACCGTTCCCCAACAGCAGCCACCCGGCTATGCCTAGGAATAGCGTCTGGGCGACGACCAGGAGCGTCCTTTGCGGAATAGATCGACCACGATGTGCATAGGTCATCTCATCCTCCGATGACAGTGGGCAGTTGGGCAGGTTCATCCATCAGACTAGAGCAGTGCCAGCTCTTGTGCTCTTGCTACTGCCTGGGTACGGCTCCTCACGCCAAGCTTGCCATAGATGTGATTGACGTGCGACTTGACCGTGCTCACAGCAATCACTAGCTCCTCGGCGATCTCGGCATTCGACAGCCCGGCGACGACCAGGCGCAGCACGTCCATCTCGCGCTCGGTGAGCGGTTCGACGAGCGCTTCCATCGCCGGAGACGCCGGCTCAGCCTTTTCCCCAAAGGCAGCCAGCAGCCGGGCTACATAGTTGGGCGCGATGCCTCGCGACAGGGCCTGGCGCCCTTTTTGCTGCGCCACAAGGACCTGCGACAGCAGACCCCTCATCGGTTCGCCCTCGTCGACAAAGGTACGTACGTACCCCTCCGGCTCGGCGAGGGTCAGTGCCCGTTCCAGCGCAGACAATGCCTCACCTACACGATGTTGTGCCTGGAACGCCAATCCCTGCAGCGCCAGGATCTTGATCGCGCTCCCTGTTCGCCCTGCTACCTGCGCCGCTTCTAGCAGCCGCGCCAATAAGCCCAACGCTTCGCCGGGCCGGCCTTGGGCGATCAGCACCCACGCCACCGCCGTCAGCTCGATCTCACGCGCGGCATCGAGCGGATCGTCTGCCCTCAGACTGCGCTCCTCTGCCCACTGGAGGGCTGCCGCCGCGTCCCCCTGCGCCACCCACAAGCGGGCCCGCAGCTCGGCGACCAGTGCCATGACGAGTGCATAACGCCCCCCCTGCCCCAACTGCTCCGCCTTCTGGAGCATCTCGATCGCATGGTCACGATCGCCTCGCGCCTCGTAGGCACGTGCCAGGAGGGCATGTCCGAACACGTGGTACGCTACGAACCCGCCCAACGCGCTCAGCCTGATCCCCTCCATCGCGCAGCGCGTGGCCTCCTCCAGATCGTTCCACTCGTACAGCGTCCCGGCCAGGCCCACGTAGGCCATGCCGGCGAAAGGCACGGGCCGGTTGCCCGCCTCTGAAGCGAGCGCGAGTGCCTCTCTGTAGGTCTCGGTGGCCCGGCGCAGCGATCCTTGTATCTCGTGAGCGCGGCCCAGGATCGCCATCGCGGTCAATGTCTGGAAGGCCTGGCCGGCCGCACGGCCAAGCGCCACTGCCTTGCTCAGCGTACGGACCGCGGCCGCCGAGTCGCCGCTCCAGTGATACGCCACGCCCAGGTTCTGCGTGACGATCGCACGCAGGAACAGGTCTTCCTCTGGCAGGTGTTCGAGTGCCTGCTGCGCGAGCGCGACCGCGCGCGGCAGATCCCCTCGCACGCCGGCGACGTAGGCACGGACGGCGGCCACTTCGCCCCGTAGGCGGTCGGAGTGGATCCCCTCCAAGCAAGATTCGACGCCCTCCAGGCGTCCTGACTTGGCCATCGCCCAGGCATGCAGGACGCCCAACTGTGGGCGAGAGCGCACGAAATCATCCGGTAGCGCGCCGATCCACTCCAGTATCGTCGTCATCTCGCCGCGCGTGAATGTAGCCCAGCCCGTCTGCTCGATCAGGCGAGCCGCCCGCTCCAGATCGCCCGCAGTCAGGGCATGGCCCACCGCTTCGGCAACCATCCCACTCTGCTCGTACCATTCGCCGGCTCGCTTGTGCAGTTCAGGCACCCGATCGCGCTGTTCTCGCCACAGGCGCTGCTGTAGCAAATCGGCAAAAAGGCGATGATAGCGATACCATTGCCGCCGGTCGTCCAGCGGGACGACAAAGAGGTTGTTGCGTTCCAGGTGTTCCAGCACCGACCGCGAGTCGACAGGCTCGTCGCTCCCAATCACCGCATCGCACAGCGCACTGCACAAGCGATCGAGGATCGACGTTTGCAGGAGAAACCGCCGTACACCTGGGGACTGCTGCTGAAGCACTTCTTCGACCAGATAGTCCAGGATGTAGCGGTGGGTGCCTGTGAAGGCTTGGATGAAACCTGCAACGTCGTCGCGGCGCTGCATTGAAACTGCCGCCATCTGCAGACCGGCGATCCAGCCTTCCGTGCGCCTTTCTAGCGCAGCCACATCCTCCCCCGAAAGCTGTAACCCCATCACCTCATTCAGAAAGGTTGCAGCCTCTTCTAGCGTGAAGCGCAGATCAGACTGGTACAGCTCGGTCAGTTGGCCGCGACCGCGTAAACGGGGGATCGGCAAGGGTGGATCGGCGCGCGTGGCGATCACGAGGTGCATCTGTGGCGGCAGGTTCTCCAGTAGGAAAGCGATCCCCTCGTGGATCACCTGCGTGTGGATGAGGTGATAATCGTCGAGGACCAGCACGAACGGGTCCCGTGCCTCGGCGATCTGGTTGAGCAGGCCTGCCAGCGCCGCTTCGATCGGCGGCGGGGGCGATTGGAACAGCATCTGCCCAATCTCCCCGATCTCCGCTCGCGCGGTCCGCAGCGCGCCAGCTACATAGGCCCAGAAGCGAGCCGGGTCATTGTCCCCCTCGTCCAGCGATAGCCAGGCCACAGACCTGTGAGGTTCAGTGTGGGCGACCCATGCACCCAGCAGGGTGGTTTTGCCATAGCCAGCCGGAGCAGAGATGAGCACGAGTTTGCAGCCTCGGCGAAGCCCTCCCTGCAGTCGCTCGATCAGGTGTGGGCGTGAAACGAGCTCGGACCGGATCGATGGGGCGTACAGCTTTGTCTCGAGGAGAGATGTGGACACGTGCTCCGCTCCTGGCATGATACAAGCTACGGCATGCTGCATTGTATCACTAGTCACGCGCACCGCCAACACGACACGGCAGTTCTCGCCCCAACGCCCACCCCACGTCCTTTCAGATTCGCCTTACGGACAACAAAGGCAATCCCAGATCGCGGATCTTGGCCAGCAACCCATGTAGCGCAGCCTGATCGCGCACCGGACCGGTGAGCAGCGTGTCCCCGTTCTCCTGAGGACGGATGCTCAAGCCATCGAACCAATCCGACCAGCGGGAGTCGATCACACCTCTCACCCGCACTTGGTAGACGACCTGTTCCTCAAGTCCTTCACAATGGTTCACCGGTGATCTGTCCTTCCACTTGCAGCACCGGGTCCGTCCACGGCCCGCTCCTCTCTGCCAACCTCAAGACGAGTGGATGCGTTCAACCGCTGAAAATGATCGTCACCCCCAATTGAGCCACAGAAAGCAGCAATGTACCCCAGAGAATGAACAGAGACACCGGCGTCTTGAACTGCTCTCGTCCCTGACGCATGAAATGAGTGTGGATCGAAAAGGCGAAAATACCCGACAGGCTCAGAACCAGGGAAAGGATCTGCCCTCCGATCGCTCCCCGGTCCACTGAGCCTGTTATGAACTTTCATTGATCTGGTATAATGAGCGCATGGACAGAAAACCGTATCCGAAAGTGACGGGGGACACGGTCGAGATCGCTTTCGTTGACCAAGGCTATACGGGGGATCGCCCCGCAGCGGATGCAGCTGCGCACGGGATCCAGCTGGAGGTGGTCAAACCGCCGACGGCCAAGCGGGGCTTCGTGCTCTTGCCCCGCCGCTGGGTTGTCGAACGCAGCTTTGCCTGGATGGCGCGGTTTCGGCGCTTGGTACGTGACTATGAGCGACTGGCCGAAGCCCTGGTCGGTTTGCATTTCATCGCCTTTGCGATGCTGATGGCCCATCGATTTGTCGTCTCTTTGTCCCAAAGTGCGTAACAGGCTCAGAGTTTCGTTTGTCCATGGTTGGAAGTATAGGGGGCTGCCTGCCGGATCGCCTTCCTTGTAGCAGCAGGTTTCTAACCTGCTAACCGTGGCCTCGCGTCAGGCCGGGATGCCTGACCTACCGGCAGGAGCACCGATTCTGCGTTCGTAGTAACGACATTCAGTCGTTACGGGGCAGCCGAAAAAGCGCTGAAGCGCTCACTACGAACGCTAGCGGTCGCCCTGGCGAGGCTCACCCTAGAATCGGTGCCCCTGGGCCTACCGGACCGCCTCGGCGAGGAGATCCTCAAGCCAGACGCCCTCTGACCAGGCCTCTGCCTTCCAGCCGGGGGTAAAGCGGTCCAGCAAGACGGCCTGGGCCATGCCGCTGTAGTAAAAGCGGGTCTCGCCGCTGCGGTTGGTCATGCGCCGCACTTCGGCCAACTGCTGCGACCAGAAGCGCTCGCGGGTGCGGTAGGCGTGAAAAGCCGGGTCGTCGCCGATCGCGGGAAGTGGTGCATAATCTGTACTGCGGCCGGCCTCCCGTTGGATCACCAGTTCGGCGTACTTGGCCAGGCCTTCCAGCCACTCGCGCTGCCGCTCATAGTCGACCATCTCTGCGGATAGCGCACCGGAACGCCGCCTCTCCTCGCGCAGCGCCAGGAACTGGCGCGCATACTGCGCCGCCTCGTCGTCGGACGCTGCCGTCACGGCGGCATAGAGCGCGTCCAGCTCGGCTTGCTACGCTTGCTCCGTCGCGTCATTCTCCCACGGGTATTGGCCCTCCAGCGGCGCGGCGAATTCGGCCGCTGCCAGCCGGCCGGGGGCAACCGTCCCCTGGTAGACGTGAAACGCCTCGTGAGCCAGGACGCCGATGTAGGTCTCGGTGTCGCCCATAAGCAGCCTCCACAGCATCCGGACGGGCACGATCGGCCGGAGGAAGGTGGGCAG
>Ga0307445_10002504_pt1 | contig 10077 bp, 8 predicted proteins | sample SalMarSW160330MG_FD_202147 | JGI IMG/M metagenome (GOLD analysis project Ga0307445, IMG submission 202147) | Salt marsh sediment microbial communities from the Plum Island Ecosystem LTER, Massachusetts, United States - SW1603-30 | ecosystem: Environmental > Aquatic > Marine > Intertidal zone >...
CAGAAGCTTTAACACTGAACAGTATCCTTGTAAATCCCTGTTTTATCATCTGAGGCTTATCTATCGAAAGCAAATTTCCGTCTTGTATCAGAGCAACCCTGTCACATCTCATTGCTTCATCCATATATGGAGTAGAGACTATTATTGTAATGTTATGATTCTTCAGTTTTTTCAACATTTCCCAGAACTCAGATCGGGATACGGCATCAACACCTGTGGTAGGTTCATCAAGTACAAGTAATGCCGGTTTATGTATAAGAGCACATGACAGGGCCAGTTTCTGCTTCATACCTCCTGATAACTTGCCTGCCAGCCTTTTCTTAAAGGGTTCAATATGTGAATAGATGTCGGAAATCAGATCATAATTTTCTTTTACCGTAGTTCCAAAGACTGTTGCATAGAAATTAAGGTTTTCTTCAACTGACAGGTCCTGGTAAAGACTGAAGCGGCCAGGCATATATCCAATATTCTTGCGCAGCTCCCTGAAACCTTTAATTACATCATGTCCCATAACCCTCATTTCTCCTTCATCCGGAAGCAGGAGTGTTGTAATTATCCTGAAAAGGGTTGTTTTACCTGCTCCATCAGGTCCAATGAAACCGAATATTTCCGATTCGTACACCGAGAATGTCATATCCTGCAGGGCTTTTGTTTCCCCGAAGCTTTTACTTATAGCTGTTGATTCTATTATATTCTGCATTGTATTTCAGAAAATTACTTCTCCCGGCATGCCTGATTTCATTGTGCCGTCATTTTCAATCTCAATTGTTATAGCATAAACCAGTGTTATCCGTTCCTCCTTGGTTTGTATTATTTTAGGAGTAAATTCTGCCTTATCCGAGATATAACTTATTGTTCCCGGGAATGACATATACCCTTTCTTTCCGTCATCTACTCTTACAGTACATTCTTCCCCTGTTTTTATACTTGCGAGCTGTGCTCCACTGACATACACTTTAAGCTTTATCAATGAAAGATCTGCAATCCGGACAAGCGGCTTACCGGCTATGGTTAATTCACCTGCCTCAGAATATTTTTCAATTATCGTGCCCTTCAAAGGGCTCTTTACAAAACTTCTTTTAAGCTGTTCTTCAAGTGTGGCCTTTTTCGATTCATATACGGATAATTCTGCAGCAATTGATGTTTTTTGAGTATTATTGGCTATAATTTGTTTTTCTAAAACAGCCAGCTGACCAGTAATATCATCATATTGCTTCTGTGTTGCAGCTCCATCTTTAAGCATTTTTTCAATCCTTGAAATATTGACCTTCAGGTTTTCAATCTGCTGGTCAATGATATCATTCTGCGCATTTATTGTACTTATACGCGTCATGACGCTTCTCATTCCGGCTTTGATCTCATCTTTCTGCAGGTGCAGAATAGTCGAATCGATTATGGCTATTACTGTCCCATTTTCTATTTCATAACCCTCAGTTACATCAAACTTAAGGATCCTTCCGGTTGTTTCGGCTGAAACAATTACCTCAGTAGCTTCAAAATTACCATAGGCATCTGCCTCGTTAGTGTTGTTTCCGCAGCCGGTTACCAGAACCGCAGCGATTAATATTAATAATTTGGTTTTCATATTTTTATATTTAATGTTTTTCAGTTTTTTTCTTACCCCCCTGCCCCCTAAAGGGGGGTCATTCAATATCTTCCCCACTAATATTATAATACTCCACCTGCGCCTTTGCAAGGTTGATCTTATGTATTTCATGATTAATCTGAGCCTCTTTTTCAGAATTCATCTGGTTCATATATTCAGTTATAGTAATGGTTCCATTATCATATTGCGATTCAGATGTTGCAGTTATCCTTTTCCTTATTGCAATCAATTCAGTATCAGATATAACTAGTGATTTAAGATTGGTTATTTCGGCCTGTTTTGCTTCAAGAAGTCTCTTCAGGTTTTCCGTAAGATCATCTTTCCTGTTTTCGATAATATTCTGCTGTAGGCTGATCACCTGTTTTTCATTCTTTGCTTTATTCCAGTCGAAAATATTCCACTTTACACCGGCTCCAACGATATAATAAGGAGCGAACTCATCTTTAAAGAAATTATTTCCGGGAGGGTTGCCGTAACCAACTGTAGCAAAGCCAAATGCCTTCGGCATTCTTTTACTCTGGATTACCTGCAGGGAAGCATCAAGCTGATCTTTCCTCAGGTCGAACATCTGTAGCTCCGGTCTTGATAATTCAGCCTCTGTTTCGTCTGTTATTGAAGGAAGAATGAATTGTGTTGAATTATCAATCTCTGTTCCGGTCAAATCTGATAAAATCTTCAGAAGCGTATTTTCACGGATCTTACTTTCTTTAATTTGCTGCTCAAGCTTTATTTTCTCTGATATAAGAATATCAATATCTGATTTCAATAAGACACCGCTGTTAAGAGCAGAATTCATTGATGATATACGCTCATTTACTAGCTCAAGGTAACTGTCAAGAAGTTCTTTCTGACGCCCGATAAGTAACAGGTTGAAATAACTGCTGTTTACCTGCTCCCTCAATTTATATAAATCAGTTTCAGTTTGTTTCTCATTCGCGGCCAGATTTGCTTTTTCAAAAGCCCTGGAGCCTTTTATGGCACCACCATCATATAGTATCTGGTTTATTTCGAGTGTTACCTTATATTGTTCATGTGGAAGGGGGTTAATAAGGTCGGCTATACCGGGAACCGGTAAAGACCCCAGCATATCAGTCATATCTATGACTGAAGAATTATAAATGAAACTGCCATTTGCATCGAGAGAAGGAAGCCATCCTGAAGCAAGGTTTTTATCCTTAAGTTCCCATATTGATGAATAATCAGCTTTTTCCTGCGCAAGTGCATTGGACTCAGCTGCTTTATCATAGCACTCTCTGAGTGTTAAGATCTTCTGGCCCTGAACAAATGATATCCAGGGGATTATTAATATAAACAGAATCGAGACTCTTTTTTCCATATATCTTTTTTAATTACTTTTTACTTCATACTGCCTACTTCTTATTTCTTACTTATGTATGGCATTGATAACAAAATCTGCAGCATACTCTTTCCTTTCTTCAATATATTCATTGAAGTCATATCCCATTTTTTCCATAATACTGGCAACTATTGGTTTGGCTATAAAAGGAAAAACGCTCATTGCAGCAATAGAGGTCATTAGCTGCGGGATTGTCTCTCTGGTGATATTGTATCTTGTCAGCTCCTCCTTATGCTGTTCCTCCAGTGTGCTCCATAATTTATTTATGTCAATACCCTGAATGAGCCTTTTAATCCTGGCCGGATTCCGGTGTAGTTCGTTTATAAGGAATCCCGGCAGCCTGGGATTTTTTTCGAGAAATGTTATGTGCTCTTTGAAGAAAAACCTGATCTTGTCTTCCAGGGACAGATTTTCATCAAGTATTGGCGCAAACTTTTTGAACATCTGTCCTGCGATCATTTCAAAGACAGCATTGAACAGGTGGTCCTTTGTCCTGTAATAATAATGAAGAAGTGATTTATTAATACCTGCATGTTCAGCTATCTCCTTCATGCGGGCTCCATCCATCCCTTTTTCAATAAAAACTTCTGTCGCCGATTCAAATATCTTTTCCTCGGTATGTTTATCTTTTTCTGTCATCTGTATTAACCATTTGATTTAACTTTATAATTAAACCATACAGTTTAACTAATTGGTCAAAAATAAAACATATTTTTATTAAAAGCAAACTTTTTAGAAATAATTCCGGACTAAAGTCCTGAGGTAAGTGTTTTCAGTAAACACCGGGCTCAAGCCAGGCGTTAGTTTGCCAGATAAGGCTTAATTTGAGAAAGATGGATAAGTAACTTATCTCAGGTTTGAGGCCTTTTTTAGTTATTTTGCATATCCTGTCGGATGATTAAGGAGAATATGCTGGGTGTCTTTCAATTTCAGTAATTTCCTTATTTTATCAGCGCCTGGACAGCTGGCCCTGGGGCGGGTTTTTAATCCGGTACCTGCACAAAACAATGAAATATTTTGGGAGACAATACCACAGCCGATATTTGCCCAACCGATTTTCATGGAGTCGGATCCCTCCCTGAATCTTGAAATATCAGTTATGAGAACCAGGTTCAACGGAGCATCTGTTTGGCCGGGCAGATTTCTGTAGTCTCCAGCTACAACCGGGTTAAGATTATGTTTATTCGCATCATAAAGGTATATACCCTCCTCCATGAAAGCAAAGACATCAATGTCCTGTGAATTCATTGAAGATGAGGCTGTTCTTTTACCTTCATCGGGTCTGTTAATGCCGAAAGCGGCCCATAGAAGATCAGAAAGATCTTGTAAACTAAGGTTTTGTGCAGACCATTCACGTACCGAAGCTCTTACATCAAGCGCTTTCATAACAGGGAATCCCCTGGTTTTATCGGGAGTTTTAAGTGTTATCGGTAACAATTCCCGGTCATTTGGTGATGAGGTCATGGTAATAGTAATTATAAATGACTATTTACAGAATTAGAATTCTGAGCAGCTAAATTAGAAAAAATCTTTTAGAGTGTTTTATGCCTGAGCCTGAGGCTGTTGCTTACAACACTCACTGAACTCAGGGCCATTGCTGCCCCGGCTATCATAGGATTTAGCAGGAAACCGGTAAATGGATATAAAATACCAGCAGCTATTGGTATACCGATTATATTATAAATAAAGGCCCAGAAAAGATTTTGCTTTATGGTTTTTGCAGTGTGTCCGGAGAGTTTAATTGCCTGGGCTATTTTTGTAAGATCAGATGATATAATGGTCATTTTAGCCACATCTATTGCTATATCAGAACCTTTTCCCATTGCAATGCTGACATCTGCCTGCGCAAGAGCCTGTGAATCATTTATTCCATCACCTGCCATGGCCACTATTTTCCCCTGTTTCTGAAGTCCGGTTATAAATTCAAATTTATCCTGCGGGAGAGTATTGGCTCTATAGCTGTCTATACCTGCCTCATCTGCTATTAGCCTTGCAGTTGATTCATTATCACCGGTAAGCATATGTACCTCAAGTCCCATATTATGAAGCTGACGTATTGCACTTTTTGATGAATCCTTAATCCTGTCGGTAATTGATAATATTGCCAGAACCTGTTTGGAATCGATAAACCACGAAATTGTGCCGGCTCTCTCTTCAAACCTTGCAGCCCCTTCAGACAGGTTTCTGTTTACTTCAATATTTTTTTCAGTCAGAAGTTTCCTGTTCCCAACGTAGTATTCTCTGTCATCAATTACTGCTTTTACTCCAATTCCCGGAATACTCTCAGAATTAACAGGCTCTTTTATACCTTTTATACCCTGTGATTTCAGATATTTTATAATGGGTTCTGAAAGTGGATGTTCACTCGATTCCTGAATGGAATAAAGTATATTTCTGAATTTATCAATATCTATTTCGTTATTCCATATAATATCATTTACAACTGGTTCACCCATAGTAACGGTACCTGTTTTATCCAGCACCACAGCATTTATTTTATGTGCAATCTCAAGGCTGTCGGCATCTTTTATCAGGATCCCGTTTTCCGCTCCCCTGCCTATACCTACCATTATAGCTGTCGGGGTGGCCAATCCAAGGGCGCATGGACATGCAATTATAAGTACGGTTACTATTGCCAGTAGGCTATGTGTCAATGCATTATCCACACCCGAAAAGAACCATATCAAACCACTAATCAACGCAATTGAAAGCACTACAGGAACAAATATTGCAGCAATCTTATCAACAAGATGCTGAATCGGGGCTTTACTGCCCTGTGCTTCCCTTACCATCTTTATTATATGTGCCAGAAGAGTATCATCACCTGTTTTTTTTGCCTGTAACCTGAAACTTCCTTTATGGTTTATTGTCCCGGCAAAAACCCCGGAATTAATTGTTTTCTCAACAGGGACCGGTTCCCCGCTTATCATGCTTTCATCAACAAATGAGTTCCCTGATATTACCATGCCGTCAACAGGTATCTTATCTCCGGGACGAACCAGAAGTGTATCTCCGGGATTGACATCACTTACAGGTATCTCCTTCAGTTCACCTTCAGCCAAGACCAGGGTAACTGTTTTAACCTGCAGCCCGATAAGTTTTTTAAGAGCTGATGTTGTATTTGATTTTGCTTTCTCTTCCAGCAAACGCCCAAGCAGTATAATGGTTATTATAATTGCGGAGGCTTCAAAGTAAACATGAGGTTTAATACCGGCCTTTTGTACAACGTCAGGGAAAAAAGTTATAACAACACTGTATAAATATGCAATGCCGGTACTCAGGGCAACAAGCGTATCCATTCCTGCTGACCCGTGTTTAATTTGTTTCCAGGCTCCTGTCGGAAACTGACGTCCAAACCAGAAAACAACAGGCGTGGCCAGTGCCATCATTATATAGTTGGCATATGATATGTTCATAAAGAACATCGCAATAATCAATAGGGGAATGCTGAAAGCTGCTGCTCCTATGGTATTGATGCGTATTTTCCTTAAATAATCATACTGCGATTGTTCTTTAAGTTCCTGGCTGTTTGTTTCATCAAGAATTATATCATACCCGATCGATCTTATCCTCTTCTTCATCTCCTCCGGAGCAATTTTTTCAGGCAGAAATTCAACCTTCATAGAAGCATCTGCAAGGTTAACCGATGCATTCTCAATACCCGGTAACGTTTTGACAAAAGTTTCAACACGTGCTGCACACGATGCACACGACATTCCTGTAACCGGGTATATTTTTAAAATTTTCATTACTTTTTTTTAATATAACATATAAGATACAGAATAGTTTAGAATAAGGGGAAAGAAATATTTTAAAAAAACTTAAAAAAAATTTGTATTATTAAAAAATAATATTTTATATTTGCAATATATAAGTAATTTATATATACAAAAACCATGATATCAAACGAACTTATCAAAGGGTCATTAAAAACAATAGTATTGAAACTATTGAAAGAAAATAGGCGTATGTATGGTTATGAAATTACCCGAAAGGTAGAGGATCTGACCGAGGGAAAGATAAAACTTACCTACGGAGCATTATATCCTGTTCTTCACAAACTTGAAAGCGAAGGTGTTCTGATCACAGAATCAGAAAATTTCAATAACCGTATCCGTATTTATTACAGTCTCACCCCAAAGGGGGATTCCGTTGTTGCAGAAAAGCTCAAAGAACTTAGTGAATATATTGAGTCGCTTCAACGGATTGTTGAACCTAAAACCGGTTTAGACTATGCCTGAACTGAGTCTACAGAATATCGACCAGATAAGCCGGGATATCTACCGGCAGGAAATAACATTTTCCCACCTGCTTGCGGACCTGATCGATCATGTATGTTGCGACGTTGAATACGAAATGCAGTCGGGACTCGATTTTGGTGCGGCTTACAGGAAGGTGAAGCAGAAAATGGGATCACACAGATTAAAGGAGATACAGGAAGAGACACTTTATGCAGTTGATATAAAATACAGACAAATGAAAAACACTATGAAAATTTCAGGCATTATCGGCACAGTGTTGCTTGGTTTTGCGGCAATGTTCAAAATTCAGCATTGGCCATTGGCTGGTACCATGATGACCCTGGGGGCTGTTACCCTGGCATTTGTATTTATGCCATCAGCCCTTGGAGTCCTCTGGAAAGAGACTCACAGCAGGAAAAGAATTTTCCTGTTCATCTCTGCATTCTTTGCAGGATTATTCTTCATTTTGGGCACTTTGTTTAAAGTACAGCATTGGCCGGGAGCAGGTATAATACTGAATCTGGCAGCCCTTTTTGGTATTTTATTCTTTGTTCCGGCATTGCTTGCAAGTAAACTGAAGGATACCGAAAAACAGCATAAAAAACCTGTTTATATTCTTGGCGCAATTGGAGTTATCTTTTATCTGGCCGGTATGTTTTTCAAGATTATGCACTGGCCTCTTGCTACTTTATTTATGGTGGCCGGTTTAATAGTTCTTTGTGGAGTGGCTTTCCCGTGGTTTACATGGATTACATGGAAGGAAGATAAATCTGTCAGCACCCATTTCATTTATATGATTATAGGAGTGCTTGTGATAATTGTTCCGGGTGCCCTGATTAGCCTCAATCTTCAAAACTCTTATGAAAAAGGTTTTTACCCTCATCTTGAAAGACAACAAATGATTTATAAAGTTAAATCAGATCAGAATAACCTTTTTATGGCTAAGTATCACGATTCCCTGAATTATCCTCAGATGGAGCAAATCCATTCAAAAACAGCTAAGATAGTCGCGTATATCAATGATATCCAGGTACAGATGGTTCAGGAATCAGAGGGAAAACCGGGAAAACCGGCAATTGCTAAGGATCAGATCAGTCAGACCGAAAACGGACCGATGATATTATATAACAAACTTACGAATCCCTTCACTCCGGAGCCTGTTGGAAAATTTCTCCTGAATGGATGCGAACAGCGGCAAAACCTTGAATCCGAAATATCAAATTACACAAAATTCATTTCAGAACTTCAATCTGGTGCCGCCGGGAATTATTCATTATTGCAGGGAGCTTCAGAAAATTTAGCGGGATTGCTTCCCGATAAAACATCTGTAGCAATGATGACCGGACTACATTCATTGGAGTTAATGAAAAATACTCTTCTATGTATTGAATCCGATTTATTAAATACTATTGCAAGTAATTAATAATTAAATTAATACGAGAAATCATGAAACAAAAACTTTATATATTAGGTTTTATAACTGCACTTATTGTCTTTACAGGTACTATATTTAAATTGAACCACTTTCCGGGTGCAGGTATATTAATTACTATCGGACTTGTAACATTTGTTCTGATCTTTATTCCTGCTGCTCTGATAAATCATTACAAGTATGCAGGGAACAAACAGAATCTATCTCTTCATATTATAACATGGTTGACTTGCTTTATAATATTCACCTCCATGTTATTTAAAATAATGCACTGGCCCGGGGCAGGATTAATGCTCATAATTGCACTTCCAATTCCATACATAGTATTTCTCCCCGTTTTCCTGGTCACAACATCAAGGAATAAAAATTTTAGTATTTATAATACGGTTTTCGTTCTGCTTCTTCTGGCAATAAATTCAATATTTGCGGCACTTCTTGCTCTGAATGTATCAAGATACAGGATCCATGACAGTTATGATTTATCTGCCAACTATATTAAGGTTGAATCAATTCTGGATCAACTCCCTGCAATAGCATCACAATCGCCCGTTAACCAGAAGATTGATGAAGTATTAAAGACGGTTAATAATTATCAGAATCTGATCTTTGTATATGACGGGACAACGAAAGATGCCTGGAACAAAAACCAGGATGTTCTTTTTCACCCTGACAGAAGAGATTGGGCAATCAGGGCTTTGAAAGAATCAGGTGAGGTACCGGTTGCCTCAAAACTTCAGAAGGGATTAAAAGAACTGGTCACCTTAATGGAAAATACGCCAGGCTACGAAGGAATGGCCGGGTTAACAATTTATGATCCAGGAACCTCTGTAATGGATGAGAATGAATGGTTTGCAAGAACGTTTGGAGAGGATGCTTTTGCCTGGTCTGTGATATATCTCGATGGCCTTGAAACAAATCTTAAAATATTAAAATCCGAGGGGTTTTAGGTTTAATTGATTATATATGGGAGGGTGTGTAAATATACACCCTCTTTTTATTTGATTGAATAATGAATAATTATCTTATTTTTGGTGCCAGAATTGTAAATGTAAACTTTAATATTAACAGCTTAATATTTTGAAGATGAAAACTCTCAAACATTTTACACTTGTATTACTGGCACTTATATGTGCAGGTTCTTTATCAGCTCAATCAGCTGATGAAATAATAGAAAAATCTCTACAGGCCTTGGGCGGTAAAGAATTTCTATCTAATATCACTTCACTTTATACTGAAGGTGATATTGATGTTATGGGTATGTTGGGGACAATAAAGACAACAACCCTGAATGGCAAAGGGATGAGGCAGGATCTGGATATTATGGGAAGTATCATTTCAACTTGCTATACCGACAGTGCCGGTTGGAGCATGAATCCCATGACTGGGAGTTATTCAGCTGAAACCATGCCGGAACAACAATATAATTCAGGTAAAGATCAGA
>Ga0307445_10002507_pt1 | contig 10070 bp, 6 predicted proteins | sample SalMarSW160330MG_FD_202147 | JGI IMG/M metagenome (GOLD analysis project Ga0307445, IMG submission 202147) | Salt marsh sediment microbial communities from the Plum Island Ecosystem LTER, Massachusetts, United States - SW1603-30 | ecosystem: Environmental > Aquatic > Marine > Intertidal zone >...
CAACTGCGTAAGAAAGTGGAGGGGTTCCGGGACGGGGGGTACGTGGGCGCGGCGGTCACCAGCCGGAGCCTGCTCAATTGGTGGTTCAACACGTCGCACCTGCTACCGAAGACCGATGGGACCATGGCTGAATTTGAATACTACTTCGCCCAGCGCGAGGCGCTGGAGACGATTATTTACCTTTACGATATTGTGGGGGTTAAGGACAAGCACGATCTGATGCGCTTCGATGCAAGCGGCCTTGTATCCGGGAGCATGTTCGACGAGACCTGGCGGCGGTTCGTGGTAAAGATGGCGACGGGCACCGGTAAGACCAAGGTGTTAAGCCTGGCGCTGGCGTGGAGTTTTTATCACAAGTTGTACGAGCCGGAATCTGAACTGGCGCGCAACTTCCTGGTCATCACGCCCAATATCATCGTCCTGGACCGTATTTACCGGGATTTCCAGGGGCTCCGTATCTTCTTCGACGATCCGGTGCTGCCGGATAACGGGTTTGAAGGACGCAACTGGCGCGACGATTTTCAATTGACTCTGCATCTGCAAGACGAGGTTCGTATCACCCGGCCTACGGGCAATATCTTCCTGACGAACATTCACCGTGTTTATTCGGGTGAGGACATTCCACCCTCTCCGGATGATGGGAACACGATGGAATATTTCCTGGGCAAGCGGCCCACAGGCGCGACCACGGATTCCAAGGTGGACCTGGGGATGATCGTGCGGGACATTGATGAGCTGATGGTGCTGAATGACGAGGCGCACCATATTCACGATCCGCGCATGGCCTGGTTCAAATCAATCGAAGACATCCACAACCGCCTGAAGCAGAAGGGGGCGGCTCTTTCCATGCAGGTGGACACGACGGCCACGCCCAAGCACAACAACGGTGCCATTTTCGTGCAGACCGTGGCCGATTATCCTCTGGTGGAGGCTATCTCACAGAACGTCGTGAAGCATCCCGTCCTGCCCGACGCGCCGAGCCGTGCGAAGTTGAGCGAACGGCAGAGCGCGAAGTACACAGAGAAATACGCCGACTATATCCATCTGGGCGTGATCGAATGGCGCAAGGCATACATTGAGCACGAGAAGATGGGCAAGAAGGCGATCCTGTTCGTGATGACCGACGACACGCGCAACTGTGACGACGTGGCCGAGTATCTGGAGGGACATTACCCGGACTTGAAAGACGCCGTGTTGGTCATTCACACCAAGAACAACGGCGAGATTTCCGAAGCGGCCTCGGGCAAGGGCAAGGACGAACTGGAGAAACTGCGCAAACAGGCTAATGAGATTGACGAAATGGACAGTCCGTACAAGGCCATCATCTCGGTGATGATGCTCAAAGAGGGGTGGGACGTAAAGAATGTCACGACCATCGCGGGGTTGCGCGCTTATTCCGCGACGAGCAACATTCTACCCGAGCAGACGCTGGGCCGGGGTTTGCGTAAGATGTATCCCGGCGATGTGGAAGAGTACGTCAGCGTAGTCGGCACCAATGCCTTCATGGAGTTCGTGGAATCCATTCAGGCCGAAGGCGTGGTGCTGGAGCGCAAGGCAATGGGGGAAGGGACGGGTCCGAAGACTCCGCTGGTGGTCGAAGTTGACAAAGAGAACGAGAAGAAGGACATCGCCGCGCTGGACATAGAAATTCCGGTGCTGACGCCCCGTGTCTACCGGGAGTACAAAAGCCTGCGCGATCTGGACATCGCCGCGATGGGGCATCAGCGATTGTTGTATTTGCAGTTCAGCGAGGAAGAAAAGAGGGAGATCGTATTTAAGGACATCACCACCGGCGAGATTACGCATACCACGATTCTCGACACGGCCGGCGTTGCCGACTACCGCAGCGTGATCGGCTATTTTGCGCAAATAATAATGAAGGATCTGCGCCTGGTAAGTGGCTATGACGTGCTGTATGGCAAGGTCAAGGCGTTTGTGCAAGAAGAGTTGTTTGACCACCCCGTGGAACTGGAAGACCCCAACACATTACGCAACCTGTCAGAACTGGCCGCCACCAAGACACTGATCGAGACCTTCAAAAAGGCTATCAACGCGCTGACCGTCCAGGACAAAGGCGACGCCGAAATCCGGGACACGATCAAGTTGCGCCAGACCCGGCCTTTTGTGGCCAAGGATCAAGGCTACCTTGTCCCGAAGAAAAGCGTCTTTAACCGCATCATTGGCGATAACCAACTGGAACTTCGGTTTGCCGCATTCCTGGAGGATTGCAGTGATGTGGTCTCTTACGCGAAGAACTACATGGCCGTGCACTTCAAGTTGGACTATGTGAACGCCGATAGCGACATCTCCAACTACTACCCAGATTTTATGGTCAAGCTGTCCGACAAGCGGATTGTAATTGTCGAAACCAAAGGGCAGGTAGATTTGGATGTGCCGCTGAAGATGGCGCGGCTTCGGCAGTGGTGCGAAGACATCAATCGGGTGCAGGCATACGTGGAGTACGACTTCGTTTATGTGGACGAAGGGAGCTTTGAGAAATTCAACCCCACTTCATTCCGGCAATTGCTGGAGGGCTTCAAGGAATACAAAGGGGGAATATAACACTTATAAGGCCTCCGGCTGTCAGGGGTAAAAGTATCCACTAACGAAAAAATGATTTAATCCTTCGTTTCAATTCACTCCACCTGACCAGTTATCGCTTCGCTCACCTGACAGGTGAGTTCTGCTTTGTGCATCCAAATAATATAGCCATGAGGAAAAACGAGGGCAAAAGCCATGCGTAAACTTTCGGAGCAGGAGATTGAAAGGATCATAAGCCTCCTCAAGGAGTGCAAGCCCTTGCCGGAGTACTATAAGAGCATCCTCTTTGACACCAAGAAGGAATATGAGCTTACGAAGTGCGCTTTGTAAAGGATAGGGTCAAAGAGCAAATCATGATTATCTATATTGACATCTTCGGCAACGAGAACCGGGAGGTAAAAACGCTAAAGGATTTTAAGAAATGAGTAAAGCTATCAAGAAAGAAACCTATTCAACCCTCATCACCGACCTTGCTTCTCTCATTGAGCAGGGGCGCACGGCAGCGGTGCGGTATGTGAATACTGCTCTGGTGACCACTTACTGGCTGATTGGAAGGCGAATTGTGGAGTACGAGCAGAAAGGGAAGGAAAGAGCGGAATATGGCGAGGCTTTAATGGAAAGGATTTCAAAAGACCTTTCCACCCAATTTGGGAAGGGGTTTTCAGAACGAAACCTCGAATTAATGCGCAAGTTGTATCTTTCCTACCCAATTTCGCAGACAGTGTCTGCGAAATCTTTAAGCGTCGAGAAAACGCAGACGCTGTCTGCCGAATTGTCAATTTCCCAGACGGTGTCTGGCGTTTCCGAGACTTTGGTACATAAATTTCCATTATCCTGGTCTCACTATTGTCTTCTCATGCGACTTGATGAACCTCTTAAGCGTGAATTCTACGAGTCAGAAAGTATAAAGGGAAACTGGTCAGTCAGACAACTGGATAGGCAGATTCAATCTATGCTTTATGAACGAACTGCCCTATCCAAGCGAAAACTTGCAGTTATTGCCAAAGCCCATGAAAAACCGATAGTTCTTAAGCCCGAAGATGAAATCAAAGACCCTTATATTCTTGAATTCCTTGGATTGAAGGATGAATATTCAGAATCACAATTAGAAGAGGCTTTAATCAGGCATCTTGAGCATTTCCTTCTTGAATTGGGAAACGGATTTACTTTCGTGGCCAGGCAAAAAAGAATAACCCTTGAAGGAAGCCATTTTCGGCTTGACCTCCTCTTTTACCATAGAATCTTAAGATGTCTTGTAGCGATAGATTTAAAGGTTGGTGAATTTAGTCATGCCGATGCAGGGCAGATGAACCTTTACCTGAATTATCTGAAAGACAGGGAAAAGCTCCCTGAAGAAAATGATCCTGTGGGTTTAATCCTCTGCACGGACAAGAAGAAAACCGTCGTTGAATATGCTCTGGGTGGAATGAGTAACAGGATATTTGCCTCCAAATACAAGCTTCAGCTTCCCGATCCTCAAGTATTGAAAGCAGAGATAGAGCATGAAAAACAGAGGCTCCTGGAGATGAAAATCTCTGAAGAAGGATGAGTAACCATGCTTGAGCGGCAGACCTTTCAGAACTTCGCTTCACGTATGGGCTGCATACAGTGATACCCTTTGCAATTGGCATGAGCATGGTTCCGACACGGGAATTTACCGCTCTCAATGCTTTTGGTGCACTCTGTGGACAGCGCTGTGGATGTAGCCAAAGAGGCAGCTGATATTTTGCTGCTCGAAAAAGACCTGGGTGTTTTAGTGCAAGGCGTGCAGGAGGGCTGGAAGACCTTCGCCAATACCCTTCCCTTAATTATGTGTCCATGGCGACCAGTGCCAATAACTTTGGCATGCTTCTGCTTGTTCTGCATGCCCCAACGGATCTCTTCAGGACCGGATGGTTTGTTGAGTCCGTGATTTCAGCCTCGCTGATTGTACTGGTTATTCGGAGCCGTGGGCCCTTCTTCAAGAGCATGCCGGGGAGGTATCTGCTGCTTGCAACCCTGGTGATTGTTGGGGTAACACTCATCTTTCCTTTTACTCCCCTTGCAGGGATCTTTGGGTTCCGGCCACTGCCGATGTTATTTCTTTTCGTGTTAGGTGGGATCGTTGTGCTGTATATCTTCTCAGCGGAAACGGTGAAGAGAGTCTTTTATAAAAACGCGAGATTCTGATGGAGATCCTTCTTTTTCAATTGACAGTGCGGGCCTGATAATCTGAAATTACTATGTGGGGTAGGCTATGAAAAAGAAATTTTTCCATATCATCGGTCCCCTGTTCGGCCTGCTTCTTTTTGCTGTGGCCCTCTGGGTCCTCCATCACGAACTCAGGGCATACCATCTCGCTGACATCCATCGGCATGTGCATGAAATTCCAGCTTATCGGTTTTTTCTGGCCCTTGCTCTCACCTTCATAAGCTATCTCGTTATGACGGGGTATGATACCCTGGCTTTGCGCTACATTCAACATCCACTCGCATACGCCAAGACCGCCCTTGCGTCTTTTATCGGGTATGCCTTCAGTAACAATATAGGGCTTTCCTTTCTTGCCGGCGCTTCAGTGCGATATCGCCTTTACTCTGCCTGGGAGCTTTCGGCACTAGAGATCACCAAGGTGGTCGCCTTCTGCAGCCTGACCTTCTGGCTCGGGTTTTTATCTCTGGGAGGGATTGTTTTCCTGTTTGAGCCGATGGTGGTCCCCAAGGCGCTCCACCTCCCTTTTGCCTCTGTTCGCCCCCTCGGAGTAATCTTCCTCATGCTTGTGGGAGGATATCTCCTGTGGAGCGCCTTGCGCAAAAAGCCTCTCAAGATTCGTGAGTGGGAATTCCCTCTTCCCTCCATCCGGATTCTCCTTTTCCAGATCGCTATCGCTTCCATTGACTGGGCCCTGGCAGCCAGTGTCCTCTACACCCTGCTCCCTGCCACAGCGACTCTTTCTTACCATGGGTTTCTTGGCATCTTTTTGCTGGCCCAAATTGCAGGAATAGCAAGCCAGATACCCGGGGGCCTCGGTGTCTTTGAATCGATTATTCTCCTGCTCCTCTCTCCCATCGTACCGGCCTCCTCGATATTCGGATCACTGTTAGTCTACCGGGGACTCTACTACCTCCTCCCCCTTACTGTGGCCTTGGTTCTGCTTGGGGCTGATGAGGCTCTGCACAAAAAAGAAGGGCTCCAGAGATTCGCCCATACCTTTGGCCAATGGATGCCCAGGTTCGTACCACATGTGCTGGCCTTTACAACGTTTGTAAGTGGCGCGATGCTCCTCTTTTCAGGGACGATACCAGCCGTGACCGGGCGTTTGTCATGGCTCAAGGATTTCCTCCCCCTGCCAGTTATGGAGATCTCCCACCTGCTTGGAAGCCTGGCCGGCATGGGACTGCTCATCGTAGCCTGGGGCCTTCGGCGTAGGCTCGATGCCGCGTACATTTTTACTATAGCCCTTTTGGGAGCAGGAATAGTGTTTTCCTTGCTTAAAGGATTCGACTACGAAGAGGCTCTTGCATTGCTTGTAATGCTCGGGGCGCTTTTGCCCTGCCGGCACTATTTCTACCGCAAGGCATCACTGTTCAGCGAGCCCTTCACCCCTGCCTGGATTGCCGCCATCATTCTGGTTCTATCCGGGTCTGCCTGGTTTGGGATTTTTGCATATAAGCACGTTGAATACTCCTCTGATCTCTGGTGGCGCTTCACCCTATCAGGCGATGCCCCCCGGTTTCTCCGTGCAACCATGGGAGCTATAGCGGCTGCATTAATCTTTGCCATAGGCAGACTGCTGCGTCCTGCCCAACCGAAGCGGGTAATGCTGGAACATGAGGATTTGGAAAAGGTTGCAACCATCGTCCAGCAATCACACCGAACATATGCCAATCTTGCCTTGCTTGGCGATAAGACATTTCTCTCCAACCAGAAAGGGAACGCCTTTATCATGTATAACACCATAGGCCGAAGCTGGGTGGCCATGGGAGATCCCATCGGCCCGTCAGAAGAATGGCCTGAGCTGCTTTGGAGGTTTCACGAGATATGCGATCGGTACGATGGCTGGACCGTTTTCTACGAGATTGGCCCGGAAAAAATCCATCTCTATCTGGATCTTGATCTCAGCGTGCTTAAGCTCGGTGAGGATGCCCGCATTCCGCTGGAAACATTTTCCCTGGAAGGCAGCAGCCGCAAAGGGTTGCGCCATAGCCTTCACAAACTTGAAAAAGAAGGCTGCATTTTTGAAGTGATCACCCCGGAAGGCATCCATCTTCTCCTGCCTGAGTTAAGGCGGATTTCCGATACCTGGCTTTCTGAGAAAAACACCAGGGAAAAAGGATTCTCTTTAGGGTTCTTCAACGAGGATTACCTGAAGCGCTTTCCTGCCGGGATTGTGCGAAAGAATGGAAAAGTTGTAGCCTTTGCCAATATTTGGACGGGAGGAGAAAAGAAGGAACTCTCCATAGACCTTATGCGCTACAACTCTGAAGCCCCTCATGGTGTCATGGATTATCTTTTTACCCACCTTATGCTCTGGGGAAAGCAGGAGGGATATCTCTGGTTTAGCCTCGGAATGGCTCCCCTATCGGGCCTTGAAGATCGGCCGCCGGCCCCTCTCTGGAATCGAGTAGGGGTTTTTATCTTCCGGCATGGAGAACATTTCTATAACTTCCAGGGACTGCGTCAATACAAGGAGAAATTCGACCCCACATGGGAACCCAGATACCTGGCCTGCCCCGGTGGCCTTGCCCTACCGCGCATTTTAACCGACCTAGCTTCTCTCATCTCCGGAGGGCTCAAAGGGGCTATCTCCAAATGAGATATACTTTTTTGTCGATCCATTGCTCTTTAAAAGAAAATAAAGACACCGTGGCGAAATCAGCTGATAAAGTAAACCTATAAATCTGAGACTCCTGTCCTTAGTGCTTCGATTCGCAATTACGGTAACATATATTGGTAAGCCATCCGTTAGTATTATGTTCACTCAGCACTAAGTCCTGAGCGAATAAATTCGTTACTGAATTTATGAATCGAAGGACTTAGGTTCGGATCTGTCCAAAGCTGTATATGCAATTGTGAGGACACCTAGTGGGTTGTGAAACAAATATATATATATGATCCAAGACACTCGTGTGGTATGATGAAAATGTGAGGGAGAATAAACGATGAGGCGGAGCAAGGTAAACCTAATTGCCTGGCAGAGAAAGGAGTTTAACAGACATGCGAATACTCCTGGTTGAAGATGATCTGAATATTGCCTCCTTTATTTTAAAAGGACTGAAAGAGGCAGGTTTTGCCGTTGACCATGCAGCCAATGGCGAGGACGGCCTTGACCTTATACTAAACGAGCCTTATGATGCAGCCATCATCGACATTATGTTGCCCAAACTTGATGGTTTAACGCTCATCGAAGAGCTTCGACGTAAAAAGATCAATACCCCGGTTATCATTCTAAGCGCCAAGAGATCGGTAGATGATCGAATCAAGGGACTTCAAACTGGGGGGGATGACTATCTAACGAAACCCTTCTCCTTTTCTGAACTTCTTGCCCGCGTAGAGGCCCTAATTAGGCGGGCGACCCGGACTACGGAACCTAGCCGTCTTCATGTGGGAGATCTCTCCATGGACCTTCTGACACGGGAGATTGAGCGAGCGGGTAAAAAAATCGACTTACAGCCTCGCGAGTTCGCCCTGCTCGAATATCTGATGCGCAGTGCGGGAAGAGTAGTTTCCAAAACCATGATTCTGGAACACGTCTGGGACTATAATTTTGATCCCCAGACAAATGTCGTGGATGTGTTGGTGTGCCGGTTGCGAGACAAGGTGGACCGGGATTTTAGGGAAAAGATGATTCATACCATCCGCGGGGTTGGCTATGTTCTTAAGGCTTCCTAAACGCTTACGAAAAAAGGTCGGCTTCCGACTGACTGTCTGGTATTCGAGCATTTTTATTTTCAGCTCTCTGTTGCTTTTTGCTCTCGCGTATCTTCTTCTTTCCTCATCCTTAAGTAAACAGGATCATGAGGCTATTCAGTTAAAACTCGAGGAGCTTTCAGCTCTTTATGAAACAGGAGGAAGGGAGTTGCTAGAAAGAGAAGTTACTATTGAGAAAAAATTTGAAAAGAAAATCCCCTTCTTTATCCGGTTTGCAGGGCGGGATAATAAGACTCTCTTCTTATATATTCCCTATCAGTGGGTAGAATTAGACATCAAACAGCTTGAAATAATGACTTCCAATATAACCATGACGTGGGCTCGTTTACCCGGAAAAAACGATAAAAATGTACTTGAAGTCGCCTCAATCCGGTTGCCCAATGATTACCTGCTGCAAGTCGGCAAGAGCACCGAGGATCGAGAAAAGATTCTGAGGCATTTTCGTCAGATCTTTACCTCTGTCATGGTTCCCCTGATTCTGTTTGGCTTTGCTGGCGGAGCATTTCTTGCGTTTAGAGCGCTTCGACCAATCCGTCACCTCATCAGTACCGTCCGTTCTGTGGGTCCTGGCAGAATGGATGCCCGCGTGCCGAGCCCCCAGACAGGTGACGAGCTTGACGAGTTAGCCACGCTCTTTAACGGAATGCTGGAAAAGATTGAGGTCTTGATAAATGGAATGAGAGATTCATTGGATAATGTCGCCCACGACCTGCGAACTCCCATGACGAGACTGAGAGGTATCGCCGAAATGGCGTTGCAATCGGATCAAAACCTGGAGAGCTGCCGGGAAGCCTTAGCTGACTGCATAGAGGAATCGGAACGGATGCTCACAATGCTGAACACCTTGATGGACATCTCTGAGGCGGAGACAGGAGTGATGAAACTGGATCTAAAAAGCGTGAATGTCTCGGCTATGATGGGGGATGTTATCGAGCTTTACCGTTATGTTGCCGAGGATAAGGGTATACTCGTGCATACGATAGCTTCAAATGACCTTTGCCTGACGGCAGATCCAAACCGGATGAGGCAGATCTTGGCAAATCTGCTGGATAATGGCCTAAAATATACTCCCAGCGGTGGGAGGATAGACATCGAAGCGCACCGCAGAGGGCAAAAGATCGTTATCTTCGTAAAGGATACCGGGATCGGGATTCACCCGGAAGAACTCTCGAGAATATGGGACCGTCTCTATCGGTGCGATCAAAGCCGCTCACAAAAAGGACTTGGCCTCGGCTTGAGCCTGGTAAAGGCCATTGTCCAGGCCCACAAGGGCCAGGTCGAAGTCTTCAGTGAACCCGGAAAGGGATCAACTTTCACCATTTCTCTTCCCTCAGACGATCACCTATCTTAGAACCATCCATTTTAAAAAACCTTACCAAATTGTAATGTTCCTGAAAGGCCCCTGAAAGCTTCTTTCCTTATATTAATCTCAGAAAGAAGGCTTTGTGAGAAGACCCGGCCAACACACAACCAAATAGAAAGAGGGGGGTCCGTGAGTGTAATACTTCGAAGGGATATCCGGCAACTCAAGCTCGACGAGGAGAAGGTCCAAAAAGGCCTGGATATGCTGGAGCACGATTATGCAGCCTGGGCCATGCAAAGCCGGCAAAACATTTTGACGC
>Ga0307445_10002508_pt1 | contig 10068 bp, 9 predicted proteins | sample SalMarSW160330MG_FD_202147 | JGI IMG/M metagenome (GOLD analysis project Ga0307445, IMG submission 202147) | Salt marsh sediment microbial communities from the Plum Island Ecosystem LTER, Massachusetts, United States - SW1603-30 | ecosystem: Environmental > Aquatic > Marine > Intertidal zone >...
GAACCGTTTCGAGTTCTTTGTCGCGCTCCTTGAGCACCTCAAGCGACGACGCGCTTTGCGGCGTGTTCAGCCGCTCGGCCTGGGCCTGCGCCATGCCGGCAAAAAGCACGCCCGCCAGCGCCAGCGCGGTTGGCACGACAAGGGGGCAAGAGGAGCGCTTCATTCGCAACGAGTTGTTCGGCTTTCCGTCAAACCCCAGCATTTAATCGCGGATTGGGGCAGCTTCGCGTCGCCGGGCTCATCTGTCGGCAACCGCGCGTTGGCGCAAGATAATGGCCGTGCGGTCGATTTATCCTTAAGCCGAGGGTGTTAACCATCTCTTGCCGCCCGCCATTCAAGCGCGATGATAGGGATGGCCCGACAGGATCGTGGCCGCCCGGTAGAGCTGCTCGAGCAGCATGATTCGGACCAGCTGGTGCGGCCAGGTCGCCGCTCCGAATGACAGGGTGAAATCGGCCCGCCGCTTAAACTCCTCGCCGAGCCCATCCGGCCCGCCGATCACAAAGGCCGCGGCTTGGCGCCCCGCGTCTCGCCACGCGCGAATCTCGCCGGCGATCGCTTCGCTATTGAGGTTCTCGCCCTTCGGATCAAGCACGACCGTGACCGCGCCGTCGGGAATCACATTTGCGAGCGCGATCGCTTCTTCCAACAGCCGGCGGCCGACCTCCTGCGCGCGGCTGTCCTTGATTTCGATGACTTCGATGTCGGTAAGGCCGATGCCACGCCCCGCCTTTTGCAGGCGGTCAAGATAGCGATCCGCAAGCTCGCGCTCCGGCCCATTCTTGAGACGACCGACAGCCGAGAGAAATAGACGCATCTTCACCCTGCTCGCGCGCTGATCGCGATCCTCTGCCGAGACATCGCCGATTGCCCCCGGCGCGGAGGCCTGGACCGAAAAAGCCCGCGATAATGGGAGATTGGCGGTCAAACCGCAATGGCCGGTTTGCGCCTGAGCCGAGCCGGACTGACGAGCGTTATAAGAGCGTCCGCGCTAGCTTGCGCGCCGTATGGCCGCGCGGCCCGCCCACATTTTCTCCAGATTGTAGAAGGCGCGGACCTCGGGCCGGAAAACATGGATGATCACGTCACCCGCATCGATTAACACCCAGTCGCAATGCGGCATTCCTTCGACGCGCGCAGACAAACCGGCTTTGTGGAGGTCCTCCACCACGCGATCGGCGACCGATCCCACATGGCGGTTCGATCGCCCCGACGTCACCACCATGTAGTCGGCGATCGAAGACTTGCGACGGAGATCGAGGGTTATGGTGTCCTCGGCCTTCATTTCATCGAGGCGCGCGAGGATGAAGCGAAGCGTCTCTTCAGCGTTGGGACGGCCGGTTGAGACGGATTGGGGCGTACGGCGTGCGCTCGCCCGCGGCAATGCAGTTGTGTTCAGGGGTCCTTCCTCTCGGCTCACGGCCCGGGCATCGCCGCCCGCGCCTTATCGCGACTCTCTGATAGCACTCCGCAGAAGATAGTCATCCGGGGTTAATCGATTCAACCTCCTCGCGTTCCACCGCGCAGCTTTCTTTCGACATCGCGCTCGCGCACCGCAGAGCGCGTGTCGGTCGCCGCCTTGGATGGCGGCTCGGCAGTGCCCCCATCCAGCCGCGTCGAACCAGCAGCCGCGTCCGCCGCCATCCCCTGACGCGTCCGCTTGGCGCTCTCGAGACTCGCCGGACGCAGCGGGAAGTCTGCCGTGCTTCGATGATCACTTTGTGACTGCCGCTTCGCCCGGAGCGCGGTTGACGACAGCGGCGACTTCAGGCCGTGCAGAAAAACCCACGCGGGCGGCAGACGCAAAGGCAACGTCGCGGCGCTCCTCTCGGGAAGGCGCGCGAACCCCAGCGCTTGGCCCGCCGCACTGGCGTTCGCATAAAGGCTTGGACCGAGGCGGTCCACCACCGCGATCGGCACGAGGGATGCGATGCCGCGCCAGTTATTCCAGCGATGAAAGCTCCGCAGATTGTCGGCGCCCATGATCCAGACGAAATGCACGCCTGGGCACCGCATCACCAGGTAACGGATGGCGTCATAGGAATACCGCACCCCGACTGCCGCCTCGAGCCCGGTGACCTCGATCCGGGGATGGCGAGCAAGCGCCCGCGCCGCCGCAATCCGCTGCGCCAGGGGCGCAAGGTGAGTGGTCGATTTTAGCGGATTGCCGGGGGTGACGAGCCACCAGACGCGGTCGAGATGAAGCCGTCGCATCGCCAGCAGACAGGCGCCGAGGTGAGCTTCATGCGGCGGATCGAAGGTGCCGCCGAACAAGCCAATCCGCATTCCCGGCATATGTGGGGGAATTCGGTAATCGCGAGGCTGAACTCCCGTGCTGTCCCAGGCGGGGACGGGCCGGCGCGGCTGGTACGCGCTTGACATGAACGTTCTGAATCCTCCGGCGCGGCGCAACTTTGGTGAGACGCGGGCAGCCCGCCGCCTAGCGACGAACCTGGCCCGAACCGCGCACGCGGTATTTGAACGTGGTCAACTGCTCGACGCCCACCGGGCCGCGCGCATGCAGCCGGCCGGTGGCGATGCCGATTTCGGCCCCGAAGCCGAACTCGCCGCCGTCGGCGAACTGGGTCGAGGCGTTGTGCAGCACGATCGCCGAATCGACCTCCCGCAGGAATTTTTCCGCCGCGACGTGATCGGCCGTGACGATCGCGTCGGTGTGGTGCGAGCCGTAACGCTCGATGTGAGCGATTGCATCGTCGACCCCGTCGACCACTTTCGTGGCGATGATCGCATCGAGATACTCCGTCGCCCAATCCTGCTCGGTCGCGGGCTTGACGCGCGAATCAGCGGCCTGCGCTTCCGCGTCGCCGCGCACCTCGCAGCCGGCGTCGATCAGCATGCCGACCAGCGACGCAAGCAGTTTCGGAGCGACTGCCCGGTCGACGAGCAGCGACTCGGCGGCCCCGCAAATGCCGGTGCGCCGCATTTTCGCGTTGAGGACGATCGCCCTGGCCATCCCGAGATCGGCGCCCTTGTCCACATAGACGTGGCAATTGCCGTCGAGATGGGCGAACACCGGAACGCGCGCTTCGGCTTGCACGCGGGCGATGAGGTCCTTTCCTCCGCGCGGCACGATCACGTCGATTGCGCCGTCGAGCCCTTCCAGCATCAGGCCGACCGCGGCGCGGTCGCGGGTGGGAACGAGCTGGACCGCATCCTCCGGCAGTCCGGCCGAGCGGATGCCGTCCGCGAGGGCGGCGTGAATGGCGCGCGCGGAGCGAAAGCTGTCCGACCCGCCGCGCAAAATGACCGCGTTGCCCGCCTTCAGGCAGAGCGCGGCGGCGTCGGCGGTCACATTCGGCCGGCTCTCATAGATCACGCCGATCACGCCGAGCGGCACCCGCACGCGCTCGATGCGCATGCCGTTGGGCCGATCCCAGGCGTCGATCAGGGCGCCGACCGGGTCCTCGAGGCCGGCGACCACCGCAATGCCCTCGGCCATCGCCGCGACGCGCTCTTCGTTGAGGGCCAGGCGATCGATGAAGGCTGACGTCGCGCCGCGGCTGCGCGCCTCGGCCACGTCCTCGGCATTGGCGGACAGAATAGCCGGTGCGGCCGCCCGGATCGCCTCCCCCATGGCGTTGAGGGCTGCGTCCTTGTCCGAAGTCGCCGCGAGCGCAAGTTTACGCGCAGCCGCCCGCGCCCTCCGCCCGATATCACCCATGACGGCAGCGAGATCGCCCCCGGCGTCCACAGTCTTCAACGTCAAGCTCATAACCGACATTCCTCTGTCATAACCCCTTCCTAGCATGCCGCCGGGCGTGCCGCGAGGCTGCGGGGCTTGGCGGCACGTAGATTTGTTGACCTCGTTTCTGGGCGAGTTGCGGCCGAAACGCCTACGCAGCACTCCATGCGAGGGAAAATCTAGCCCGCGGGCCGGCGAGATATTGATCGGCCGCTACTCCGTCATCGCCATGGCGCGGAGCGCGAGGCGTTCGCGGGCGGAGAGCTTTTCCGTCGCGCTCTTGAGTTGGCCGCACGCGGCGAGGATGTCGCGTCCGCGCGGGGTGCGCACCGGCGAGGAATAGCCCGCCTTGAACACATATTCCGAGAACTGCTCGATCTGGTCCCAGTCGGAGCATTCGTAGCGCGTGCCCGGCCAGGGATTGAACGGGATCAGATTGATCTTCGCCGGAATCCCCTTGATCAGCTTGATCAGCGCTTTGGCGTCGGCAAGCGAGTCATTCACCCCTTTAAGCATGACGTACTCAAAGGTGATGCGTTTGGCGTTGGTGAGACCGGGATAACTGCGGCACGCCTGCATCAGCTCGGCGATCGGATATTTGCGGTTGAGCGGCACCAACTCGTTGCGCGCCGCATCGGTGACCGCGTGCAGCGAAACCGCGAGCATGCAGCCGATCTCGGCGCCGACGCGCGGAATCAGCGGCACCACGCCGGAGGTGGAGAGCGTGATGCGACGCTTGGAGAGGGCAAGCCCCTCATTGTCGGCGACGATCAGCAGCGCATCGCGCACCGCCTCAAAATTATAGAGCGGCTCGCCCATCCCCATCACAACGACATTGCTGATGAGACGGCTTGTTTCGGTCGGGGCCACCGTGCCTGCGGCAGGCCCGCCCCGCCCCGGCCAATCGCCCAACCGGTCGCGCGCGATCATCACCTGACCGACGATCTCGCCCGCCGTGAGGTTGCGCACCAGCCGCTGCGTCCCGGTATGGCAGAACGAGCAGTTGAGCGTGCAGCCAACCTGGCTCGAGACGCACAGAGTGCCGCGGTCGGTCTCCGGGATGTAGACGCATTCGACCTCGTGCGGGCGCTCGCTCGTTCCTTGTCGTTCATGGTAGGTCGCATTTTCTGACGGCGAACCGGTTCCCACTTCGCCGGAAAATGCTCCCGGCAAGCGCAGCAGCCATTTGCGCGTTCCGTCGGCAGAAACCTGCTCGGCCACGACTTCGGGCCGCGCCAAGGTGAAATGGCGGTCGAGCTCCGCGCGCAGCTCCTTCGACATGCTGGTCATCGCGCCGAAGCTTTGCGCCCCGCGCACATAGAGCCAATGCCAGAGCTGCTGCACACGCATGCGCTGCTGTGGCGGAGGCACGCCGATCCCAGCCAGGGCTTCGGCAAGCTCAAGCCGCGATAGGCCGATCAAGGATGGCCTGGCCGGCGGCACATAGCGCTCGAGCGGCCTCTTCTCCAGGAGGGCGGAGTCGCAGGCGGCCGGCGGTTCGGTATCGGGCAGTGCGGTCATAAAGGATCGGGCGTCGGGGTCAAAGCAGCGAGGTGTGTCCTAGCACACATGGCAATCGGGCGGCAGGAGCGCAAAGTCCGCTAGTACAGCCGGCTCCAGCTCGGTGGGTCGGGCGTGAATCTGCCCTCGACCGCGAGGAAAGCCGGGGCTGTGGGCGTCACCTTTGAACAATACAAACTGAGGTGCACAAAGAGACATCCACCGGGCTCATATGGAACGGACAAGCGACACTTATCACCCCTAGGTTGACGATACGCTCTGGGAGGACGTGATGGCCAAAACTGTTCGGTTTCTTGCGCTTATCCTGTTTGTGGCGTTTGGCGCCATACCCGCGCCTGCCCGGGCGCAGGCCGGTTTCGAGGACGATCGGGTGATGCTCCAGGGCTTCTATTGGGAGTCCTATCGCCATGGACATCCGGAGAAATTCCCAAGCTACGGAGCGAAGACCTGGTATCAGATTGTCGAGGAGCAGGCCCCCGCGATCCGGGCGGGCCGTTTCGACCTCATCTGGCTGCCACCGCCCTCTTTCGCCGGGCAATACAGCGCCGGCTATGATCCTAAGGAGTATTTCAATCTCGCCAACAGCTATGGCGATTTTAACGCTCATAAAGCAATGCTCGCCGCTCTGCTCGGCGCCGGCGTGGAGCCGATCGCCGACATCGTGATCAACCACCGCAACGGATCGACCGGCTGGGCCGATTTCAAGAATCCGGATTGGGGCACATGGGCGATCACCCGTGACGACGAGGCGTTTACGAACAGCGCATCCGAGGTCTTCAACACCCCGCTCGACAAACGTGGCGCGCCGGAAGAACGCCCCACGTCCTACACGCAACACGGTGGAACGACCTACCAATACGTCTCGCTGCGCGACATCGACCATACGAGCGAGCGCGTGCGACGCGACATCATCCGCTACCTGTTACAGCTCAAGAGCATGGGCTATCGCGGCTGGCGCTACGACATGGTGCACGGCTATCACGCGCGCTGGATCGCGGTTTACAATCGCGCTACGGCGCCAAGCTTCTCGGTCGGCGAATATGATTGGGACAAGCAGGCGGAGCAGCGGGGCTGGGTCTGGCATACCGCGACGAACGCCGATCACCTCGACACGGCTAGCAACGTATTCGATTTCTCCACCCAGTTCGCGCTCAAGGATCAGATCAAGGCATCGAACTATCGCGCGCTCTACGGCTATGGGCTTGGGATCGGCCTCGTCGGCGATAATACCAACGGACATGCGTGGAAGAACCGCGCCGTCACCTTCCTCGAAAACCACGACACCGGCTTTCGCACCAATGAGGACGGCACGCCGGAAAAAGACCATGAGCATGACAGCCTGGCAAACGGCTGGCAGGTCGAGCAGGGCTACGCCCAGATACTTACCCATCCCGGCGTGCCCACGGTCTATTGGAAGCATTACTTCGATTGGGGCGACGACCTGCGCAACAAGATTCGTGCGCTGATCAACGCCCGGAAGGTCGCGGGCGTGCATGCGGGCAGCACTTTCGACTTGCAAAGCAATGCGCAGGCGAACGGCGTCTATGCGGCGCGCGTGGTCGGGCGGAACGGCGACCTTTACGTCCGCATCGGCGGCGACGACTCGAGTTGGCAGCCGAGCTTTTCGAATTACCGCGACTACCGCGAATATGCGCAGGGCGCGGGTTGGAAGGTGTGGGTCGGGCTCCCCGGCAATCCGCCATTTCAGGAGGCGCCGCTCAAACCGCCGCTGCCGGTCCCGACCTACCAGAAGCCCGAGACCATCGACGTTCCGGACAGCTCGCTGAACTGACCGTGGCGCTGCGTCCACCTGGCGTTGGGATGGGCCAATCAGCTCAATCCAACGTCCGGCGGAAGCGGGTCACGGCGACCGTCATGGCGACCAGCATCAAAACGATCAACGCCAGGGTGTCGTAGCGCAGGTCGGCGAGGTCGGAGCCCTTCAGCATGATCGCGCGCACGATGCGCAGGTAATGGGTGAGTGGCAGGCCTTCACCGACATATTGCGCCCATTGCGGCATGCCGGCAAAGGGGAAGAGGAATCCCGACAGCAGCATGTTCGGGAGAAAGAACATCATCGACATCTGCACCGCCTGGAGCTGGTTCTGCGCCAGCGTCGAGAAGGTGTAGCCGACCGACAGGTTAGTGGCGATGAACAGGGTCGTCAGCGTGGCAAGCAGCGCGAGATCGCCGACGATCGGCACCTTGAACAACAGATGGCCGGCGGTGACGATCATTGTCGCCTGGAGGAAGCCGATTGCCACATAAGGGATGATCTTGCCGAGCATGATCTCGACCGGCGTGATCGGCATCGCGAGCAGCGCCTCCATGGTGCCGCGTTCGGTCTCACGCGTCACCGACAGCGCCGTGTAGATCAGCATGGTCAGCGTGAGGATGGTGCCGAGCAAGCCCGGCACGATGTTGAGTTGGCTCAACGCGGCCGGGTTGTAACGCGCATGCGTGCGGATCTCGAACGGTGGGGGAATGCTGTCGGGAATCGCGCGATCGTTCTGCAGCGCGGTCTGCACCAGCGGCGCCAGCGCGGCAAGCGCCGAGCCCGAGGCGACCGGATCGCTTGCGTCGGCGGCGACCAGCAGCGCCGGGCGGTCGCCCCGCCGTAGCGCGCGTTCGAAATTCGCCGGGATTTCCACCCCGAACAGCACCGTTCCCGACTGCAGCAGGCGGTCGAACTGGATTTCGTCATGCACCACGTGCGTGATCTTAAAATAGCGGGTATTTTCGAGCGCGCGGATGATGGTGCGTCCGACATCGCTCGATTCCTGCACGAGAACCGCCGTCGGAAGATTGCGCGGCTGGGTATTGATGGCGTAGCCGAACAAAAGGAGCTGCATCAGCGGAATCGTGATCATGGTCGCGAGCGAGATGCGATCGCGCCTGAGCTGCAGGAACTCCTTGATCAGCATGGCGCCGGACCGACGGAAGAAGCCACGGGCCGAAGAGAACGCGCTCATGACGGCCTCGCCGAGGGCCCGCTCATCAGGTCGATGAAGACATCCTCGAGCGATGAAACGGACGGCTGCCAGTCGAGCGCAGGATCGGCGCGATAGGACGCGATCGCGGCCTCGAGCGCCTGCGCATCGCGCCCGGACACATGCAGGCTCGATCCGAACGGCGCCACCATGGTGACGCCGTCGCGTTCGGCAAGCTCGGCGGCGAGCCGGGTGAGATCGGGGCCGCTTACCGTGTAGGTGGTCAGGTGCGAGTGCGCGATGACGTCGGCGACCGTTCCATGTGCCAGCAATTCGCCATAGGCGATGTAAGCGATCTCATGGCAGCGTTCGGCCTCGTCCATGTAGTGGGTCGAGACCAGCACCGTGAGGCCCTGCGCCGCGAGTTCGTGGATCTGGTTCCAGAACTCGCGGCGCGCCTTCGGATCGACGCCCGCGGTCGGCTCGTCAAGCAGGAGCAGCTGCGGGTCGGGCAACGTGCAGGCACCGAGCGCAAGGCGCTGTTTCCAGCCGCCCGACAGTTCGCTCGCGAGCTGTTCCTTGCGTGCCTGCAGCCCGAGCCGTTCGATGGCCTCGCGCGCCGCGCGCCGCGGGTGCGAAATGCCATAGATGCGGGCGATGAACTCCAAATTCTCCCGCACCGAAAGGTCCTGGTACAGGCTGAAATGTTGCGTCATGTAGCCCACATGGCGCTTGATCTTCTCGGCGTCGGCGCGAATGTCGTAGCCGAGGCAAGTGCCACGGCCCGAATCGGGCGTGAGCAGGCCGCACAGCATGCGGATGGTCGTCGTCTTGCCGGAGCCGTTGGGGCCGAGAAAGCCGTAAATCACCCCCCGCTTCACCTGCATCGTGAGATTGCGCACTACCTGCTTGCCGTCGAAGGATTTGGTCAGCCCCTCAACCGAAATAACAATGTCGCTCGCAGGCGCCCTCGGCGCTACGGCGTGATCGGACGGGGATGGGGTGTCGCTCATTTCCCGGCCTCGCCTGCCTTGCCAACCGTCCGGCTCGACTCCCCCGGTTGCGCAAGAAGCGTGACATCGATCGGCTGACCGACGCGCAGCTTCTCCGGATTGTCCGGCAGCGCCTCGATCAGGAACACGAGTTTCGAGCGCTCTTCCAAGCTGTAGATCACCGGCGGCGTGTACTCGGCGGTGCGGGAGATGAAGCTTACCCGCGCGATGATGTCGTCGGCGCAGCCGTCGCAACTCACTCTGACGCGCTCGCCATAGGCGATCTGCGGCAGCACGGCTTGCGGGACGAAGAAGCGTAGTTTCAGGTTGCCCGGCGGGAGGATCGACAGCACCGGCCGCCCGGCCGGCACCATTTCGCCCGGCCGGAAATAGACCTGTTGCACGGTGCCGGTGACCGGGCTTGCCAACTTGCGCCGCGTCAGCCGGGTCTGCGCGCTGTTGAGGCGCGCTTGCGCGGCGCGCAGCGCGGATTCGGCGTCGTCGTAGGCTTTCTGGGTGCCGGTATGGGTCCGCAACAAGAGCTTCGCCCGATCGAAGGCTTGCTGCGCGTTTTCGACCAGCGCCTCGTTCATCCTGAGGTCGGCGCGTTGCAGATCCTCATCGACGGTGAACAGAGGCGAGCCCTTGTCGATGTGCTCCCCTTCGCGCACGGACAGGGTCCCGACGCGCCCCGTTTCGTCCGGCGCGACGAAGATCAGGTTCGCCTCGACCCAGCCCTGGTAAGTCTTCGGCGCCTCCGCGCAGCCGAACAGCGCCAGCACGGCCAAGAGGACAAGGCTGGCGCGCAATATGTTCATGGCGCGTCTCCCGGCCCGAAGAGCAGGTCGAGATGCGCGCGCATGAGACCGCCCATGTCGAGCGGCGCGAACCGGTCGAACAGGCTGCTCCAGATAATGCCGAC
>Ga0307445_10002513_pt1 | contig 10057 bp, 6 predicted proteins | sample SalMarSW160330MG_FD_202147 | JGI IMG/M metagenome (GOLD analysis project Ga0307445, IMG submission 202147) | Salt marsh sediment microbial communities from the Plum Island Ecosystem LTER, Massachusetts, United States - SW1603-30 | ecosystem: Environmental > Aquatic > Marine > Intertidal zone >...
CTTAAGCCGTTCGGGTCTTGAGGAAAAAATCCTGTCCAACTCCTCATTCCATTTGACTTGCGCTTCCTCAATTTCGTCATATACCTTTTGGTTAAAAATCGAAGACATGGAGCACCTCCTTCCAAACCCCCCTTCCGACTTCCTTTACTATCGCCCTTTTAAAAGATTGTTTGCAATGACCATACGCATAATTTCATTCGTGCCCTCATAGATCTGGCATATCTTTGCATCCCGCATATGCCGTTCCATAGGATATTCCTTACAATAACCATATCCACCCAGGATCTGAATCCCCTCTATAGAGGCCTTCATGGTCACATCTGAGGCATACATCTTGGCCATTGCGGATTCCTTCTCATAGGGCTTTCCATGATCCTCTAACCATGCGGCTCTGAGGGTCAGCAATTCAGCGGCATCCAACTCCGTGGCCATGTCCGCCAGTTTCCACTGGATGCCCTGAAACCGGCTTATTGGTTTCCCGAATTGTTCTCTGGTCTTGGCATATTCCAGGGCCTCTTCCAATACGGCCCTGCCGATCCCGATAGCCTGTGATGCAATGCCGATCCGGCCACCGTCAAGGGTGGTAAGCATCTGCCTGAAACCCTCACCCTCTTGTCCAAGAAGGGCATCTGCGGGCAGTCTTGCATTTTCGAAAAGCATCTCCGCTGTACCGGAGGCCAGTATACCTAATTTATCTTCCACGCGGCTAACTTTGAAGCCGGGCGTGTCTTCAAAATTCAAGACAAAGGAACTAATCCCCTTGTATCCCTTCCCCTTTTCAGTAACCGCCGCAATAACACCGTAGGTTGATACATTGCCGTTTGTAATAAATTTTTTTTCACCATTTATAATCCATTCGTCCCCATCCCTCACGGCTGTGGTGCGCATCCCTGCAGGGTCCGATCCCGCGCCCGCCTCTGTGAGGCCGTAGCATCCTATCACCTCACCGGCGGCACATGGATAGAGATATTTTTTCTTTTGCTTTTCGGTGCCATATTCTTGGACAGGGAAACAGTAAAGGGAGTTATTTACGGACATGATGACGCCTGTAGACGCGCACGCCTTGGAAACTTCAATAAGGGCGAGAACATAGCTCACATAGTCCATGCCTCCGCCGCCGTATTCCTCAGGAACAGCAATACCCATCATCTTTAATTCTCCCAACTGCTTGACAATATCGGCAGGATGTTCATGCTTCTCATCAAGTTCCGCAGCCTTTGGCTTGATTTCCGTTTCCGCAAACTTCCGGGCCATGTCCCTAACCATCTGTTGTTCTTCAGTCAAGGCAAAATCCATTTTTAGCTCAGCTCCCCTTTAAATTCTGGTTTCCTCTTCTCCAAAAATGCAGACATCCCTTCCTTGCCATCAGGGCTTGACATGCATAATCCAAAATTATCCGATTCCATATAACATCCGGAATGCAGGTCCAGGTCGAAACCACGGTCAATACACCTTTTAACCGCTTTCATGGAGACTTTCCCTTTGGATGCAATTACATTAGCGGTCTTCATGGTCCCTTCCCAGATCTTTTCGGCAGGGAAGACCTTGTTAACAAGACCGATCTCTTTAGCCTCCTGTGCAGTAATCATCACGCCAGTCATGCAGAGCTCCTTGGCTACGGCTTTTCCAACCAACCGGGAGAGACGCTGTGTCCCGCCGAAGCCGGGGATAATGCCGAGGTTGATTTCAGGCTGGCCGAACTTTGCGTTTTCAGAGGCATAAATGAAGTCGCACGCCATAGCAAGTTCCATCCCACCTCCAAGGGCGAACCCATTTACACAGGCTATTACGGGAATGGGAAGTTTTTCCAGGCCAAATAAAACCTCTTGACCGTAACGCGAAAATTTCCGGCTCTGAAGGGGATCAAGTTTCACCATGTAGCCGATGTCAGCTCCTGCCACGAATGCCTTATCCCCTTCTCCCGTCAGCACCAGTGCTCTAACAGAGGTATTCTTCTCGATCTTGTTTAAAGCGTCACTCATTTCCGTAAGGAGATCGGCGTTTATGGCATTTAGTGCCTTGGGCCGATTGATTTTAATAACCGCCACATCTCCTTCCATTTCAAAAATAATGTTTTCGTAAGCCATGTTGACTCCCCCTTTTGATTGACTGTTTTAGATTGTCGATTTTCCTTTGATGGCTTTCAATATTTATTCGACAATTATCAGACTTTTTCAAGTATCGTTGCCATGCCTTGTCCGCCGCCGATACAGAGAGAGGCCAACCCGAGGTTGTGACCGCCCCTCAGCATCAATCCCATCAGTGTAAGGATAAGCCGGGCACCTGTACAGCCGATGGGGTGACCGATGGAGATCCCGCTTCCAAGAATATTTGTTTTTTCTATATCGCATTTCAGTTCACGTATGCATGCAATAGCCTGTGAGGCAAAAGCCTCATTCAGTTCAATGCTCCCAAAATCATCAATTGAGAGCCTTGTCTTTTTCAAAATCTTCCTTACGGCGGGAATCGGGCCAAGGCCCATATAGGCCGGATCTATAGCGGCGGATGAATACGCCTTGATTTTGACAAGGGGTTTCAGGCCGAGTTCCTTGGCCTTATCGACTGACATGAGAAGTAGAGCGGCAGCTGCGTCATTAATACCGGAAGCATTTCCGGCAGTTACCGTACCATCTTTCTTAAAGGCTGGCCTCAGCTTGCCCATTTTTTCCACACTGGTATCCATAGGTCTCTCATCAGTATCGAAAACCACAGGATCTCCCTTTCTCTGCGGGATTATGACAGGAACAATTTCATCCTTGAATGTCCCGTCTACAATCGCCTTCCTGGCACGCTGGTGGCTCAGGGCCCCAAGCTCATCCTGCTCATTTCTTGATATTGCATATTTTTCCGCAATGTTCTCTGCGGTGAGGCCCATGTGGTATCCATAAAAGATCTCAAACAGACCGTCCATAATCATGAGATCAACCATGTCCGCATTATTCATACGTGCGCCCCACCGGGCTGCGGGAATGGCGTAGGGAATTAAACTCATGTTTTCCATTCCACCGGCAAGGATCACCTCTGCTTCCTCAAAACGAATCGCCTGTGCAGCAAGGGCCACGGCCTTCATGCCAGAAGCACACACTTTGTTCACTGTGAAACCGCCGGTTTCCTTAGATATTCCTGCCCTGATCATGGACTGTCGGCCGACATTCTGTCCCTGGCCTGCACCCACAACATTTCCCATAATCACTTCGTCGATCTGAACCGGCTGAAGGGAATCGTCATAGTCGTAACCCTCATTTTCAAGCTCTATCATCCCTAAACCTTTCAGGGCATCCGGTTCAAACTGTGTCAAGGAATCGGTCGCCACTGGTCTCAAATTAACCTTTTTAAGGGTTTCTCTTAATACCAAGGCACCAAGTTGGACTACCGGTGTCGTCTTCAAAGATCCGCCAAAAGAACCCACGGGTGTCCTCGCACCAGAAACAATAACTACATCTCGCATAATCTCCTCTCCTTTGTTTTAAGTATCAAAATGGAATGATATTTCCCTTTAATCCTTTATTTTAACCCACCTACCGGACGGCGGGCAATACGCCCCATCTACTCATTGTACACGACCAGCGTCACTGCCTCACCGCCGCCAAGGCACAGGGAGGCCTGCCCAACACTGAGTCCCCTGTCCTTCATCGCATATATAAGTGTAGTCAGAACACGTGCACCGCTCGCCCCAATAGGATGACCAAGTGCCACGGCTCCTCCATTGACATTCACCTTTTCGGGGTCTATTCCCAGCTCCCTGTTGATGGCCACAGAGGATGTACTGAAGGCCTCGTTGATTTCATGGATGTCTATGTCCTCTATCTTAAGACCATCTTTGGCAAGAACCTTGGGTATAGATAAGATGGGAGCTACAAGCACATATTTCATATCAATTCCTGCTGCGCCCTGAGCTCCTACACGGACCATCGGCTCGCATCCTAATTCATTCGCTTTTTCTCTGGACATTACCACTAATGCCGCTGCTCCGTCGCTTATCTTGGATGCATTTCCCGCTGTAACAAGGCCATCTTTTTTAAAGGCCGGGCGCAATCCTGCCAATCCTTGGGGGCTGGTCCTAGGTTTTCGCAAAGGGATCTCATCCGTATCAAATATTTTTGGATCCCCTTTTCTAGCAGGGACCTCAACAGGGATGATCTCATCCTTAAAATTACCCCCCTCAATGGCCTTCCATGCCCTTTTATAAGAATTCATGGCAAATGCGTCCGTATCTTCCCTGCTCACCCCGTACTTTTCAGAAACAAGTTCAGCACTTATTCCCATATGAAAATCATTTACGTGATCCCACAGTCCATCATGAACCATACCGTCAATCAGAGTATTATTGTTCATCCGGTAACCGGTTCTTGCCTTCTCAAGCATATACGGGCACAGGTTCATGTTTTCCTGTCCACCTGCCACTATCACTTCTGCGTCGTTGCATTGAATGGCCTGGGCTGCAAGCATCACAGCCTTCAATCCTGATCCACATACTTTGTTTACGGTTATGGCCCCGACTTCCCAGGGTAGGCCGGCCCTAACCATGGTCTGCCTTGCGGGGTTCTGTCCTAGGCCATGGGGCAGCACACTGCCCATAATCACCTCGTCAATAGCCTCATCCCTTATGCCGGCACGTCGTATTGCCTCCTTAATCACAATCGCCCCGAGGTCGGTCGCGGAAACAGAACTGAGCGAACCGGCAAAATCACCAATAGCAGTCCTGCATGCACTCACAATAACTACATCCCTCATAAATCTTCCCCTTTCAGAATCTGATAACGTGTATCTGTTCTAAAAAAATGAATACTATACCTATAAACCCTATCTAAGTACATGAAATTATATTTTATTATTAATCCATTCAAGATTGTTTATGCAAGATTCAGGTAATATATTGTTTAACCTAACGTGAGTCAACAAGAACCAAACTGGCTGGCTGATTATCCCCCCAATAGGGGTTAAAAGGTCAAACAATTGTTGGTATTAACACTTCAACTGATTGATATAAAAACGTAACTGAGTGATTGTTTGCTTCCAGATTGAAGGATCTTTGCTTGCTGAGTACAGTGTCGCTGCCCCGTTTAGAGTGATTACAATAAAGTTAGAAATTTCCCTATGGTTCAGCCCTTTCTTCAACAATCCCTTCTCATCGGATTCTTCTAACCACCTGCGTAACAGTTTGGAAAACTGTACAAAACCTCTTAGGATCTGCCTGCTCATCTTTTCAGATTGCCCGGAGACTTCAACCAGCATGTTGACGAAAAAACAGCCGCCCTCAAAAACATCTTTTCCTAAATAATTTGATAAATGATTTTCAATAGTTATTTCTATCCGTTCAAGTGGATTAATAACGTTCCTTGTATTTTTAAATACGATACTTCTCCAGATTTTTACAGCCTCATCATAGACTGCGTACCAGATATCCTCTTTGCTTGCAAAATGCCCGTAAAGACCGCCCTTTGTCAGGCCTGTCGCCGCAAGAATATCGTTTATAGAGGTGTTGAAATATCCCTTAACTGAAAAGACCTGCAGGGATTTTTCTGTAATATTTTGTCTTGTTAAGGTTCCTTTATTTTGCATAACACATACCGATTTTAGACACAATATACCGACCGGTCTTTTTATTTCTATGCTCTACAGCAATGCCTGTCAAGAATTTTTTGACCTAATTTCACTTGACAATTCTGCCGACCACCAGTTAATCAAAATCTAAAGGCAATTCTCAATCAATCGCTTCCGGTACATGGATTAAAATAAACTGTCAGGAGTATGTTATGGCTATGAACCCAATCGCAAAAGAACTAAACGAAATCATAAGAGGCGGCAACGAGTATGTCTACGATATGTTATCGGTCGTAGGGAAAAGCCTGTTTTTTCCAAAAGGCATCCTCTCCCAGAGTGCTGAAGCCAGGGAAAAGGCCCACAGATTTAATGCTACGATCGGAATGGCAACCGAAAAAGGCAAAACCATGTATCTGCCTTCCGTCATGGCCATGGTACAAGGACTGGCGCCCGAGGAGGCGGTTACCTATGCCCCCTCATTCGGTATTATGCCTCTTCGTCAAAGATGGAAGGAATTAATATTTGAAAAGAACCCCTCGCTCAAAGGAAAAAAGGTGAGCCTTCCAATTGTGACCAATGCCATCACACACGGGTTGAGCGTTTTATCAGATATGTGGGTTGACCCCGGGGATGTAATTGTTCTACCTGACAAGATGTGGGGAAACTATAATCTCATATTCTCAGTAAGGCGGGGGGCCAGGATAGCTCATTATCCTCTTTTTGATGATCGAAAAAAATTTAACATCAATGCATTCGAGGCCTGTATACAATCTGAGTCTCAAGGCAGGGAAAAGATCATTGTTATCCTTAATTTCCCAAACAACCCTACCGGATATACCATATCTCCTGAAGAAGGGGACATGATTGCTGATATCCTCTCAAATGAGGCCGAGAAAGGTACCAATGTCCTTGCTATTACGGATGATGCATATTTCGGACTCTTTTATGGTGAAGAAGTGCTCAAGGAATCCATCTTCACAAAGATAGTAAACAGACATCCCAAATTGCTTGCAATTAAGTTGGATGGAGCCACTAAAGAAAATTTTGCCTGGGGTCTGAGGGTTGGCTTTATAACTTATGGTGCAGATTTTGGTGGCGATTCAGAGCCCTATGATGCCTTGGAAAGAAAAACCGCGGGCGCGGTAAGGGGATCTATCTCCAATGCCTCCCATTTGAGTCAGGAGATTCTTCTCAAATCTTTGAATTCTAAATCCTACGGAGCAGAAAAAAAAGAAAAGTTCGAGATCATGAAAGATAGGGCTGATGAGGTAAAAAAGGTCCTTTCCGATCCTAAATACCAGAAGGCATGGGATGTATACCCCTTTAACTCAGGATATTTCATGTGTCTGAAGTTAAAGACCTTGGAAGCAGAAAGGCTTAGGGTTCATCTGCTGGAAAGATATGGGGTAGGCCTTATTTCCCTTGGCAAAACAGATCTCAGGGTAGCATTCTCATGTCTGGAAAAGGAAGATGTCCAGGAACTATTTGACACTGTGCTTCAGGGCGTAAAAGACCTGGAATCATAGATCCCCATGGCCTGCCTGAACTTCGCTCAAACAGGGCAATGGGGCTTTCTTTTCAAAAGTGGATTTTCCTGCAAATGATCAGCGAGAAATTGTTCTGATATAAAGCTATCACGTGGGAAACCGGGGAAAACAGCTCGGCACGGCACTCTTCTTCAGTCCGCATCTACTCCTGCATTGCGAGCGGCCCTCGCTTAGATCTGCTTAGATCGAAGGAAGTGGATTCCATTGGGCCGTTGCCGTGCAGACCACGACTCGGGCCGCGGCAGAGAACAGAGGAAATTTTATCCGGAAGATGCGGCCTTTCGAAGAGCCCCACACACCTTCGCCTTAAGGCTTGCGTGTCCAGTATGCATTAAAAGCAGGGACATGGGGGTCTGTTTTCAAAAGCCGCATAGTAGGACCTTTTATGGAATGTTAATGAGGGCTGACCTTTCGGCCTTGGACAGCCCCAGGAGGGACTCTTTGTCGTGGCCTTAGCCTTCAATATCTGCACCGGCCGTCTATTTGTGGGAATGGGGGCGTTCGACTCTTACGGCAGAAGTCTGAATGCGATTTTTGAAAATAGATCGCCATGGTCTATCCACCATGTATCCGGCAGGGCTTTTTATGTTTTGCCGGGAAATGAAGCACGCCGTTGCGTCTCTATTGGTCGACACTGCCGGTCAATTGGCCTCATCCATATCGTATTGCAAAAACTGACCTGACTTCGCGGCTTTGGGCTTTGGCGAATATTTTTTTGGCTCACTCCCCTCTTTGAAGGCCTGAAATACGGTCTTCTCGGAGTAATTACTGGCCAGCCGACCTGTCTCTGCGTCAATCTTGGCAAAGACGACCCCCTCAGGAACCTGAAAATCTACCACCGGGCGGTCTTTCAAGACTTCGGACATGAAATAGAGCCAGACAGGGCTGGCTGCCCTTGAACCTGTTTCACCCTTTCCCATAGCTTTTTGATCATCATATCCCACCCAGACCCCTGTTACCAGATTGGGTGTATAACCCATGAACCAAGCATCGCGCAGGTTGTTAGTTGTTCCAGTTTTACCGGCTGCAGGCCTTTTAAGCGCCTTGATTCTCCAGCCTGTTCCCTCCTGGATAACCGCACGTAACAGGTCGGTCATCACATAGGCGGTTTCTTTTGGTATAACTTGACTGCCCTCTGGCTGATTTTCCTCAATAACCTGCCCGCTCCGATCAACGACCCTTTTTGTAAATATCGGCTTTACCAGCATTCCCCGGTTTGCAAATACAGAATAGGCCCTTACCATTTCCATCAATGAGAGGCCGGATGATCCTAGGGCAAGAGAGAGATCAGGGCTCAAATCAGATTCGATTCCCATTTTCCTGGCATATTGAATCGCATGGTTCACCCCGATTTTCTTTAATATTTTTACCGTAATGACATTTCTGGACTTGGCAAGACCCGTTCTCAACAGTGTGGGACCGAAGAATTTTTCTTTGTAATTCTTTGGCTTCCATACCTCCTCGTCCGGATTTTGATCGGACACATACGGCGCGTCTATTATTACCTCAGCGGGACTCATACCCCAATCCAAGGCTGAAGCGTAAATAATCGGCTTGAATGCTGATCCTGGCTGGCGCCTTGATTGAGTCGCCCTGTCAAACTGGCTCAGTTCGAAATCCCGTCCCCCAATCATGGCTTTCACTTCTCCGTTTTCCGGTACCATACAGAACAATGCCCCTTGCGCTTCAGGAGTTTGCTCCAACGAGACCTCCCATACAAAAGGCGGCTCAACTTTTTTTAGGAGTCGAACAAGAATGACATCTCCCTGTTTCAAGACATCGGAAGGCTTCCTTACCTTGGCGGCATAATATGGAACATCGGGGTCAGGTTTTCTTGCCCATTTCATCTCAGAAAGGGAAAGACGGCATGCATCCTTCCCGATCAGGATGACAACTTCTTTTTTTGCATCATCTACCCCTTCAACAACTCCTTCGACAACGGAACCGGGTCCGATAGGCTCTGAACCAAGTCTTTCAATGCTTTCCGCAACAAATTCCGATATCTCTTCAGGGGTTATATTCCTGATAGGACCCCTGTATCCCTCTCTCTTATCAAGTTCCGCCAGACCTTTCTCCAACGCCCCTCTTGCTGCCCGCTGCATCTTTAGATTTACGGTCGTATAGATCTTTAGCCCCCCCTTATACAGACGTTCCCGGCCGTATGTTTTCAATAATCTTCGGCGCACATACTCGGCAAAGTATGGCGCCTTCTCAAAGGTGTTTTCTGTGTTTTTCCGGATATCAAGTTTAACCGCCAAAGCCTCCTTAAACTGCTGGTCGGTGATATAACCCTCTTCCAACATCCTATCCAAGACATATCTTTGCCTGGCCCTTGCCCTGTCAAAGTGGGCAACAGGACAATACCTGGCAGGGGCTTGGGGCAGTCCGGCAAGGAGAGATGCCTCAGCGAGTGTTAAATCTCTTGCATGCTTGCCGAAATACGTAAGCGATGCTGCTTCTACTCCATAGGCCCCCTGACCCAAATAAATCTGGTTCATATATAGGAAAAGGATATGTTTCTTTGAAAAACTTTTTTCGAACTGGATGGAAAGAATAGCTTCCCTGACTTTTCTCCTGTAAGTTCTTTTGGTATTCATTAAGAGCAGGGACCTGGTAACCTGCTGGGTAATTGTGCTTCCGCCCTGCTCTATCTTACCTGCGGAGATATTCTTTATGAAGGCCCGGGCGATGCTGATAATATCGACCCCTTCGTGCTCAAAAAACCGGGCGTCCTCTGCAGCCACGAAGGCCTGGATCATATGTTCCGGCACCTGTTCTAAAGGTATAACGATCCTCCTCTCCTCCCAGAACCTTCCGATCACCTCACCGTCATCGCTATAGATTTCCGAAATAATCGGGGGACGGTATTCCTTTACCGATCCTACATACGGCAGGTTACTAGACCAGATATACCAAAAATAGGCACCGGTACATATCCCAACTAAGGCTACGGCCGACAAAAGCCA
>Ga0307445_10002515_pt1 | contig 10055 bp, 13 predicted proteins | sample SalMarSW160330MG_FD_202147 | JGI IMG/M metagenome (GOLD analysis project Ga0307445, IMG submission 202147) | Salt marsh sediment microbial communities from the Plum Island Ecosystem LTER, Massachusetts, United States - SW1603-30 | ecosystem: Environmental > Aquatic > Marine > Intertidal zone >...
CAGGAAGACGCCGGCCGACAGCCCGGGCGCGAACCCGGCGAATCCTGCCGGCCACTTCCAGTCGGCCCGGAGCCCGTAGTCCCGCTCGCCCACGAAGTCCATGCCCAGCGAAGACGCCCAGCCGAAATTCCCGAAGCCGTACACCAAGGGTCTTTCCACGGTGTCCATGCGGCCGGAGGAAACCTGCGGCTCGAGCCCGAAGGGAACGCGCATGCGCCCCAGGCGCCAGGAGGAAATTGCGGACGGCTCGTAGGCCAGGTAGGCGTCTTTTACATCCGGGCCCGAGCCGGTGATGCCGGCGCTCACCTTCAAGGACCAGCCGGTCCAGGGCAGGTGATTCCTGAACCCGTATTCCAGTCTTTTCAGCGACAGCGGGGTATCCGCATCGCCACCCGCCCGCGCGGGCTGGGAAGCGGTGCTGAGCGGGCCGGCGGGCTTGGCCAGGCCGCCCGGCAGGCTGGTCAGGCGTCCCTGTACGAAACCGTCGAAGTCCCATTCCGACAGGAACGCGGGCTCCGCGCTACCGCGGCCGGCCCAGGCCGACAGCAGCAAGAGGGACAACGCGGCGGCTCTCAGTAATGCCATGTGACCTCCACCCGCGCGCGTTCCGAGCCGGGGTCCAGGGTGAAATGCACGGCCGGCTCGGAATCCGTCCGGGCGTGGCAGGCCAGTACCGCCTGGCCGATGAGCACGCCCAAGCCGGCGCCGGCGACGACATCGGCCGGGAAATGCCGTTGCGTGTAAACCCGGGAATAGGCCACGAGCGCGGCCAGCGGATAGGTGAGCCATTCCGCGTGGTAGGCGTCGCCCAGAATGGCGGCGCCGCAAAAGGCGGTCATGGCGTGGCCGGAGGGAAAGCTGGCATCGCTGAAGCGCAGGGTGAACCAGCGGCGCTGCTGCGGGCCGGAGGAGGCATCCGGGCGCGGGGACGTGAAGGCGGCCTTCAACACCAGGGAAACCACCGCCACGCCGGCCTGGCCTTCCACGGCCATGGCCGCTGCCCGCTGGTCAGCCGCCGAACCGAACTGGTACAGCGCCGCGTAGCCGCCGAGATGCAGCCAGGCATCGCCCAGCAGGGTCACGGGCGGCATCACCTTGTCCTGCCAGGGCGTGCGGTGCGCCTGCGTCCAGGCATAGCCGTCCGTGTCATAGCGCAGAGCCGCGGCCAGGGCGGCACCGAAGGCCGCGGTCAGCGCATAGCCTTCCCAGGAAGCGTGGCAGGGGGCGGCGGGCAAATACGCCAGTTCGCAAGCGATGTTTTTCCACAGATCGGGTGCGGCCGGTTCGGCCGCGCGCGCCGGCGATGCGGGGACGGCGAGCCACGCGGCCAGCAAGCCGAGACGGACGAGCGGCAGATAGCGGCGTGTCACCGGGGGCATTCACTCTCCAGGGGGGCGGAAGTCGAAAGGCCGGCTTTTCAAAACCCGGGGCAATGTCCCGAGCCGGACCCGCCAGCGCGGATTTGCCGGCGAAGGCCGGGGGAAAAATCCGCGGACTTTAAAATAGACCAATTTGGCGCGGGGCGCAAGTTGGAAATCAGCGGGCCGGCATTCGGCCTGCGGTACGGGACGCCATTTTCCGCGTAGGCGTCCGGAGCCGGTTGGGCTATAATGAATCACCGCCAGCAGTGGAACTCATTCCGCACCCAGGATGGGAAGCATGCGCATCACTTTTCTCGGCACGGGAACCAGTCACGGCATACCGGTTATCGGCTGCACTTGCGCGGTCTGCCGTTCCCGCGACCGGAGAGACCGCCGTACCCGCACCTCGGTCTATGTCGAGGCCGCGGGGCAAAAACTCCTGGTGGACGCCGCCCCGGAACTCAGGCTCCAGGCCGTGGCCGCCGGCATCCGGAGAGTGGACGCCCTGCTGCTCACGCACGCGCATGCCGACCATCTCGGAGGCCTGGACGACGTGCGCATCTTCTCCGAGCGCTCCCGCCAGCCCTTCCCGGTCTACGGGCCGGCCCCGGCGCTGGCCGCCCTGCGCCGGCGGTTCGAGTACATTTTCCACCGCACGCAGGAGGGGGGAGGCAAACCCCGCTTGGCCCTGCATCCGGTCTCCGGCCCCTTCCGCGTGGGGCGGCTGCTCGTGGTGCCGGTGCCGCTGTGGCACGGGCGCGTGCGGGTCTTCGGCTACCGGGTGAACGGGTTTGCCTACTTAACGGACGTCTCGGCCATTCCGGAGGCTTCCTACGCGCTGCTGCACGGCCTGGCGCTGCTGGTCCTGGATGCCCTGCGCCCGGAACCGCACGCAACCCATTTTCATCTGGAACGGGCCGTGGCCGAAGCCCGGCGCATCGGCGCGCGCCGGACCTATTTCACCCATCTCTGCCATCTGCTGGGTCACCGCCGCACCGAACGGAACCTGCCTCCGGGCATCCGCCTGGCCTACGACGGCCTGCGCCTCAGCCTGCCGTAAGCCCGCGGCGGCCGCCGCAGGCTATTTGGTTGACGCCCGGGGCGCTGGTCCTTATAATCGAGCTGGAAAATGACCCCGCAGGCAAAAGGAGTTTACGCGTGAAACGTTTCCCTGGCATTCTCATGCTGGTTATTCTGGCGGTGCCGCTCACGGGATGCCCCAAGCGGGTCCTGGTGCAGCCCGTGGTCGATATCTCGCGCTACAACCGCATCGCCGTGCTGCCCTTCGAGACAGACAGTTTCCTGTCCACGGTTGGAAACGAATTGGCGGACGATGTCGTCGTGGAACTGCTGAAACGCGCCCCCGGCCTCGAGGTGGTGGAACGGGCCCGGGTAGACGCCCTGATCCGCGAACAGGATTTGGCGCGGAGCGGCTACGTCAATCCCGAATCGGCCATCGCCGTGGGGCGGATGCTGGGCGTGCGGGCCATCCTCACCGGCAGCGTCTCGGTTTCCATCGGCGACATCCGGCCGACCCCCTTGAATTCACAGCGCGTGGCCACCGGCCAGGCGACCGTCCGCCTCATCGACACGGAAACCGGCCGGGTGCTTTGGGGCACGCGGGAGTCCAGCGATTACTCGACCTTTTTGTCCGCGGGCGGCGGCGAGTCGCTGAGCGTGAAAACCGACCATGAAATGGTTCAAGCCGTCATCCAGAAGCTGGCGGACGCCATCGCCCGGGCGTTTTATCCGCATTATGAACTCCAGTATTGACCGCGGCGGCCCGCCCCTGCGGACCGCACGCCGGGAGTGACCCATGCCGTTAGCCGAGGAGGAAAAACGCATTCTGCTGGAGCTGGCGCGGGCCGCCGTCAGCGCGGCCGTCTGCGGCCGGCCCCTGGTCCAGCCGCCTCCGGACCTGCCTCCCGCCCTGAACGAGAAGCGCGGCGCGTTCGTCACGCTTATGCTTCGGGGGCGTTTGCGCGGCTGCATCGGCCTGATTGAAGACCTGTACCCGCTGGCCGAAACAGTCGTAAAAATGGCGGTTTCCGCGGCCAAATACGATCCCCGTTTTCCGATGGTGCGGCCGGAGGAACTCGACGACCTGCAGCTGGAAATCTCCATCCTCTCGCCGCTCAAGCAGGTGCCGTCGGCCGACGACATTCAGCTCGGGCGCGACGGCGTCATTGTGCGCCAGGGCGCCCATTGCGGCGTCTTCCTGCCCCAGGTGGCGGAGGAGATGGGCTGGAACAAGGAACAATTTTTGAACGAATTATGCGCCGGCAAGGCCGGCTTGCCCGCCGATGCCTGGAAGGATCCCGCCAGCGAGCTGACGACTTTTACCGTGGAAATCCTGCAGGAATAAACCGCAAGTCCCGGTTTTTTCGCGCGCGTCCGGGCCGCGCCCGCGGGAAAAATAGCCTTGTTTTCAACGCAGGCATTGTGTATAATTCACTGGCTTGTAAGGAGGCCGGTACCATGATCGAAATGAAAGTCAAGGGTTTGGCGGTGGACGCCAATTCCAAAATCCCCGTGGTGATCCTGACCGATCCGGAGGAAAAACGCTACCTGCCGATCTGGATCGGCATCTACGAAGCGGACGCGATCCTCATCGCGCTGGAGAAAATCAACGTTCCGCGGCCCATGACCCATGACCTCCTGAAATCGATCCTGGAGACCGTAGGCATCCGGATTGAACGTATTCTCATCCATAATATTCAAAACAACACCTTTTACGCCCGCATCACCCTCACCAACGACAAGGATGAATGGGAAATTGACGCGCGCCCCTCGGACGCCATCGCCCTGGGATTGCGGGCGGAGTGCCCGATCTTCGTATCGGAGAAGGTCGTCATCGAGGCCAGCATCACCGACAAGTCGAAATACGAGAAAGAAAAGGTGGAATTCAAAAAGTTTTTCCAGGATTTAAAACCCGCCGATTTTAACCGCTGATCCTCATGCCTGCAAGATCTTCCGGGCTTTTTCGGCAATTGGGCCAAGCCGGTTCCGTCGGCGCCATGCTGGCGGCCTGTATTTTCGTGGGCACCGGCCTGGGCGTGCTGCTGGATCGCTGGCTGGGAACCAGGCCCTGGCTGACTCTCTTGCTGCTGGTGCTGGGAATCGCAGCGGGTTTTTACAATGTTTTCCGGATGCTGGCCGCCCTGCAGCGGGATAGCAAGCGGCCATGAAGCTCCATCCCGGGTGGATCCTGGCCCTGGCGGGGCTCGCCGGCCTGGCAGCCCTGTACGGACTCGGCTACGCCTCCTGGGCCTTCGGCTTGGCGCTGGGATTGGTTTTAGGCGCGGTTACATTCAGCTGGATTCGCTTCAGCGTCCGCCGGGCCTTTGCCTCCCGGCCCGACCGGGCGGACGGCCGGCGCCTGCTGGTCCACAGTGTGCTGCGGCTGGCCCTGGTGGCCGCCGTGCTGGTGGCGGCCCTGCGTTTCCGGGAAATCGAAATCTGGGGCGTGGTCCTGGGCTATACCCTGGTGCACCTGCCTGCGTCCCTGTGGCAGGGACGCGCCGCGCGCAAGGAACGAGGCCCGGCATGAGTGCGGTACCGGAATCCATCGTCTATCACCTGCCCTTCGACGCCAGCCTGGCGATGAGCCTGCTGGCCGCGGCCGTGATCGGCCTGGTGTCCTGGCTGGCCACCCGGCGGATGTCGTCGGTGCCCCGGGGCTGGCAGAATTTTCTGGAGTGGCTGTTGGGGCTGATTTATCAATTCGCGGACGACATGGTCGGGCCCACGGCACCGCGCTATTACCCCTTGTTCGCCATGCTGTTTTTCTTCATCTTGGTCTGCAATTTGATGGGACTCATCCCGGGACTGCTTTCCAGCACCAGCCGCTTGTCCACCACCGTCGGGCTGGCGCTGGTGGTTTTTTTCGCAACCCATTATTTCGGCGTGAAGGAGAGGGGCTTGCTGCCCTACCTCCGGCACTGGTTCGGCCCGGTGCCGGCCTGGTTGAAGCCCTTCATGCTGGTGATCGAACTGATCAGCGAGCTGGCGCGCCCCCTGTCGCTTTCGTTCCGCCTCTTCGGGAATATCCTGGCCAAGGAGATCCTGCTGGGCGTGCTGGCGCTCCTGGTCATTATTTTCATTCCGTCCGGTAACGTGATCCAGGAAGCGTTGAGCGTGGTGCCGTTGATTCTGCGCCCGCTCATCATCCTGCTGGGCATTTTGGTCAGCATCATCCAGGCCTTCGTATTCATGATCCTGGCCATGGTTTACATCGGCGGCGCCGTGCAGGCGCACGAGGGGCATTGACGCGCGCCGGCCGCCGGCCGGAATCATCGCCGCGGCCGGGCGGGCGGGAGACGGCAAGCCAACCCCATCAAGGAGGAACCTTTCAGTGAAACACCGGATCGCAAGCAGCATGGGAAGTGCACTGGCAATACTCGGCACCGCCTGGGTGGCGGCGGCCCAAGAGGCCGCGCCCGCGGTACACGCCGCCCGGGTCTCGGGCGACGCGACCTGGTTCTTTGTGGCCTGCGCGGTGGCGGCGGCCCTGGGGCTGGGTCTCGCGGCCTTCGGCGGCTCCCTCGGCCAAGGCATGGCGATCAGCAAGGCCGTGGAAGGCATCGCCCGCCAACCGGAGGCCGGCGGGCCCATCCAGACGGCCATGATCATCGGCATTTCCTTCATCGAGTCGCTCACGATTTATGCCCTGGTCGTGGCGCTGATCCTGCTGTTCGCCAATCCCTTTATCGGCTATTTCGTGTAAAGCGCGGCGGGAGGAACGGCATGATCGAGATCAACTGGTTTTTACTGGCGGCGCAGGTCGCCACCTTCCTGGCGGCGATGGTCTTGGTCTGGAAGCTGTCCTGGGGTCCTCTGACCCAGTTCATGCGGGAGCGTTCGGAACGCATCGCCGCGGACCTGAAGCGGGCCGAGGAGGGGCGCAAGGAGATCGATGCGCTCGAGGCGGAATACCGCCGCCGGCTGGCGGAGGTCGAGGAACGCGCCCAGCAGGAAATCAAGGAGGCCCTGGCCAAGGGCCGCCAGGAAAAGGAAGGGCTGGTCGAGGAGGCGCGCCAGGAGGCCAGGCAGATCCTCGAGAAGGCTCAGTCCGATCTGGAACTGGAGCGCGAGCGCGTGCTGCAAAGCCTGCACGCCCAGGTGACGGAATTATCCCTGGCGGCCTTGGAACGGGTCCTGGGCCAGGGACTGGACCGGCAGATCCAGCAGCGGCTGCTGGACAAATTCCTGCACGAGGTCGAACAGGTGGAGCCGAAGACGTGAGCGCCGAGAACATCATCGCGGAAAAATACGCGCGGGCCATGCTCTTTTTGGCCCAGGAAGAGGGACGGCTCGAAGAGGTCCTGGGCGATTTGGACTTGGTCGAGGACCTGTTCGGCCGCGGCGAGGGGCGCGAGCTCCTGGTTCATCCCTTGTTGTCTCCGGAGCAGAAACAAGCGGCCGTCAAAGAACTGGTCCAGGGCAAAATCACGAACCTGACCTTCTCGCTGCTGCGGCTGCTGATCGAGAAACACCGTGGAACCCTGGTGCCGGAAATCGCCGCCGCCTACCGGGAGGGACTGCAGCACCTGCGGGGCCAGCGGTCCGCGACGGTCACCGCGGCCATGCCGCTCACGGAGGAGCAGCTGCGCCACCTGCGCCAGACGCTCACGGCCTTGGCCGGAGCCGAGGTGGATTTAAAGCAGGTCCTCGACCCCAACCTGCGGGGCGGCGCGCGCGTGACCATGGGGGACCTCGTTTTGGACGGCAGCTTGGACGCCCGCCTGCGGCAGTTGCGCAAGGCCCTGCAGCGGAGCAGCTCGGACGCCAATTGATGCGGGACGCACCGGCGGTCCCGCGGGGGTGAAAGGAAAAACATGGGCATGAAACTCTCTCCGGAGGAAGTGACGGCGGTCATCCGCCGGCAGCTGGCGGGTTTCACCAGCCGCACGGAATTGGAAGAAGTCGGCACGGTCCTGCAGGTCGGCGACGGCATCGCCCGCATCTGGGGCTTGGGCCAGGCCATGTCCATGGAATTGCTGGAGCTGCCGGACGAGGTCTTCGGCATGGTGCTGAACCTGGAACGGGACAACGTCGGCTGCGTCCTCCTCGGGGATTACGAGCGCGTCAAGGAGGGCGATCCGGTCAAGCGCACCCGGCGGGTCATGCAGGTGCCGGTGGGCAAGGCGCTTTTAGGGCGGGTGGTCAATGCCCTGGGCCAGCCCTTGGACGGGCGCGGGCCGGTGGCGACCGACCAAACCCGCCCGGTCGAACGGCGCGCCCACGGCGTGCTCGAGCGCCAGCAGGTCAAGGAACCGCTGCAAACCGGCATCAAAGCCATCGACGCCATGATTCCCATCGGCCGCGGCCAGCGCGAACTGATCATCGGGGACCGGCAGACCGGCAAGACCGCCGTGGCCGTGGACGCGATCATCAATCAGAAGCAGACCGACGTGTATTGCGTCTACGTGGCCATCGGCCAGAAGCAGTCCACGGTGGCCCAGGTAGTCAAGACTCTGGAAAAATACGGCGTGCTGGAGAAAACCATCGTGGTCGTGGCGGGTGCCAGTGAACCGGCCCCCATGCAATACCTGGCCCCGTACGCAGGCTGCGCCATGGCCGAGGCGTTCCTGCTCAACGGCGAGCACGCCCTCATCATCTACGACGACTTGTCCAAGCACGCCGCGGCCTACCGCCAGATGTCCCTGCTCCTGCGCCGTCCGCCGGGCCGCGAGGCCTACCCCGGCGACGTCTTCTACCTGCATTCCCGCCTGCTGGAACGGGCCAGCAAGCTCAGCGACGACTTGGGCGGAGGCTCGCTGACCGCACTGCCCATCATCGAGACCCAGGCCGGGGACATTTCCGCCTACATTCCGACCAACGTGATTTCCATCACGGACGGGCAGATCTATCTCGAGGGCAACCTGTTTTATTCGGGCCAGCGGCCCGCCGTCAACGTGGGGCTGTCGGTCTCCCGCGTGGGCGGCAACGCCCAGATCAAGGCCATGAAGCAAATGGCCGGGCGCCTGCGGCTGGACATGTCCCAGTACCGGGAACTGGCGGCCTTCGCCCAGTTCGGTTCGGACCTGGACAAGGCCACGCAGGCCCAGTTGGCCCGCGGAGAGCGCATGCTGCGGGTCCTGCGCCAGCCCCAGTTCCAGCCGATGCCGGTGGAGGAGCAGATCGTGATCATTTTCGCCGGCACCACGGGGCTTCTGGACGACATCCCGGTCGCGGCGGTCGCGCGCTTCGAGCAGGAGCTTCTCCGGCACCTGCGGCAGCAGCGGCAGGACCTGCTGAAAACGCTCCTGGCCAAGCGGGAATTCGACGAACAGTTGCACCTCGACCTGAAGGAAGCGGTCAGGGACTTCAAGCGCGCCTTCAAACCCTAGGGAGCCGGCGCCGGACATGGCCCATATCCGACAGATCCGTTCGCGGATCCGCAGCATCCGGAACATCCAGCAGATCACCCGCGCCATGAAAATGGTGGCCTCGGCCCGCCTGCACAAGGCCCAGCGGCAATTACTGCAGGCCCGCCCCTACGCGTATAAGATGCGGGAGATGATCCAGGACATCGGCCGCCACGCGCAGAATCTGGCCCACCCCCTGGTGCAGGGCCAGCGCGGTTCGGTGCGGGCCGTGGTGACGCTGACCTCGGACAAGGGCATGTGCGGGGGATTCAACGGCCCCCCGCTGGTGGCGGCGCTGAAGGCCGCCGGCGCCGCACCGCCCGCGCCGCCCGCCGAAATATTGATCCTGGGACGCAAGGGCGTGGTTTTCTTCCGCCGCAGCGGGATCAAGGCCGTCCGGGAATGGTCGGGTTTCTGGCAGGAAGTGAGCTGGACCCATGCCGACAGCATCGGCCAGGAGCTGATCGACGGCTTCACGGCGGGGCGGTGGTCGCGCGTCGATTTGGTCTACAACCGTTTCAAGTCGGTCCTGATCCAGGAACTGGTCCAGACCCGCCTGCTGCCTCTGGACCTGGGGGATGCGGAGGAGGGCTCCGCCGGACCGCGCCGGGAGCATTTGTTCGAACCGGCGGCGGAGGCCATTTACGCCTATCTCCTCCCGCGTTACGTGAAGAACATCGTCTGGCACGCGTTTTTGGAATCCAAGGCCGCCGAAATGGCGGCGCGCATGCAGTCCATGGACAACGCCACGCAGAGCGCGGGCGACATGATCGGCGAAATGACGCTGCAGTTGAACCGGGCGCGGCAGGCGACCATTACCCGGGAAATTTCCGAACTGGTGGGCGGGGCGGAGGCCATCGGCTGGTAAACCCCGCGGCCCACCCGGACCGCATCAGGAGGTTTCGCGTGAAGGCAGGCAAAGTCGTGCAAGTGATCGGCGCGGTGGTGGACGTGGAATTCACGCCGGGGGAGCTCCCCCCGATCTACCAGGCCCTGCGGATCGAAGGCCAGGCCGGCGGCCAGGTGCCCGTGTCCGTGGTTCTGGAGGTGCAGGCGCACCTGGGCGACAATATCGTGCGGGGCGTCGCCATGTCCTCCACGGACGGTGTTTCGCGGGGCATGGCCGTGCAGGATCTCGGCGGCCCGATTTCGGTTCCCGTGGGCCGGGAGACGCTCGGCCGGGTCATGGACGTTTTGGGACAACCCGTGGATAAAAGCGGAGAGATCCAGAGCGCCAAGCGCTATCCCATTCACCGCCCCAAGCCGGACTTCACGTCGCAGGACACGTCCACCCGGCAGCTGGAAACGGGCATCAAGGTCATCG
>Ga0307445_10002516_pt1 | contig 10051 bp, 9 predicted proteins | sample SalMarSW160330MG_FD_202147 | JGI IMG/M metagenome (GOLD analysis project Ga0307445, IMG submission 202147) | Salt marsh sediment microbial communities from the Plum Island Ecosystem LTER, Massachusetts, United States - SW1603-30 | ecosystem: Environmental > Aquatic > Marine > Intertidal zone >...
CTTGAGATACACGTACGGCCCGCCCGACCTGGGCATCATCGCGGCGAGCTCCGCGTAGCAGACGGCGTGGAATATGGTCACCCCGCCGGCGATGATCCACACCAGCCCGAACAGGGAGGTTGACGATACGAGGGCCATGATCGGGCCGGGTGTGCGGAAGATCCCGGATCCGATGATCCTGCCGACGACGATGGAGACGGACTCGACGAGCCCGAGGTCGCGCCGGTAATCGGTCGCTTCTTCAAATACCGAGGTTTGAGAGGCGCCTGTTTGTTCCATTAAAAGGACGCGGAATTATTCCGTAAGTATCTGGACCCCGGTTTCGGTGACCCTGACCGTCTGCTCCCACTGCGCGGAAAGCCTTCCGTCAATGGTGACGGCGGTCCACGAATCCGGCATCAGCCGGGTCTCATACCTTCCCTGGTTGATCATCGGCTCTATGGTGAACACCATGTTGGGCAGCATCGTGATTCCGCGCTTTCTGCTTCCGTAGTGGTGCACATGCGGCTCTTCGTGGAATTTCAGGCCGATCCCGTGGCCGCCGTAGTCCCTCACGACCGAGTACCCGTGCTTGATCGCATGATGCTCGATCGCGTAGCCGATTTCACCAAGGTCGCGGTACGGCTTGACCTGCTCGATGCCGATATCAAGGCACTCCCTGGCGACGCGCACGAGGCTCGCCGCCTCCTCGGATACCTCGCCGACCATGTACATCCTTCCCGCGTCCCCGTAATAGCCGTTCAGTATCGTGGTCACGTCCACGTTTAAGATGTCCCCCTCCATGATCACGGTGCTGTCTGGTATGCCGTGGCAGACCACGTTGTTGAGGGACACGCATACGCTTTTGGGGAAGCCGTTGTAATGCAGGGGGGCGGGCACCGCGCCGCGGCTCACCGTATATTCATGAACCCAGACGTTTATATCATCGGTGGTGACGCCGGGCCTGATCCGTTTTCCGACCGCATCCAGTATGTCCCTGGTGAGCTGGCAGCTCTTTTGTATGCCGCGTATCTGCTCTTCGGTTTTGATAATGACGCCTGACGGTATGCTGATATTTCCGCCGGAAACGCCCCTCGTCATGTCAAAGTCGAGGTGGCACCTTTTGTATTTTTTTCCGCTGCCGCACCAGCAGGGATCGTTTCTGGAAAGCTTCCTCATTCCACCGCCCATCTATCCGCTCTTCCTATGGGGACAAGACGCTCAGTCATCGGGCATGCCTGAGCGGAATTGCCCTATTCAGATAAAATAAGTATTAACAAACAAATATGTCAAGAACTGTACCATATTTTCCCTTCACCCCTTTGTTCGCCGCGGCCGCCCCGACGTTTATATAAAAAAAGATGATCCGGAAGAATCACCTTTTTCTCAATGCATCCCCGAGGGGATTCGAACCCCTGTTGCCGGGATGAAAACCCGGTGTCCTAGACCCCTAGACGACGGGGACATTCATGATGTAGGATATGATGGCTTTTGAGACGCCCGAGAATCGAACTCGGGACCCACTGCTTAAAAGGCAGTTGCTCTACCGACTGAGCTAGCGTCTCAAAATGTAAAAATACCAGATACTTAATCGTCACCCGACTGTCAATAAAAATTATTTGTTCCTGAACGTATGGCTCCGGTCGGGTCCGACCGAGATGATCGATATCTTCACGCCCGCGCTGCTTTCGATAAAATCCACGTATTCGCGGGCCCTTTTCGGCAGATCTGCTTTTTTTCTGCACCTGGTGATATCCTCATCCCAGCCGTCCAGCTCCTTATAAACAGGTCTTGCGCGCTCGAGGGACGAAGCGGGGAAATGATCAACGCGCTTTCCGTCAGCCTGATATCCCACCGCGACCTTGATTTTTTTGAATCCGCTCAGGACATCAAGCTTTGTCAGTGCGAGGCTTGTCAGGCCGTTGATGAGCGACGCCTGCCTGAGCAGCGGTATGTCGAACCAGCCGCATCGCCGGGGCCTGCCGGTGGTGGATCCGAATTCCGCGCCGCCCACCCTCATCCGGTCGCCCTCGTCTCCGCGCGCCTCGGTGGGGAACGGGCCCCCGCCCACGCGGGTTACATACGCCTTGGCGATGCCGATGACCTCGTCGATGTCAAAGGCGTTCAGTCCCGTTCCCAGCAGCGCGCCGCCGATCGTCGGGTTGGAGGAGGTGACATAGGGGTAGGTGCCGTGGTCTATGTCCAGGCCGAACCCCTGGGCCCCCTCGAGAAGGATGCGCTTGCCCGCCCTGATCGATTCGTGGAGAAAATGCGGAGTGTTTATGATCATGCCGCCGCATACCCTTTTAAACCTTTTGAGAATGTTCATGATCTCGTCTTCGGAGTACGTGCCCTTTTTGTAGATCCGCGAAAGGCTGAGGTTCTTCAGCTTCACCACGAGCGAAATTTTTCCCTTCAGGCTCTTCATGTCGAATACATCCCCGGCCCTGATCCCGATGCGCAGGCATTTATCCGAATAGCTCGGCCCTATACCGCGCACCGTGGTGCCGATCTTCTTCGATCTGAATTCCTCCATCGATTCATCGATGGCCTTGTGGTAGGGAAGAATGAGATGGGCGGAATCGGAGATATAAAGCCTTTTTCCCACGTCAAACCCTTCATTCTCCAGCGACGTAAACTCGCTGATCAGCAAAACCGGATCGATCACCACGCCGTTTCCAATGACGCAGATCTTGTCCTTGTGCAGAACACCGGAGGGTATCAGGTGGAAAATATACTTCTTGTCGCGCACGACGACCGTATGGCCGGCGTTCGCCCCTCCCTGATAGCGCGCCACGATGTCGCTATTCCGGGTGAAATAGTCGATCATCTTCGCTTTTCCCTCGTCTCCCCACTGTGTGCCTATGATAACCCTGCAGCTCATTGCATACCTGAAAATGATTTACAAAAAAATGACTTCCTTTCTATTCTGTTAGAATAGTAGTGTAAAAAAACCCGTGCATTTTTTACTATTGTGTAAATACAATGTCAAATAACAAGTCTTTTTCCTTTTGGATAAAATTTCCATGAAACAAGCCCAATGTTTTGCCCGGTGTTTTTGGAGCGTACAATAAGCAACCGGCTTAACAGGTGATTTTAACCGGAAAAGGAATCGTATATATGATCATATTTCCACGCGAGGCGCAGCATGAATAACATCGTACGGTTCGGGGTCTCAATCGACGAAAATCTGCTTTCGGGGTTCGACGGGATCATAAAAGAAAAAGGATATGTGAACAGGTCGGAGGCGATACGCGACCTGATCCGTGACATGCTGGTATCGCGGGAGATTTCCAACCCGGACGCGGAATCGATCGGGACCCTCACCCTGGTGTACAGCCATGACACCAGGGAGCTCGTCGACAAGCTCAACGACATACAGCACCACTATCATAAAATCATCATATCGACGACGCACGTCCATCTCGACGAGCATAACTGCCTCGAGGTCCTCATTCTCCGGGGAAGGACAAAGATCGTCCAGATGATCTCAGACAGGCTCCTGGCGGTAAAAAACGTGAGGCACGGCAAGCTGACCGTAACCACCACCGGAAAAAATTTAAAATAAAAAGCTCAACTATTCATTCATCGCATCCGACATTTAGATAAGGGAAGAGGTGCGCCTTCATGCCGGATGAAAGCCGTTTTGCATGAAAGCGCTCCAATCAAGCTTCCCTTTGCAAAGGGATGTGCGCGTGTCCGACAGGGAAGTTAAACCGCATGTATATACCGCTCTGATTCTGGCTTCGTTCGTCGTTGCGTATCAGGCGCAGGCCCGGGAAACGGCAAAAAACGGGTCCGGGCACAGGGCCGGCGTCTATGAATCGTATGAAGACTTTATGCCCGCGCGCCGCACCGGCCAACCGGGAAACCGGGAAATAAAAATAACGAAAAAAACCGGCGCTCGTACGCCGCCTCCCGTCCATAAAAAAACAAAAAACGCAAAAGAAAAAATCGTCCGGTATAAGGTCCGGCGCGGCGATACCCTGACGAAAATATCGAAACAATTCAATATCCCGATTGATGCGATCGCCTCTTTAAACCATGTAACAAATGAGAACGTGATCAGGGCGGGAATGGAGCTGAAAATTCCCGCGAACGCGGATCCCCGCCGCGGCGGATCCGCGGGCCTGCGGGGAAAGGCCGCGCGGCCGAAGCATGAGGGTCCGAAATTCAAATGGCCCCTCCCGCATATTGTGGAGTATAAAAGGGACGGGTACAACGGCGTGAAGCCGATCGGTATAATAATAACCGGAGAGCCGGGCGCTGCGGTGTTGTCGTCGGCGGCGGGGGTCATTAAAAAAATCGGCAGGATGAGGGGCTTCGGCAGATTTGTCGTCATCAGCCATCCGGGCAGGTTCGCCACCGTGTATTCAAATTTAAGCCGGATAGCGGTTTCTGAAGGGGATATCATTGCGGCGCACAACATAATCGGTACGATCGACCGCGCGGATAAAAGGCTCCACTTCCAGATCGATTACGAGGGGAAGCCCCAGAATCCCCTTGAATATCTTCCCCATATTTAGTTGTGCACCGACACGTGACTCCGCAGCACAATTGCCCATTTTTTAAAAAAAAGATCGAATATATCTTTACCCGCTCCGCCTTTTTTGTTATATATTTAGAAGAAAATGAAACGTTCCGTATATGTTGTGCGAAGGTTTTTGCGTACACATTTTCAGGAGGGCGTTGGGGATGTTCGTGTTCGGATGATGTATTTTTTCTTCCGGCGGCGTTTTCCATACGCGGGTGATGAAGGGGGGAAAGGGCATTGACGCGCTCTTATTATGGACGACTAAAATGGAACCTAAAAAAATATCAAGCGATCAGCTCACACAGACCTTTAAAAAAATTCAGAAGGGCTCCGAATATGCGATCGGGAATTACCTCTACAAGGGTTTTCGGGTTCAGGTCAGCAAATACCATTCATCCGGGACCGAGCGGTACATGAGGTTGTACAAAAAAAGAAGGGAACTGGGGCTGTGCATCAGGTGCGGCAACAAGGTCAAAAAGACAAATCCGCATACGGGCAGATTATACCGCCTCTGCGAATACCACAGGGAAATAACCGATAAAAAATAACTTCACGTCGCGTGAGGGGTCTTCTCAGCTGAATTCAATCGAGAAGTCAAAGGCGGCCGCGGAGTGCGTGATCGATCCCATGGAGAGATAGTCGATATCGAGGTCGATCATACCCCTGATCTTTTCCTCGTCCATGTTTCCCGAGACCTCGATTTTTGCTTTTTTTGCGATGACTTCGATCGCCGCTTTGACGAGGGAGCGGTCCATGTTGTCGAGCATGATTATGTCCGCGCCCTCCGCCGCCGCCTCCCTCGCCTCCTCCAGCGTCGATGCTTCCGCCTCTATCCGATACCGCGTTCCGTAGCGCTCCCTGACCATGCGTATGGCCCTGCCGACGCCGCCCGCGGCCCTGATATGATTGTCCTTGATCATGACCATGTCATAGAGGCCCATCCGGTGGTTCATGCCTCCGCCGGTCTTGACCGCATACTTGTCGAGCATCCGGAATCCGGGCACCGTCTTGCGCGTGTCAAGGAGCGAGATCGCCGTGCCATCGAGCAGGGAAACCGCACTCGCGGTCCGGCTCGCCACCCCGCTCATCCTCTGCAAAAAATTCAGCACGGTACGCTCACCCGACAGAAGGCCGATCGTCGGACCCTTAAGGAGAACAACCCTGTCTCCCGGACCGATCTCGTCCCCGTCATGCATAAGGCATGTCACCTCCACGCTTTGGTCGATGTACCCGTATACATGGCCGACGAGATCGGTGCCGCACAATATCCCCCGCTCCCGCGATATGATCGCCGCTTCGGACACGTCGGATTCGCCGAAGATCGCCCGTGAGGTGAGATCCCCGCTTCCGATGTCCTCCCGCACTGCAAGGCGGATCAGCTCCTCCACGTCCTTCATCGCTACGGCGCCGCTCACTGCTTCACCCTCCCCAGGAGCTCAATCTTTTTTTCAATGTCGAGCATCTGATCCCGAAGCACCGCGGCCTTTTCGAATTCCAGGTCGTCCGCCGCCTTGAGCATGTCCTGGCGCAGGCGGTCGCGCAGGCCGTTTAGCTGCCCGACGTCGTTTCCGGTGTACTTCTCCGCGTAATCCGCCACGAGATCGATGTAGCGGTTCTCATTCGTGTACTCCCGCTCGATAATGTCCACGATGTCCTTCTTGATCGATTCGGGCGTGATATGGTGCTCCCTGTTGTACCGCTCCTGCAGCTCCCTCCTCCGGTTCATCTCGTCGATGGCCGCCTGCATGGAGCCGGTGACCTGGTCGGCGTACAGGATGACCGTGCCGTTGATGTTGCGGGCGGCCCTGCCCGCGGTCTGGATGAGGGACGTCGTGTTCCGTAAGAACCCCTCCTTGTCCGCGTCGAGGATCGCGACGAGGGACACCTCGGGCAGGTCGAGCCCCTCGCGCAGGAGGTTGATTCCCACCAGGCAGTCGAAGTCCCCCAGCCTGAGGTCCCTGATTATCTCCACGCGCTCGATCGTGCTGATCTCGGAGTGAAGGTAGCGCGCGCGTATCCCGACCTCCTCGAAGTACTTCGAGAGGTCCTCCGCCATTTTCTTGGTGAGGGTCGTCACCAGGATCCGCTCGTCCCGCTCGACCCGCTTGTTGATCTCCCCGATCAGGTCGTCGACCTGGGTGCGTGCGGGGCGCACCTCCACGGCCGGGTCCACGAGGCCCGTGGGCCTGATGACCTGTTCGACGACCCTTCCGCTTCTGGAGAGCTCGTACTTCGCCGGGGTGGCGGACACGAAGACCACCTGATTGATCAGCTCCTCGAATTCGTCGAACCGGAGGGGCCGGTTGTCCAGGGCGGAGGGGAGCCGGAACCCGAACTCAACCAGGTTTTTTTTGCGGGCGATGTCCCCCTCGTACATCCCCCGCACCTGGGGCAGCGTGACGTGCGATTCGTCGATGAACATGAGATAATTCCCCTTGAAATAGTCGAGCAGGCAGGAGGGCCTTTCTCCCGGCTTCCTGCGCGAAATGATCCGTGAGTAGTTTTCGATGCCGCTGCAGTAGCCCATCTCCGCCATCATCTCCATGTCGTAGCGGGTCCTGGTCTCGAGCCGCTGCGCCTCGACGAGCCTGTTCCCGGCGCGCAGGTCGTCGACGCGCGCGTTCAGCTCGTCCTCGATCATCCGGATGGTGGTCTTCATCTCGGTCATGGACGACACGAAATGCTTGGCAGGATAGATGAAGCAGCCCTCCGCCCTGGCCATGACGGCGCCCGTGACCGGGTTGATCTTCGAGATGCTCTCGATCTCGTCCCCGAAAAACTCTATCCTGAAGGCCTCGCGCTGCAGGGAGGCGGGAAACACCTCGACGACGTCGCCGCGCACCCTGAAGCTCCCCCTGACGAAGGCGATATTGTTGCGCTCGTAATATATCGACACCAGCCTCCGCAGCAGCTCGTCCCGCTCCAGTACGTCCCCCGCGTGCAGGCGTATGTGCGAGCGATCGAAATCGTCCGGGGCGCCCAGGTTGTAGATGCACGACACCGACGACACCACGATCACGTCGTTCCGCTCGAGTATCGACGAGGTCGCCTTGAGCCTGAGCCGGTCTATCTCGTCGTTGATCGAGGCGTCCTTCTCGATGTAGAGATCGGACGAGACCACGTACGCCTCCGGCTGGTAATAGTCGTAGTAGGAGACGAAGTATTCGACCGCGTTGTCGGGGAAGAACTCGGAAAACTCGCGGTAGAGCTGGGCTGCCAGGGTCTTGTTGTGGGTGAGCACCAGCGCCGGCTTGTTGACCGCCTCCATCACTTTCGCCATGGTGAAGGTCTTGCCGGAGCCGGTGACCCCGAGAAGGGTCTGGAACTTTTCGCCCTTCGCCACGCCGTCCACGAGGCGCTCGATCGCCCTGACCTGGTCGTCCGACGGCTTGAATCTCGATACGATTTTGAAATCGGGCATGTTTTTTCTTTAACTATAAATTTAGTTTTAGATCATTAACAGTCTGCGCAATGTTATACAACCACTGATCATTAATTATATGCATTCAAGATGCATATAACAATATAACACGATCTCATTTTTTTGGCCAATGATTTTCTATAGTTAAATGCTATTGAGGGGGATATGATGAAACATCATCGCTAATTTGCAATAAAACTTAACCGGAAGGCAAATATTTTTTTATGACGGGCGTCGTTTGTTGACGATGTTTGCGACATTGAAAATGTCTTATTTTAAAAATACAACAAAGAGCGCCGCCGGCTGATCTTCTAAGAAAGAAAGTCTTTTACCCGGGTCCATTTGAGGCGGGGGTAGCGTTTATTGTCGATCGGGTCCAGCTTCGGCAATCCGCTGTACATGTTATGCATATACTGCATTCCCTGCCAGGCGGGGTAGAGATCATCCGTTCCGGGAGAAAATGCCTTTGCCGTTTTTATCATCAGGTTAAGCACGCCGAGTCCTCCTCCATAAAGAAGCCGGTATTTTTTGCCTTTTATCCGGCCGACGACTTCGGCTAACCGCCGGGCGCTTATCTGATCGCCTGCGATCCTCAGGTATCGGGGCGTGTGCGGGTCGAGCGCCGCCTCCGCGGTGTAGTCGGCGGTATCATCTTTTGTCGTGAAGTCGAGAAGCTGATCGGCGTTACCGTAATAAAGCACTCGATTCAGTTTGAAGAGAATGAAGGGGGCCTGTCCGGTCAGCATGTCCATAAATGCCCCGTTCAGTATCGATGTCGCGGAGACCGGCGCCTTTTCAAGATAGCGGTGAAATTCTCGTCGAAGATCAAGGTTGCGATTTGTTCCTACGGGCAGTTTTGTGAAATCAATTGAATAATCGGATGGAATAAAGCGGGCAACGTTAGCCGCGACCGCCGCATCAAGCAATTGCTTTTGAGCATCAACGATCACTTCGCGAAGACCGCTGAGGGCTGAGACAACGCAGGTTCCTCCCTTGCACGCTTCAGCCAGGTCGGTTGAGTTGCGGTAATCGACTTTTACCACTTTAACGCCGGATTTGATTAAAGAGCCAAGCGTATCCGATGATCCGTTTGACCGGGTTACAATTCGTACCTCTGCGCCTTTTCTGAGCAATGCTTTTGCGATCCGCTGTCCCAGGTCTCCGGTGCCGCCGGCCAATATGATGCGTTTTTTAGGCATTGATACTCCCCCTTTGTTTACAAAATGTTCTTTTTATTTCTTCAAATCCTCCTCGATCGCCGCGAACTGCTCGAGCGCGGCCTCCAGGTCTTCAACGATCTCTGCGGCGATTATTGCCGGGTCGGGCAGATTCGCCGAATCTTCCAGAGATTCGTGCTTGAGCCAGAAGATGTCCAGGTTCCATACTGAAAACCGGCACGAGAGCAATGAAAGCGGGCGGTTCAGGCGCTTCAGCTACGAAGATCTCATGAAGCGGGACAAGGCGCGGCATCCAAAGAACGTTCCGCTTTGGCCAACATGGCGATTATTTGCTCTTTCAAATCGCCGTCGGCCACAGGATGACACCTTCCCTTCCGGCGTTTATGAATAAGGGATTGAACCTTTGTTCTTGGTAGCGGTCTTGCGTTACGGGTATAATGGAAAATACGGAATTATATTTATACAGCATGTCACCGGAAACTTCATCCAGGATATCCGTCAATTCCGGCGTTAATTCGTCAATAACGGCGATGCAATCATAATCGGATTCTTTTGTTTCATCGCGGCGGGCCATGGAGCCGATCAGTACCAGTTTTTTAAGCCTCGATCCCAGCTTGTTTCCCAGTTCTTTCGTCATTTGCTTTAAAATTTCATCGCGCGTTATCATGCACGGACCTTTTTCGAAACTAAATTCAATGCATTTTCCTTTGTATATAAGTAATAGACGATGCTATTATTGCAATCATTTTAATCTCACCTCCCGGCCGCCGGACCTCACCCCTCCCTGCCTCCCCTCTCCCCAAGGGAGAGGGGGGGTAGAGGTCAATTGGAAAGCGGTGCCGGGGGGTGGGGCTCACCGCCATATCTCATTGTATTCCAAATTAAATTCAGATGGTGCAAATCTTAGGGAGTATTCTTTATTATTTTTTAGCTCATAAA
>Ga0307445_10002517_pt1 | contig 10050 bp, 9 predicted proteins | sample SalMarSW160330MG_FD_202147 | JGI IMG/M metagenome (GOLD analysis project Ga0307445, IMG submission 202147) | Salt marsh sediment microbial communities from the Plum Island Ecosystem LTER, Massachusetts, United States - SW1603-30 | ecosystem: Environmental > Aquatic > Marine > Intertidal zone >...
AAGGCGCGCGAAGAAAAATGGATGAAGGCGTACTTGCAGTACGTCAAAGTCATTTTTCTAGCGCAACGCAGGAGACATGGGGCTATCCGCCGCCGCAGTAGATTGCCCGTGAGAAAAGCGGGCTAAACCATTTTACCCGCAAAGGAGAAACTCCCATGAGTGTGACAGAAGAGAATATCAGAGAATTTACCGCCCATTCCTTTGGCACCTGGAACCGTCAAAAGGCCTGGGCAACTCCCCTGGTGATCAAGGATGCGGAAGGAGTATTCATGTATGACGAGAAGGGAAAGTCCTATATTGACTTCTCGTCTCAATTGATGTGTTCAAATCTCGGGCACAAGAACAAGGCCATTATCGAGGCGATCGTCAAGCAGGCGCAAAAATTGCCCTATATCGCCCCGGGTTTTGCAAACGAGGCATCAATGGAGGCAGTTGAGGCCCTTCGTTCCGTCATGCCGAAAGGACTTGACAAGTTCTTTTTCTCCACCAGCGGCACTGAGGCCAATGAAGCTGCCCTCAAGATGATCAGGCAATCAAAGTTTCCTGCCTACAAGGTCATCTCAAGATATCACTCCTATCATGGTGCTACGGTAGCAAGTGCCGCATTTACCGGAGACCCGCGGCGATGGTTCGCGGAACAGGCCAGATGCACGGTCCAGGGTGTCCGTTTCGCTCCCGATTGTTACTGCTACCGCTGTCCATTCGGCCTGGATTACCCGGCCTGTAATGTCCAGTGTGCCAGATACCTGGATTACATGATCAAGGAAGAAGGGAACGTGGCCGCTATCCTGGTTGAACCCGTGGTGGGGACAAACGGTCGTCTCGTGCCTCCACCTGAGTATTTTCCCCTGGTCCGGAAGATTTGTGATGAAAATGGTGTTCTTCTTGTAGCCGATGAAGTGATGACCGGCTGGTTCAGGACAGGGAAGGCATTTGCCATGGAGAACTGGCAGATAACCCCCGACATCCTCACCACGGCGAAAGGCGCCACGGGAGCCTACACCCCCGCCGGTATCACCGCCGCAAACGAGAAGGTGGCGGATTTTTTTGAGGAAGAAGTCTTTTGCCATGGGCACACCTATGCCTTTCATCCCATCGCCATGTGTGCGATCCCGGCCGCCGTGTCAGAATACAAGAAACTGATGGCCTCCGGCCTTCCCCAGAAAACCGCTCTGTATCTCGAGGAAAAGCTTTACGCACTGGCGGATCGCCACGAATGCATCGGCGATGTCAGAGGGATCAGCCATTTCTGGGCACTCGAAATCGTAAAAAATCGAAAGACAAAGGAACCATTCAATGTAAAGGCTGAGAAGTTCGCCGGCGGTCCCCTGATGACCGGGAAGATCGCTGCAAATGCCATGCAAAACGGTCTCTATATGGCCGCCTGGTATGATACCCTGGTCATTGCTCCCCCCTTGATCATCACCGAAGATGAGATTGACCAGGCAGTGGAGATCCTCGATAAATCCCTGGAGATTGGCGACAAGGAAGCAGTAAGTACAGGGGTTCCCGCTTCCAGAAGTTCGGAATTTAAGCAAACGGCATGATGATCAGCGTGCTGTAATAGGGTATCACTTCATTAATAAGGAGGTTTTATTCCATGGAAAATCAGGAAGATATCGATCTGAGTGTGGACTTTTGCGGCGTGAAATTTCTCAACCCGTTTGTCCTTTCTTCTGCTCCCCCCACCACCACCGGGGCCATGATCGGCAGGGCATTCAAGGCGGGATGGGCGGGGGCTGTTACAAAGACCCTTCTGATCAATGCAAGCACCATCACGAATGTGACGCCGCGTCTCGCATCCATGGGTTTCAAGGGACAGGCACCTGACTCAAAAATCAATTACGCCCTTGAAAATATTGAGCTGGTCACAGACCGTGATCTTTCACTGTGGCTCAAGGAAATAGAGGACCTCAGGAAGAAATTCCCGGATCACGTGGTCATTGCCAGTATCATGGATGACGCGAGCGAACCCAAAGGCTGGCAGCGCCTCGCCAAACAGTGCGAAGAAGCGGGTGCCGGCATGATCGAACTGAACATGTCATGCCCACACGGCATGCCGGAAAGGGGCATGGGCTCCGCCATCGGCCAGGATATAGATCTGGCGGCAAGGGTCACCGGCTGGGTTTCTGAGGCAGTGGATATCCCCGTAATCGCCAAGATGACTCCCAACGTAACGGATGTGGGACTAGTAGCCAAGGCCTGCGCGGATGCGGGGGCGGATGCCATCTCTGCCATCAACACGGTGGCCTCCATTATCGGGGTTGACCTGGAAACACTGGCCCCTCTTCCAAGTGTGTCCGGCGTTTCCTCCCACGGGGGACTCTCGGGACCGGCCATTAAACCAATCGCCCTGAAGGCGGTGGCCACTATCGCCGAAGTAACCGATGCCCCCATTTCAGGAATCGGAGGGATCACCACCTGGGAGGATGCAGCCGAATTTATCCTGCTTGGCGCATCCACCCTGCAAATCTGCACGGCGGTTATGTTCTATGGGTATTCCGTCATTGACAATCTGGTGGAGGGCCTTGCCGGTTTCATGAAAAAGAAGGGATTTGCCACGATTTCAGATATGGTCGGCGTCTCCCTTAAAAAGCTGGTGCCCCTGGGAGAACTGGACACGAAAACGCGGCTCGTTGCCCACATAGATAATGGCACCTGTGTCCAATGCGACGCGTGCTTCATCTCCTGCAGAGACGGCGGCTACCAGGCCATTACCAGGGGAAGCGATAAGGTCTACAAGGTCACGGAAAAACTCTGCTCCGGGTGTTCCCTCTGTATGCAGGTCTGCCCCGTCCCCGGTTGTATCACCATGGGTCCAAAATCCTGAGCCTTCCGAGCTCTTTTTCTGATCACTGGGTCTTGCTTCGTGTAGAAGGCCCGCTTGAAAGGGGGAAATCATGGATTACAAAATCGTAAATGGAACCATCGTCACGGCCACGGACATCTACCGGGCGGACGTGGGTATCAAGAACGGCAAGATCATTCAAATCGCCAAAAAAATCAAAGAGCCCGCCGGGGAGGTCATTGATGCGAAAGGTCTCTATGTGCTCCCGGGAGGCATCGATATTCATACCCACCTGGACATGCCTTTCATGGGCAGCTTTTCATCCGATGATTTTGAAACCGGGACCATAGCCGCTGCGTTCGGCGGTACCACGTCCTTGGTAGATTTCGCCATTCAGGGCAAAAGGATGAGTCTGAAAGGTACCTTGGACGCCTGGATGAAAAAGGCCAAGAAAAAAGCCGTCATCGATTACGGCTTTCACGTTGCCATCACCGATCTCAATGACAAGGTCATGGCCGAGATCCCTGAAATGGTCGCCATGGGGGTCCCCAGTTTCAAGTGTTTTCTCGCCTACAAGGGTTCTCTCATGATCGACGACGGGGCACTCTACCGCATTCTTCAAGAGACAAAAAAGGCAGGTGCCCTGGTCATGATCCATGCCGAAAACGGGGATGTCCTCGACATCCTCATCAATGATCTGCTGGCCCAGGGAAAAACGGAACCAAAATATCACGCTTTGAGCCGCCCGCCCGAAGCAGAGGCCGAGGCCACAGGAAGAGGAATCGCCATAGCCCAGATGGCCGACGCGCCCATCTATATCGTGCATCTCACCTGTAAAGAGGCCCTTGCCAAGGTCAAGGAAGCGCGGGACATCGGGTTCCCTGTTCTCGCGGAGACCTGCCCCCAGTATCTCCTCAAATCGTACCAGAACTATCTTGAACCGGGGTTCCAGGGGGCCAAGTACGTCATGTCCCCCCCACTCCGTGACAAGTCCAACTGGGATGCACTCTGGAAGGCCCTAGCCTATGGAGATCTCCAGGTCGTTTCCACGGATCACTGCCCGTTCAATTTCAAGGGCCAAAAAGACAAGGGGAAGAAAAACTTTGCCCTGATTCCCAACGGCGCCCCCGGTATAGAACACCGGGTTATGCTCCTCTACCACGAGGGAGTCAACAAGAAACGTATTGGGCTCAATCGGTTCGTAGAACTCGTCTCAACCGCTCCGGCAAAACTCTTTGGCTTCTTTCCCCAAAAGGGGACCGTGGCCGTCGGTACTGATGCGGACCTGGTTCTCTTTGATCCCAAGGCCCCTTTCAAGATCAGCGCCAAGACACATCATCAGAACGTGGATTACACTCCCTACGAGGGCTTCACAGGAAAGGGGGTGCCGAAAACCGTGTTTTCAAACGGGCAAATCATCGTGAACGATGGGAAATTCATGGGGAAACCGGGGACCGGTCGTTTTATCAAGCGTAGGCGTTTTCGCTTGACGGCGTAATCCCGGGCTGATATATGCTTCAAAAAACTTTAACTTATCTTAAAGAAAGGAGGAAAATCGGTAGTTAGCTTTATTTCCAAGATCAACCAGCCCTGGACAGGGGCAAAGACAAGGAGGTCATGGACTTATGAGCGAACAACAAAATCAGGAGAGCAAAGGCTGGATCGTTTATCCCATTGGAAGCAGGCCAAAATGGCCTCTTGCCGTACTCCTCGGGGTCCAGCAGTATCTCACCATGTTCGGCGCAACAGTGCTGATTCCGTTTATCATCGGAGGGGCAATGAAGATGCCCCAGCACCAGCTCGCATTGTTAATCTCAACCATCTTCTTCACTTCAGGACTCTGCACCCTGATCCAGCAGTCACCCCTCGGCAACCGCCTGCCCATTGTACAGGGCGGAACTTTTTCATTCCTCGGACCCACCTTCGCGATCATCGGCATGGTTGCCGCCAAGAAGCTCACGGGTCCCGGTCCCCTGTGGCAAATCCAGATCCAGGAGGTGGCGGGGGCCATCATGATCGCATCGGTGGTGGAGATTTTCCTCGGCTACACGGGCATCATGGGGTGGGTAAAAAAGGCCATAAGTCCCATTGTAATAGGGCCCACCATCGCCATGATCGGTTTGGCACTCTTCAATATCGGGGCCCCCTGGATGGCCAAGAACTGGATTATCTCGCTCATCACCCTTTTTGCCCTCATCATCTATTCCCAGGTCTTTTCCCGGAAGTCCAAGATGTTCCTCCTCTTTCCCGTATTGCTGGCAATCGCCACAGGATGGATCTGCGCCTTGATCGGAACCCTGACCGGATGGATCTCACCCGATAACGCCGCCTATTTGAAAACCGACCTGGTGGGTGCCGCGTCCTGGATCAGCTTCAGGCCCATGGTACCATTCAAGTGGGGCTTCCCGGATCTGGGAAGCAGTACCCTGTGGGCAGGGGTCTTTGGCATGCTGGCGGGCTACCTGGCCTCCATGATCGAGTCCATCGGTGACTACTATGCCTGTGCCCGTATCTCGGAAGCGCCGGTACCAACCGGCAAGATGATCTCCCGGGGCCTGGGTGCAGAGGGCTTGGGCTGCCTGATTGCCGGTATCCTCCAGACCTGTAACGGCACAACCAGCTATTCCGAAAACATCGGGTCCATCGGCCTTACAAGGGTGGCAAGCAGGAGGGTCATCCGATGCGGCGCGGTTGTCATGCTCATCATCCCCATAGTCGAAAAATTCGGCGCGGTACTGGCCACCCTGCCGCAGCCCGTGGTGGGGTCCATGTTCGTGGGGCTCTTCGGCCTGATCGCCGCCGTGGGTCTCTCTAACCTCCAGATGGTCAACATGAACAATTCACGGAACCTGTTCATCATCGGTCTTTCCTTCTTTGCGGGACTCAGTGTCCCGTACCAATTCAACACCATGCTTTCCGCCGCGGCCACACCCATCAACTGGAGCGCGGCCGGTCCGTTTTTCCAGGTCCTGGGAAATATCTTCCAGGCCATCCTGACCACCGGCATGGCGGTGACCGCCATCGTGGCGATGATCATGGACAACCTGCTCCCCGGCGCTACCAGGACCGAACGCGGGCTGGAAATCTGGGAGAAAGAAGCCTCTGACGAGGCATGGGAAAAAGCAGAAGCAGAATGGGCCGCCATGAAAGAAGGAGAAATGCGGCCGGTATAACAAAACTTTTTTCCGGAGGAAAGCCTGCTCTCAGGCTTTCCTCCGCCCATCTTCCGCTGCCCCCGGAAAGTTCTCTTTGGAAAAAATATTCGTGCCGAAACCTTTCAAATATATCGTCTACGCCCTGATGGTCCTCGTCGGCCTGTTCGCGATGTATTCCCTCCTGAATGCTGGAAATCCCCACAGCCTTCTCCGCCCGTTTTTCCCCGACCCGAACGACGATGTGTACGTGGCTGTGGTTTCCTCGGCCCTGGTTTTTGTTCTCGGCTTTCTCGTCTTCTTTTCCCGAGACCGGGAGGGATTCATGGAACTCATCGAACTGAACCAGAATAAGATCAGAGAACTCCGCAAAAAGGGCAAGAGTGACCAAGAAATTGCAGATTTCATCCTTGCTGCCATGGGAAGCTACGGGGGGTATAAGCACAATCTGGCCCGGAAAAAACTGATTTATTACCTGGCTCAATTCAGGTAGAGAGCGCATAATATCATGAGCTTATTCGGCAATAACGGCTGGCTCGTCATCGCCTTGGCCTTTTTTGGGATCATCCTGTACATATCCCTGGTCCGGTGGCGGGACAGGAGATGGATCAAGGAGAAATTCGGGGACCGAAAGGTTCTGGCCATGAGTTTCGGGGTCAACTACTTCGGAAAGGCAACCGAACCGGGCCGGCTCCGCAAGAGCAGCGGATTTCTCCTCCTGCTTCCCGATCGCCTGTTTTACCGAAGCAGGCTGCGGGGACTGGAACTGGAGATCCCGGGCGACAGGATAGTCAGGGTCTATCATGGAAAAAGCCACAAGGGAGAAAATCTTCACCAGTCAGTGGTCAAGGTGGATTTCACCACCCAGGAAAAAGAAAAAGACTGCGTTGCCTTCAAGGTCCCCTATCCACCTCAGTGGATTCAGGCCATTGAAACCACCCTCCTCCGAAAAACAGAACAACGGGAACCGGCTTCTTCACCACCGTGAGCTCTCATCCAAGAACCTTAACCGCATCTTCCCTGCCGGCAGCCATTCCTTCAGCTTGAAAGGACATCCTTATTTGTCCAGCATCACGCTGTTGATACTCACCCCATCTGCATGGAGGATACCGTGGAACTAATCCTGTATATTGTTTTTGCCTTTCTGGCAGGTTGATGCCTCCCCACCCAGGCAGGCATCAACGCTCAACTCACCATTTTTTCCCATTCTTCCGTGATGTCGGCAACCATCTCCTTTGCGGTAGGCACCATTGGACTGGTTGTCTATGTTCTGGCATTTCGTATCCCGTGGCCGCCAGCGTCAACTGTCATCCGGGTTCCCTAGTGGATGTGGACCGGGGGATTTATAGGGGCCTATTTTGTGGCGGCCACCATTATACTCGCCCCCAGACTGGGAGCTGCCCCCATGGTCGCTCTGGTCGTGGGCGGGCAGATGCTTGCCTCTCTGGTATTTGACCATTTCGGCCTGATTGGATACCAGATCCATCCCCTGAACCTTTGACGGATCACCGGTGCGGGCCTCATTGTTGCTGGGGTAGCACTAATCAATATTTCTTAGGGGTGGGGTATTCCTCAAAAAACAAGAGCTCCCCTCCCGCCGACACGAAGATGATGCCAAAAAGGAGGGGAGCCCTGTGTTTCCAGGATGCCTGGAAGAAATTATACGGGGATACGTCTATTTTCCCTTTTCTTTGCTATTTTCCGAAACAGCCTCGGGATATCCGCCATCAGCCCTTCTGACAGTTCCGCCGCCCTGAGGTAAAATCCCTTGATCTTCTCTTCCATATCCTGTGACTGTTTTGCCACATCGGATGGTTCTGCATCCGTTGAGAGACTTGTCCCGAATGCATAGTCATCCGTATCCAGACCTTCAAAGGCATAATTGGATTCCAGGGTATCCGTAATAACCCCGAAATATGTCCGTTTTACATCCTTCTCGAATTTCCTGTTCTCTTTGCTCCAGGAGAGAAGGGTATCCTTCATATTCGGATATTGCGTTGCGCACTCCTCATAAAAGGATGCAGCATCCTCTTCTATCCTGGTGACAAAACTCATTACTGCTGCCATGGTATTCAGTTTCATCAGAACCACCTTGTAATGACGATTTTAGATTCGGTAAAGAACCGGACCACATCCCGTCCCTGACCGTGCAGCACACCAAAAAAGGAGTCTTTCATTCCGCCGAAGGGAAAGAAGGCCATGGGGGCCACGATGCCTACGTTGATGCCAACATTCCCGGCGATCACATCGTGCTGGAATTGCCGTGCCCATTTGCCGTTGTTGGTAAAGATGGCGGATGAATTGGCAAAAGGAACACCATGGATGATATCTATGGCCTCATTCAGATCCTTTGCACGAAGCACGCTGGCGACCGGGCCGAAGATCTCGTCACGGGCCAGGCTCATTTCCGGTGTCACATTTTCGAAAACAGATGGATTCAGAAAACAGTCCTCAGGAAGGTCACCGACCAGCTTCAGTTTTCTCCCGTCCAGGGTCAGTTTCGCGCCTTCCTCAAGGCCTTTTTCCATCATCTTGAGAATCCGCTGTTTGGACTCGGCATTCTGTACGGGCCCCATTTGTACCGATTCATCCAGGCCGTCGCCGACCGTGATGGCCGCGGCCGCTTCCACAAATTTATCGACAACGTTTCTGTAAGTCTTGTCATCGCCAACGACGAGGAGATTTGCCCCAGCCAAACATCTCTGGCCGGCATTGCCGAAAAAAGAAGAGATAAGGCTCACCATGGCCTTGTCAATCTCTGCATCCGGCATGATCACGATAAAATTCTTGGCACCCGCCTGAGCGATCACCCGCTTCCCTGTCTCGCCGCATTTCTGGTAGATGTGCCTGGCTACCGGCGTAGAGCCCACAAACGTGACTCCCTTCATGTCGGGGTGTTCCATGCACCCGTCAGCGACCTCGGCCCCTCCATTGACCAGATTGACCACGCCGGGCGGCAGGCCGACATCATCCAGCATCTCAAACAGCTTGTTCTGGCTCATGGGCGCCCTTGGAGAGGGTTTCACCAAAAAGGTATTCCCGCATGCAATGGCGAACGGGAGGAACCACAAAGGAACCATAAAGGGGAAGTTAAACGGCGCTATACAGGAAAAAACTCCAAGTGGCTGGTAGATCGCGTATTCATCAATTCCATGGGCAATATCTTCCAAGTTAAAACCCTGCATGCTGGTCGGAATCCCCGAAGCCACTTCAACCATCTCGATCCCGCGCCTGGTCTCCCCGCGTGATTCGTCGATGGTCTTTCCGTGTTCCCTTGTTTGTACCATACTGAGTTCATTGAAATTATCCTCCATCACCTCGATCAGACGATGGAGATACCTGGCCCTGGCAACGGCCGGAGTATTTCGCCAGTCAGGATAGGCCTCCTGGGCCGCCTGTACCGCGGAATCAAGTTCAGCCTTCGCAGACATGGGGCATTCACACAGGAGTTCTCCCCGTGCGGGGTTTATAATTTCGACAAATTCATCGGTTGTGGAATCAACCCATTCACCATTGATGTAATTCTGTAATCTCTTCACTGCCATAATGATTCCTCCTCAGATGAGTTTTTCTGGGTAAACTACCATTACCTTTATAGTATTGTCAACGCAAATAGAGTCCGGCGTTGTCAAGCATCCCTATTTGTCTATTGCAAATCATGGGCTTTTTTGTCATTACTATTCGGACAACATTTCATCTCACAAATCTGGATATATATCATGAAGATCAGAATTCTGTCCGCCACTGACATCAAGGCAGCCCTGCCCATGGAGGAGGCCATTCAAATCATGGCGTCCGCTTTTGGACAGTTCTCCGCCGGCAAGGCAGTGGTCCCGCTCAGATCGCGGTTGCACACGGAAAAGGGAGTAACGCTTCTCATGCCGGCCTACCTCCAGGAAACGAGAAACCTTGCCGTTAAGATTGTTTCCATATACGGCCAAAACCCTGCCCTCAATCTGCCCACCGTTACTGCGGTGGTCACTGTCCTCGATCCAGATACGGGGATGCCGATCGCCTTCATGGACGGGGACAGCCTGACCGCGATTCGCACCGGTGCAGCAGGCGGGCTTGCCGCTGATCTCCTTTCCAGACAGGACGCACGACGAGTCA
>Ga0307445_10002518_pt1 | contig 10049 bp, 2 predicted proteins | sample SalMarSW160330MG_FD_202147 | JGI IMG/M metagenome (GOLD analysis project Ga0307445, IMG submission 202147) | Salt marsh sediment microbial communities from the Plum Island Ecosystem LTER, Massachusetts, United States - SW1603-30 | ecosystem: Environmental > Aquatic > Marine > Intertidal zone >...
TCTTTCAATGCATCATGCATACAACATTACCGGATATTATGACCACGTACCGAAAACAGATGATCCGAAACTTCAAAAGCTGTTCGGGCAGCAGGGGAAAGAAAAGAATGAAGCTTTTTGGTTAGCCAAACACAAGGAAATTATCGATAATTATAAACCTGATATCATTTACCAGGATTTCAATTTGCATCTAATTTCACAACCGATTCTTTTGCAATTTTTGGCTTACTACTATAATAGTGCAGCCGAATGGAACAAACCTGTTGTAGCCACATTTAAAGACGGTCTGAATACTAAGTGTGCTGTGTTGGACTATGAACGTGGAGGTCCCCCGGATATTACAGATAATTACTGGCTTACAGATGATGCTGTTAGTTCTTCAAGCTGGTGCTACACCGAAGGAATTGGATACTATACGAGCAAAGCTATACTTCATAGCTTTATAGATAGGATAAGCAAAAATGGGGATATGCTGCTTAATATTTCTCCAAAAGCCGATGGTACAATACCACAGGAACAAAAGGATATTTTACTTGCAATGGGTTCGTGGTTGAAAAAATATGGCGAGGCAGTGTATTCAACCCGTGCGTGGAAAAAATATGGTGAAGGTCCAACCAAAATGGGAGCTGCACACGGCGTGATGGGAGCTCCTATTGAGGGTACCGCAAAAGATGTTCGCTATACAAGATCGAAAGATTATACAACTCTTTATGCAATACTACTCGGCAGGGAAAAAGATGAGAAAAAAGTAACGCTAACAACATTGACCTCAGATAGAATCGATTTAAAGAATCTGAAATCCGTTGAACTTATAAACGGCGAAGCAGGAAAATACCTTCCGTCAAATTTCAAACAGGATACGCAAGGGTTAATAGTTAATTTACCTGAGATATCTTTCGAAGAAATGGCATACGTTTTAAAGCTTAACTTTGATGGTAAAATTCCACCGCTCGGTATGTCTGCCCAGCTTGATTGTAGTCCGCATTATTATATAGTTCCGCGGGATAACGGAGGCAGTTTAATACTTGGTTCGAATTTAACGCTGACCGGTAAAAAGAAAGTGTTTTCAAGCCAATGGAAACTTGAACATGAAGGTAAGGAAATTTATAAGATTTCTAATCGTGAAAATAATAATAAGGTACTCGGGTGCAACATTTCCGACCATGGTCTGATGATCTCAAACTATAGTGGAAAAGATAATCAACTTTGGAAAATTGATGATGCACATAACGGATTATTACTAATTTCCAATAAAAAGTTTCCGAATATGATATTGGCTGTAAGTGATTCTCTTGCTGAAGGCAGCAGAATAGAAGTGATCAATTCTGAAAATGGTTCATATAAATGGAAACTATTGGAAGTCTGTGAGATGAAACAGGAAGCCTATAAACCTCACACTATTCCGGGAACAATTGAAGCCGAAGACTTCGATAACGGCTGCGCCGGTGATGCTTACTATGACAACGATGATATTAACCAGGGTGGTCAATATCGGTTCAGCCAGGGAGTAGATATTGAAGAATGTTCTGCAGGCGGATATAATGTAGGTTGGGCTAATGTTGGAGACTGGATGGCATATACTTTTAATGTGAGTAAAACTGCAACATATCAGATTTCATTTTATGTTGCCTCGTCTTACGATAGTGGAAAGTTTCATCTTGAATCTGATGGTGTTGACCTGACAGGAGTAATCTCAGTTCCAAATACTACAGGATTTCAAAACTGGACTGTTGTAAAAAAATCAATAATACTAAGTGCCGGTCAGCATGTTTTGAAGTTCGTAGATGAAGGCGATCTCTTTAACATAGACAAAATGGTTTTTGAGGAAATACAATAATGATTCTATGTTGATTTGAATGGTTGTTCAAAATTATAAGTTTTGCCCCCTAATTTTTGGGGGCTTATTATTTTAATTATTATATAATATAATTTTTATTAGAAAGCATTGGTTGCAAATAACTTTTAGAGATTTAATTGAAAATTTTTATTGTCATCGCAGGTTAATTTTAAGCTGATACTTTATTATCTATTGATAACCTAAAATGGCTACCAAATAGTTTGGTTTATTCTTAAATTTACACAAATGTTTGAAACGGGGACTGTTTTTGTTTCCAGCCGCCTCGTTCTTGTTTAACTATACCGGTGAAATATCATGAAGTTTTTACATTTCCTTCTAATTTTCTATTTAATTCATAACCATTATATAGGTAATTTATTTCTTTTTAGACTTATATGAATCCTACTGGCAATTTTATAGAAATTAAAAAGTTGGTTTTGTTAAAGTAATATTAAAATCATATCAGAGTCATTAATGATTGTGCCAGTGATGTGTTCTGTTTTGTTCAGGCACAAACCCAAAATTACATGGAGAAAAAATATGAAAGTAAAAATGAGTTTTGGAGTTTTTAAAGAACTGAAAATGTATGCAATAATATTCTGTTTATTAAGTTCTATTTTGTTAACAACTAATGCTTTCGCACAAGACAAGAATTTTTATATTTATCTTTGTTTTGGTCAGTCAAATATGGAAGGACAGGGTACTATTGAAGAGCAGGATAAAGCTGTAGATAGTCGTTTCCAGGTTATGGAAGCTGTAGATTGTTCAAATTTAAGCAGATCTAAGGGTTCCTGGTACCCCGCAATCCCACCATTAACCAGATGTTCAACAGGTCTTTCACCCACCGATTATTTTGGCAGAACTATGGTTGCAAATCTTCCGGACAGCATCAGAGTAGGTGTTATAAATGTATCTGTAGCCGGTTGCAAAATTGAACTGTTCGATAAAGATAATTATCAGGATTACGTATCAACTATCACAGAAGAATGGTTAATTAATATAATTAATGAATATAACGGTAATCCTTATGAATATCTTGTTGATATGGCAAAATTGGCTCAGCAAGATGGGGTCATTAAAGGTTTTCTCCTGCATCAGGGAGAGTCAAACACAGGCGATAGCCAATGGACATCAAAAGTAAAAAAGATTTACGACGATTTGATAAATGATTTGGAACTTAATCCTGATTCTGTACCTCTGCTTGCAGGGGAAGTTGTGAATGCTGATCAGGGTGGTGTTTGCGCGAGTATGAATTCAATAATTGCACAGTTACCTAATACCCTTCCGAATTCATATGTCATTTCTTCAAGTGGATGTACGGACGGACCCGATAATCTACATTTCAATTCGGCAGGTTATAGAGAACTTGGGAGACGATACGCAGTAAAAATGTTATCGTTGTTAGGTTATGATGTTCCTGAAGTATTATCTACAAAATGGGTTGGAACCTGGAGTACTGCTCCGCAATTGGTTGAAACAAATAATAATCCACCTTCACCGGGTTTAAGTAATAACACGATTCGGCAAATTGTTCATGTTTCAATAGGTGGCAATACATTGAGAATGCGATTCACCAATGAATTCAGCTCAAATCCTGTAACAATGAATTCGGTTCACATTGCTGTTTCAACGGGAAGTGATACAATCGATCCGGCTACAGATAAATCCTTACTTTTTAATGGAGATACATCGGTTACAATTCAACCAGGTTCTATAGTTACATCAGATCCATTTCAATTTGAAATGGAACCGCTTGCTAATGTTGCAATCACCATCTACTTTGGCAGTACATCATCGGATGTAACGGGTCATCCCGGATCGAGAACTACATCATATATACTTACAGGTAATACTGTTTCAAATGAAAATTTTTCAGGAGCTGTAACAACGGATCATTGGTATATCATAAATACTATTGATGTAATGGCTCCGGATTCGGCATATGCTGTTGCTATATTAGGAAACTCAATTACAGATGGACGGGGTTCTGGTACAAACAAACAAAATCGCTGGCCTGATGAACTTTCCCGGAGATTCCGGGAGAATCCCGAAACAGAATCAGTAGCCGTTCTAAACGAGGGAATTGGTGGAAATTGCGTACTTGGTGCCTGTTTGGGTCCTTCCGCCTTGAGCCGATTTGACCGTGACGTATTAGAGCAAAGCGGTGTTAAGTGGTTAATTATTCTTGAAGGGATTAATGATATCGGTTACGGTGCACCGGGTACAGGAAATAATTTAATTGATGCTTATACTCAAATGATTCAATCAGCACATGCTAATGGAATCTTCGTGTATGGAGCTACGTTGCTACCAATGAAAGGATCATCTTACTATACTACGCAGCATGAAGCTGAAAGACAAATAGTAAATGAATGGATTAGAACCACCAATCTTTTAGATGGTGTTATCGATTTGGATAAAGCTCTGCGTAATCCGGCGGATACATTAAGTCTCTTACCCGAAGCCGACGACGGGGATCATCTCCACCCGAGTGAAACCGGCCACAGATTGATGGCTGAGGCTGTTGATTTAAATTTATTTGTTGGGAATGATACATTGGTATATATCGATAATAGCCGGACAATTTATTTTGAACCTGAATGTGCAACCGTTGGGGAGAGCTGGACTATATTAAGCGACGCTCAGGCTTCAAATGGAAAGTACGTAACAGTTGAATCTGGTGTACAAAGTCTTAACGAAGCACCCTCAGATAGTACTGGCTATATTGTTATTCCTTTCTCTGTTGATACCTCCGGTAATTTTGCAGTATTTGCCAGGTTAAATGATCCGACTTATGATGATGATTCATACTGGGTAAAAATGGATGATGGAGAGTTTGTAATGTATAATGGATTGGTAACAAGTGGATGGCAATGGTTAAAATATAATGATTATATGCTGACAGAAGGTGATCACACTCTTACTATCGGTTATCGTGAAGACGGAGCCAAACTTGACAAAATATGTATTACAAATTCCGGTATTGCTCCAACCGGGATGGGCGAAGAGGCAGTAAATCTTTGTACTCCAACAGATGTTGGAAATTTAATGAAAGCACCTGCTAATTATGCTCTGGAACAGAATTATCCAAATCCATTCAATCCGAGTACTAATATCCGGTATAGTATAGCTAAAACTTCTAAGGTAACATTAAAGATTTTTGATTCTCTCGGGAGAGAAATCCGTACACTTGTAAACGAAATCAAATCTGCCGGAAATTATACAATTAAATTCAATGCACGAAATTTACCGAGCGGAACATACTTTTATCAGATCAAGGCAAACAATTATTTAGAAACTAAAAAATTCATTTTACTTAAATAAAATATTTAGTGTAGAGGATAATTAACAACAATCTTAAAATTAAAATTATGAAAAAAATATTTATACTAATTTTATTTCTAGCACAACAGTTTGTTTTCTCTCAGAGCGTAGTTATTAATGAAGTAATGTCTTCAAATTCTTCAACAATTTACGATGAGGGCGGCGAAACCTCCGATTGGCTTGAATTATACAATAGTAGCGTCAGCCAGATAAATCTCGAAGGTTATTTTCTTAGTGATGATTCACTTAATACTACTAAATGGCAATTTGGAAATGCAGTTATTGATCCGGGTGAGCGTCTGATCGTATTTGCTTCTGGGAAGGACACGATTATTAATTACTGGCATACAAATTTTAAGATAAGCGCTTCTGGTGAGGAAATAATATTGAGTGATGCATCCGGTTCAATAGTTGATATGATTAATGTGCCGGTTTCATATCCGGATATTTCTTTTGGAAGAACAAGTGATGGCTCAACATCGTGGATCTTTCAGTTACCCTCTCCCGGTTCTGAGAATACCGGTAATGAAATACAGGGTTTTTCCGATTCAGTTTCCGTTTCTCTGCCAGAAGGATTTTATCAATCAGCAATTTCAGTTGAACTTTCTGCAGGTACAAGTGATATTTATTATACTCTGGATGGAAGCAATCCCGATTCCGGTTCACCTAAATATTCCGGACCAATAACCATCAGCGAAACCACAGTTCTTAAATCGATAAGCACACAAGCAAACCACCTCCCTTCCCCGATTATTTATCAATCATATTTTATTAATGAAGAAACGGATCTTCCAGTTATTTCACTCATCGCAGATCCTATTGATCTTTTTGATCCCGATTCTGGTATCTACACCAATTTTACAATGGATTGGGAACGTCCGGCACACGTAGAATTTTTTGATGATGATAAAAATCCGGGATTTTCAGAAAACTGTGGCATTGATATTTATGGTAGTCAGAGTGCAAATTGGGATCAAAAGTCAATTGCAGTAAAATTTAAAAATGATTACGGTGTTTCAAAAATAAATTATCCTCTTTTCCCGGGTTTCTGGCTTAACACATTTAAAGCATTTGTTCTCAGGAATGCCGGAAATGACTGGCAATATACGCATATTCGTGATGCAGTCATGCAGACACTGGTCAAAGACCTTGATATAGATTATCAGGAATATCGTCCTGCTACTTCATTTATAAATGGTGAATACTGGGGGATCTACAATATCCGTGAAAAAATAAATGAGCATTACATTGCTAACAGGCATGGTGTAGATCCGGATAATATCGATTTGTTGGAAAACAATATGAATGTCATTGTGGGAGATTCCCTCAGTTATCGGCAATTGATTGATTATATCAGTACAAACGATATGACGACAGATGCAGCGTACTCATTTATAGACTCGGTGATCGATCTGGATGAATGCATCCTCTATTTTGCGGCACAGGCCTATTATGATAACCTGGATTGGCCTGCAACCAATATCAAGTTTTGGAGGGAGCGGAGTGCATTCGGTAAATGGCGCTGGATTCTATTTGGTGTGGAATTCGGTTTCGGTCTTTATGGTCATGATTATAAGGAAGATCATATAGCATTCATGTTTGATACAATAGAAACACGATACACTGGTAAACCATGGCCAACATTGCTTCAGCGAAAATTAGTAGAAAATCCTACTATAAAAAATCGATTCATCAACCAGGTTGCTGACTTGTTGAACACGAATTTTAAAAGTGAACGAGTTGTATCGGTTATTAATACACTTGCAGATCACATTGCTAATGAAATTCCAAAACACAGAGCTCGTTGGGGACTTACCGGTGAAAGTATTAATGAAAAAATGATACCATTTGCACAAAATCGTCCGGCATATATGCGAGATCATGTGCGCAATTATTTTAATTGCGGAGACGACGGTATGATTACAGTTAATTCAACATCCGGCGGATCGGTGCAACTCAATACTCTCAAATTTCAATCAACCGAGTTGCCTTTCAGCGGAATTTATTTTCGGGGTAACGAAATTCGTTTGAAAGCAATCCCAGGACCCGGTTATAAGTTTGACGGGTGGAGTGGCTCTGTAACATCCAGCGAAAAATCAATATCGGTATTGGTTACCGGATCAACAAATTTATATGCATCTTTTTCGATTGATACTTCTGCCACAAAAGAAATTGTTATTAATGAAATTAATTACAATTCGGCAGAGAGTTTTGATTCCGGAGATTGGGTTGAGTTATACAATTATAATGATCAAGTAATCGACATTAGTAACTGGTATTTTTCTGATAGTGATAGTAACCATAAATTCATTTTCCCGGAAGGAATTGTTATAGAGCCTAAGGAATATTTAGTTTTAGTAGAAAATGACAGCGCTTTTTCAGCACGCTTTCCAGATGTGAATAATTTTATTGGCGAAACAGGATTTGGTTTAAGTGGTTCTGGTGAATTTATAAAATTAGTAGATGACAAAGAACAAATAATAGACTCACTTACTTATAATGACACTTTACCCTGGCCCCTTGAGGCTGATGGAACCGGAGCAACCCTTGAACTAATAGATGCAAGTAAAGATAATTCTTTAGCCGAAAACTGGCAGGCTTCAAAAGATCATGGAACACCGGGCAAAACTAATTCTGAAATTACCTCTACAGAAGAAAATGAATATGTTGGTATTCCAAAGGAATATAATTTGTTTCAAAATTATCCTAATCCCTTTAATCCCACGACAAACATTAATTATTCTGTACCCGGAAGAAGTTACATTTCATTAAAGGTATATAATCTTCTTGGACAGGAAGTAGCAACATTATTTGAAGGAATGCAGTTGGCCGGGAATTATACTGTAACTTTTAACGCCGAAGAATTATCAAGCGGTGTTTATCTGTATCAATTAAGAGCGAATGATTACATAAGTACAAAAAAACTAATTTTATTAAAATAATGTTTAAATAAATTTGTTAATATTTCAGTGAAAAAACTACAATTAACAATCCTAATATGGAGTTACTATGAAAATTTTTACGACTAATTTAAAAGGGAAATTGTTCCTGTATTCTTTCTTTTTATTCAATTTACTTCCAGGTTTATTTTTAATTCAGGTCAATGCGCAGACTTTTTCTGTAAGCGGTAAAATAACTGCATCAAGATTTCCTGTACAACAAGCTAATGTTACTTTCATTGATAACTCAGATACTACAAAAAAATATTCCACTTTAACTGATAATTCCGGGAACTACCTTATAGATCTGCCAACTGCAGTAGAATCTCGTGAAAATAATCTTCCGGATAAATTTGAGCTGGAACAGAACTATCCTAATCCTTTTTCCACTTCAACCGCTATTCCATATAACATTCAAAAACAGTCGGATGATATCCGGGTAACCATATATGATATACTTGGAAGAGAGGTTAAAGAATTTGCAGTCGGTCAGCAATCAACCGGGTTCCATAGTGTGCTATGGGATGGAAAGAATAACTTTGGACAAAAGGTCACAAACGGAGTTTACTTTTACAGGCTTCAGGCTGGAGACGAATCCCAGGTAAAGAAAATGGTTTTTAATTCTGGAGGGAAAAATTTTGTTTCTCTTCCGGGAATTAATTTATCACCCAAATTAAACAGTGACAATGAGAATAATAAATTTAAAGATGAAACCACTTACACGGTTCGGATTGAAAATGCGGATAATACTTTACCTCTTATCATCTCAAAACAGCTTGATAATATCCAGGTAAGCAGCAATACAACAATGAATTTTACAGTAGATTATATATTAACTGCCGCTGTTACTTTAGACAGTCTACACCAAAAAATCGGGGGCTTTGGGGCATCAAATATACTTTTGTGGCGACCCGATATGACCGATTCAGAAATTGAAACTTCTTTTGGTACGGGAGAAGGTCAGCTTGGTTTTTCTATTCTCCGAATAATGGTTGAAGCAGATAAAAATCGCTGGAGCCTTTATGTTCCCACTGCAAAAAAAGCTATTGACATGGGCGCTATAGTAATTGCTTCACCATGGTATGCGCCGGACAGTATGGTTGAAACAGTAAATGGTATAGATAGAGTCCGGCACGATATGTATGAAGAATATGCTGCTCATCTCGATTCTTTTGTTACATTTATGGCTTATAATGATGCGCCTCTTTATGGAATATCCATTCAAAATGAACCGGATATTACAGGGAATTGGACTAGCTGGACAGCCAATGAAATGTTTACATTTATGAAAGAGAACGCCAATTCAATTCACGGGACAAACATAATGGCACCTGAATCTTTTCATTTTTCCCGTAGCTATTCTGATCCAATCTTAAATGATTCTGCTGCCTGCGCAAATACAGATATTGTATGCGGGCATATATACGGCAGCGGTCTGGGTGTCTATCCATTAGCAGAAGAAAAAGGGAAAGAAGTGTGGATGACAGAATATTTGATAAACAGTGACGGAAATGGTGCAAATATGGATACTTCGTTAGCCAGCGCTATCGAAACAGGTAAAAGTATTACGAATGCTATGAATTCAGATATGAGTGCTTATGTATGGTGGTATATAGTCAGGTTTTATGGTCCTATTGCAGATGGAACATATGTTAACAAAGGAACTGTTACAAGGAAAGGTTATGTTATGTCCCAGTTTGCCCGGTTCATACGTCCCGGTGATTATAGAGTCGATTGCTCTATTTATCCAATGTCATCAAGCGTTTATCTTTCCGCTTATACAGATAACTCATCTTCCAAGAAAGTTATTGTGGCTGTAAACTCAAATTCCAGTGATCAGGATGTGGCTTTTACTTTCCGGGATGGTACGGTTAATTCATTAACACCATATACGACCACACTTACTAAAAATGTAGAACAAGGAGATGATATAATTGTTAATGATAATA
>Ga0307445_10002519_pt1 | contig 10048 bp, 8 predicted proteins | sample SalMarSW160330MG_FD_202147 | JGI IMG/M metagenome (GOLD analysis project Ga0307445, IMG submission 202147) | Salt marsh sediment microbial communities from the Plum Island Ecosystem LTER, Massachusetts, United States - SW1603-30 | ecosystem: Environmental > Aquatic > Marine > Intertidal zone >...
TCTAGTTTTGGTAAATTTATCTATGCGATCGCTTAAAAAGGGACAAATTTATATATTAAAAACTAAAAGCTATATCTGTAATGAAAATGTTTTCTTTCATTTTTATTATTTCACATCCCAGAAAGAACATTATCTGAGTTTTTTCATGATTTATGCTTTATGATGATTCATTAATCCCAGATTTTCATGACCGTGTTGGACAGGGTCCCGATCCCTTCGATCTGGATATCCACTTTGTCGCCGGGCACCATCGGTCCGATCCCCGACGGCGTCCCGGTGGTGATGATATCCCCCGGATTCAAGGTCATGACGTGCGAAACGAATCGCACCAAAAAGGGCACGGAAAATATCAAATTCCGCGTATTCCCCGATTGTTTCAGTTTTCCGTTCAGGAATGTCTTGATCTTCAGTCCCGAGGGATCGATATCGGTAGCTACACACGGCCCTACCGCAGCGAACGTATCGAAGGATTTTGCCCGGGTGAACTGGACATCCTTGACTTGCAAATCTCTTGCCGTCACATCGTTGAAACAGGAATACCCGAGAATATGGGCATTGGCCTCCTCATCCGAGTGGAGGAGGCGTGCCTTCTTTTTTATGATCACGGCCAATTCCCCTTCGAAATCCACCCGTTTTGACATGGGAGGATAAACGATAATATCTTTTGGACCCACGATCGCTGTGGGAGGTTTGAGAAAAATCAAGGGTTCTTCAGGCAATGGTTTTCCCCGCTCCATGGCATGATCCTTATAGTTAAGACCAATCGCAACGATTTTGGATGGCAAAACAGGAGGGAGCAAGGTCACATCGCCCACAGGAATGCCCTTTTTTGCGGTTTTGAATTTTCGGTATATCGAACCCACGATAGGCAAAAGCTTGTCTTCTTTCAAGACACCATAGGAAATTTTATCTTTGTGTTTAAAACGATAGATCTTCATAGCAAACTCTCCCTTATTCTATCGGATATCGTCTCCGATCTCTGGCTTTCATTCCCGGATTTGTCCAGAGCCGTGACAAAATACACATACGTTATCCCTTTTTCCACCGCCTTATCATTATAGGCATTTTCCTTTATCAGGTCCGGAGTGAGAATGCGAAATTCTGCGGTTCCCTCTTCCCGACGCCAAACCCTGTACCCGTCCAGATCATTCTCCAAGTTGGCATCCCAGGTGATGGATAAAACATTCTGGCCTGCCACAAAGATCAATCCTTTTGGCGGATCAGGGGCGAAGGTATCCTTCGGCAAGATTTCAATCTCCTCTGAATCCCCGCTCTCCAAAAAAGGAGACGTGCTGGTGGCAGAAGCACGGACAACATATTTATAAATTTGGCCAAAACTAAAGTCTTTGTCGTCGTATTTTTCTCCTTTTACCAACTTTTCATTCAGGTGTCGAGGTTCTCCTTCTTTTTCCGAACGGTATATATTAAAGCCCTCCAGATTAGGAGGCATCGACTGGTCTCTGTTTTTTATGGGGGGATTCCATTTGATTTCGATCCGGTCGGAAAACACCGTCGCCACCACATCCGTCGGGGGAAGGGGAAGAACCTCCGGCTTCAGCGATACCAATGCAGAGAAGGGGGAATACCGTTTTCTGTCCTTAATGCGAAGGCCAAAGGTGTACTTTTTGGATAAAAAATCCTCTCCGGACAACCGGTAGGAAAAGCTCATCAATCCTTCAGTGTCCCTGTCCTTCACAAAGTATTCAGAAATCCGATCTTTTTCGATGGTGGCATAAAGCTTGGCTTTCTGCTCAAATTCTTCTGCCTGAATTTCCGTGGTCGGTATTCCTTCGGCTGTTTTAAGTTCTAAAACCCAAATTTCGATCTTGTCGATTTCTGAAAGAGTGCTGCCATCTTCATAGGCTATCGGGTTTAGCCAGGTCAGGAGTATCTCCTCGGCTTTTTGCGCAATCTGAACTTCCATGGCCGCCTGAGGAAACCGGACAAGCGGGGGCTGAAGGTCTCCTTTTTTTCCGCAAGAGAGGCAAAGCAGGAAGGGAACGGATAAAAGAAGGATTGAACAAAATTTTTTCATCAAAGAATGAAACGACTCAAGTCTTCGTCCTTCACGATATCTTCGAGCTGTTTTTGCACGTATTCCCTGTCGATTTTTATTTTCTTCTTTTTCATGTCGGGCGCAGAAAAGGAAATCTCTTCCATCACCTTTTCCATCACCGTATGAAGTCTTCGCGCTCCGATGTTTTCCGTGGATTCATTCACCTTTTCGCCGATTTCGGCAATTTCTTCGATCGCGTCTTTTGTGAATACGACACTGAGGCCCTCTGTCCCCATCAAGGCCTCGTACTGTTTGATCAACGCATTCTCTGGCTCTGTCAGAATGCGGATAAAATCGCCTTTATCCAGAGAAGTCAATTCCACACGAATAGGAAAGCGTCCTTGAAGTTCGGGGATCAGATCCGAAGGTTTGGCCACATTGAAAGCCCCGGCTCCGATGAACAGGACATGATCTGTCCGGACCAATCCATACCGGGTGTTTACGGTCGTGCCTTCGATGATGGGCAGCAGATCCCGCTGCACTCCTTCGCGACTGACTTCGGGACCGTGGCCCGATTCCCGGCCTGAGATCTTGTCCACCTCATCCAGAAAAATGATCCCGGAATGCTCCACCCTATCCACAGCCAGACGATTCACCAGGTCCATGTCGATCAGCCTTTGCTGTTCATCTTCCAGCAAATAGTCCTTCGCTTCGGAAACCTTTACTTTCCTCTTCTTGGATTTTCCGCCCATCAATCCGGGGATCATCTCTTGGATATGGATGCCGATCTCCTCGACTCCGCTGTTGGAGAATATCTCGAACGGGGAGGCTGTTCTTTCCTTAGTCTCGATCTCGATAAACCGGTCATCCAAGAAGCCTTGCTTGTATTGTTTCCTCAGCTTTTCTCTTGTGTCTTTGAATTTTTCCGCCTCCTCCTGAGCTTGGTCAGGGGAAGGGGTAGTGCGCCGCAGCGGAGGCAGCAGGATATCCAGGATTTTTTCTTCCACATTCCTTTCGGCTTTTTCTTTTATCATGGCGATCTGTTCCTGCTTGACCATATCCACCGAGATCCGGACTAGGTCCCGGATCATGGATTCCACATCCCGCCCCACATACCCGACTTCGGTGAACTTGCTGGCTTCGATCTTGAGAAAAGGCGAGGAGGTGAGCTTGGCCAGCCTCCGGGATATCTCAGTTTTTCCCACACCGGTCGGGCCGATCATCAGGATATTTTTCGGGGCGATCTCATCGGCAAGCTCAGAGGGAAGTTTTTGCCGGCGGTATCTGTTGCGCAGGGCGATGGCAACGGCCTTTTTAGCCGCTTTTTGTCCGATGATGTATTTGTCCAGCTCGGCAACGATCTCTTGGGGAGTGAGCTCGGCCCCTTCGTGTTTCTTCACTATTTTTTCGAGACTTTCCGGAAGTGCAATAGCCATTTAAAGTTCCTTTACAGTGATTTGATCGTTGGTGTACACGCATATCTCTGCAGCGATCTTCATGGCCTCGACAGCGATTTCCTTGGCAGCCATGTCGGTTTTTGTGACCAAGGCGCGGGCGGCAGCTAAAGCATAAGCCCCGCCGGAGCCGATCGCCAGGATGCCGTCATCCGGTTCCACCACATCCCCGGTCCCGGATATCAGGAAGGAAAAATCCTTGTCCGCCACGATCAGGAGGGCCTCCAGCCGGCGAAGCGCTTTGTCCAAGCGCCAGTCCTTGGCCAATTCTATCGCAGCACGGGACAGGTTGCCATGGTATTCTTCCAGTTTCGTTTCGAACCGGGCAAAGAGAGCAAAGGCATCCGAAGTCGCTCCGGAAAACCCGGCCAGGACGTTTCCCTTGTACAGGGTTCGTATTTTGCTGGCTTTTTTTTTCAAAACCGTTTGGCCAAGAGTCACCTGGCCGTCACCGGCAATAGCTATTTTGCCTTTGTGTCGAATACATAATATCGTCGTCGCATTTATCATGGATCACCACTCGCTCTTTATATTAATGAATCTCTCGAATAATTTCAATGCATGGCAAGCATACTTATTTCCTTGATGAATCGGGTATTGGGGAATGGTTGAAGCGACCTCGAAGATTTAGTCATTCCACCCGTTCTTAGAGGGAATCTGACGCAGTCAGACGGCGATGTTGTATTGAGCACGACTTTGCCAAAGAATCAGAGATGCAGGCAAGCATGGGAACAGAGGTTAAAGTTGAAGAGATCGGGTGTTAACGTGCACAGTTCATAGCCGCCAAGAAGGGCGGTGATGGAATGTCATTAAAAATCTTCGCGGGAGCAAAACCATCCCTAATAGCCGATATATAGCCTTTTGCAAGCACAAAAATAGAGGGGCTTCCCAATTATGTTAGGAACGACCTTATTGACCTTTATAACTGTTATGTGGTATTCACATAACCTACTAAACTGGATAATCCATAAATTATCCAGGTCAATTTAACACGGAGGAAAGCGTGAAAAAACAACATCAAAAAATTTACATTTTTTTTCTAGCCATTTTTTGTATTTTATTCACATTTTCTGAAACATTTTCTCAGACTCTGGACGAAAAGATGCTGAAAAACATCAACTACAGGGAGATCGGACCCACGCGCCAGAGCGGAAGATTCGTGGATTTCGCCGTTGTCAAACAGGAACCGACAACGTTTTATGCGGCAACGGCATCGGGCCATCTGTGGAAGACTGTCAATAATGGAATCACATTCGAACCGCTATTCGAAAACGAAAAGATTTTCTCCATCGGCGATGTGGCTGTCGCCCCTTCCGATCCGAATATCGTGTGGGTCGGCACGGGAGAAGCCAACAATTCCCGAAGCGCCTACTGGGGTGACGGAGTGTACAAATCGACCGACGCAGGAAAAACATGGAAAAACATGGGACTTGAAGAGTCCCACCACATCGGCCGCATCGTGATCCATCCCACTAATCCGGATGTCGTCTATGTCGCAGCCCTCGGGCATCTGTATTCTATGAATCCCGAACGGGGTTTGTACAAGACGACCGACGGAGGCAAGGCCTGGGAAAAAATCTTGGGTCCGGTTGTCCGCGAAAGGCACATCGGTGTCGTGGATGCGGTGATGGACCCCACCAATCCCGAGATCCTGTATGCTGCGACCTATGACAAAGAACGCCTGCCGTGGACTTTCAATCTGGGCGGTCCGGGAAGCGGTATCCACAAAACCACGGACGGCGGAAAAACATGGAAAAAGCTGGGAGGAGGGCTCCCGGGCGGAATGCTGGGACGGATCGGAATCGATATTTACCTGAGGAACCCGAACATCCTGTATGCCTGCATCGAAAATGCCAACAAAAAAGACATGTCCGATGAAGAAAGATACCAGGAACTGCGTGCCGGAAAAGCCAGCCGCGGCATGATCGACGGCGAGGTGTATCGCTCCGAAGACGGAGGAGAAACTTGGAGCAAAGTAAATACAGATAAAGAAAATATCGGAGGAGCTCCCGGATATTATTATGGCCAGATCCGTATCGATCCCAACGATGACAAGGTCGTCCATGTGCTAAGCGCTTCCTCTTGGGGAACAAAAGACGGCGGAAAAACTTGGGACAGACGGCCCCTGGGATTCGGTGGAGACGACCATGCCCTGTGGATCGACCCCGATAATTCCAACCATATTCTCCTGGGCTATGACCATGGCCTGGGCATAACATACGATAGAGGAAAAAACTGGTACCATCCTGACAATCTCTCTTTGGCCCAATTTTATGCCGTGGGTTTTGACTTTTCTTATCCTTACCGGGTCGCTGGCGGCCTCCAGGACAATGGATCCAAAATGGGGCCGAGCACAAGCCGGGATGGACGTTCCATCAATTTCGAGGATTGGGAAAGAGTGGGAGGCGGGGACGGCATGTACAATGAGTTCGACTGGCAAACCAACAGCTACCTGTACAACGAGTCTCAGTTCGGTCCCCTCCAGCGGACGGATCTTAAAACCGGAGAAAGCAAGAGCATCGCTTACAGCAGACAAAATCCCAAGCTCCGCTGGAATTGGAATTCTCCGATCCTTGTCTCTCCCCATGACAGCGATGTTATCTACCACGCGGGCAATGTCCTGGTGAAATCCACCTTCCGCGGGGAAAACTGGAAAGAGATCAGCCCTGACCTGACCACCAACGACCCGGAAAAACTCACCACAGGAAAGGGCGGGGATGGCAACATCCAGTACTGCACGATCACAACGATCGACGAATCCCCCTTGGTCCAAGGTTTATTATGGGTAGGAACGGACGACGGCAATGTCTGGATCACAAAGGATGACGGCAAAAACTGGACCAAGTGCAACGACAAGATCACCGGAAATCCTGGATACTGGGTGAGCCGGGTGGCAGCTTCTCCGAACAATCCAGGCACCGCCTATGTCTCCTACACAGGATACCGCCGGGATGATTTCCGGCCCTTCCTGTACAAAACCACCGATTATGGCGAAACCTGGACATCCATCGCTGCCAATCTCCCCGATGAGCCGATCAACGTGATCCGGGAACACCACAAGAATCCTGATCTTCTGTTTGTAGGGACAGAGTTCGCCGTTTATGTCTCTATCGACGGCGGAAAAACCTGGAACAAGATGAAAAACAACATGCCCACCCAGCCGGTTCAAGATCTCAAGATCCACCCCAGAGAAAACGACATCATCCTAGCCACCCACGGACGCGGGATCTATATCGCTGACATCTCGCCGTTTGTAGAGCTGACGCAGGACGTGCTGGCGAAAGACGCGCACCTTTTCGACGTCGAATCCAAGATACGCTGGGTCAACAACGATATGCATGATACCAGTTCTGACAACTACAACGGCCAGAGCGAACCCATGGAAATCGTTGTCTACTACTACTTGAAGCAAAAACCCCAGGGAGATGTGAAAGTCGAAGTCTTTAAGGGCAATACTCTCATCAATAAAATCGATGGCACGAATGATCCTGGCATAAACAAAGTGGCCTGGGATATGACGAAGCGAGTGGAACGATCAGAAGCAGAAGAAAAACAGATGAGGGAAAGGATGAGACGTTTTGCAGCCATGGGATTCGGTGGACGGATGCAGATGGGTCCGCCTGCGCCTCTTGGGGAGTATCGAATCGTCCTGACTGTGGATGGAAAAGAATTCACCAAATACGCATCCATCCTCCAGGACCTTTGGTTCGATAAATAAGGAGAACTGACAGGGAAACCGAGGGATGTTGCGGAATCCTTATCCGTTGATCATCAATTTTCTTGTCCTGGTTTTTTTTCTGCTGGCCTTCCTCTCGGCAGAGCCAAAAGGAAAATTGATCCTGTTGGGAATAGCGGTTGTCCTGTTCGGTCTTCCCTCTATCCTATCCTTCGGGAGTATTGCCTGGATCGTGTATGCCGCCAGGGTAATTTTCGGCCTGGGGTGCTACCTGTTCATCCGGAAACAGGGATTATTATGAGACTGTAATCCTTTTTCCGCAGCGGGGACAAAAGTCGAAATCCTCGGCCAATGCTCTCCCGCAATGGGGGCATGTTCGGGGCCTATCTTTTTGCACCTTCCCCACAGCCATACCGCGCTCATCGAAAACCGAGTTGCAGTTATCGCACGACAAAAAAGGCTTTCCCTTTTTAACCGGAAATAGGGGAATGAAAAACAGGCTCAGATAGTGATCGACTCTCCTGAGATAGACCGATGAGTGCTGGCAAGCCTGACAGAGCCGGGCTTGTTTGTCCAAACGGACGGTTTTGGGCTGCACGCCGCCTATTAAAAAGAACATTTTCTTCTGAATTATACACAAAAACGGCTATCGACAAAGTGCAGAATTGGAAAAAGAAGATCCCCGCTTCGACGAACTGCTCCGCAAAATGAACCTCCCTCCTATAGAATGATCGGCAAATTATCTATTCAATATACCCCAGTTCTTTGAGTTTTTCCCGCACCTTTGCATGACCTTCTTCTGCTTCGAAGATGCGGTAGGTTTTGAAGGTGAGAAAGACCTCCTGACCTTCCCGCCACTGCTGCTGTGCGAATTGATTTTTGTCTTCGAAGATCCTGACGTTTGTGCTTTTGATCATGCAGTCGATTTCGAAGTGGCTCCCGCGGTAATGTATTTTGTCGATAACAAAGGGCATAGAGAAGGGGCCTTTGTTGACTGAGATTTCTACATCTTCCGGCCTTACCAACAGCACCACATCTCCGTCTGCCAGCGTTTCCTTACTCCTGTTTTCGACCTGGTAATCCGTGTCCTTGAAAAAGATGCGATTTTCTTTCGCCACGGCGTCGAGGACATTGACCTGGCCGATGAAGCTGGCGACAAATTTGCTGTCGGGATGCTCATAGACCTCCCGGGGATCGCCGAACTGCTCGACTCGTCCGCGGTTGATCACGACGATCTTATCGGCGATCTCTATGGCTTCGTTCTGGTCGTGGGTGACAAAAACGCTCGTGATTTGCAGTTCGTTATGAAATTCTCTCAGCCAGGTGGCCAGGTTGTTGCGGACCTTGGCGTCCAGGGCTCCGAAAGGCTCGTCGAGAAGGAGGACCTGGGGTTCTGTGGCCAGAGCCCGGGCCAGAGCCACCCTCTGCCTTTGCCCTCCTGAGAGTTGATCCGAGTAGTGTTTTTCATACCCATGAAGTTTTACCAAATTGATGAGTTCGGCAACCCGGTCCTTTATTTTTACCTTTTCCTGCTTCTGTATTTCCAATCCGAACGAGATGTTCTTTTCCACGGTCATATGCTTGAAAAGGGCATAGTGCTGGAAGACGAATCCGACCTTTCTCTTCTGTGCTGCGATGGATGTCACATCCTGGCCCGTAAGATAGATCTCGCCTCTGTCCGGCTCTTCCAGGCCGGCGATAATACGCAGGATGGTGCTTTTGCCTGATCCGCTGGGACCGAGCAAAGCCACAAGCTCGCCCTTTTTGACTTCGAAGCTGACATTGTCCACAGCAACGAAGTTCCCGAATTTTTTGCTGATACTTTGCACCTGAATTCCCATGGTTATGCCCCCTCCTTTCGTTTATACAGGCGCTGCATGAGCGTGAGGATGAGGAAAGAGGCCAGGGCAAGAACGATAGCGGCTGAGAAGGCGCCGACGTAGTTGAAGTCGGTAAATTCCTGGTGGATATACAGGGTTGCCGTCTGAGTTTTTCGGATGATGCTTCCGCTGACGACCAGCACGGCACCGAATTCCCCGATCGAACGGGCAATCGTCAGGGTGACACCGTAGGCAAGGCCCCATTTAATCGCCGGCAGGGTGACTCTCCAAAATGTCTGCCACTTTGAGGCCCCCAGAACAAAGGCCGCTTCTTCCTGCTGGAGACCGAATTCACGGAGAACCGGTATAACCTCTCTTGCCACGAACGGCAGGGTGACGAAGAGTGTCGCGATCAACATGCCTGGAAAAGCATAGATAATTTTTATTCCCGAGGATTCGAACCAGCTTCCGATCCAACCCTGCGGCCCGAATAGGATAATGAACATGAAACCGGCAACAACGGGGGAGATGGCAAAAGGGAGATCGACGAGTCCTTCGAAGAGGAGCTTTCCACGGAACCTCTGCTTAACCAGAACGGTGGCCAGGACGACCCCGAAGAGCGTGTTGATCACGACCGTGATCAGCGTAATCCAGAGGGTGAGCAAAAATGAATGGCGTGATTCCGGCGTTGACAGCATAGAGAGAAAAAGTTGAAATCCGTTTTGGAAAGCTTCCTTTATGATGCCATAAAGGGGAAAGAGAATGAGGAGCAGGAACCAGCCGATCACAGCCCCTAAGAGTATGGATTTTCCGACCCGGCGCTTTTTTCGGATCACCCGAACGGCCTCAATTGAATTCTTCATGTTTTCGGCTCCACATCTGCATACCGTTCAGCAGAATCAGGATAAGGAAAGAACATACAAGAAGGACCACAGATAGCCCCAGAGCCCCTTGAGTATTATAGCTTTCCAGCTCGCCGTAGATATAAACAGATGCCACTTGTGTTTTGAAAGGAATATTTCCCGAAACGATGACGATGGATCCGAACTCCCCGATGGCCCGGCTGAAGGACAGAGCCGCCCCTGTCAGGACAGCCGGCATG